>JACCDR011988829.1_pt1 | contig 32766 bp, 46 predicted proteins | sample 7446431 | NCBI WGS metagenome assembly JACCDR01 (sample SAMN15323443, study PRJNA562643) | freshwater metagenome | isolation source: river surface water | place: USA:Blue River Watershed | collected 2017-08-17
GTACAGGACGCAAGCCGCGCATATCAGCAATAGGAAAATGTACCAGATGAGAAAATATGGGTTCATTGAACGATCGCCAGGGAAGGGGAGATTGCCACTTCACTTGGCACAGTGGCTGAATTTAAAGAATCAGATGGCGAGACCCATCCCTTCCACTTCTTCTGTGGCCACATGTGGCAACCTGGACAAAGCGTCGGAATATTCCTGAGTGACGGCGATGACGCTTTCAATCAGTGGCACAATCTCCGAATTTCGGCCACGCGCCGCCAGGAACTTTATCTCGTAAAAAACGAACGGCACATGCTCAAGCGCGGTTGCTGGACCGAAGGGCGCTCGCGGCGTGGTTTCTGATGAGCTGCTCTTTGAATTTCTCATAATTGCCTTCTTTGATCATTTCATAAACTTCATCGGTGACTCTCGAAACGGTAATGGGCGTTCCTCGAACACCGTCCACACGCTCTCGAATCCGAAAAGCCCAGGTGCCCTTGGACGCCTTAACCGCATCCACTTTTACTGAGTGGACAGTTTTCCGTCCTCTATTTCGGCCACCTGTGGCCACAATTCCTTCTCGCTTTATTTTCAATCGTTTAGCTTCCGCGAAATTGACCACGGGAGCGCCCGTGTTCGTCCCGCTTGCCTGCAATTTTTGGCCACCTGTGGCCGCTTTAAAAGGCATCGGCTTATCGTCCACCTGTGGCGACAAGTCCGGCTTTTCGGCCACGGCTTTTGGCTTGGGAGCAGGCGCTGATTCAGCCTGTGGCCGAATTTCCGGGGCGGGAGATTCGACCACAGGTGACGACTTAGCGGGTGCCATTTGCCCATCCGGTTCGGCGCTCGTCGCCGGATAGGCTTCTATTTTGGGCCAGAATTCGCCCGGTCGTGGTGCCCACTTTCCGGCAGTTCAATGGGTTCTCGATCGTCCGCTGAACCAAAAGCGGGCTGCGCTGTCTGCGGTCGAACAAATCCCGTCGTCCTGGACGAACCTTGGACAGAAGGCTTAAGTTGGCGCTGATTGGTGTCTCCCAGAATCTTTTCGGCAAGCTGGTTTGCCTCAAATTGAGCGCGACCGGCCATCGCCTCCAGGATCACATCGGAATCCAATCCATCGGTCTTCGCTTCCAGGATTTTCTCTTGCTGCATCCCGAGGTAGCGCAGTTCGAGACGCACAAGGCGGATGACGGGATCAGCCAGCGTGATGCACAAGACGATCAATAAGACCGCGATGAACACGGTGATCGCGCCCCAGGCGATCCACGCCTCTTGAAACGGCTGCAGCGGGATGTGTTTGACCATCATAAAGTGGGTGACGAGATTGATGAACATCACGATAACGAGGAATCCCATCCCGACGAGGCAAATTAGACGCTCGATCCCGGAAGAGAAGGCGCGAGTATAGCCATAGACCAGCCACACGAACGCGCCCTCGACCACGACGACGGCGAAAAGGGCGAGTGCTTGTTGGAGAAGCCAGGGAAGGTCAGCGAATCCATCTTTATAGATCATGAAAGACGAAACGCAGGAAAGGACGGTGATGCAGACCAAGATGACTGCTCCACCGAGGATCACGTTCTTTCGAGCGCGGTTGTGTTTGAAAGCGTCAGCAACTGACGATGCCATAATATTTTGCTCCTTTAGGTTGCCAGAACCGCACGGGATAGTGTCTAATTCCGCGCCCGTTCTGCATTGGTTGAGTCATTGCAGTACAACAACGGGTTAGGGGAGGAATCCGGCCTCCCCTATTTATTTTCTCTTGTGTCGGGTGGTCCCTTTGGTGGTCGCTTCTTTTTCGCGTATGCTTTGAGTCGGCATTTCGCGGAGCAGTAGACGGCCCACCAATAAAAACCATTCACGGTGAACGGTTTTTTGCAGTGACCACAGATTCGTTCTAGCTGTTCATCACGGGCTCCTTCCATAACCGACACCCTACCAGAAGCCAAACGCATTTACAACGCATTTTTAAATTGAGCCGCATTTTTCAGGGAAGTGAAGTAATTCACGATTTCCATGCTAATCTCTCTCCTACCGCTCTCGATCCCCACCGAACCTCACGAAAGGCTCTCCCTATGTACAAACCTTTGCTGCTCGCGCTGTGCCTGATCGGCGCATACGTGATCTATAGCACGGCGATCGGCATTTTCGGCGGGCTCGTTGCGGCAGTCGCTGCTATAGCTGGCGTCGTCATCCTCTTTTCGATCTGCAGATGAAATACCCAAAATGGCCGCAATACGCGGCGATTCCCTCACCCTTCGTCGGCGCGCTCATCGGCTGGCTAACCTATGGTTGCCCTTTTCGCCCAAGCGTTGGTTTGTTTATTTGGATTGGTGTGACTGCGGCGGGAGCGCTCTACGGTTTCTACCGGTTTGTGCGCTGGAAGATTTACGAACCTCAAAAACCCTTCGACGGCCACAAGGGTTTTGAGCAATAAAAAGCCCCTGGATGCCGACCCCGACCTCCAGGGGAGTTGTAAGAACTCGGTCGTTACTTTCCATTAGCGCCGTCATAATAGGCGATTCACAGTTAAGCGTCAAAAGGAAAAGGCATCCAAGCGCTTACTCGGATGCCTTTTCCCCTACATCACTCAAATACAAATGGCCTCAAAAGCCGGGCAAGGAGATTGCCCTTCTAATGACAGGCACGGGGAAAATAACGCATGTCGTGCGCTCCGTCAACCTCATGGAAGCGTCCCTGCTCCCAATTCCGACCCCGAGGCTAACGGAGCGCAAAGGATCGATAGCCCGTTCTCGGATTCCCCTATCCAAGAACCGGCTCTTCGATCCCTTTTTCGTAAGGCGTCACGCCGAGCAAGTCTTTGGCCTGTTTCCACCGTCGCTGACGATCCATAAGGCCATTCGTTCCACCGTTAATACGGCGCGTGAGCATGATGAACTGATCAGTGTCGGCATACTGATTAAGATTGTGGCGATCCCAATAATATCCCGCCATCCGAAAGGCCCAATCCGGCTTCGACACCGCATCCGGGTCCGCCACGAAATCGTAATTGAACCGGCCTGACGCCAGGGCGTAGTTCGATCGCCCCGTGAGCTGGATCGCGCCACGACCACGAAACCGCTTCCCGTCGCCCTTTTGCGTGTTCCCAAGGCCAGCGGCGAGCTTGTGCGGCGGATCGTATTTTCGCTGTTGGACCGTTGGCCCCCAGATCTCGGACATATAAACCAAACCGCCCGTCTCGTGGCCGATTTGAGCCAGGAAGGCCGCGATTCGACGCGAAGTGTTAATCTCGAATTCGGTCATCGCCGCGATCAGATACGGGCAGTAGGTAGCCCTTTTAGCTGGGGAGATAGACCGAAATAGTACGTTCATTTCGGTGAGGCTAAAGAATTCCATTCACTAATTTTACAGAAAAAACATTGCCATTTCAGAAATTTGTTGCGCCACATTCGCATCTGACAGAGAATTAGGACATGGGAAAGAAGAAAAAACCCGCGCTAGATCCAATCCGCATTTCGAATTTCGACATCAGCGGGGAACAGCACGCCGACCTCGTGGCGCGGGCGTTAAGCATGGGATACTCGGAGGAGGAAATTCAGCAGATCTCAAAGCCGAATCTGCTTCGTATCGCGCTGAGCTGGGAACCAAGGAAAAACGGCGGGGCGCGGGAATATCATCGTCAGAAATCAAAAGGCAATAAATGAGCGATATTACACCACTGAACGATGCGGAGCGGTTACACGCTCTTCGGTTGATGGACGGAATCATGGAGGGAATCAGCAGGCAAATGGTCATCGCGCCGGGGATTCCGCCAATGCGGTTAATGGGCATGCTGTCGTGCCTCTTCAAGTGCCTGCTTAACGACGGAGCAAAGCCATGCGGAGATCTCCACCGTGGTTCATATGAAGAACTGAAAGTGATTGGCGAAGGTTTAAGAGAAGCGATGGAGAAGAACATCACGACTCCAATGGCGTTAAATGGAAAACTTAGCTTCCCTAGCGGGCACCTCAAAGAATTGAAAGAATTTGAGCAGGTACTTGCGGAGGTTTCTGCGGCGGAAGCGAACAAACAGCGGGCTCCCGTGACCTATGAAATGCCCTCGACCGGTCGGACAGGGCACTAAACAAACAAAACCATCTGACCTTTTTCAGGCGGCGATTGTGGCTTTCGCACGGGAGCATTGAACGACGCCGCCTGATACTCATCCCGCCAAATCTGCGCCGCCTCTGAGCCATGAGCGAAAGGGCATTCACCGTACCCCTGCGAGAAATCATAGCGAGCCATCATTCGAATTTGATTTTCAACCGACAGGTCGCCCATTTCAAATTCAGTTAGCTCGCTCATCTTCGATCAACTCCCCATCTTTGATCCCGTAATAGGCAATCACGCTTGCCTGTTTGCGATTCTCTCGTTCAAGGTGATCGATCCAAGGGGTGATCTCGTGCATCGCCCATACGTGGCCCAGCAAGACGCCGAGACAGAAAGCCATCAACAAGACCAGCCCCAGGATCACGATCAACGTTTTGATTTCGCCTAGCGTCGCGCCATCCTCGCCCGCTGCGAGCAACGCCGCCTGCAGGCTAGGCGATAGCGTATATAGTCCAGCCATTCCTTAAAACCTCTCATTTTCTCTCCTTTTTCGGATCTGCTCTAACCATCCGTTTTGAATCGCCAAAAGCCACACGGCATGCTCTTCTGTATAACCCACCGCCGTTGCCAACGCGCCCTTGACTCGCTTTGTGCCCGCCATATAACCATCCTCATAGGGCTCAACCGCAACGCCATAGGTTTTGCAAATCTCCCAACACATCGCTGCGTCCGGCGATTCCTCTTCACGAATCGGCTCCGTGACAAGAAAAATATGCTGACCAGGGAAGCCGGGAATAGGTTTTTGTTGGATTAAATGGCTCATTTCGACGATTCCTTTCTGATCTGATCAAGCGCTCTTTCGGCTAAATGCCGATTGGCGACGATTCGTAATTCAAGCTTCTCTTGCCGGGCGTCCGGCCTCTGCCTCAATTCCGGTTGCTCGAAAAGGCGTATCTGATACCGCCTCTCCAGATCTGCCAGCCTCTGTCGGGCCGCTTCGTAATTCTCTCTCGCACTGCTCAATTTCTTCTCCCTTACTCGCTGGGGCGGCGAAGCTGTATTGCTTTAAAGCTCGTTCAAATCGCGGTCTCCATTGCGCAACATACGCTTCAATTCGATCGACGTATGCCTGACCCAGATTGACCACGCGCACCCAATTGCCGATGGCGGCGGCGTCCGCGATCTCCGTTTCCGCTTTATTCCAGGCCGGGCCATCGTAGGCGAACTTTTCCGGCAGTTCATCCCACGACGACATTTCGCCAACGAGCACATCAATGAGATCCGCGCCCTTACGGAAGTAATAGCGCATCAGCTCTTCGGCTAGCTCGCGATCGATGCATCCGGCCCATTCCATTTAAAACAATCTCCCTTGTGGCGCGGCCAGTTCTCGCTCTCGTAAATGCGCCTCTTTACGCAGCTCCTTCGAGCGAATGATGTCCCGATGGCTTGCAGCGGCTGCAGCGCTCATCTCTGGCGCTTTGCCGTCTTTCCGTGGACCGACGCCAATCTCAGGCGGCAAGAACGCGGAGAAAACGAGCGCCACGTTTTGAAGGCAAGGGAAGACGCCAATTTTGCAACCGGGTTTGAACGACACGTCATGCGCCAGGGCGTACCACGCCAGGGCTTCACGTTCGAACTGTACAGCCTCTTGCCACGTCGCCCGTCGCTCACCCTTCACTTTGCCTTTGCCGTCGCGAATCAGCACCGGGATGAAGCGCAGGCGATGCGCAACCAGCATCAGCAAGTACTCTTCTGCTTCCCTCGTCGGCTTCATCGTCATGGCCATATCGTATTTCGCATTCTGGTTCGCATTGAGCGCCCAAGGCGTATACGGGATTTCGTGCGTCTGGGGCGTCGTTTCTAAATCTTCAATCTGCCTGATCGTCGTAATCGTGCTCATCGGGTACTTCTCCTATTTCAACTTCGTCGTTGTAATCCGTGTAATCGCCTTCTCCATCATCCACCGGCGTTTCGTACTGCGACGACTCCACTAGCTCTACCGCGCCGATCTCTTCAGTCGTCATCTCGATCAATGCGGGCTCATCGGGGAGGCTCCACACAAACGGCTGTTCGCCATATCGGCCCGACCATCGATCGAACCACAATTGCGCCTTCCCGAGACGGCCCGCCCAGCGCCAGCGAATCTTTTGAATCAGCACGTCAATCGGTGCGAGATCGTTTGCATAATTGCGCCATAAGACAATCCCGGCGTCGCATTTGTTCCGCCACGCGGCGCTCCCATCCGCGTCATATAACGTCGGAACCGGGTAATTCCCCTCTTTGTCCTTCGTTAATTTCGTGGGATGGACGATGATGAACGTGTGAATATTAAAGCTTTTTGAAAAGCGGCGAATCTTGCGCAGGGAACTGGAAATGTATTGCGTCTGCGTTTGGTTCGACGGCTGTTTGTGATCCAGTTCGTTCCAGGGATCGATCACGAGCCCCTTGATTCCACGCCGCAAACAGTAGGTGCGCGCCAGATCCAGCAATCGATCAAGATCACAGTCATCATCGCCCGGATCGAGGATGATGAAATGTCTTTGCAGCCAATCCAGGCCATCTTCCCGTTCTTGCGGCGTCATCCGTTCCGGGCCTTGGTCTGAGCCGTTAAACGGCTTGCCCGTGTAGATCTCAAGCAGCATCGAAATGTATTCGGCGGCGGGCAGGTTCTCAGCGGGGAAGACAGCAAATACCCAGCCGTGCAGCCGCGCCATATTGACCATCAGCGCGGCCATCCACGATGTTTTGCCAGCGCCGGGGATTGCGAGCAACACAGTCATATCGCCGAGGCGCGGGCGGTACAGTTCGGTGAGCGAATCCCATCCGGTCGCAAACCCCGTTGGCCTGCCCTGCTCATACAGCCGCTTCACCTCATCCCGGCAATCCTCGACCTCGAACACGCCTTCGATCGGAACCGCTTTCGCCGATTCAATGCAGATCGCCAGCGCTTCCGGCCCATGCTGGCGCAAAACGTCATTTGCGTCCTTGCATCCGTCCGGCCATTCGACCCGCCAGCATCGATCGCGGCCAAAACGAGCAATGAGATTTTCGGCCAGGATTTGACCGGCTGCATCGTTGTCCGTCGCCAGGATGATCTTGTTCAGCCGCGCCAAAGCGCCTTCATCGCCCGCCAAACAGTCCAGGTTCGTTTGATTGCCGTTTGGGACGCTTACTGTATTCGGGTAGCCCGCCACGTGAAGGGAGAGCTTATCGATTTCGCCCTCACAAATGAGCGCGGTATCACAGTCCTTCAGATCGTCGACGCCATACAGCATCAACTCCGCACCGCTCTCCATCTTGAACCACTTTTCTTTCGTGCGGTATTTGACGTTGATCAATTCCCCATTGCGGAAGTAGGGAAATGCAATCGCCCGCTCTTCTTTCTCGGATTGGGGCATCCAGGCGATACGGGTTTCAATCTTGTACTCTTTGACTAGTTCGGCAGGAATCGCCCGATTTTTGAACCACTGGAAAATTGGCGCTTCTTCGGGCGCAGGTTCTGGCGCGGGCTTGTACTTCGGCTTCGTGTAAACTTTGCGCGGACGCTCCCAGATCGCCATCCGACCGCCTTTGGTTTGCGCCGCTGTTCCCTGAAAGCCGCAGCCATTGTGGCATTTGTACAATCCCGTGGTCAGGTTGGCGCTCAAAGACAAATCGCGTTTGTGCTTTCGCGTATGGGAGCATTTCGGGCAGAGCGTTTTGATCTCGCCCTGAAACCGACCGCGCCTGTTGATTCCCAATCCTTCCCAATCGAAGAGCATAGATCCCTCCTAGAAAACCATCCCGATCATGTGCTTTGGTTTCGGTGTGCCATCCGCGAAATGCGTATGTGTGTCTCGCCCCTGAACTGCGCCGCTAATCGTCGTCGCTGACTCTGGACGCCCTTGGCCTGATTCCTGAAATGCCTGATTGATCGCCTGTCCTCTCGACATCCCGTCGAGCCAAAGTTTGAACGCCCTGACAACAACTCGAACATTGTGTTTTTGAACAAACCCGATCGACGCCAAATCGGTAAGAAAGTTTCGCCACGGAGAAGAACATTCCGTTCGTTCCAATCCTTCCGCCTCTGCGATCATCGTTGCCTGAATTGCATTGATTGCGGTATAGCCCAAAACGCTTCGATACTCGACGACTGACGGATGATTGTGATGGGGTGATTTTGGAGCTGGTTTCGCCTTTGGTGATTTGGGCTCTTGTGGCGATTTCTTGGAAAGGGGTTTTGGCGCGCTCGCCGCCGCAGGTGGAATACTCTCTTCTTTCTTGTTTACTTCATGGTTCTTCTTTGTGGTTCTGTGGTTTACCGGGTGGTGGTTCTGTGGTTTACCAGGGGTGGTTCTATTATTTACCGGGTTTGTCCTTTTAGGGTGGTTCTGTGGTTTACCGGGTTCCTCTTCAGGGGTGGTTCTGTGGTTTACCGGGTCTACCGGTTTTACCCACTCGCTTTTATCAAGTAACGCATACTCGGAAGTTGTTCCTTCACGATGAATTCTTTTAATCATATTGCGCCGGACCAGCGTTGCCAGGGCGCGAACCATCGTTGGGCGTGAGATCTTACAGGCAATCGCCATGTTCTCGACACTTTCTGTACAAGCCCCGCTGGTTACACCGCCCGATCGGCGAGCGATCCTGCAATAAGCCCTAAAGGCGTAGCTATCCAGCCCGGCATCGTCCAATTCGACATCGAAATAGGCGGTAGTCTTTTCGCGCTGGTCGGCGCTTTGAATGCTATGCGTTGGCATGTTTAATAGCGCCTCCTGTCATCAAAAATCGAGCGGAAAACCTATTGAAGTTGTAACCATGCAACAAGGGCGAATGTGCCATATGGATGCCTCTTTTCTGCCTTTTGGGAACACTTTTCCGACCTCTGGTTAGGGATGCAACCAGACGGCGAATTGGTCCTGATTTTGCCGACAAATTGGACTAGGCCCGGCTCAAGTCGGGCTCGCAGGCGTAGGGGCACACGCGCCTGTCCGTGTCTATGTGTGGCCGGAATTTCACCGGCCTGCGAGTCTGATGGATATTACAGGTCAGCTCGCGTAGCGGATTTCTTTGGACAGGGCAAGGTGTGAATGCCTTGGCAGAAACGCCCCATCCGAAGGGAATAGTGGTTAATAATATGGCGATCTCTAGCGACCACCATGTGCGAAATTGGCGGGGCGAACGTCGACTTCTACCGTTCACCGACTGTCACGAAAATACCGTAAACGTCAGACCCTCATGGGAGCCCCGTAAAAGAGGGAGAGAGACGCCGTGTATTCGAGTAGGCCGAAGCCATCCCGGTAAGCCAAGATCACTCATGGCTCACGCTCTCCCCTCTACTGTCCGGGCACGAATTGAACGTGCGACACCTCGCTTTTCAGACGAGTGCTCTACCATCTGAGCTACCGGACATCAATCGCCGGATACATGAGGGTCGACCTCATATCAGAAAGTTTCCAATCTGGCCACCGGCGAAGCTGTAAAGATCAATTGCGAGTGCGATGCAGCCTATAGCTACATACCGTGTACTCTGCAGAGGGCATCTATGGTCGGGCCATTGGCGATGCCTTGCTGTAATTCCGAGACTGCAACCCCCGACCCGAGTCCGGTACTCCTCGGAAAAGCGTGTCCCGTCCACGCCGTCGCACTCGCAAACTGTAAAAAACTTGCGCAGGGGGAGAGCGGAATCCGAAAGCCGGTCTCCCCCTGGATCTACCCCGAGCGACGAAAGATGACTTGAGAAAATCGCCCTAAAGGTAAATATCAAAAGATCAATTCGGGAGCGATGACGTATCAAAGCCCGCTCCCGTTCCGAACGCCTGATGCGCGAGGCGTCCGAAAACTGATTAGCGATCGGACATCTGGCGCTCTTGATGCGCCAGGACTTGATTGGCTTGATGCTCGTCAAATATTTCGCCAATCAGCTCTTCAAGGCGTTCACCAAGCGATGGTTCGACTTCGATCTGCGCACTTACGCGCCGCTTACGTCGTTCTTCTCGCTCCCAAGCTTCCGCTGTCGCGACGATCGCTGTGTCAAAGTCGTCATAATGAACCGCTCCATAACGATCGCTATAGCCGTTTGCTCTGATCTCGATCACGCCCAGGCTGTCGCCGGTATACGCCACAGAAAAAAAGACGGGCAACATGCCGTCGCCTTTGATAAGAAACCAAATCTGGCTTTTTTGATCGAATTCGGGAAGGTTTGGATAAGCATCCCGCGCATCGCCGGTCAGATCGACATAAGGGAGCAGGTGGTCGGGAATGATGTTGACGAGTTGAAGCTTGAGTTTTGCAAGGTGAGAGCCGATCGCAGCGTCGCGTTCGGCGGCTTCGGCGCGCTCTTTTGTCTCTCTGTCGGCGGTTCGTTGGGCGACAGCGGCTTTTGCTTTTTCGATGATTTGAGTGATGTCCATGTGCGCTCCTAGTTTTGGGTTTTGACGGGAGCGGCTATGGATTCGTTGCCTAAAGGGCGAGAAACACAAAAACCGCTCCGGGCGTCTGAAGTTGTCAGCAAGTGTCGAATTTGCGACTGGTTTCAGCGTGAACGCCCGAAGCGGTTCTTTCTTTAAAGCAGAAGATAGCGGCAGGAAAAAAAACTTAAAACAATAATCTCAAGGCCGCAAACTTCACGACGCCAAAAACCAACACCAGCAAATTCGACACGGCGGATTCTACGCATGAACCCGAAAGAGTCAAGAACTTTTTTCAATAAAAATAAAAAGACCTTGATGCCTTTGGAATCAAGGTCAGGTCGCGCCAAGCTTTAACCAGTCAAAGCCATATTGAAATCCGATCTGGCAGGGGCATCGAGCCAGGGAGATAGCTGCAACGTAGGAGCGTGAGAATTGCAGAGGGCTAATTCTACGCCATCATAATGATGATCACAATCGAAAAAAAAGTAGCTGAAATTGGAATGTACAGGCAGGAACCGCGAAGATTAGCGAGCGATTTCATGAAATGGGCACCTCGAAACGTTAGATTAAAAGAGGTGAGGAGGGGCAACGCATCTTTGTGCGTTTTAAAGCGGGACGGCGGCTCCACATCGAGTCATACCGGTTATTGCGTCAGCCGCCGTCCCTCACGTGGTTGCGATTTAGCTTCAGGACGAAACCGCGACCAAAAATCGGCCCGCCTTTCACATCCATGAAGATCGCGGGCCTAGTCGCCGTCAATATAGGTTGTTCAGGCCAAGTAGTCGTTTGCAACGGAAGGAAGGCTGAACTCACAAAGGCAGAGAGCATGAAGTGAGGTAGGCTACTCCAAACGATGTCAACGGACATCATATTGACGGCAATTTTTCAAAGAAAAGAATTCGGCGAGTCGTCCTGTTTGCGTTTAACTGTGATCAAAATCCCCACTCTGACTCGTCGCCGAATTCAAGGGGCCAAGGAGGGATTCGAACCCACACCCACGCGCTAGGCGCGTCGCCATATCCATTTGACTACATGGCCCTTTCAACCGCAGGAAATAGCTAGTACTCGAACGAGAGGGAATATGCGTTACTAACTAAAAACTGTCAATATGAAATATTTACACAGTTTAATTTTAACGCCGCCGCATCCACAGATCGTAAAAAAGGGCGATCTCTCGCCAGTTTTTCGCCGCCCAGATGGTCGGAACGCCGACTAGCAGTGTGATCGCGATCGGAAACCACCAGCCGGGATCGCTGAGCATGCCCTTTCGACGCGGCCTGATCGCTTTTGATTTGATCGATCGAGTCATTGAGCGCTAGTCGTTCTCCTCGCCTTTGACCAGCTTCATCTCCCGGAGGTGATAGGCTGAGAATTTTTCGACGAGTTGAAGATTGTAGCCGTCTTCCAGGTCGATCGCTTCGTTTTGCTCTCCGCTTTCCTCTTCCAGCATGACCAGATTGAAGAGATTTCTAGCGTTCCAGTCCAGAATCGGGATTGCGCCGCCGCCGATCGAATCGTCGCGAATTTTCATCGCTTCTTCCCACGTGAACAGCCCAGCTTCGTGAACGAAGTGCGTATAACCCATTTTTCCGGGATTCCACCATCTCGCGTGCCTCGAAAGAGATTGATATTTCCGCGCAAAAATCATGTATTTCGGCTGCATTCCCATTATTTCTTTCTCCTTTTGCGTTGTTTTGGCTTGCTGGAATCGGCTGTCAGCCATCCCAGCGCAGCGATCTCCGCATCATCGCGGAGCAGTGACTTGTATGGTTGGCCAAGCACTTGCGAAAGTGCGTAGAGGTTTTCGATAGTGCAGCGCACGCCCCGTTCAATCTCTGAATAGTGCTGGCGTGAACTCATGCCGCAGCGCTTCGCCATTTCCGTTTGTGAAACCTTTGGCCGCAGTTCACCGCGAAGCCGCGCCAGGATTTCATATTTATAGAATATTCCGTTCATTCTCTGCTTATAGCCCCCGCACTGGAACTTGTCAAATAAAATTATGCAATGGAAGAAATATCTTGACACTTGCGCGGACAAGGATACAATGGCTATGCCCTTACGGATTCGTTAGCAAAGGCTCCAAACGCTATGAAATGCGCCATCTGTCATCGACCGTTAAGGGCGTCAGGCTCCGTAGCCTTGGGCATCGGTCCCGAATGTCGAAAAACGTATGTGGCTTTCGCCCAAGGCTGCGGAGTAACTGAAGAAAAAGTTGATATAATCGTAGAGTCAGGGGATCGCGAGATTCGCAACTGGATGCGACTCGCGGCGCTGGCTCTAGGGAAAAGACGGATCGAAGAAGCGAGGGGCTTTATAGCCGCCGCGCTAAGGACTCAAGAAGTATGAATGCAGGTCAAATCACAGGCTTAATCATAATCGCCATTGGCGTCATCGGCATCGGGATGCTTTGGGCGCGCAGGCGTCGGCGCAACCGTGAAGATGCCGCGCTGCGGGCCAGATACGCGATGATCAGCGCGCCTAATCCAAGGGAAGTTCTACGTGGTCAGTTCGCTCATCAGGCTCGCCAAGCGAAACTCCTTTCGCGACCGGCAGTCCTCGTAGACGAAGACGCCGGAAACGGCGCATTCGATGGTTTTTACCCAGCGATAGCGCAAATGGAACACCTCTCAGCCGCTTCGCATCATTCAGCCCCGTGCGCAAGCGACAACCACTCATCATCAATTCCAGATTCATCCCCCTGCGATAGTAACACTTCGGATTCGGGCGGCGGTTGCGATAGCGGCTCGTCGTGCGGAGAATAGTTTAGGCGTGAATCCTCACGCCTCTTGTGTCTGGACAATGAATCAGACTTAAAATCAGACAATGGAGGCAAAATGTTTAAGAAAGCAACCAAAAAACAAGCAAAGCTCCGCATCGCGCTCGACGGCCCGAGCGGATCAGGCAAAACCTATAGCGCTCTTGAGATTGCCAAGTATCTTGGCGACAAACCAAGAATCGCTTTCATCGACACCGAACGCGGCAGCGCGTCAAAGTATTCCGGTGAATTCGATTTTGATGTGGTCGAATTGGAAAGCTTCTCGCCCGGCAAATACATCGAAGCAATTCGCGCCGCCGAAGATGAGGGCTATGACGTGCTCATCATCGATTCACTCTCCCACGCCTGGATTGGTAAAGACGGCGCGTTAGAGCAAGTGGACCGCAAGGCGGCTCAAAGCGCCTCCAAGAGCAGTTTCAATGCGTGGCGCGACGTAACGCCCCAGCACAACAAACTCGTGGACGCCATCTTAGGCGCTAAAATGCACGTGATCGCCACGATGCGGGTTAAGGTCGACTACGACATGCAAAACGGAAAGCCCGTCAAACAGGGACTCGCCGCCATCCAGCGCGAAGGGATGGAATATGAATTTGATGCGTGTTTCAGAATCAACATGCAGCACATCGGCGAGGTGTCAAAGACTCGCTGCAAAGATCTTGATGGTTATTGTGAGATGTATCTTGGAAAAGATCTTGCTAAAAAACTAATTGCGTGGGTTTCGGACGGAGCCCCCGTTGCTGATCCGCAAGATGACCCTGAATACCAGCGATTATCGAGCGAATTGGTCGCCACGATGGTGAAGCTGGGCACCCAAGCCGACAAAGCGGTGGAACTTTTCAATAAGAATTTCAAGCGAATGTCGACCGCTCAACTCGCTGAACAGCTCGATAAAGCTCAGGCAAAACTCGAAGAAACAGCGCAAGCCGCAGCTTAACCAAAAGGCGGGATGTGCCCCTTCCCGCCTAAACCTTTCTCGCAACAATCCATCAGGAGACCATATACATGGCAAGTTTCAATAAAATTATGATCGTCGGCTATTTGGGGAAAGATCCCGAGTTGCGCTATACGCCGCAAGGCAAAGCAGTCGCCAACTTCAGCATCGCAACCACTGAGAGGCGCAAGGATGGCGGTGAAGACAAAGAGATCACGACATGGTTTCGTGTCTCGGTCTGGGGCCGTCAAGCTGAGCTTTGCAACGAATATTTAACGAAAGGAAGGCAAGTTTACGTCGAAGGGCGACTTTGCCAAACTGAATACACTGATCGAGAAGGCGGCACGCGGACAGCTCTTGAAGTCAACGCCAGTGATGTTCAATTCTTGTCGCCCAAAGGTGAGGGCGGTGGAATCTCGGAGCCCAATCGTAGCAATGGCCCAGCAGAGAGACACCCGCAATCGACGATCGGACGCCCGGCGAATGACCAGGGGAGCAAGAACGGCGGTAACGAGATCGTGGATGAAGATATTCCATTTTAATCTAAGGAGCATCGATGAAGCAGTACCCGATTATCCTGACTGACGAAGAATCCTGGCTCATTCTTGAGGCAGGCAAGCGACAACTGCGCCGGGTGTTTCGATACCCGGCGCACGTTCGCCCCGAGGACTATCATACACACGAAGCGATCTGCAGAGATGGCGACGGCAATTGGCATGCGTGGAGCGGCGTGGGACCATTTACCGACGAGATCACCACGAAATTGTATCCCAAGGGAAATAACGACGGTATCCCATGTCCTTTCGGTAAGCCCGGCGATCAACTGCTTGTCAAAGAAACGTGGCGGCTTTGGGACGGCCAAGGCGGTTGGCTCCCCACGGGAGATTTCAACGAACCGGATATTGTCACCGAAAACCTGAGTGACTTTAAAGGCCGGGAAAGTTGGCTCCAATCCCGCCCCGTCGAATACCGCTCCACGTCTCTTGACCCAGATGGACCGTGGCGAGCATCCGTCGTGATGCCCAAATGGGCGAGCAGGCTGGCCCTGGAAGTGACCGATGTTCGCGTCGAACGCCTTCAGGACATCACGGACGACGACGGCAGGGCGGAAGGATTTTTTTACAATTTCCCCTTAACCTTCAGGGAAGTCGTGAAGCGCCGATGGAACAAGAGCAATCCGAAATTCCCGTGGGATTTCAACCCGTGGGTCTATGCGATCAGCTTTGAAGTGAAAAATCTCGCAAAATAAAAACACAACGTCCTATAACCAAAAGCAGTTTAACCAAAGAAAGAAAACCTGATGAAACACCGAACACTCAGCCTTATCATTCTCGCCCTGATTTCGCTCTCATCGCTCGCTTGCGTGAACGCGACCGAGGGGATCTATAAAATCCAGACAATCCGTGGCCAGATCTCCCGCGTCATCAAGCCCCACGACGGATGGGTGAACACGATGAATACGGTCGGAAATGAAGAATTCGACTTCAACATCCGAGTCTTCACCGTCCCGGTTCACGTGACCGCCAGCACGCAGGACAACGCCGCCGTTGCGGTCAACGTTTCGGCGAGTCTGCTCCCGCCCAGCGACGATGAAGGAATCAAAACGTTTGTCCGAAAATTCGGGCTCGACGAAAATGAACGCTGGGACCGCATGACGGCGATCTTAAAGGGCCAGATGATGACCGAGGCCAAGAACGCCATCGTGTCCTACAACGCCTATGGCCTGCTCGCCAATCAGGAAGCGATTCAAAAGCGAATTTTTGATGTCCTGAAGCCGATTCTTAAAGAGCAATGCTTGCTCGATCTCCAATCCATTCAGATCACAGAGCGCCCCGATTTTGTAGACGATCGGATCGAGCAGGCGGCGTCATCGGTTGTGGCGAATCAGAAGGCAAAGGAAGCGGCGGAAGCCGAACTGGCCAAAGCCAAGGTGGACGCCGAGAAAAAACAGGTCGAAGCCTTGACCTTTGCAAACCCGGCATTACTTGCCTTGCGCAAGCTCGAACTGCAGCTTGAAATCGAACGAGCCCGCGCCGATGGGATTAAGGGCCATAATGGACCATTGACTATCGTGAACGGATCAGATCAGAATACGCAGCTACAATTGCGAGGACAGTAATGTGGACAAAAATCGCTATTGCAATTGTGGCCCTCACCTTCATACCGCTTCTTCCGACGATATGGAGATCTATTCGACAAGTGATCGACCTCCAACTCCGAGCATACGAAAATAAGGTCGTTGCTCGCGAGAACCAAATAACCCAGGAACTTCTAAACCCAATTAACCCATATGATGACATCACGATACACGAAGAAAATCGCACACCATCAGTCGGCAGTTTTAAAGACGGCTCAATTGATAAAAAAACCCAAGGTTAGCTCATCCTTTGTTCTTCCCAGCGAGTTTTATATCGACACGGTGCAGCTCTACCTTGAAGCGATTCGAAACGCCTGCACAAGCTGGGATCACGCGGCAAGAGTGTTGAGCGAAGGGATGGGAGAAAAAATCAGCGGAGGCCACTTAGCCGCTGTTGCGAGAGGCGTAGCTGGCGCGGGAAACAAGCTCCTTCGTTTCATTTCTCGCGAAACCGGCGTAAAGCTGGAGTCCATTAAGCAGTATCGAAGAGTCAGGTGAATTAAGCAGAAAATCAGGAGGGAAGCGGCGGGCGGCTGAAAAGTTGCCCGCTTTTTATAATAATCAAAGGAGAAACGCAGTATGAACAGCACGCATCGAGTTGAGATCGTTCCCGTTAAATTGGAACCGCATCCGAATGCTGACACACTTTCCATCGTCCAGGTGTTTTCTGGCTACACATGTTGTGTCCGCACAGAAGACTGGAAAGGCAGAACGAAGGGCGCATACATTCCACCGGATTCCGTGGTCGATTCCACGAGGCCGGAATTTGAATTTCTCAAGGGCCATGAGCGGATCAAGGTAAAGCGCCTGCGGGGCGTGATCTCAATGGGCCTGCTCATGCCCGTGAACGAGGACGCCTCGATCGGGGATGATCTGGCCGAGCACTTCGGCGTTAAGCATTACGAGCCGCCCGCAAGCCTAACCTCTGGAGGGGAGGCCGCGCCAGCGCCCGAGGGCTATCGCCCTTCATTCGACGTGGAATCGTTTCGTCGTTATGCAGCGCTCTTTCAACCGAACGAACCGGTTTGGATCACTGAGAAAATCCACGGGGCGTCAGCTCGATATTGTTGGCACGACGGCAGGCTTCACGTCGGAAGCAGGACGGAGTGGAAGAAGGAATCGAAGGGCAGTATTTGGTGGAAGGCGGCGATCGACAATTCAGATCTGACGGATTTTTGCGAGCAGCATCCCGACATCACCGTGTATGGTGAGGTTTACGGCTATGTCCAGGAATTAAGATACGGGGCTCAGCCGGGCGAGGTTCGTTTTGCCGCGTTCGATCTCTTACGCAATGGCCAATGGATCGATCCGGTCGAAGCCCGAGAACTAGGGCGCGCTCTGCCGTGGGTTCCAGTGATCGCCTATGGCGTCCCGTACGATCTCGATCAAATGCTCGTGATGGCCGAAGGCGAGAGCCTTATCCCCGGCGCGAAACACGTTCGAGAGGGCTGCGTTGTGAAGCCGATGGCTGAGCGAACCGATCCGCTTGTTGGGCGCGTTTGCCTGAAGATCGTCGGCAATGGGTATCTTGAAAAGTAGCGTCCAAACAAAAAAGCCGTCCGAAGCGCGATGCCCCGGACGGCCCATATCACCACTGCATCTAGTTTAAGCGGCGATCTCTTCGACTGGTTCAAGCCCCAAGCCTTCTTCAGCCGCGACGTACTGAAGAACAGCCTCTGACCAGCCCGTGATATTTACCCACTGGCCGTAACCAATCCCATTTTTATAGTTGGCGACATTGATGAAGTACGCCTTCGTGCCAGCCCGAGGCCCGCTGATTTGCTGATGCGATTGTTCGTCGGTAATCACGATGATGCGATCGTACTTCTCTTTCGCCGCCAGATCGAGCGCGAGCTGTGTATTCGTGCTGCCCTTTTCCAACTTGGCGATTGCGTCTCGCAACGCAAAGCCACGGCGGGCCGGGACAATGGAGGGACGTGTGGCGAATCCGATCACCACAACTTCTTCGCAGACCTCACGCGCCAGGATCGCCAGGGCGCAGGCCGCGTCGATCCGCTCCAACTCCGACTTGGCGCTGACCTTTGTGCCATACATCGACCCGGAGTGATCCACAACGATCGCCGTTTTCCCCGGCAGCTTCTGAAGCGTCGCTGTCGCCCGGAACATCGCCTGCTCGATTTGCGGTTCCCACTGCGGATTATGTCGCGCCGCCGCAATGAATCGAAAGGGAAGCACGCGGGCAACGTCGATCTCTTTCAGGGCCGACGTGACCAAGCTTTCATCAACGAGCGCATCACGGAAGTTTCGCAGATTCCGAAGCAGCGCCAGCGCGCCGAGTTTCTTTTCGCGCAAGAGCATTTCCCACACGGCCCGCTTATTCTCGCCCTTGTTCGCTGACAGCATCGTTTCCCAGGTATCCGGCGTGGCAAGCTGGTTGTCTTTCAGGCGCTTCCAAAGCGCGTCCTGCGCCTCATCGACCGGCTTGGCGTGACAGAGGAACAGCACATCGCGCAATTTAACGGCGCGCTCCATGTTGTTGTATTTCTGCAGGCTGTACTCGTTGAACTTGCGGAACGCCAGGGCGAGACCTCGCTTGCTCTGACTACTCAGTGTTTGCCGTTTGTCCTTCCAGTAGATCGAGACATATTCGGCCAGTTCATCCGGTCGCTGGATCACCTGCGCCAGTGTGTCGGCGACCACGTGGCGATGCGTCGGAAGCGCGGCCATCGTCCGGGCCAGGAGGAGGGGAACATGGCGCAACTTCATCTTCGTGCGGGCTTCGATCGCGATGTCTCGCACTTTTTCCGCCTTCACGTTGGCCACAGCGCTCGCGACCAGATCGGCGGATGACTGTCCGTCGAGATAAAAAGTATCTTCCCAGAGCAAGTGGGCCATCACGAGTCTGCGAAGTTGCTGTTCGGAATTGATATTGGCGGCGGGAGCGCCTTCATGGGTGGTTTTGGCCGTTTTCGCGGCCTTCGCGTTCATTCTTGCCATTGTTTCACCTCGTAGACGATTAAATAGAAAAAGCGCGGGAATAAGCAACGAGGGTATTTTCGTGATTGGATAGAAGTAACCCGCGTCTTCGCCACGCGCTTTTGTTTTTTTTACTAACTAGATCGATTCTACATGTTTAGCCCATAGTCGATAGCCAATAAAATTACCATCCTTGGCTGTTTTAAACATGTGGCAATTGAAGCAACGGACTTCGCATTTTGCGATCTCGTCAATAATTATGCTTTCTGATCGTTTGAGCGTACTCGCTTCGCCAATATTAAAACTTTTCGTTCCACGCACGTGATCGAAGCTGAGTTTTACCGGATTTGATTCTCCGCAGTCAATGCAGGGATTGCGGAGAAGATATTCAAGAATAAATTGACCGATTTTTTCAACATATCGTCGCTCCCAATTTCGCGTGCGCGCCTTTTGGGTTTCCCGATGATTTACATAGTAATTCTTGGAATGCTCTCGTTGCTTCTGCTTAAAGTGCTCAGTCTTTCTTACCCGTAGCATGTAAGCACGCTTAGACGTTTTGCTTTTTGCAGCGTTGGCGAGTCGCCATTGCTTGCCTTTTTCGTTGTGACAAGGCTTGCAGTATTTACCCTGAGAATTAAATAGATCTATCGGTTTTAATGTCTCACAGGATGGGCACGTCTTTTCAGTAGAGGTGTTGATCATCAGGACATTCGGCGATCACTGGCAGGGAATAATCGATAAGGGATGTTGACTTTGCCATACCATTAGGCGACATCGATAAAAACCGATGATTGGAGTCGAACCAATAAACGAAGTAGCCCTTGTCTGCGCCACTGCCATATTCTTATGTAAAAGAGCTGGGCGGGAATAAACGGCAACGGTGTAGTTTCATCCAAAGAAGTAACCGTAACCAGCGCCACGCCCATAAAGAGATGACGCGGGGATCATATCAAGAAAAAGAATCAGATGCGAATAGTTTTTTTTGACGGGAAAATTAAAAGCGCCGGTTTCCCAGCGCTTCGTCAGCAGCAGTCCTCAGCCATTAGGTATTTATCGCTGCCAGTTATCGGCATCTTAGGCGGCGCTCTCAGGCTTGTCAATAGCGCCTTTGTCTTCATTCGGGTCTTCACCCAATGCGTCGTAAACTGCTTCGGTGAGCGTCATTTTGACGATCTCGGACAAGCGCTCGCTGTCGCTGCCATAGCCTTCAGCCGCCGCGCTATCGATTCGCATTGCCAGGACATCGAGATGCTTATCGACGATGTTCTTTACGTGAGCATCGAGGGCGAATTTCTGTTTCTCTTCATCGGCAGGGGCGAGCGGCTTGTTGTCCTCCGCGAACAGCTTGCAGAAACCACGAACGATCGCGAGCGCAGGTGTATCGGCTTCCGAGCAAGCGTGATAGTAGTTATTGTGATTGTGGATCTGGCCAATTACGCCCGCAATATCGAAGAAAAGGCCGGGCTTGCGCCGAAAGTCGTTTGCGTCGTCGGTCTGGGAAAGATCCCAGATCAGGAAGGGACATTTGTTCAAGATCTGACGCGCCCCTATCAGGGCCAGATCAACGTTACTTGAATATTGCGGCACTATCAGGGGCAAAATGGCGTCGCCCGTGACGAAATAATGAAACGCGGCATTTGCCTTATCTCCCACCTGCAACTCATCGGCTTCTTTCATTAACATAGCGATCTCCTTAATAGGTATCTATAGATATTATTTCGAGTCTGATAACGACTCGCCTTCTTCGTCTATTGTTTTACAAAGATTGGCCGCGATCCTCCTTGTACCGCGCCCCTCCACAGTGATTCCGCCCGCCGTCACCTCGCCGTTAAAGGAAAACTCGATATACAACCTTCGATCTCCACCGCGAATGACCGCAGCGCTAACGATCTTGCTGCGCAGATCTGCAAGCTGTTCTTCGGTTAATTCAAATCTCTCTCCCATATGCGCTTAAAGGGCGCAGACCGCAGCCCACGCCCTTTATCCTCCCTTTCCCGTTGATTCCCGATTACATTCCGTGTCCATCTTCGCTCGACGTGATGGACAGCTTGATTTCAGTCATTCGAGCCATTTTGAGCGTCCCTTTGCTCCACACGACCCGGAGCCGGGCATCGTCGCCGTCGCGGACCAGCTCAAACGTGCCGTTCACGGTGTCCAGCAGCACGTAATCGCTGTCGCCCCAATTCAGCTTTTCTTCCGAGATGACCGATTTCCCGTTCGAGCGAACGAGCTTTCGGCCTTTTCTGGTGGGCTTGTCCGCTTTTTCGGCTTCCTCGCGACCGGTTATCGATGCCATCGTGTCATCGCCGTATCGCGGTTCTTCGCTCAGGCTCGACGGTTCGTCTCTGTCCATTGTTTCTTCGAAATTCATTGCTCTGCTCCTTTTGTATTGAGTGATAGTTTTTCTTGCCTTGCGGCCTAAAGTCTCGATTGCAGGGGCATTATACCTACGACAAAAACGGCGTCAACAGAAAACATTGTTTTTTGTGATTTTTATATTGACGCGGGGAGAGGGAAGGGGTAGATTCGCATCTGCCCGAACAATCAATCAACGCAGTTAACAACAAAGGAGAAACGTTATGGTTTTAAAAGCGCCGGGGATGCCACAAGAAGAGATCGATGCGCGATTCAGAAGCATCGGAGTCGACACGGATGCCGATCTCGAAGACGAGAACGAAGAGGACGAGAGCGACGACGAAGAGGAATAGCGCATCAAAACAGAGGCTTTCAGGAATCCCGATCTTGAAAGCCTCTACTTACAGTGATTGAAGCAATACAAAATTTCCCACAAGAAAGAAAGTGCTATGAGGATCAATGGAAAACAAATAGGATACTTCGTACTTGGCCTTATTCTCATCGTCCTAGTGGCTGGCGCGCTGAGTGGAAGAGCGCAAGGCATGTTCAGCCAAGCGCAAGGCTACGGCGCTCAGGGACGTGGCTACAGCGAAAGCGGCCCTACCGTTGGTCAAGCCGTCGAAGAAATTATCGACGCCACGTTCGGTGGTGTTTTCACGGACGACAGCCGCATTAAAAGAGATCGAAATGGCAATATCTGCCAGCTTGGTTCCGGCTGCTACGGAAACGAAGTCAAACTTAAAAACCGATACTACAGAGACTAGGGAGCACATCATGGATGAAGCGAAATGGGCATTTCTTGGCGCGCTCGTGGCTTTAATCGCAATCTCGATTGGAGCCGCTATCAATCCAGCTAACCAGGATGTAATGACGAACGGTCTCGCAGTCCCGGTCAATAAAGTGAGCGTTAAAGAATATCAGCGCGGCGCAAATCGACCGCCCATTTTGAACGCTGGGAAAAGGCCGCTTCCCTGCGGCGAGTGCATGAACTATGTCTTGACGGATTATCGTGACTCGCCAACCGTGTTTGGGCCAAATGGCTTGTATCGCGGCCACTTCCGAGGAGACGAGTTCATTTTCGATAAGCCGCCGACGATGGAGAACATGTTTAGCAAGACGCCGCCGCCGCCGTTACAAGAGGGATGGTAATGAAAAGAATCGTGGACCAGCTAGATCCTAATGCTCGAATTGGAGCAAGGGCCAGGAACACCGAAACAAACGAGTGGCAAGTTAAGACCGCAAATGGCTGGAAGCCTGAAGCTAAGGCAGCGTCCACGCCATATACCGGACCTGTGTATAGCTTTGGCGATGATGAGCCCGAGGAGAAAAGCGAAACACAAGAGGCGATCGAATTTTTGAAAAAGAATTGGTTCTGGATCTTAGCGGCGTTGATCCTGGTTTCGGCTGCAGGCATTTGGTTGCAGTCGTCGATATTCCTGATTTCAAGGAAAGGTGGCTAGTATGAATCGAAAAACCACTATTGGCTGGTCGCTCATCGTCATTGCAACTTTCTTTTATCTTCTTACACCGCCCCAATTTCCGATCAGGACCGCGATAGTATTCTTCATCTTCGGGATTTCTTGCGCTTTTTGCGGTGGAGACGCCGGGGATCGCACGCTTGGCGGGGCGTTGATTGCGCTTGGGATTGCCAGTCTATTTATAGAAATCCCGTATATTTCGGGAATGTAAAAAAGGAAGAAATGAACACAGACTATCAATCAATTCGAGAAACGTTGGACGAAGAGGCGCAATATGCGCTGGATGAGCGAGCCGCGATCCTCGAATATGAGGCTAAAATGAGCAGGGAAGACGCCGAGGCGCAAGCCGTTGAGCTTCACAAGGGAAACACCTATGTCACCGAGAGAGCTGCGAACTAAAGAGTTGGGGCGCAAACTAGGGCGAGATCGTAGCGAGATCTGGCAGTGGATGTTTAACAAGCGAATCTGGCTGACGATCGGCACGCTCGCGCTGGCGGCGTACCTGAGCGAAAATATCGCCAAAATCGCGGAGAGGTAAATGGAAGAGAAGGAAAGACAAATCCTGCAAGCCATCGACGACGCCGGGGAGCCGCTGACCATCCCGGAAATAATGAAAAGAACGGGGCTCGCCTTTTCAGCCGTGACCATGCGCCTTGGGTCGATGATCGAGCAGGAACGATACATCGAAATGGCAGAGTATCTTTTTCGAATCACCGACGCCGGAAGGGAAGAGCTGGCGTTTGTAAATGAGCACATTGAAGAGAATAAAGAAACGGAGTTGAGCTGATGATGGTTCTTTTTCTTGACGACGACGACAGTCGAATCACCAAAGCACGGCAAGATTTTATTGGCCACTCGTTTGTGGCCGTGAAAACTGCGCAGGAAGCGATCGAAGAGCTGAGCCGCCGCCAGTTCGATCTTGTTTGCCTTGATCATGATCTGGGAGATCAGGTGATGGTCGATTCCGGGCCGGGAACAGGCTACGAAGTCGCTCAATTCATCGCTCAAATGCCAATTGATGAGCGTCCCCAAGCGATAATGGTTCACTCATTTAACCCTGTTGGCGCTCAAAACATGATCGTTGCATTAGCTGAAAACGGCATAGACAGCTTTCAATGTCCGTTTGGCGGCGACTTGTGGCAACGACTTGTAATATACGCCTAATACAATCGGACGGGATGGAAAATATGAATCTTCACGATTACGCTCAGATCAAAGAAGTCACGAATGGCGGCGTCGCTGAGTATCAGCTTTGGTTTGTGGTCGACAATCAAGGCTTTCAGATCTCTGCCCACAACTTCGAAACAGAATCCGAAGCCGTGCGATGGCGACAGATGTTCGAAACCGCATTAGTGAAATTTCTAAAGCGTGGATCTGTTCCACCCAAAGAGAACACGACCAGCGAACCGCCCCAGCGCCCCTTGCTCGCGTACAGATGCGCGTTTCGATGGGAGGGAAGCGACGGCATGGGATGGCAGAGCGTCGACGCCGACTCCCCGTCTCACGCTGCCGAGATATTTGCGTTCTGGGCGTATCACATGAACAGGGGATGGGAGTCGCCTTTCCCTTGGACAAACGCCAATGCGATCTCGGTCTATCCGTATTCAGGATCGCCCTTCGACGCGCAGCACTTTAAGATCGAGCAGGGCGAAATGAAGAAATTCGTCGCTATAGAGATCGCATCATAAGACTAGCTAGGGGTGAAGTAATGTCATTTAACAAGAAGATCAAAGAGCTAACAATCGAAGAGTATCGAGAGATTGTAAAACACTTGGATGCCGCTCAGGCGGCGATGAAAGCCGCCGCTGAAATACTTCAGCAGCGAACCAAGTGGATCAAAACTCAAGACATAATGGCGTCGCATACCAATAAAAATCTCAACAAGATTCGACTTGCGCTAGAAAACGAGATCCATGCCAATCAATCGCTTTCGAGTGATCACCGAAACAATGCAATCAATATCGCCTGGGGGCGAGAGGAGCTAGATGAATCAAAGAATTAACGAGATTGTCGATAAATGGAAGCGCTTTTTTCAAGAGGTGGGAATGACATGCGTTGATACTAATATCGCCGTTCCCGGTCAGTTTCGTCCTCAATTTCAATGGATAGGGGAAGATCGAAATTCATATATTGGCGTATTGCCGGGCTTCCCGAAAGAAGGACTTCCTTTTCAGCAATTTCACGAGTTTTTAAGGCAAAAAGAAGGCGTCACTAGACAAAAAAGTATCGATCAGATGGTGGATGAAAAAGAGGGAGATACCCGATTAAGCCACATTATCATATGCGGATCGCCGGGAATGCCGACGTTGACCAGCAGCAAGGAAAGGCTGTACACCTCGACTTATATGGCGGTAACGATCACGAGTGCAATCAGGGAATCAGGTGCTGCCCAATGCGATTTGAGCGCTTTCGCTATGGTTAGGGGAGGAACGGAGCTGGATATTTGGCCTGTCTATTGGGAAAAGCCTCTTGAGTCCTATAGAAATTGGAGCCCGAAAAACATTCCTGCTACCCATCTTCCAGCGCCATCTGAACCGCCAAAAGATCCGGTAGCTTATATGCACGCATACCTAAAACCGCTATATAGCCATTGTATTTTTAATGGTTGGATGCCGCGATTTTATATGGGAGACGGCGTTGAATATAATGCTCCGAATTTAATTCGAGCATATAATCGCACATAAGACTAGTTATCGGACGGCAATAGATGAGCAAAAATGAGACCAAAAAAGAAATCGCAAGACTGAAAAGAGAGATCGACGAATCGATTTCACGGTCTCAGGAGATTCAGAATCAAATCGACCGCTTGGCGGCTGAGACAAAGGAGGAGCTATTACGAATGCCTCAAAATGAAGAAAATCAATGGAATTCATTTATTCGGAGCGTCGACGATGACCATGTTCGGATGGTAGCATCGGCAAAAAATTTCCATGAAATGTGCGAATTATTAACGAGCGGCGGATGGACGATTGTAGAAGCAGTCAAGCCCGAGACGGAGGGCGGCAATTACAGCATGTTGGTAAAAGTTCCAGGCCCAAGCAAGGGCACTCAGGGGGCGCAATGACCGATATAGAGTTCCGCGAGCGCATGGGAAAAGTGATCGGGGGCGAATATCGAACCCCTGAATTGACAGAGATCCACGCGGCTCGCCGGGAAGAGTATGAGAGGCTGAAGCGCTACCACTCAACCGCGAACTGCAAGTTGTATGTCGCCCAAGTGGAATGGGCGGACCCCCAGCAAGCCTTAATTAAAGTTGGAATCTCGATCCATCCCCACCAGCGAGCTTGGGAAGTCGGCAACAGGATCGGCAGGGAGGTGCGTATCGCACGCTATTGGGGCTACGACACCCGTGCGGCGGCACGGCTTGCTGAAGTCGACATCCATTACAGGCTCTCGCATATCAGGGTATGTTTTAACCGTGGTAGAGTAGAGCCTGTTCCTTACTGCTCAATGCGCCCGGATAGCGAGTATTTTCTTTTTAACTGCTTCAATATTGCCCGTTGCTGGCTCATATTCGAGAACATACGAAAAGGCAGGGAGTTAGAGGCAGCGCAAGAATCAGCACGCGAGAGTTCGTCTTAAAGGCACCTACTTGGACATAATCTTCATTATCGGACTCATTCGATATACTCAAAACAAAGGAGTTCCCTGTGATGACTGAAGCTGAATCGGAAGAAAGAGTGCTCGTCTTCTCTCAAGTGAGCGCTGCGCTGAAGGATGCGGACGATCGCAAGCTCCTCTGGCTCCTTATGAATTGCGGGATCGATACGATCCCGCTCTCTCCAGCCGATGCTGTCCTTGATGCTATCCAGAATCGCCTCTACCCTGAATTTGACGGCGATAAAGTAAAAATCACAGACTATGGATGGGAGACCCCAGAGGGGCCGATTGTCTACGACCAGGTGGCCTACAGCGAAATAAAATGAACGCAACTCTAATGTACGCCTGCTCAAACTGCGACGAAGCCTACGAGGAAGAAAGCGCAGCGCAAGAATGCTGCCCGGCACGCTGGGTGTATCGATGTGAGGGTTGCAAAGAAGTACATGACGACGAGGATGTCGCCGCCGAGTGCTGCACCGAGGCGATTCACGACAAGAAATAGTGTGGTGGGAGAATGGTAGATCCACCGTGGCTATCAAGGCTATCAGCTCGGCCATGAGGAAGAGACGCCCCAAAAGCAGTCAAGAATGGGATACGGCGACGTCAGGTGAGAGGCGTCATTGCTGGTTCAACTCCAGCCCACACTACCTAAAAAGAATAAGGAGTTCCCCTTGGCGAGAGATTTAACCGAGAAAGAATGGGCAAGAATGTCGATCGAGGCCATAGCGGAGGCGCTCACTGATGGATTCGAAGAGGTCGCTGAGGAGCCGTGCTTCGCGTGCGGCGAAGGGGGCGACAGCTTGCCTTGCGTTGCCTGCGACAGGCCGATTTGCAGCGAGTGCGGTATCGAAACGCGCTGGTGCGCAGAGTGCTGGGATAAGCGTCAAGAATCTTTATGAAAACAAAAGGAGAAATATTTTAGATGGATACCAATAGTTTGACAAAAGCAAGCACTGAAATCGAGACTGAGCTGCGAGAGGCATTAAGCCGTCAAGCTGCAGCCGAGATCGCCCAAATCGAAATTAGCGATCGTGTCACCCGGCTTGAAGCTATCGTGGAAGCCGAGCAAGAAGCCGCGTCGGCGGCGCTGGAAGCCGAAGACGACGACGCAGGCGATGACGATCTGGACGAAAACGCCGAACTGATCAAGATGGAAACCAAAGCTGAGAAGCTGAAGTATCGGCTCTCTGAGGCCGAGGATAAAGCAGAGGTTGAGTTCAGAGGGAGCGGCGCTAAAGCCACGGATCAGCACGTCAAGGCCGTTGTCGGATCAAACGCCGATGTCATCCGCTTACGAGATGAATACCTGGATGCCAAAGAGGCCGCAAAGCTGCGCCAGATGGAGATCCGCCGTGAGCGCACCGCAGCGCGAGAGGAAGCGATGAGAGTTGCCCGTGAATCCACCCCCTCTCTTATTCAAACCCCAATTGAAACGGAAAACAGTAAATTACTCGCCGCCGCTGAGGATGCCCTGCTCCAAAACACCCGCGAACGCTGGCAGGCCGACATTGACGTTGAAGTCGCAAGATTCAAAGTCAAAGCGATCGTGGCCTTTATTTCACGCCAATAATCATCGAACGACCTAAAGCGCTTACCAGTGGCAAAAAACAGATTGAATGAGGGAGAATCGATCGATAGAATCTCAGGGGCGAATGTTCGCCCTTGTTTTCATTTGGAGGTAGGTAAGATGGCAAAGAAAGAGTTGCTTTTTAGCGTGACAGCCGCTGACTGCCGGTGGGAATACTTCACCGCTGGCGGCAATGGCGGGCAGAACCAGAATCGCAGACACACAGCCGCCCGCTGTACGCACTCAGAGTCAGGCGCTACCGCAGAATCGCGGGAATTCAATAGCCAGCCGCAAAACAAACGAGCTGCGTTTGAGCGGATGGCTAAGACGGTTAAATTCAAGAACTGGCATCGACTCGAAACGGCCCGGCGACAACTGAACGCGCAAAGCATCGAAAAGATGCTCAACGACGCGGTAGACGCCGCTGTACAGCCCCGCAACTTGAAGATTGAGACCCTGAACGATCAGGGCAAATGGACGGAGGCTTAGATGAACAACACACAAGATTGCGTCACCCTATATACGGAAGAAGGCGAAGCGATGGAGGTCTTCAAAGAGATTGCTGATCGATACCACCTCAAAGACGGTGAGATCATGATCAATCGAATCTTCTATCAGATCCTGTCCGAGCACATGCTGTTAAGCCTGGAAACCGCCGAGCTGAATCTTGCCATCGCCACGTTTAACGCCGATCATCGGTTCGTTGCGCCCGGATAGATCTTCGTCTTTTCCTTGTTCTTTTGAAGCTGAATCGATTGCTTTTCGCCCCGTTTGATCGAAGCCCGAATTCCTTCCACCGTCATCTTCGCCAGTTTCGGTTTCTTTTCGTTCGCTTCATCTAGCACCGCGTCCTTGAATCGCTCTAAAATCTTCTGCTTCCCTTCCGCCGTGGCGCTCTTATAAAAGTCGCTTTGAATGATTGAGTCTCCGTATTTTCGTACGTATTCACGCTGGCGCGCATACCGCTCTTCGGTGAGATTCTTGGGCTCACCCGCGATCGGACGTTCTTTGAAAAACACGTCATACTTATCCGCTTCGGCGCGGAGGCTGGCCTGTCCCTTCCCTTTTGTGGAACCGCCTTCTTCGTATGCGCCATATCCAACACCAAGCCAAGCAGGAGCCATCGCAAAGCCGCCTAGCATTCCATCGTTAAATCGACCTTGCGCAATGTCATCGTAAAATTGTCCGGCCCATTTCAAGGGATTCATCCCGCTCACCGTTCCGCCCGCAACGTTGTAGCCATCCATGAAATCCTTGATCAGCAAAGGCGCAAGAAGATTTGCAATCGTGCCGCCAACCGTTACATCGTTGCGGTTGTAGTCTTCTCCTTCCAGAATGTCAGCAACCAATCCACCAGCGGGAGACGCTTTTGAGCGGAGGAATCGCCGAACAATTTCACCCGGAGTTTTAACGCCCGGCCCGCTTTTGCCTTCGTAATAAACGTTTTTGAAAGCATTGATCAGTCGAGCGGTGAAGACGATGTATTGCTGCAAACCTGATGTCAAATCGTAGTGATATTTTCCGTTGATCACTACTTTACCGAAATTGGGCTCATCCCATTCATCGCCAACATCGATGTCCATGTAGCCCGCAAGACCAATGCTGGCCCACCCGACGAGCGCAAGTGTAGTCGCCATAAGGCCAACGTAAGCGCCCATTTCGGCGAACATTTGCTGCCGCACTCGTTGCGAGACGCCCTTTGTTCCGGCGATCCAATTTGCTCTTGATTCCGTGATTTGGAATCGCTTTGGAATTACGCCGCCCGCGCCCTGCGATAACAGGCGAAGACCTTCACCTGCCACCACACGAGTGATTTTGCCAAACATATCGATTCGGCTCTTCACCCAGCGGGGCGAGAAAAAGCCCAGCGAAAGGAGCGGGAGCGAAGTATCCAGTTTCCCGAACGTACCACGCCCGGTCATCATGTTAATAAACTTGGCGATCTCTTTAAACGCTTCTGGATTGTTTGCGGGCGTGATGTTGCCTTTTTTCATCAGCGCCACGTACTCATCAAACTTGTCGGCCCGAAGCATATCCATCAGGGTCGTGTTTCCACGCTCCGTCTGTTTGTAGATCGGGACATTTTGCATAAATCGAGCGGCGTAGCCTTCTTCCCGATTGTTGAGTTTGTTCCCCTCTGCGACCTTCTTTTGATTGGCCAAGTGAAGCCCAGAATCCATCATTGCCTTGAAGTTCGTGCGCGTTGCGATCTGGGCGTTGATCTCAGCGTAGTCCTCTTCCTTCATCGCCGCAAAACCTTTGGCGATGCGTTCGCGTGTTTTTTTATGATCGATGAGCAGGCCCGGATAGTTGTAAGCGCCGCCCTGCCGGAAGGCAAACGAAAGATCGCCGCCCGCCTTGATGGAAAGTGGGGCGCTTAGGATGTCACCAATATCCAGTTTTTCGCCTGTGTGCTGGGCCAATTCTTCTCGCGCCATAAACAACGCGATGCCATCGCCCGCATTATTTGCGGCTTCTACTTTTAGCAGCGCCTGTTTGATCTTTAGATCCCGATCCACGGTTAGCTTGCCCGCAGCTTTGACCTTTTTTACTTGATCACGGGTTGTTTTGGCCCATTTCTGGTAGTCCCAATCGATAGGCAATCCCACCGCTTTGCGCGCCGCCTGAACTTTCGGGCTATTGCCCCTCGCGAAAAGGGCGTTCAATGAGCCCAGACCGGCCCCCAGCGTGGTTCCGCCCTTCGACTCCTTGTTCGGGCCTTCACCCCAATAGAAGCGCGGCCTGCGGCGATCCTCTTCGCGAGCATCCGAAGAGGGAAATCCGACTTCAATGCCCTTTTGTTTGAATCCCATTTCTCCCGCGTCGTCAACTTCCGTGCGTTTGCGAGGAGACGGGGCGGCGAACGCTCTCCCTGTTTTGGCTTCGTCGGGGCGATTTTGAAGCCCTGGAAGCTGGGTGATCTTATCGAATGTCTCTTTGAGATAGGGGCGTACTTCTTGCCCCATTTTCTCGATCATTTGACGCGACCATTGCGCAAACGACATTCCCGCTTTGTAGATTTCGTAGCCAGTCACGATTGCATTATCCGCCAACCAGCGCGCCGATTGCTGGCCCCCTCCTGCCACTGTCGCGGCATTACGAAGACGATTGCGCGCTTCGATCACGACTGAGGGCTCACTTACAGGTCCGCCCGCTTCCTTTTTAGCGTTTCCACCGCGACGCTCATATCGGATAGCGTCTTCCAGCGCGTCACGCATTATCTTCGCGTATTTTGGATTTGGACGCGAGTTTTCCGCAAAGGCCATCAGCGGCTCAAATCCGCCGATCGAGTACATTCTTTCAAGATAATCTCGAAAGAATTCTTCCCCCTCGGTTTCCGTCAAGCCAACGCGGGCCGCTTCGCCTGTTGAAATGTACGCGGGCAATTCGACCGCCATGAAATGACCGATCGGGAATCTCTGATAGCCCCGGCTATAGATGCCATCTTTGATTTTGTCCATCAAATCTGGCCGCGCCGTTTCGTATTGCTCTTTGAGTTTATCGAAGACTTCTTTATACCGATTACCAACGCGGGCGATCACGGGTTTTTGCCCATCTGGCCACGAAACGACTTCCTCTCTGCCTTGTAGAGGTTGGCCAACGTGCATGGTCTCATGTCGCGCCGTTGTTTTTACCCCCCCAAGCGTCATAGGGGGATTCATCGCTGCGCCTTCACTTCCCAGCGGGATGCGAGCCAGAGCAACACGTGTCGTTCCAAGCGCGATCGACTCATCTACGGCGGACTCGATCATCGTGAGTTCGGCGGAAGGCAGTTCGTTTCTCTTTTTCGCCCCTCGAATAAAGTCCTCAAGCGCTTTTCGAGTGGGCGAGACGCCTCCAGACTTGATACCGGTGATCTCGCTTAGCAATGCGCTATCGAGATACAAAACGCCAGCTTTGCCGCCCGTTCCCGGCATGAAGCGCGCCCGCAGCCGGTTTTGAGGCAGTTTCCCCTTTGGCCCCGCCTCAGCCTGAAGTCGCTCGTTGTCGATTCGCATGGCATCAGCTTGGCCTTGAAGCGTTTCGCGTTTTTCTGATCCCTTCTTTAACCGCTTCGCTTTTTGTTCCGCTTCTTTGATTTGAGCCTCTAGCGGACCAGGGCGACGTTCAGACTTGATATTGCGGATGCTCTTTAAGAAGTCGCGCCAAGCTTGCGGATCAGCGATCGGGTTGATGTAAAACTTATCGGCTCCTGATTGAGCCGCCCCTTTTTCCCGTGTTGCAATTCCCGCCTTCTCTATCGCGTTTTTTAACTTATCAAACGTAGCCTGCAAGAGCGGGCGCACCTTCTGGCCCATCGCCTTGATCATCTGGCGCGAAAACTCCGCAAACTTCATCCCGGCTTTATAGATTCCATAACCGGTCACGATCGCCTGATTGGCAAGACCCTGCGCTAGTTGCTGGCCCGCGCCAAGCTGGCCGGATCTAGCGGATTCTTCCAGTTCTTTCCGCGCTTTAGTGACGATTGCGGGCTCTTCAACCTTCTTCTCTGTCGGCTTTTCGATCCCGAGAATTTTCCGGGCGAGATCTTTATTGCTCTTTACGGCCCAGAGAA
>JACCDR011107817.1_pt1 | contig 32758 bp, 27 predicted proteins | sample 7446431 | NCBI WGS metagenome assembly JACCDR01 (sample SAMN15323443, study PRJNA562643) | freshwater metagenome | isolation source: river surface water | place: USA:Blue River Watershed | collected 2017-08-17
AATTGTACATCTGCGAGTAATTAAAAAAAATATATGTTTATTTAAATTTTTTTGTTCGTGGTTTTACTTGTTTCACAGAATTTGCCGGTGTCTTTTGTCTTTGTCGTTTTTGTTGAGAAGTAGCCGGATTAGTCGGTGTATCGACGTACAAATCTCTCAGCTGTATGCCAGACCCCCAGTAAGCAAACAAAAAAAACAGCTTGTTTACTGCATTATCTTCCTCTTCGAACTTAGGAATTTTGAACTTTTTGTAGCATTTCGCGGAAGAGAAATGCCTTCTAAGATCCGTGAGGGTTAAAATCGTTTCGGGAATGTCGTGGATTTTTTCTGATCTTCTGCAATAATAGCGATACATTTCACAAATAAACAGTTCGACGGCTGACTTTTTAGTTGGGATCCATGAAATCTGGTGCAAAGGAACTGTCATCATCGCAAACACGTGCTCAGCTCCCATTTGATGTGACAGGAGAGACTTGGGTACGTAGTCGTTTCCTGCGACTGCGCATGTCGCGGCAACTTGTTGTGCTGGGATTCCGAGTTGTTTAAAATTGGAAATCAACCGTGTAACATCAAACCCTGTTCCGTTAGACCCATTCGAAATCCAAGCTACGCGCTGATCCGTGTCCCATAGCATGGTAACAGAAATTGGAAACACGTCTCCGTCTTTTGTGTCCAGTATTGCACAAAAATCATTCGTGAGGCGCCGTTCTGATTGCTCCCTTAGCAAATGGTGTACGATTCCCATTTCACCCTCTCCTATTTCGGAAACCGTAGTCTTAAAATCCTCCTGGGAAGGCAAGGTTTCTCCGCCAAAGTAAGAAATTATCTTGGGAGCGGAGTCCGGCCACATGTCACAAACAACGTGGAACCCCTCAGGAAATTCTTCCTCTTGTAACAGTCTGTTATAGATGTAATTAAACAGCTGTCTTTGGATAGCCTTGTCTGAGTACATTAGCTGCGTGGTGTCAAAAGTAAATGGCGTCCAAATAGTCTGTGGTACGTCTTTCGAGTCCGTGAATTCAACCTTCACACAAACGCCCTCGTCGCATACAACGTCGTCGCTCTTGAATACTTCTGGGATACTGCCTTCTTCGGAAGGGGTGGTAAAGTAGATGTCGCGGCGGCGTTTTTGCTCTTTTGCCTTCGCACTGGGCACAAATTCTTGTTTATCTGCTACAATGAAGTAGTAACATGGCATCTGGTGCTCTCTTTTGGCGCAAACTGATGCAAACTTGCGGATTGGCTCGACCAAGTGTTCGTAGAGTCTGCGAGTGGTTAAATTTGGGTCTCTGACAGAGTGTATCCGCAGAAACAAATCACTGAAGATGTGACTTACTAACACCGGGTCTCCGAATACGTGACCAGAAACACTGTAGTCAGCAGCGTTTAAGTCGACCAAGCAGCTGGGAAACTGCTTCCTGAGAAAAGTCTGCAAGTCCTTTATTCCCATGTCTACTTTGAAACAAATGAGATAACTTTTAGAAATCTGTAACGTTTAAAACATGCGACAAGTGTGTCAAATAGCAAATTTAGTCAAATTACAAATTTGGTCAAATAAACAATCGCGAATAAATGCAGCAAAAACTTATTTTTATTTGACACTTATGTCAAAGTTTTCAAGCAAATGGAATCAAAAACAGTTTATTCGCCAGCATGGCTTTTAAGGACTTACTTGGGGATAAAACAAGTTAAAAAGTGGCTTGTGAACGAAATAGACTTCTACGCTAAATTAGTCGGAGACGAGTGTTCCTCTATTGCCAAAGTTGTCTTAAAAACAGCGCCATCTGCTAAGCGTGACCCGAAAGCCGTTCAATTGCACGATCGGCTAGTGAAAGAAGTAGGTCTGTACGCTAAATTGGTTGGAAGCGAGTCTTGCTCCGTGGTCGAAGCTGTTTTTACTCCAACAGAAGGTAACGCGGCCGTATTGTGTGCATTGCACTACCATTTACTCCCTGATCCCAAGTACTTTGTCTTTGATGATTTAACATGCAAGCTGGGTGAATGGCGTGTGAGATGCGAGAAAAGCGCACACTATGAAAATGGTTATTACTTAACGGCATACTCGAGAGATGGCAAAAGAATCACTATTGACGACTTTCATTACGGTTGCAACGGAATACAACACGCAAAGATTAAGCTCGTGTGGCCTTTAACCTTTAAACAATTGTTTCCAAAAGAAAATATGAGAGCACGACGTCTGATAAGAAGACGCGCTAGAGCAGCATTCAAGTTTACTTATACCAATGAGCTATTTGTTGAAATGACAAGGCAGTACGACAAAGAAACATCTGTGGCGTTGATTGGAGAAATAGTTGAATGTGTTGTAAACGGAAAGCAAATTAGCCCTGACAGTATCACAGAAGAATTGTACGATTCACTGGACATGTTGGCCGATTTGGGCGTTAACGGCCAGTCTACACTCTATATTCGATTAAAACACAGATTGGAAATGATAAATCAGGGCGACAAAGTAACAATTTGGTGGTTACCAGGACAAGTAGTAAAATGTGTGTTAAACGAAGAGCCAATTCTGCCTTCCAACATTATTGATGGACTGTACACGATACGGAGGTCGTTTAAAGAATTGGGTGTTGATGGCGAGTCCAAACTGGATATTAAACTGAGACACATATTGTTCTGGTGTTAACAAATTGTTATTTTGTTGTAACTGGTCAAATAAAGTTAATAAAACAATTGAATTTACAGTTATTAAATTTTTCTTTTATTTTATTGTGTTGTAGTTACATTGTTTGTTTTTACAGGTTGTTTAAGCAAAACGAGTTCTATAATGTCACTTGCGACAGCGCAGCCAACCTGAAATTCAATTGATTTAATTCGTGATACGTGTTCTGATTCATCTGAGACTGTCAAAATGGCTCGCACGTCTTCTTGTGTGAATATAAATGACGCTTTGTTTCCGTTGATAACGATGCTCGTAACTGGGTCTGTTGAGCAAGGATTCTCTGAAAACAACCCAATGCATTTGCGTCCAAAAAAGTCATCCCATCGCACAATAGCTCCCTTTCGGAAGACGACTTTGTCAAAGTTGTATTTTTTAGAGGACATTTGAAAACAAAAGTTAAAATCTTAACAAACAAATTTTATTAGAATTTTGATTTTTACAGTATTACTCGGGTTTGCGCGTAATTTTGTGCAGTTTCGCAGGGGGGACTGGATTCATTTCACAAAAAGTGACGTTAAACATCTCACTAGTTAAGAACTGGTAGACCTCTTCGTCTGTAATTTCAAACTCGTTTGGGTTGCTCTTGCATCGCTCCATCAAATCGAGATCGAGTTGCACATCAGACACTTGCCACCCACAGACTATTTCACCGGTGCCTGTTACAACCTCCATGAGAAGGTCGGACGCTTCTTTCAATTTGGCTAGATCGGGAAACCGTGCGATTGGCAGTTTGACCTTCATGTACGCGCTGTCATCCTTCTCTGTGAGGTTGAACACTGATTCTGGGAGATCCTTGCTAGGAATGAAGAGATGAGAGTACCCTCCTTGTTCAACTAGTGTACGTGCAAGCTGTCTTGCGGTTTCTCGGTACGTGTCTCCGATAAAACGAATCAAATCATCGTCGTTGTCAAACACAACGGGATCGTACACAATTGGGTATCCTTTTCTTGGCTTGATGTGTGTTACTTGTCCTTTTTTTCTTTTTAGCTCTGACATGTCTTTTGATAACTAAAAGAAAATGCAACTTTAAAAACAAATCAATGAACCAAAACTTTTAATTGACCAAAATTTTCAATTGACAAGAAAAATTAATTACAGCCCGTCACAAATCGTCGTCGTCATCTAAATTCGCGCAATTGAAACTGCTCCTGCAGTTTTGATCGGAGCCGAAGGTGGTGTTCTCGTTTATTATGGGTTGTCGCTCGATACGAGATCTTTTAACAGGGGATGGTTGAACGGCCTCCTTGTAAAGAGCAGAAAAGGCGTCAAATTCTTCTTCTTCCACGACAACATGGTTATCTGCTGACACCTGGCGCGAGGGAGGCATAATCGAGTCAGACTGTAAATTTATGGACTCAAATTCCAGATCCTCTTGGTCTGGAAAAAACTCGTTCTCCATGCGCCTTATTTCTGCTGCTTCGTTTGCAAATTCCTTTTCTTCTTCTTTGTTTTCCGCTTCGTCTTCGCTGTCTTCCAAACTAAATTCCACACGGGCTCTTGGTCTGACTCTAGGAGACTCCCTTGCAACGTTGATTCCAGCTTCGTCAACGACTGATGCTGTGCTGTTAACCACCCATGAAACTGTCTCCGCCCAGTCTTCACTGTAAATACCGGGGCACTTCATTGAATCCGTGAACCACTTCAAGACATCCTTGTCCATAGCGTAGGTAAGAGCGCCTTCTCTCTTGTATGCGACGTACATTTCCTGGATAGTTCTTTTGGCGGCCTTCTCCTCGACACTAAAGTCGTTGCCGTCTGTGCTCTTGACGATGTATTTCGCAATCGCGTCTTTTGCGAGACTGTTTAATCTGACAAGCTTCCGGAGAACGTCAGGGTTAGAATAGTTTCTGCCGTGGTAGGGACTATTTGGAGGAATCTCCTTATGGATAAAATTGTTTAGTTCAATCGGGAAAGTCGACTCGTCGTACACCGTAAACTGGCCCTGTTGAGATTCCTCTGTAATAATGCGCCTTGACTCCTTGGTCATGGAAGCCATTTGTAAATCCGAAGGAAGAACTAGGTGAGGGTTTTTAATTTTCTGAGGGACGGGCTCAGCTTCTCTCGCTTCAGTCATTTCAAATTTGAAACCCACCTTCTTGTCGAACTTTCCTACGCCCCTAAGTTTTGGCTCATGGGGCTCCTGGTCTACCTCTCTCAAAAGAGACCCCACCGGGTCTGCTGAGTCGCCAGATCCGATGAGCAACTTAGTAAACACGTATAAGTCGCAATTGGTTAGAATAATTCCTGGGAGAGGTGCCTCAATAAAGTCTCCGTTCAACGATCTCTCTGCAACGTACTCCTGCTCCTGGTTGTCGCGTGGGACTCCGTTGAAATTAGGACCGGCAGGAGGGATAGGGGGGAGGTTAGCTTTTTCAGCTGGAATGTACCTTTTCCCTTTGCATTTCATGTTGAGTATACTGCAAAGTTCCGTGAACACGTGCAACTCCTGGACTCCAGTGTCCATTCTGCTCATGATGACTCGAGACAAAGCGCTCAGAATTTTAGTCTGGGTCTCAGCCTTGTGAATTGGCCACGAAGAGGTCCCGCCTTCTCTGTTCGATGCAACTGAAACTACAATGTTCGGTATTCTCGTGTACTCTTGTCTAGGAATCGTCTTCGCAAAGTTCTTCTGAGTATCCTTCGCTTTTTGCAGCGTCTCGGGTGTTATCTTGATTATGGATTCGTGCACTTGTACGTCATTCTTGCCTCTTTTCCGTTTGTTGAGATTCAGTTTGCGCGCGTGAATAGCGTACTCCTCGTTCGTCATTGACTTGAACTCGTAGCACTTGCCAGTGTTCACCATGACTATGTTGTTCATCGTGAACTCGGAGTTTCCGTTCTCTTGCTTGTCTTTAAGATACTGGAGATATATTGCAACGCTTGCGTCAAAATTGCGGAAAACTTCAAGTATCTTTAAACGCAACTCTCTAATGTAAAGTTCGCTTACCTCAAATGCAAAAGCAAACACGCAAGATGGAGCAACAAAGAAAGGGAGCAGCGCTTGCAAATGAGAGTCGTCGAACTCCTCAGTCGGCTTAGGCCCTCCTATCCCCAAATTAAACGTTATCCAGATAGCCCTCCACAAAGTAAGAGTCCTGACCATTTCCATGAAACGCCTACAGTCTCTCACGTCCCTGGCGTCTTGAATACAAAAGCGCTGTATCTTCGTGGTCACAGCCTCGTGAAACTTGCTGGCTGCTATCATTGACACGTTAGGAAAGATTTTAGCGCCGATGTACATTTCAACCAAAAGGAGCAGGTAGTGCTTGCGAAGCGTCCACGCAAAAAACTCCTGGTCCACTGGTGACTTGGCCTTCTCTGATTTAGCTTCGGAGTGATGTATCGAGTTGACCAAGTCCTTGTCCTCCCTAACGTGCTGAGTGTACCTCACGATTAGGAAACGATTGCGCATGGATTCGGAAAGGATATGCTCAGATGCATTGGAGCCACACAACTCTGTTCCATACTGGACCATCACCGTCTCCTTCACGGTGATTTCTCCTTCGTTGTTGGACACTGCGTGTGCTAGCGTCGGTCTCATGCACGTCATCATCGACTTGTTGGCGCTGGAGAATGCATCAACGTCTGGGTTTGTGATAGATCTATGCAAATCCTCCTTTTGTATCCTTGTGGCCTTCAATCCAAGCTTCTCAAAGTCAATCTCGTCCTTGACGACCAATGAAGCCGCGTCCACTGGGCGACCCACCTTGGAGGTTTTCACTTTTGCCGTCTCGTAAGCGTACACCTTCGGATCCAATACGTAAAAACTTGCACACATTCGTATCATGTGACTCTTCCCTGTGCCTGCTGGCCCAGTGACTATTACGTTCACGCTATCTCCTCTCGTGTAGTTCGTGGACATGCCCGCTGCAATCATGCACTGCAAGTACTGCTTGTGGTTCACCGCAACGCCGGACGTTTCCAGGTAATTGGTAACGTGTCTGATCATGCTAGCAAACGGGTCGCAATAGGAAACGTCCAAGGGGCAGTCAACGTATGGTAGACACATCGTGGGAGATTCTTTAAGGAGCTTGCGTTCATTCCCAATTATGGATTTCCAGGTGTCACCGTTGTCTAAGTGCCGCAAAACTTTTTGTTCCTTGTTTTCAATGCACTCCTGTCGCACGCGAAAGTACTCCTCTTTCCCTTCTTCGTCGGAATAACGCCTGTACTTCTGCATAATAGCCGCAGTTTTAAGCATATAGTCGTCGAAAGAAAACTTTAATCCGTCCTCGACCCCGTCTACACCCTTCATGTACAAAGGAATTCCCACTTTCGGCAACAGCAGCTTAGAGTGCTTACTTGGGTGACAGTTGACAAATAAAGGAAAAGAATGGCAATTTTCGAGGTTGACTGGCAGAGGAATAAAATTGTTGCGTCTTTCGTGCTCGTAGATGTCTCTGCATCCTTCCACTCTTTCGTGAAAGCCAAGCGCGTTCTCCATGGTAAAAACTTGATCCAGATCAGGAACGCTGTTTGCGACTCTGCCTAAGTACCTCGAAACAAATGAAACAAGTCTCTCCCTGGACAAAAATTTCTGAAAAGGTTCCCAGCATGTTTCAACTTTGTCGTCACGCTTCTTGTGAAACCGTAGATTCCCAAAAGCTTTTCCTTCCATTCGGCTGTCCTGCTTAAAAGCTGAGACAAACTCCGTAAGACAAAATTCCTCCATCTTGCGTTCCTTTTTCTTTTTCTTTTTGTTTCTTGGCACGCCTTCTTCTTCACCAGCCTTCACCTCAATCGCCTCATCGGGTACAGCGCCAGCTAAAATAGCGTTCGCTGCCTTCTCTTCTTCTGATTGGTCCTCTTGCTCGCCATCTTCATCAGAGTCGTTGTCATCGGGGTCGTTTTTCTTCTTGGCTGGCGTGGAGTTCTCGTAGAAAAACAGAAAATACCCAAGCTGAGTTTTCTCGAATATGAAATCGGCCATTGGTGGTTCGTCAAACGCATTGGTGTCCTTCTTCGTCACGGTTTTGTTCTGGGATACAAAGCGCTTGGCGCAAAACAGCTGCCAGACTGATTCGGAAATGTTTCCTATCTCAGTCTCCCTATCGAATTCGGCAAAGGTGATGCCGCCCTTGCTGAAAGCTTTATCGGAAAGATAGAAAGTGTAAAATTTCGTACCTTTTCTGTTGTGGTCGAAGTTGCGCAGTATAGACTGCTGTGTAAAAGGAGTTGTGCTCGACGGCTTTTTCCAGAGGTTGTACATTTGTGCTCAAAACCGTGCAACCAAATATGGAAATACCAAAAAAAAAAGAAAAAAGGTCGTTTGACCTTAATGGTAGTAACTCTTATATTTATTTTTTTAATTGTTAATACAAGCAGAAAAAATAAAGATGGCGGAGTGTCTAATACACAATTTGGTCAAATAAACAATTTTGTCAGATTAGTTTATTTGTTAACTGTATTGTTTTGTGAATCTACAGAGAGAGCAGAAGCCTCAAACGCCATCAATAAATTGTAAATGGAGCGTAATTATTTGGTCACTCGTTGTTTTTTGGCGATTCATATAATATTACCATTGGCAATTATGTTAATTTTCCTTGGTGTACCAGTGAACAGTACTTTGCCTCGACCCAGTTACGTTGTTGTAATGGGGCTAGACTTTTCGTCTTTGTTTTTGGCTCTTTTCAAGAATCTTCCAACAGAAACACACGCAAAGCTGAACGCTTACTGCTCCGGATTGTCGTCGTCTGTGATTTTTGCCATGTGGGTACTCGGAGAATCTCCGGCGCTGACTATAATTATACTGAGTATACACGGATTTTTTTGGCCAATCAAAATAATCGGGTTCAGAGAATACCTGAAAACAGAAAACGTCGCGCGTGTTGTTCCAGATTTGTCTGCTGTGTAAATTGAGAATCCAAATCGTTTCCGGATATGCTACTACACGAGAACGGACTTGGATAGAAAAACGGACAAAGAGGATGAACAGTGTATATTGTGCTACGACAACGAGGCTACAATTACTTTTCAGCCATGTAAACACAAATGCACCTGCAGTGCTTGTACCATGAAAATGGTTGCAACGGGTGTTCGTCGTAAGTGTTTGTTGTGTCAACGGGATTACGAAGCTGCTTTGTACATTGTTTAAAACAAATAAAAGCATGATTTAAGTTTTTGAGTTTGTGTTTATTTTACCGAAAAAGACACAATGAGTTTCGAGGACGTTGCTCTTACGCTGTTTGCTGTGGTATGGACTTACGCACTTTTTAAAACTTGGGACTACGTGAAGCAGATTTTTTGGATTGCCGTGACGATTTCCATTGTCCCTGTTGCCTATTACTACGCCTCTCCCATCAGAGTCAAGTTTGAGGAAATGCGCACGCTGTACTGGCCATACAAATAAAGTTAAAAGTTTAACAAGAACCGTGAAAATAATAAATAATTTGATACATTTGACTTTATTAAGAATTAGTTTTTAAAATTTAGTTGGCATTTGCTTGTACGGGAAGCCTTCTATCTGAGATGTTTCAATCTGGAGATTTATCTGCCCGAAGCTGGTGTTTTCGTACCACCTAGCAAGAGAAAAAAGAAGTAGTAATCCACAAGCAGCTATTTTCCCAAATTCGTAAGAGTTTACATCTGATTTTTTGTCGAGAAAATATGTATCAAACACGTTGTAGTGACACCCTATTTGGAAGACCAGGGCACACAGATCCACGAGAAAAACAAATTTGCACATGGGGTGTCTGTTCTGAGCTCTTGGTTTGTAAGAGTGGAGACTGTTACAGGAGGCAAATGACTGTGCGATGTGTATGGAGTAAACGGGTATAAACGTTAATAGTCTCCAGTCTGGGAAAAAAACAGTAGACAGGAAAGCAATTGTGAAGACGGAAATCACCTCCAAGTAATCAAGTACTTTTGCTATGCCCAGATACTCAATGTCCTGGATGTTCATCATTATTTGTTTCTACTTTCCTTGAAAAAGAATACTTAGAACGTTTTAATATATATTTTTTTTAATTTGCTTAGTCAAAGGTGGTTACAAAATTATATTGTACTCGGTTTGAACAAGGTTGAATTTAGGAGCGTTAACGTCAAACTTGATTTCATGGACAAGGGCGGATTTTAAGTCGTCGTCAACTGAGACAAAATAGATTTTAGCGGGAAAGAACATGTGCCAGAGTAAAGAGTGGTTGTCGTGGTAGCAGTACTCGGTGACCTCTAAAAAATTAGCGGTGATTTTTTTTGGAAACTTGCAGTTGTTTTGCAAAGCACGTCTCAAAGCTTGCACGTCATTTTCGATCCAAGGGTCGTTGCAAACGAAGATGTGGTTTTTGTTCTCGTGACTTGAGATATGAGAATGTCTGTGTTTCTGTAAAATAGACCGCAGGGTGTCCTTCGAATGCAGAACAGAGTCATGAGACAACAGTATTCCGGCGGAAACGTGTCCCACGTCAGCCCTTGGACCAAAGACCATGAAACTCTCAATTTCTTGGTTTGTTTGATCCCGGTTCCAAAGAAGAATTCTTGACCCTTCTTTTACGGAAAAAGATAACATTCGAGTGTCATTACCATCTTTTAGATAAACATTGACTTCTTGGTGACCAGAGTCCAGATGAACTCCGTTCAGGAAGTGAAAGTAGTGGTTTAACGTCTGTTCGTAAGAAGGCTTTTCATCGGAGCTTATTGGATCCGGTTTAAGAGAAAAAACGATCTTGGTTTGTTTGTCGCTGGCTAGCTTTACGATCACACGGGTGAAATGACTTAGTGTTTTAACGTGTAGATCTTTAAGCGCCTCTTTCCCGGTTACCATTTCATGGGAAAGCATGTTTAGTGCGCTGCGGTACAAATTTAACCTGTCACTGCCACTCGAATTGGACTTAAAAACTGTGCTTTTGTGAACATCTTCTTCTATCCAAGCAGTTTCACTGTCTTGCATGATTGTTAATGAAAACTAAAGTTGCACCTTTTTTTTACAAGTTGTCAATTGTTACAGTTTACATACCCAGTACATCTGCGTTGCACAATGAGCCGCATAAAGACCCGCTTCACTTCCATAAAGAACCTTTGGCTATCTGTAATGGAGGGAGACTTTGTGCCCAATAAGACAGTTGTTCAGTGTGGAGCAGAAGGTTTGCCGATGATTGTACAAAATGTAGTCAGGTGCATAGGCTTTTGCGGGTTTGATCACGGGGATCTAAAGGGTATGAAGTGTTATCAATTTGTCGTGAACTTGACTATTCCTGGCCTTAACACCCGCGAGTCCATCAACGTTTCGCATTACGACCTGGCTATAAACATGGTTCCTGTGACCAAATGTGATTTGTATGTAACTTTTTGACGATTAATAAAACATTTGTTATTTGAGTTTACAAATACTGGCTCTCATAGTGTAGTGGTTTAACACTTCTGTCTTATAAGCAGACATCACCAGTTCGAACCTGGTTGGGAGCATTTTTTGTTTTTGTTTTTTACGATTTGCTTGGAACTTCATTTTATTCAATTTTTACTTGTAAATAATTTGTTAAGAGGTGACAAAAAATTGTAAAATGAGTCAAGGGCTTTGTAAGCAGGCGATAAAGCTTCCCTGATGTCTCGCCTGTCTTCGTTTCTGAATTTAGCAACAGCTGCTGTGATTACATCTTCGTCTCCTGAGGCCATTAGTTCTGCTTGAAGGCGTTCGTATGCTTCGCTGTGTAAACTTGCAAAGTGGTCTTCGTACCTTTTTCTCATCTTGCTCAAGTCCTTCACTTCGTCACAGTCTGCTGTAGCTGACAGCCAGCTTAGGTATGCTCGATTGCTATTTGACCGATCAACGTGTAATTTTCTGAGGGCCCAGAATATTTTGTTGCACTCGCTAATCACAAAAGGGTCGTTCGTTGTCATTAGTAATTAAAAAATTTAAGTTTTATTGTAATCCAAACAAAAAACAAATACAAAAAAAACAAACACTGGTTTTAATCCAACTGAGAAGACTGGACTTCCTCGTCTTCGTCGCCTGACAATTCGTCGTTGGGAACAAATTTACGTTTTCCGTTCACGGTAGGGGTAATTGGAGGTTTCAGATCCTCTTCGTAATCAGGAGGAGGTAATAGAGCAGGTGCAGGTTTTGAAGGAGGTGGCATGATGGCGCGGTGCTTCGGATTTTGTCCTCCAAGACCTGGAGCCTTAAACTCGGACTCGTCCACTATGACCTCGATGTCCGCTGGAATTTCTATGTCGACAACACCTTTAAAGCTAGGGCCGACCGAAAAGGACGCAGGTCTGCAAACGGTGTGAGCGAGAACATAAATGGCTGACAGGTAACGATTTACCTGGCACTGAGTCTTACCCGCTCTAAACTTATACTGATGACTAAAAGAGCCAATTAATACAGAATCGTGGCGGGGCGTGTGAACACCGTACTCGTCGATAGTTTTTGTGTACCTGTTGCGTTCGTAATAACGCAATGGGGAGTAATCGTACGTTGGGCTTCTTCCGTCAGGACCTGGGTTTTGAGTGCTGAGCAGAAACTCAAACTCCTCGGGCTTGAGCTCTTTTTGGAGTCTTTGAAAGAGCTCCTTTTTTTTCTTGCGCATCTTTTCGTCGGTGGAAGGTTTTTCCTTGTAGAAGCACTTTTTCGTGTAGTAGCAAGTCGGGTTACTGTTCTCGTCCTTTTTGTTAAAGATTCTGTTGCCATCAACCTGTTTTTTGAGAGCTTTCTTTACGCGTTTTTCAAATGGATCTTTCTCGTCGTCATCGCATCCAAAGCCCTCGAGCATAATGGTGTTTCCATCGTCAGCCGTAAAGCCTTTTTTGCCCTGTGCCTCTGATATTTCTAGCATCACGACAATGTACGAGATCACCCATTTCATCATCTGGTACTCAAACTCGTTGTACAAGTTGAACAACTCGGTGCACTGGTTGTTGTCGTTGAGGTTCTGGTCCATCCAAGAGTTGCCTGTTACGGTGATTCTGTGGTTGCAGTCTGCTACGGTTTTGACGGTCGTGATTCCTTTGTCGTCTGTGTGCTCCGTTCCGTAATCACCGTTGAACCCTAAATAGGCCTGAACCGCGAGCATGGTTGGTCCGATAAACTCTTGTTGGATCGGAAACTTGGCAACAGATTTAGGATCTTTGTGGAACTTGTAAAAGGAAACGTCAAGGTATTCGCCACTGAGATCCTTGCCAACCTTGGTGTACACAGAAAACGAGTTTTTTGTTTCGTCCAGGGGGAAATTGCAGGACATATGATATGGCTTTTTTTCATCTTCGCCGTCAAACGAAACTTGTCTAAAAGAGACAGCACCATTGCCCGACATGTGATTTTGCACCAAGTCGTCGTAGAATTTGGTTTCGCGGTTCACGTCGTGGATTTTAAGAAGGGATTTAGATTTGTCGGAGCTGCTCATTTTAGTGTTATTGTTAAGGTTTTGAAAGGTCTTTTTTTATTGGAGCAACTGCACAATTTGAAATGAATGGTTTATTTGAATTAACTTAAACACTGAAAACGTACAAATTAAAAATAGCTTGTTTTTTATTTGACAAAATTTGTTAAATGTGGCTGTTAAATAAACAATTTGGTCAATTAAACAATAGGACTTCTCGGAGCGCAAATACTTGTAAAAGGCATAAATCTGTTTGTGCTGTTTTGTCATTCAATGGAGACGAGTTCATTTAGTACCATTTTACATTCAGTGATGCGATCGAGTACTTGGTATCCTGTTCCTAAATTCAACGAACAGAATTTTTTAAAAATTGGCGAAGTTATGATAAAAATGGCTACTATTGCATATACAGAGCCCTCTGAAAGCAGGCACTCGTTGTATCATGATATCAAGGAGCTTGAAGACTTAACTTTTAGAGAAGATTTTACTATTGCTATGATCCGGAATGACAAAGAAGACATTCTACGAGTATTGTATAACAACTTTGGCGTAAGAGAGTGCAATTTGTATAAAAACTTTGGCTTAATCATGTACAATCATTTATCGACTAAGTCTTTGGTGGATTTGTGTTTGATGTGTGATTCTCCGAGATGCATCGAGTTTTTGCTTGAATCCGGTGAACCTATTAACTGCACTCGTGAACGGGAATTATCTCCTCGTGCCTACTGTCGTAAATCGATGTCACATTCAGAGTTGATTTTACAGCGCTTTCAAAAGGATCGCATCTGTACAGGTATCCAGGAAATGTTTGACGAAAAAGCGACGGGGATGATACCCGAGCTTGTGAAGTTGTCAGTTGAGTACGTTTCATTCCAACTCGATTAATGTAAATTTCTGGAATAAAATGTAAATCATATTTGTGAAAAAAAATCGTTTAATTCAATTAGTAATAGGACAGGGCCAAACGAACAAGCTCAGGAATAAAACCAGTTTTGCATTCATCGAGAGTGCGCTGTATAACGTCGCTTTTGAGTATTACACGGGAAGCCATTTCTTCAAATTGCCGTCCTTGCACACTCAGTCGACCGTACTGTACTGTGTCACAGGCGTTAAGCAAACACTTTAGCACGGTATTGTAGTTGACACAGTTTTCCATGATAAGTTTGGGGCATGATAAACATGCCGAAAAAGCAGTTTATTTGCAATATATTTGCAATTTAAATTGTATGTCAAAGGTGTTAGAAGACCTAGAGTTTAAAGTTAAGCAGGCAATAGAATCTTATTACCCGAATTTGAAGCTCGCGAAGGTCGACGACGACAGCAAAGAGGAAAAGAAGTTTTACTACGAAGGCAGCTTTACGGACTCAGACCCTATTTCGTTCACGAGAGATCTCGACAGAGCAGTAGGAAGCGAGGACGCCAAGTTAATCAGATCCAAGACAGAAGCAGGAAGGTTTAGAGTATCGCTCTCGAAAAGAATAAGACGGCGAACCCGCTTGAACTCCCTTATTTTATGGACATTAACAGCGACAACATTCGTGGTAGCGGTGGGCATAGCTGTGGGCAGGTTAGGCATGCGAACGTCTGCATTGCCAGGTCTGTGACGGGTAAGCTGAACGTTTACTCAAAAGAACTAGACAGTTCGTTTGAGGGGTACTGCTGCACGCCTTCTGCGGGACTGGATCTACTCGCGTGTGCCGCGAGACTGAAAATGCCACAAAAAAAGAAACTCGTCAGACTAGAGAAGGGTAAAAAGACGAATTGTCTGTGTGTTGTATGGGTTCAAAACTCCACGAAGCTTACACAGGAGGAATTGTGTACAGACGATTGTGAAAAGCGTGTCATAAACGAAGAGCAGAAGCAGATTCTTCGGTCTGGAGCTTTTACAAACGAGGAAATAGAGTGGCTCGAGACTATACTTGTCACAGTTTTTAACTTTAAACAGTCTGTTGTACTCGAGACTTCTGAAACTCAGTGCCGCTTCACCTGGAAAAACGTGACGGAGATAAGCGTTTCGTACTTGCTGGACATAACTAATTGGCTTCACGTCTCTCGGCACTCTACTTTGATTGTGCAAAAGTTTTACTGGAAACTGGATTGTGAAAACGTTGAATTACTTGTTAAAAAAATTAAACTTTGAAATCAAAATCTTATTTGTTTTATTGATTCTTGACTTTTTTGAGTAACTTGTTGTATTTGTAATTTAATTCGGCGATATACCCTAAGATACCAAGAGTACAAACCAGTAAAACAGACATAGATATACTTTCACCGCAATTAAATTTAACGTGCTCGCTGTCGTTTTTGCCAATATCATCCATGAGTCTGCGTCGATTAGCCATTACGTTTTTTAAATCTTCAAAGACAGAAGAACTGTTCTTTTGTAGCTCTGTGAGAAACTTGATAGTGACTTCCGTCTCTGTTTGCTTGGCTCTGATTGCTGCTAGATAATTGGTCATTTTATCAAGGCGGTCTGCACTTCGATGTAGTGTTTCAGCTTCATCGTTTGCAATGTCCGCTAAGGATCTTTCGGCCAAAATTAAAGCGGGTAACAGTAACAAGCAAATTAACAAGGTCTTTTGCATTGTGTACTGAAGTTGTTGATTTAGATAGAATTGTTGTTACTCTGTTTTTGCCGGCCTTTGGATGACGTGTCCCGCGTTCCAAATCGCGTTCTAACCTTCTTCCAAATTTGCACTTATTCACGACGGCTGGTACAACTCTTGCGGTGATTCTAGACTCTCTCGTAAGCAATTGAGTGCAAAGTCTCTATTTTTGTGCAAACTTTTAAATGGTTACATTTTTATTTAAATCAAATCAAATTGTACATGATAAAATTTGAAAAAAAGCATAAATCTTCTCCAACCAAGACCATGCTGTCTGCAAGAGGTACTTCGGGTTGTCCTTGAAATGATCGCTCTTTAGATTTAGTAACAACAACTTGAATTTCTTCCTTTGGCACAGATTGATTATCAGCGGTAATAACGTACACAATCAAATCGTCGCATTTCTTTTCTAGTTCTTGGACTTTGGTAACGACGTACTCTGTGGCTATGGAGACTTCTCTTGTTTGGTGATCTGTCATTTTAACGGTAATTGTGCTGACTCCTGGTTTGACTCGCTTATCAAGACCGATGATTTTGTTGAAGGGTGTAAAACTAGTAAATTCCAAATAGTTAGCTTGCATTTCTTGAGTAGACAATTGAATTGAATGAATAAAAAAATTAATAAGACGAGTGTTTGATTCTATTTTGCCAAATTACTAATTGTGTCAAACAAAAAATTATGTCAAACAAAAAATTATGTCAAATAATAAATTTGCTCAAATAAACAATCTAATACACAAACCGTTAGACCCCTAAATGTTCTGTTTCCAAAACAGTCATAACACTCAAAAGTTGCAAAGAATTTGAAATGGACAAAAAAGTGTATTTGCTCAAGCGATGCAGTGGTGCTTATAACCCAGAGAAGTTTCCTCAGAGCATTTTTAGTGACAACCGTCTGGCCGAAGAGTTTGTTGCTGAGCTCTACAGAGGTTATTTTGAAAGTCATAGAAGTGAAACAGTTTTCATTGGGTTCACTACATTCAAAGACGACGTACTCGATGACCATTTGCACGAACTCGAGAAGGCGCGATTTACTTCGCATGAACGTTACGTCCATCCTATGGAAAATCTGCATAAGTCGATGTTCAAGCCTGATACCACTGTCAACCTTATCACAGTCGATTCCCAGTTTGAATCCTGCTCCATCGAAGATGCTATTCGTGTAGTGGCTGTGTATGACGAACTGCGCTCTACGAAGGACGTCAACTCCATTTCCGCACCTGACTTGTATTTGGCCATCAGCCTTGATTCCGAGATGAGTCGTTTCTATGACATTGACTCTTTTCCAGTGAACCCGTCGTCGAGAAAGAAACCTCGTCCTATCGACACCTCCGTTGAAAAACAAGGACCTACAGGCCCTTTTAGTCCAACCACTCCGGTCGATCAGCCTTCTGCTTCATCTTCCTCTGCTGATGAAGCAAATCGTCCTTTTGCAATGTGCTCTCCTGAAAAGAAGTCCCGTATCGAAACGAACGAGGACAATTGTATCCCAGCTTCCGAAGGCCAGGTAAACTCCGATCAATAATCTTTGTAATTCGTTTTTTTGGTCGAATAAAACAAACATTTTAAATATTATCAGCAATTACTTTCTGTTCCCACCGAAGAACCAAAAACTGCACCGGGTTTTAAAACACTTCTTATAAACGCAATTTCCAAGGAGTTCCCTGACGCTGTTTTTTCAGACGCCGATCCGATTTTTTATATTTGCGCTTTTAATGTTCAAAACGTCACAGTTAGAATTACGCGCTCTCGTGATGATAATTGGATGCGAGCAGATGAATTGGATATTGAAACTAATTTTGAAGGCGAAGAGTACCGTCCCGCTTCTGTGAGGCGGGAGTTTATCGATTTTCCCGCGAGAGAATTGACAACAGAAGAACTCGCAGAACTAAAAGAAGCGGAAGAACTTGCAAAATTACCAGGTGGTTACTCTGTGCTCAGATTTCTCAGAAAACAAAAAGTCATGAAGCTAAGAGCCGCAGCAAAGACTTTATCAGTCGGAAAGTATAAGTTTGTTGAGGTGTGGCCCAAGGAATCTCCAGGAACGAGATACTGTGGTAAGTATGGTCTCCAAAAAGCCATTGCAAAAGAACCAATTGTTGCATCCATTGTGCAAAGAACGATTGCAGTGTTAACAAGCCTGCCCGCTAAAGAAGTATAATTGTGTAATATGTTGTTGTAGTTGTGAAAATTGGATTACATTAAAACAATACTTTATTGAAAAACAAATATTAAAGACGCTTTTAAACCGTTAAATGAAGAGAAAACGAAGCGCCTCCTTGGAAAAAGATTTGGAAGAAGAGTGGCAAAATGCGTACTTTGAAGCAAAAGAAAAAGAGCAAAAGAAACTGAGAGAAAAACTATGGACCTATTGTGAGAACAATTGGAAGGACGATGTTTTTAGGTTGCTTGACGAGGAAAAAGTAGACGTCAACAGCACATGCACTTTGTACGCATGTGCCATATGGAACTCTCTTGATCTTGCTAGGTTGTTAATAGAGCGCAAAGCAGACGTTAATTATGGCGTAAAAGACGGTGTTGCAGATGGATTGTACCCTCTTCGCTCTGCTGTTTGTAGAAGATACCCCAAGTTTGTAGAATTGCTGATAGAAGCGAAGGCAGATGTAAACACTGAGTGTTCTCATGGGTACACCCCTCTTTCTATGGCAATTGAAAGCGGGGTAGACAGTCGTCCTAGCTACCACATAGCTCGAATGCTCATTAACGCTGGAGCCACTGTTTTGAACAGGAGAGGCGACATGAGGGCATTACGGGATTCCAAAAAAAGAGTACATGATAACAACAAATGGAACAACCGACACGAGAATTTTATACCAGAGGAAGACATTGAACGAGACGTGCAAATAGCAGATTTGCTTGAGCAGACCGCTCGTTCGCAAATTCATTCCGCTGTGACAAGTGCTCTTGAAATGGCAGAAAGTTCGTTTATATGGGGAGATTTGGCTAAACTTGCTATAGATTACATTGATTTTGAGAACACTGCTTACCCGGAGCATCTAATTGCCTCTAGCTCTGAAGTACTAGATCAGTTGGAATAATACTTAAAAGAATTGTTTGTAATTTTGGTTGTTTAATTTTATTAGAAATAAAGACAATTGTCAATTTAATTTTTAAAGAATAAAGGTTACATTGAATTTATTGTTATTTAAATTCCAAATTGGCAACTTGGATGTAACTGTTTCCTGTTCTCTTCTCCCATGCGTTACCCACTCGTTTCCAGTCATGTTCCTCCACTTCTTCGACGTTTTTTCCTGTCATATTGAAAACGGTATGACGCGCTCTTTTGAGAGGCTCTCCAAGTTGAGACATTCCTTGGCTAACAGACTTGGATAAGCTTTTGTCTACATAATTACCAGTTTGAATGACTCTTTTTGCTACGTTTCCCGACTGTGTAAAGATGGCACTCTGTGTTTGTTTCGATTTTTTCTTTTTGTTTTTTTTAGAAGGAGCAAAGAAAATTGGACACCATGAAACAGGGGATGTTAGTGGAGATGAAGAAGGCGATGAAGAAGGCGATGAAGGAGGCGATGAAGGAGGAGATGAAGGAGGCGATGAAGGAGTAAACTTTTCGTCAGAATGAGAGCCGTAGTTGTTTTCGACATATACTCCATTAGGCAGTTGGACACAGGTTCCGTTATTGTTTTCTTGAATAAACAATCCTTCTTTTGTCTTCATCACACTTTTGCGTTTTTCGGGTTTTGACTGACTTGACATTGTTGCAATGTTTGGACAGAATGAACAAGACCTGTTTTATAAAATTTACTCCACTGTGTTTTGAAATTTTTTATTTGACGTTATTGTTCATTTGACGTTATTTTTTATTCGACATTATTGTTTATTTGACGATATTGTGCCAATCCGCGAAATAAATAACAGTTTATCGGTTATAAAAACAGCTTTACAAAAACAATTAAAGCCGAAAACTCTAATGGAAGGATCGACTAAGTCAAAGACCTCCGGGTCAACGGACAGCAAATGCAACTCGAAAACGATTTGGTTTGGAGTTGTGACAAGTGTTGCAATTCTCGGGGCTCTCGCATTCGTGCTCACATACTTTCTAACTAAACATTACCAACCAAAATCTGCTTTTACTCTTACAGCTTCTTTGCCTATTATCAGTCCGAAGAACGTTAACTCCCCTGTTCTTTTGCGACAGTCTGCCTCAAGCTACAAGCCCATGTCTGCTGACTACGACGAAACTGTGGCAAGGGCTCAGCAAGGAGGGTTTTCTGTGTACCACGAAGGGTTTGTCCCCGTCAAAACGGCCTCCGTTTATCTCTGTATGCTCAGATACACGGGCGCAGACTCCGTGTTATCTGGTTTGACTTCTGTGAACAGCACGGAAAGCGAGGCAACGTACAACGTTTACATCGACAACTCTGTGTGTGACCCCGACACAGAGGCGAGAGAGAGTCTAAAATGGACAGTTAGAGTAAGCATTGGTCTTCTGTATCTGGGAAGGGTCGAGGTGTGGAGAGACGCCGGGAACATTTATCGGTGGAGCGTTGACATTTACCACGGAGTTAACGCGGACTACCCCGCGGGCAAATTCGACATGTCCTTTCACGTGCAAGGGATGTACTCCGGGTGGGTCACGACGGACATGGGTTTATCCGGAGCAGGAACGCATCAAATGAAAGGAGTTTACACTGCTTTGGATGTTGGCTCCCATCTGGACTCCGTGGATTACCAGTACCAGTTCGTTGCAGATGTACAGTCAAGCGGAGATATCATGAGCACAGGGTCTGGCGCTGCTAAAATTTGGAGAACGTATCTTGGGCAAGGAGCACGTGTTCTTGGGCAACACGGAGACAGCTATTACCAAATGACGTGGAACGGAAGCCTGGCGTACGTGAGACGCTCGGATAACGACACTTCGGTGTCAGTGACGGATTTGTGCTACAGCAGAGACAACACTGTGACCAACGTCCGAATATTTAATTTGTTTGACGCGACTACGAACTCGAGGTCTCAGTTTGCCCCCTCCATAGCTGCCAGAAACGAGTTTGGACAATCAGTCTCTATCACACAAAACGATGCACAAGGAGCACCGTCTAGAGAGTTTGACGCCACATCGGTTGATGGGTTTGAGAAACAAATTCACGTCAAGATGCACAGCGGTCAAATGACAGTCACTAAATCATTGACGTTGTCAGGATCAGGGATCCCCGACGGAACAATTTTCCTTTTGACTCCGCGAGACGGAAACCCGAGAACAGTTTACTTTTCAGGGAGATCTGGAACCACCCTTGAGTCTACAGGGTTTTACTGGGGGGTTTCCAGAAAGGCCGACGGTTGGAAATTTGTCGCTCTTTTACAGTCTCCGCAACCAACCATTCAATTCTTGGTTACACCGGAGGCAATAACAATCTTTAACGGGGATGTTTTGGGGTTATCCTGGATATCTGCTAAGTTAATACAGGCTTCCTACCTGGACGATTCTTTGATTTTTTCGTTTGAGAGGGTAATGGCTGCTTCTGATAAAAGCGTGAAACTGTACTGTCTTTCAGACTGTCCCGTTGCAGCAATGACTCAGGCTTACGTAGAGGACGGCGCGTGTAACTCCGAGTTTTTGCCTGATCCTTTAGATTTACAGAGCGTGGTTGAGTACACTTTGTACAGAGGAATGCTGTATCTTAACGGAGTTGCAGTTGACAGACAGGGAGTCTACAGCAACCCTGCGTGTGGCTTTGGCGAGGAGACAACGTCCGGTAAGATGGTTGATTTAGCAACATTCGTTTCTGCTGCATCTATAGAGGAATTGCGTTCATCGAGTTTGTATTATAAATGGGTTGCATCGTACACGAAACTGACCAGTTTGGTAACGTATTTAGACGGGTCTATCAGCGAAGTGGAGACTCAGAGAGACTTTTTGTACACGCACAGCGCATCTAACGACGTCGACTCTTCTTACGACTTTGACAACGCTTTCATGGTTCTTTATTTATGGGGCTGGGACACGTTTGGAAACATGTTCAACAGAGACACGAAGCCGGACGGGGACAACGTTTCCGAGCTGTACTGGGCTGTCCCTGTTGCAAAGACTGCGACGGGCGAAGATCTCTACGGGAACACGTACAAAATAGTTCCGGTGACTGGGTCGCAGAAATTACAAGAAGTGGCACCAGAAAGCTGTAGTTCTATAGTCCCTGAGGACCCTGTTATACAGAAGCCTTTGATATCAGATTTGGTTTTACCATCCAACATTGAAACAGACCAACCAACGGAAACAGTGACTTATTACAACGAGGGAGTGTGTGTGAGTGTAAATTGTGCTAATTTGTAAAAAAGCAATAATAAACGCGTTTAATTTTAATTACACAGAGTTATTTTTAAATTGATCCAATAGGCCCCACGGATGCTACAGCTCTTTGTTCAAAACGGTATATAGGACTAAGAGCCTTGTTTGTGTCATTTGGAAACTTGACGTAGACATACCCGTGTTCAACCCCAAAGAATGCAAATGTTTCGCAATCAGACTTCCCGCGGAATTTTAAAGCAAACAAGTCCCCAACTTGCAAATTTGTCAAATACTCAATTTCAGTCGTTGACAATGAACTCATGTCTTCTTGTGTAATTGTTTGCCGTTTTGTCAAATAACAAATATCGCCCAATAAAAAATATGTTCAAATAAAAAATACTGCAAACCACAAAATTAAACAAACACATTGCTCACAAATTCCAAATGACATCCGTGCTATTGAAAAACGTTTTTGTGAATTACAAGGTTTCGTATCCCCGCAAATCTCACAGTCCGTTCGAAGATCACAATACGCACCTCTATACCGACAAAAATAAATTTGAACGCGATTTTGAAGACTTCAAATTCCAATTCGACACACGGACCGTACAAGAGGCAGCAGTTTATGGACTGTATCAATTTTTGTGCACCAACAGATTTGACCCTGTTGACAAGGACTTGTTGAAGTTTGGCTTTGTCGACGAGCACATGCTGCAATTTGAAAGCGAAACACAGCGAGAGGAATACATCAACAAAGTCTACAAACCTTTTGCTTTAAGAAAAATACAAGAAGGAAACCGATTTCACTCGCTAGAGTACTACTCCAAAAGAGAATACATAAAAATCAGAGTCCATGATATGAAACAAAAAGCCGGAGAGATAAAGCAGAACAGAATTATTCGGCTTATTGACTTTAAATACCAATATACATATTGCGATTCGATTGAAGAAGCCATTGCTCATCACGAAATTCAAGAATTGTATCACGCCAACCATGAGCACATCTTTACGGATGAAGAACTCGAACGATATATTGGATGTTTTAATTGGTTCCAAAAATTTGATAAGCATATAACGGCTTTGTAAGTTAATGTTTTTTTGATCTAATTGAAGTCAAATAAAAAATAACGTCAAACAAAAAATTTTGCCAAATAAAAAACTTCGTGTAAATTTTCCATTTGCAATAAAGCTTTTTATTTTATTTGCACCATAAAATCCAAAATGTACAGTGTATCTTGCCACGAAGAATCTTATCTGAAGCAAGTAGCTGCTGGCATCTTCAGCTCTTTTCCATTGGTTACTGAAATTGATTTCAAATATCATCGAGTCAGAGATGATTCGCTGTGTAAATTCAAATTTGGAAACTATTTCTTTCTAGTTGAATACACAAGGATACACACATGGGACCCTGAAAACGATCTCCGCATTAGATGCTACGATGGCAGAATTACGTACGAGCCACTTTTTCTTAGAAGAATGGAAATTGAAATAAGTGGCGCAACTTTAAACGTTATAGAAAAAGACTTTTTGAAAGACGACGATGACGGCAGAAAGCAATCATATTTTGCCAGCCGAGTAAATAAAACTTTTTTGCGCCGCAAAGGTCCTTATATCTACATCCCCGAAGGAATGGACGAAAAGGAGGCAATTCTGAAAAAAGGACAACCGATTAAGTTGCTGAGAAAACCGATATTCATGGAAGACGTTGAATGTAACGCAGAAGAACTCTCTCTGCATGCTCGCAGACTTGTTACCGTCCTGGAAAACCTTGTCCACAGAGACCAACCTTTGCCAAATGCTGACGAATCTAAATGCCAACGACTATTGTAATTACAATTTCATTAAAATTTATAGTTTTATTAATCAACAATTCACGAGATTTTACAATTTTGTTCAAGTTTTTCTATTCTTTCTGACAATAACTTAATTACGTTCATTGAATGGTACAGCAGGTCGCTGATGTCAAGCATCTTAAGTCCGTCGTTGTCCGACACGCATTCCGGGCAATAGTGCTCAACGTGCTGGGCAATGCTTCCGACCTTTACACCACGAGGACGCGACGACTCCCTGAATTCGTACCTGAACGCCTTGAACTGTTTCATGACCACCTCGCTCTCGTTGGGATCTATTTCTGCAATGTTCTTTTTGATTCTTTCGTCTGACCCGACCGTCCACGTTGTTCCTGCTGACTTGTAAGCGTTCGCCCCTGTTATCTGGAAATTACCCGCGTTGTCGATGTACGCAAGCTCCGTCGGCGATGTGCCATCCGCTTTCTGGGCGAGAAACGTAATGGTCGGCAGACCCACCGTTATACCACCGCTTGTTGTTTTGATGTCGTTTCCTATTGACATGATTGAACCGGTGGTGGCATCAGCTGTGGCGTTGTCCTTGAACGCTATACCCGGGTACTCCCTGTAGTTTGAATTGGACAATAACGCAAAAGATGAGTTGCCGTGAACAAGTAGCTTTCCTAGAGGCCTGTTCGTTGTCGAGCTGACGTTGGTGCCCATGTTCACGGGTCCGAGAAGGTTGGCCGCCTCGACGACGTAGTTTTGGATTGTCAGGTTTTGAATAGACGAAGCGGCCAATGTGTTCACGTTGACTGTGTTTGCGTTCAAGGTGTTGGCCGTGAAAGAGTCTCCGGCAAAGGCGTACACAGTTGAAACCACGGCTGATACAAACTGTGCCGCGACCTCTTTCACGACGCAGTAAAAGTAGAATTTGTAATTATTTGCGTCGTAGCTAGCAATGGTGTAACCCTGTGATCCTCCGATCATAAAAATAAAAAATGAAGACGCTTGGGTACGGGTGTCGATGACACACTTTAAGGCCGTGTCCGTGTTGGTGTCGGGGCTACCGGGGGCGTGAGCCGATGAATGTGCGCAATCGAGGATAACATTGTTTGCCGCGTTTTTCAAGCCAAGGTAGTTGTTACCCGTTCCAATAACTATGTCGTAATTTACTTCAACCTCGTAAACTTTTCCCATGGTCAGGTTGAAAAATCCCGTCGTAGGTGAGTATGTTATGTCACCGTAGCTCTGGAAATAGTCCGGTTTCAAAGAAAGATTCGGATTTTGTCCCAATGTTTGCGTCAACTGACTTGTTGTTTTGTAACTTGCAAAAATGTAATCTTGAACGTCTAACGGGAAGTTGTACGGAGCGGAATCAACAGAATAAAAAACATTTGTCAAGTTGAAGTTCGATGTTGTGCTCCCTGTAACGTTGGCGTTGAAAAGAAGCACGCTTGTTGCGCCAGCCAAATACTGAGACACGGACATCACAGTCCAGTACGTTTGTCTGTTTTGCGCCAAAGCCCGAAATCTCATTCCAGGTGACAAAAAACCGGTCACATCTGCATTCGCGGAAACAAAGGTGTGGGTGGCATTTCTTGACGTCAGGGTCCAAACTACGTCTCCCGTGGGGAGTAGCCACCCTGAAAAGTTGCCAATGAGATTAAAATCCCCGATGACCATGTTGGTGCTGTTCGCGTAGAAAGCATCAGCTGTAATGGGACCCGTAATAGTGACTGGGCCGGTCATTGTCATGGAACCGACGCTGGCTGTGAGAGAGCTGATAGCCATGGAATTGGCGGCAAACGTGTCGCCAGCAAACGCATAGACTGTAGAGACAGTGGATGTTATTGTTGAACCAATTTCGGTTATGATGTAGGTTGCTCTATACTTTTCATTTGCGTCATTGTATGCTTCAATTTGCGCGTTTTGAGCAGAATCTCTGTTAAAAAAGTAAAAGGATGTACCCTGTACTCTAGTGTCAATTACGCAATAAAAAGAAGTAGGAGCATAATTCCCCGTGTAAGACCCTGCTAAGAAAAAGGACTGCTGGCAGTTAGCTATCGCGTTCGTGTCTCCTCGTCTCAATGCAACCTGTAAATAACCACCAGCTGTAAACAATACTCTGGCGTTCATTTCTACTCTGTAGATTTTGCCCATTGTGAGATTAAAAATTCCACTTGCAGAAGAGTACACAATGTCACCAGAGTTGTACAAAACAGTATCTGGTTTCAGGACTTGGCCAATAGCCAAGGCTCCAGTTCCTGTCGTATGCGAAAGAAACATGCAATCAATGGTTTCAAGAGGAAACCCAAAGGGAGCGGAATCTACCGAGTAAAAAATGTTTGTCACAGTAAAACCAGATGAAGTAGAAGTGTCAGTAACGTTTGTGTTTTGACAAAGCACGGAAGTGGACCCGGAGAGGAACTGTGACACAGACATTATGTTGTAGTAAATGGTCCGGGATTGAACAAGAGCTTTGAATCTCATTCCAGCTGAAAGAACCCCTGTGATGTCAGCGTCTACTGAAAACGTGGTATGCGAAGAGTTGCGCTGTGTCAGAGTCCAGTTCAGGCTGGTGTAAGTAAAACTCAGCCACCCGGAGAAGTTACCAATTAAACTGTAATCTCCGATAATCATATTCGTGCTGTTGGCGTAGAAAGCATCGGCGGTAATCGGACCGGTTATTACAACTGGGCCAGTCATTGTCATCGATCCCATGCTTGCCGTTAGAGAGCTCACCGCCATTGAATTGGCAGTGAAGCTGTTTCCGGCAAAAGCATAGACCGTCGCCACTGTTGAAGCCACTGTGCTTGACCCGGGGTTTTGATCGCAATTTGTCGTGTTTGCTGCATTTAACAAAGGAACTCTTATTGTTGCACTGAATCCGATGTTAGCAGAAGATAAACCGTAAAAACTACTTGACAAAAAAGAATAAGTGGTATACGCGACAGAACATCCCACGCGGAATCTTGTCGAGGAGTACAGAAAACACGAACACTGCCCCCTAGCACTGCTATCTGAAATGTGTCCATAGCCAATTAACGATGTTTGTATATCAGTAGCTTGTATGTTTGCAGATGTAGTCGTCACAGCAGGAATGATGGATGTATCAACTGTGTAACCGGGAGGCAAACTTATCAAGTAATCACCGCTTCCAGCTGCTCCTCCAACGGTGTGTCTGTAAAGGTAGTTCACCTCGAGCCAGTCTCCTACTACCCTGGCCTCTGATTCGTCAATCGACGTAGTACCTTTTGTTGGATTGCTAGTGACACCACTGATCGTGATTCCAGCGGTTCTAACAATCTGACATTTAGGAAGGACAGGAAACCCAAAAGGAGCAGAGTCTACCGAATAGAACACGTTTGTTAAATTGAAGTTCGAAGTGGTTACATCCGTGAAGTTAGCGTTGTAAAGAACAAGCGACGTGACTCCGCCAGTGAACATTCCCACTGACATTACCGTCCAGTGGGTTTGTCTGAATTGAGCAAGCCCTCTCATCCTCATCCCAGCAGAAATAACACCAGTAACATCCGCGTTCGCGTTTAAGAACGTGTGAGTAGAGTTTCTGAATGTCAAAGTCCAGATAACGTCACCGGTTAAACTTATCCACCCGGAGTAGTTTCCGATGAGGTTGTATGATCCGATGACCATGTTTGTGCTGTTTGCGTAGAAGGCGTCGGCAGTGATAGGGCCTGTGATAGTGACGGGGCCAGTCATTGTCATTGACCCCATGCTCGCAGTCAAGGAGATCACTGCCATTGAATTGTCGGTGAAGCTGTTTCCAGCGAAAGCATAAACGGTAGAGACTGTGGACTGAACACTAGTCCCGATTTCAAAAATGATGTACGAAGATTTGTACTTGTCATTTCCGTTAGAGTTTGCAGCTTGAATTGTAGTCGAAGAACTTGTCGTGAATATAAAAAATTGAAATGCTGTTCCAACCACGTACGTGTCAATTATACAAAACAGAGGCTGAGCGCTCTCACCGGTTGCGTAAGTCATAGACACCGTGAAAGAATAAGAACAATCCAAATTTACTCCAGTGTCTGCTCTTTTAATCCCGACTAGAATCCATCCACCGGTGCTTGTTATTCTAGCATTCATCTCGACTCTGTACACCTTGCCAAGCGTTAGATTAAAAATTCCATCCACGGAGCTGTATCTAATGTTCCCAATGTTGTAAAGAACTGTTTCCGGTTTTAAAACCAATCCGTTTGACAAAGTTGGAGATGCTGCTGTGTGAACAGCATAAAAGTAATCGAGTGTTCTAGAAGGAAAGCCGAATGGATTTGAATCCACAGAATAAAAAACGTTGGTGACATTAAAATTGGAAGTCGTGCTGTCACTGAAGTTTGTGTTGTACAAAACAACACTTGTTGAACCCGACAAATATTGTCCAACTGACAAAACGTTCCAGTAGGTCTGTCTGAATTGAGCTAGCCCTCGCATCCGCATTCCTGTCGAGATGACACCGGTGACATCCGCGTTTGCGTTTAACAACGTGTGAGTCGAGTTCCTGAATGTCAAAGTCCAGATGACATCTCCAGTTAAACTTATCCACCCGGAGTAGTTCCCAATAAGATTGTACGATCCGATTACCACGTTCGTGCTGTTGGCGTAAAACGCGTCGGCAGTGATCGGACCGGTGATGGTGACGGGACCGGTAGACGTCAGAGACCCGACGTTGGCAGACATGGAGTTCACATTGAGGGTGTTAGACACGACAAGGTTGTTGGAAGTAAAGGTGTCACCCGCAAACGCGTAAACAGTGGCTACAGTTGAGGGAATATTCTGTTGTAGTATTTCTGATACAACATAACTAGATCTGTATTTTTCTCCGACAGTAGAATCATAAGCTTCAATACCAGGAGAACCGGAAACAGATAAAACAAAAAAGAAAAAAGATGTCCCGCTTACTGAGGTGTCAAACACACAGTAAAATTCAGACGGAGAAAATCCAGCGGTGTAAGTAGCAGCAACATTAAGAGAACCAGTACAGCTGTTAATTTGCACTCCGGTGTCTCCTCTTTTTATCCCAGTGATAAGAAAACCAGCACTGGTGATAACTCTTGAATTGAATCTCACTTGGTATATTTTTCCGGCTGTTAAATTAAAAACTCCGGATGAAGAGGAATACCGGATGTTTCCAGTAGAGTAGAGTACAGTTTCAGGTTTCAAAATTTGATTGGCAACGAGTGTCCCTGTTGCGGCAGTGTGCGCAAGATAAATGAAATCTTGCTGAACCAAAGGAAAGTTATAAGGGGAAGAGTCAGTAGAGTAAAAAACGTCTGTAACTGTAAAGCCCGATGAAGTTGCCGTGCTTGTGAGGTTTGCATTTAGACAAGTAACGTTTGTTGCACTTGACGTAAACGTTCCAACTGCAATTATCGTGTAGTACAGCGTGTTGCTTTGGACAAACGCTCGAAGTCGCATCCCAGGTGACAAGATGCTAGAAACATCGATGTTTGCAGAAAACACGGTGACCGTTGCGTTTCTTTGCAAAAGAGTCCAAGTGGAAGTCGCAAACCCCATCCACCCCGGACCACCAGGGAAGTTCATGGTGTTCCTGACGTACCAGTTGTCGAACACCCCGTTGCTCGCGACGACAGAAGAGGATGACGCGGTGACGTTCCCGTAACTCGTCAAAGAGGAGGCGGTTATCGCACCTCCACTAAGGGTCGTGTACAAAACGGAGTTTCCCTGGAGAATGGAGCTAGCAAACACATTCACCGCGTTAATCGAGGAAGAGGTTGTCACATTACCAGAAGCAGTTATTGGGCCACCGCTCAACGTAGTGTAAAAAACGGAGTTTCCCTGGAGAATGGAGCTAGCAAACACATTCACTGCGTTAATCGAATCTGATGAAGTGATATTTCCAAAACTTTGCAAAAGCGATACGGTAGCAGATCCTCCACTGAGAGTCGTGTAATACACGTTGTTCCCCTGGAGAATACCAGAAAAAAACCCATTGACCGCGTTCACGGCGTTGCCAGATGTGAGATTGCCGGGAACGGAGACACTGTCGAACGAAATGGTCTGAGCGTTCAAGACGTCAAACGTTGCCGTGGTGGCGGTCACAGACGTGGCTCTGAAAGTCGCTGTGTGAACGTCGTTGGATGTGATGTTTACAAACTGCCCGATCAAGCCGCGGAGAACGTTGGCAAAGTATCCGTTCACTGCGACTATCGAGTCGGAGGAAGTGACGTTACCACTTGCGTTTAAACTCAAAACGTACACGTTGCCCATCGCCGCGTCCCCTCCCTGCAACGCAACGTAAAAAACGGATCCCCCTTTTAGAATTTCACTGAAGTAACCCGAGGCGGCGTTCACGGAAAGCACAGCGGTGACGTTGCCCGTGCTTGTCAGAGACGAGGCGGTCACTGCTCCCATTGAGGCCGCTCCTCCGCTGAGAGCAGTGTAATAGACATTGTTCCCTTGGAGGGTGTTACCGAAAAACCCGTTAACAGCTACAATGGAAGATGAAGACGTTACGTTACCGCTTACTGTTACACTTGTCGCAGTCAGATTTCCTATGTTTGCACTGCCTCCTGTTAATGTCGAGTATTCCAAGTTAACAGCACTGAGTGTTCCGCTGAAATACCCGTTTGCAAACACGCCGTTTAGACCGACAACAGAGGCAGCAGTGGTTACATTTTGAGTGCTGTTCAAAGATACCACGGACACAATTGTCAAAGTGGCAGGGCCGCCGCTTAGCGAGTCGTACGTGACTGTTGCAGCGTCCAACGATTCACTAAAGCTGCCACGCACAGCAAAAATAGAGTCGGAAGCCGTCACGTTTTGAGATGTGACGGATGTAATAGCGTTAACCGTGTTGGAGTTTACCGTCGACGATGACACGGAACCGGAAAATATCCCGTTCTGAGCGTTAATCGTGTTTGTAGAAGTGAGATTGCCGTTAAGCAAAACAGAATTTGTGTTTACGGAGTTAGCAATCAGAGACCCGGTCACGACACTTGCGCTGTTAACATTCTGAGAAGATGTAATGTTTCCAGTTGAGTCCACAAATCCGGCCGTGACGTTTCTTGCCTGTATAACATCGGCCACTATTTTAGTGAAGTTACCTAGGGCAGCGGTTACTATGTCCGCCCTAACAGACGGCGCTAGCATTTCTAAAAGCGCCGTGATTCTGGTAGCATTTAGAGCCACTGCTGTCAAATTGTTAATTCTAGCGTAATCTGCATCCAGAACCCCGTTCACGTCGAGCCTCGTGTCAATGAAAACCTCTGATGCACCTAGAGATAAAACGGAAATTAAGTTAGAAACCAGGCTGTGTGTTATTTTTGCGGTCACGGCGTCCAAATTTGTTACATTGACCTCGAGGGCGGAGAAGTAAGGGTACTGTGAAAGGGTGGAGTTGTCTTGCAAAATGTAGTTGTTGACGACAGTCGTAGGACTTCTGGCGAGGGCTTCGTTGAGCTTCGAGCTCAGGTCGCTGTACTCGCTCATCAGGTACCCGAAGGAGCCTAGAAAAAAGGCTATCAGAGAAAGAGATACAAGCCAGAAAACAACTCCGAGAGGCGATTTAACATTTTGTTTTTCTGGTTTAGGAGAAGCACTTTGTTTTTTTGTGGCAACAGGAACAACTACAGGAGCAGTTTTGCTTTTTTCTGGAGTTAGCAAAGGAACGTTTACGTCGTCGCGTTCATTCTTTTGCCGTCTAGACGAGGTGCGGACAACTTCTTTTGCTGACTTCCGCGCAGTAAACTTATCCGAAGGATTAATTTGAACATGGTCACGTTTTACTGTTTGTTGTGTTTCCAAGACAGGGTGAACTGGAATTGAGATTCGTTTTTCTTTTTCGGGGACGATAGTGATTTGTGATTGTTTTATTGGTTTAATTGGTATTTCGACATCGACAGAAGAAGTTAATTTTTTTAGAGAGTCGATGACCTGGACTTCGTTTTTGTTTAGCAAAGTACCGTCCATTGTGAAACACGGTGTCTTTAATGTTTTCTAAAGGTTTAACAATTAATACTTTTAATACGATCGAGGTAAAGAGTTCGCGGCACTTGTTTACAAGAAATTGATTTTTGGTAGGTGTTGGTAGGTGTTGGTAGGTTTTGGTAGGTTTTGGTAAGTTTTAATTAGTTGATTCAAAAATGATTACCAGAACTCTGCAATGTAACTGCGTTTTCCCGCGGTCTCTTGTTTTATCTTGTTATAATCGGGTTTCTTTTCCTTTTCTTTTGGCTTTTTACTGATTTCTACCGGCTGGTGTTTAACTGCGACAGTGGGAATGGTAATTTGCGCCTCTCTTTTAAAAGAAGATGTAACGGAAAAAAGCTTTTCGGGAGGCGATTCTCTAACAGTCCAGCTCCCGTCTTCAGAAACAGTTTTGGTTGTTTTTTTGCCGTCGTACACGGAGTAAATCAAATTAATCCCCGGGTGCTCCTCTCTAATTTCGCGCGCGTCGTAACAGGGCTGCAGACTCTTCTGAAAAAACAAGATGAAGCTGTCAGACTTGGGACACTCCAGACGAAAGTACGTTCCCACTGGCTCTTTCAAAAAATCCTCCCTGGTGTACCCTCCGCCAAAAACAAGCGAGCTCTTTACTGGTTTCCACTCGTTTTCGGAGAATAGAGCCACTCTCGAAAGCCAGTGATCTTTGGTGTAAGCCACGTTGACTTTTGCGACGAGAGGGACTTCGGTCACGCAGTAGTAAAATCTGTCAAAGTAAAACGCCACCCGGTAATCTTCCACACTTTTACCGGCTATTAGATCTTTCCACTCTGCGCCCTTTCTTTTCAAAATGGTCGCCTTTCCGTTTGTTTTGTCGATCGCGAAAAACTCTGGAATCTGGTTCATTTGTTCGATCGCGGTTTTTGACTCTGTTTTCGAGTCCGGGTAAAAAACAAGGTTTCCGTCGGCGAATTTACCCGGAAAGCACCAAATCAGACATGCTCCCGGTGGACGTCTTGTGACAAAATCGTGCACTGGTTTTTTGTCAACAGGGATGAGCTTTTTCGCGGTCCCGGATTCTAAAAACGCAAAAAGGTCGTTGTAACTCAAATTATTCTCGTTGTCCCACGGCTCGGTTTGTTCAAAAAACTGTGCAAATTGCATGGTCTTGTTGTTAACAC
>JACCDR010139695.1_pt1 | contig 32751 bp, 29 predicted proteins | sample 7446431 | NCBI WGS metagenome assembly JACCDR01 (sample SAMN15323443, study PRJNA562643) | freshwater metagenome | isolation source: river surface water | place: USA:Blue River Watershed | collected 2017-08-17
AAAATTGGATATACCCTTTGAGGCTTTCAGGCTGTGAAAATCGGATTCCTAGCGTCGGCGAACCCATTAGATCGGAATAGTTTTAGTGGCACGCTGTTTTACATGTACCATGCCTTGCAAAAACGCGTGGATGTTGAGGTTAAAATCTTAGCCGCCGACTTCCATGCAAAGCGGGACCGAACAGCGCGATTGTGGTCGTTACTTGATAAGCATACAGGCCATAGAGTGGAATTTGCACGCCGTTTTAACTCCCGTAAAACCACTCAGCTGATCAAGCACTTATCCGCCGAACTTTCAGTCAGCGCAACTGATTTCGATCTGCTGCTGGCGCCGGTAGCTTCGGAACTGTTGGGCGAGATACCCGAGGGCCTGCTGAAAGTGCCAGTTATTTATCTCTCGGATGCGACCGTTTCATTTTTACGCAATGAGTACGACTGGACGCTCGATAAGGAGCATGAGCGGTGGGAGGAAACGGCCTCTAGGGTCTCTGCGATCAGTATTTATTCTTCCGATTTTATGGCTGAGCGCGCGATACAGGATTACGGCATCAAGATCCCTGGGTTGAGCGAACGCACCTTTACGGCCCTGTTTGGTCTCAATATGGACGCGGTGCCGGCGATCATTCCACAAAAATCGGCGATAGAGCCCATACGCTTGCTGTTTGTTGGTCGTGACTGGGTTAGGAAAGGCGGTCCGGTTGCCGTCGGTGCTTGTAACTGGTTGCGTCAGAATGGCATGACTTGTGAGCTGACAATAGTAGGTTGTGATCCGTTCAACGGCGAGGGTCAGCCTGGCATTCAGGTGATTCCGTGCCTCGATAAAAATCGAGCAGATGAACAAAAAAAATATGTCGACTTGCTAAGCGCGGCACATTTTTTATTATTGCCCACGAAAGCTGATTGCACCCCCATGGTTATCGCAGAGGCCAATGCATTCGGTGTGCCGGCCATAGTCTCGAGTATTGGCGGGATCCCCTCTTTGCTGAAAAACGGTGTAAATGGATTTTTGATGCCGCCTGGTGCCGATGCAGGTCAGTGGGGTGAGTGTATTCTGCAGGCTTTTTGTAACGATCAGTGCTATTTGGCTTTATCACATAGCAGTCGGCAGCAGTACGAGCGTGAGTTAACCTGGGATGCTTGGGCAGAAAAGGTTGTGCAGCTTGGAGTGTCATTGCTAGAGGGCAATTAACCCGACAATATAGATTGTCGGGTTAATTAAAAATGCTAACCGCACCATTCTAAAATTGAAATGTGCTATTCAAAAAAGGACCGAAAATGACTGTCATTGCAATAGGTCTTGATTCTGCTGAACCCGAGCTGTTTGAACGTTGGCTTAAAGAAGGGCATCTGCCTACTTTTCAAGCGCTCATTGATCAGGGTGCCTATGGACGACTGGATAACTTCGATATATTTACGGCGGAATTACCTTGGACAACCTTTGCTACGGGTGTAATGCCAGCAGAAACCGGTTATTGGACGCCGCTAAAATACCATTGCGACTATACCGTAAACACTCGCGGTGCCTATGAGTATGAAGAGTACCCGGCATTTTTTGCTCTGGATGACTGCTATGAGGTGTGTGTTTTTGATATACCCCAAGTCCGTTTGCAAAAGAATTTAAATGGTTGGCAGTTTAACGCTTGGGGTGCTCACTCGCCGCAAGTGGAGCGCGAGTCAAATGTCCCTGAGGAATTTCAAAAAGTCGTGGATAAATTTGGCATTCATCCCGGGCTGCATAGAGATTATTCGCATGCGCTCAATATGGTAAATGTTAAATCGGTATACGACATGCTGATGGAGGGAACCAATCTCAGAGGCGAGGTCTGCGAATATCTGCTTAAGCAACGAAAGTGGGATCTATTTCTAACGGTTTTCGGTGAGACACATGGTGCTGGGCATAATTTTTGGCAATTCGAGCCGGAGCACCCCTTGTTCAAGAGCGATATACCCGGCAAAGCATTATTGCCTAAAAGTCCACTGCTTGAGCACTTTAAAGAAATTGATAAGTCAGTAAAAAGAATTATTGACAATTCACCGGAAGACGCTGATATCGTTATATTCTCAGCCCATGGTATGGGACCAAATACAATGGATTTGCCGTCCTGCTTTTTTCTACCCGAGTTTATGTATCGATACTGTTTTAATCGCCCGGCGCTCGCCGCGAATCTTCCCTTGGAAGAGCCTATTACCAGCCAAACATGGGGGTCATGGGAGCGCCATGTCTGGAATACCATCAATAAAGGCAATTTCATCATTAAACTCGCCAGACAGTATTTGCCGGGAAAATTGTACCGCATCGTCGGCCGGTGGTTTGAATTTGTGAGTGATGAGTATCCCATGTCGGTGTTGGAAGCGGAAAAAGTCTATTTCGATAAGCCTTGGAATCAACCGGCTTTTTGGTACGGTAACCTTTGGCCAAAAATGGCGGGATTCGCCTTACCCAGTTTTTCGGAGGGGTATATTCGTATTAACCTCGAAGGGCGGGAAAAGCACGGTCTAGTAAAGTCAGCCGACTACCAAAAAGTCGTTGACGATATTTGTCGAGAACTTGAGCGGCTTGTGTGTGCTCGAACCGGCACAAAAATGGTCAGAAAAATTGTCAAAACCAGACAAGACGCATTCGATAATAATCCAAAATTACCCGATGCCGATATTGTTGTGGCATGGCAAGAGGAGTTCGCAACCGACGCAGTAGAGCATCCTACATTTGGCCGCATAGGCCCGGTACCGCATTTTCGAGCAGGCAGCCATAGACATAGCGGATTTGCAGTGGTGAAGTCGGCCAAGGTCGCTGCTGGGTCTGACATTGTGGGGGGGCATGCGCTCGATGTGGCGCCAACATTACTGACTATGCTGGGTGCCGCAATTCCACAGTATATGAAAGGCAAGCCGTTTCAGGTTAAACCGCATGACTGCTCGAAGGGATGAGCTTTCTGTTTTTAGCGCGGCGTCAACGAGGGCGGCTTTAGGTAAAGTTGCCTGCGTTGCCAATCCTTTTATTGTCGCGCGCCCGGTCAACATACCTTCGGTCAACAATGCGCTCGATCAATAATACCCTGAAAAATATAACCGAATGACATTGGCTTTGAGCTGATAGAGTGGCTCCTCGCCGGGGACGAAAGCGCTGGCTCCTTGTAGGCGGCCTGTCGCGTCGCGAAAATTGTTGTAGTCAAATTGCATTTGATCGATCTGTAAATGCAAGGAGGCTTTGTCTAAGAATGTCACCCACTCTGACGGTAGGCGGTAATCGATGCCGATGCCGATGGTGCGAGAGTCAAATTCACTCATTTCTTTGTCGCGGGCGAGAAATTGCTGAAAATCGCGGTAATCAAATAAATCCGCATAAAAATCGGCAGCCGTTTGGTGGTATAGCCGACCCTGCAGGCTGAAAGTCCAATTTTTTTGGTAGGTGTGCCGGTAACGCACGGCATATTGCTGAGCTTTTATCCCCCAGTTATCAGAGAAGTTGCGCCACTCGCCTTTTATCGATGCCTTATACGGAAGGTAGTAGACGCTGCGAAATGCCAAGGTGTCGCTGTTGCGGGTATTGGGGTAGCGCTCGGTTTGCCAGCTGATAGTGTCGCCATCGCGAAAATGTACGCGCCTGTAGGGGTTGTTGAGATACCCCTGGTCCACCACGGCTTCGAACCCGGCCGAAACTTGCCAGCTCGGGGTTAAGATTTGACCCAGGTTTAAACGGTACCGTTTGCGGCGCGTATCCTCCGCGAAGGTGGTATCGCCCGTTTTACGAACGCTATCCTCGCCTTGGCTAAAACCCATACTGAGGTTGGTCATGTCGCCAAAAAAATCCTGGCTGACGCCCAGGCTCAGTGTGCGCGCTTCGTAGTCGTTCTCCGAGGATTGGGTGCCGCTTGCCGACAGAATCGTTTTGTCGTGCAAATAATCCGCTCCCAGGCTGTATTCGGTGCGTTCTTCGGCATAGCGGCTGGCGCCCGAGGTTATGACATCGATAGACGCGCTGCTCACCTTATCAACATAATAATTGCCATAGACCGACACGCGTTCCTTCATATTTTTGCGTACCAGCACCGAGGGGCCTTGGATAGTGATGCCGCCACCGTCATAGCGGTGGAACATCAGGTCGGCTTGGTCTTTCGGCAAGGTTGCAGCCATAGCGACCGGGACTGAGACGAGTACGAGCGCCCAAAGGCCGGTTGCAGCACGTAAAATGTGCGATAAGCCCCTAAGGCTTGTTGGCTTAGTTGCACCCACAACCACCCCCTGAGCTGCCCTCAGCGCCGCGACCGGCCTCGCGCGATTCGTAAACGTGATTGATGTAACGGGCCGCAATTTCCGGGTCGTCCATTGACATAATGGGGTCGGCTAGATGGCCACGTTGATAGGGCTTGACCCAGGGTTTCAGGCTGCCACAGCCTGCAAGGACAAAGCAGAGGAGGCCTGCAAAGACCACTTTGCCAAAGCCTGCAGGGATGGGGCACATCCGTTGAGTAGCGCGTGCAATCATGGGCTGACCCGATACCGTCATTGCGCTAACAGCTTTTTCACGTACTGACGGTATTGCGCTTCTTCACCCGGCTTGTAGCCTTTGTGCAGGTAAACCAGATTGCCTTGTTTATCAATGAAGTAACTGGATGGCATGGCCTCCACCCCAAAGGCTTCGGTTGCGAGGTTGGCGCTGTCATCAAGCACCAAGAAGCTCACGGGATGATCTTTCAAAAAACTATCGCGTTCGGCCGCCTCACCATCCACATTGACCCCGAGCAGTACAAAACCCACGTCTTGGTAGTCTTGCTGCAGTTGGTTGAGTAGCGGCATTTCTTGTCGGCAAGGGCCACACCAGGATGCCCAGAAATTGACCATGACCACTTTGCCTTTTAAATCCGCCAGCCGAACATTCTCACCTTGCAGGGATTTTAGTGTGATGTCCGGTGCTTTGCCCTGTAGATCGCCGGCCCAGGCCACGCTGGCCAGCAGGGTGCTCGCGATAAACGTCATAAGAGTTTTCATGGATTTTTACCTCCAGGCAATCGCCTGTGTTGTCTGAAAAATTCGGGCTTATGCCATAACCGGTGCCAAACGGGGCGTTAAAAGAAGACTGAGACGCCCAACGAGGCTTCGAGATTTTGAATCTCGCGGTCATCGCCAAACAGGGCATGGGTGAGCAGATGATTGCGCATATCCCAGCGTAGGGTGAGCCAATCTGTCATAAAAACCCGCAAGCCTGCGCCAAAGTTATAGGTAAAGTATTCGCTGTCAGCAAACAGGCTATTTCCTGCGCCGCCAGTGACGTAAAAAGCGCTATTAAAGGCCCATTTGAAGAGGTATATCTCACCGGGCATCAGATTAAAACCCAGATTGAGATTGTAGTATTGCAGCTCGCGGTCTTTATCCGTTAACAAGGGAGTGAAATTGGTTAGCCGTTCATAGGAGGTCAGCTGCAGGCTGGAAATGCCGTAGCTGGTTTCCAAAAACCAATCTTCGGTAATGTGGAACGCTAAACGCAAACCGTAAACATCATTGCTGCCAAAATCCTCAAAACTCTGAACGCCGCCAAATAAACCAAACTCAAAATTTTCGGTATCGACTTTCGCCTCTTCCAGCTCGCGCCTTTCAATATCGGGCTGCACAATCGCCTCGAGCAAGGCGTCGTTAGTGTGGGGAGATGGGATGTCGCTCGGGGCTTCAGCTGCCTTGGCGGCAGGATTGAGCAGGCAAAGGCTCAAAAGTGCTGCGGCACCGGCAAATCCTGTGTGTTGACTCATCGCGAAACTGCCCCCGCTCTTTAAAAGAGCACGCCAAAGCCGGCTTTCCATTCTTCTACCTCGTCATTGACGTTACGTGTCGTCAGCAGGCTGTGCTGGTTGTATTCAATGCGCAACACAAACTGGCTGGATAAATAGCCGAATAACCCTGAACCGACGGTTAAGACGGGATCTTTGCGGTCGATCGATTGCACCAGTACCGTGTTAGGCCGGGTGTGGATTTCGCCTGTGCCCAACTTAAAGTAAGGCGAAAAACGCCAGGCGGGGAAGGGCTGGTGATTGAGCGAGAGACTGCTCACCCGAAAGGTTGAGTAGTCGCCAAAGGCTTGAGTAAATTGAGCTTCCAGCGTGAAGTTAGGCGTGAAACGCCATTGTGCAAAGGGTGTGTAGGCAATGGCATTATCGAGCGTGCCTGCCATTAACCCCAACTGCCAGCGGTAGCGGCTCCGCTCTTGCCAGCCATGCAGTCGAAGATCTAAGTAGCGGGCATTTGCAGTCACAAACCCAGCCATATCGGACTCTGCCACCCAGCCAATTTTGCCGTCGACGGTTTCGACCTTGTACCAGTGGTTGCGCTGCTTCAGTAACCAGACGCGCTCGCCTTGCTCAATGACATGAAATTGTGGGTAGGTGCGACCGGCAAAGCGCCGCATGGGCGTAATAGGCGATTTAGCCGTCAAGACCTGCGCATCGGCGGGCCAGTGAACGGGCAGCGGTTTGGTGGTTTGAGTATCGCTGTAGCGGCCAATGGGGCCCTCGGCGCTGTAGATGTCGAGTCTGGTGTCGGTATCGGCGGGGGCCGGGGCGCTATCTTGCGCGGGCGCTGGATCGGTTTGTGCGAGCGCCGCAGCATTTACAGCCATGAGGCCAATAAGCAAACAACCGGCAAGCAGCCTGCTAAAGGCCACACCAGAACGCGAGCCGCCTGCGGCTGGTGGTTTAGAGTGTAAGCAGGCGCCGTATGCGCGATTCATGGCAATCATGCGAGTTCTTAATTCAGCGGCGCTTCGAAGGGGTTATTGTAATACTGCATGCCGACATCAAACCATTCCAGTATGAGACGCAGTTCACTGGCTGACAGCCTGCCTTGGTGGCTGCCCCCTGCACCAAACAGGGCCGCAAAGGTGGCGCTGCTCGTGGCTGACTGCGTTAAACAGCGTAGCTGATAAACGGGCTCGCCATTCTCATCAACGGCGGCTTGCCCGTTTTCAATCACGGGCTCTGTGATGGTTTCCATCACCAGCGCGCTGCCGTCTTCACTCAATCGGTATCGCGGGCGTGCGCGCAGGAGCTGTTCGTAGCTGCCCACATAATCTTGCGATGCAGTGAAATTGCAACCGACGGTTGCGAGCCCCTCGGGGTTGTCGATGATAAAAGGCGGTGCTTCTTGCGTCAGTATCAGGCTGCCTGAGGGGGCTATGGGCAAATTTTGGTCGTTGGTGAGTTGCGCGCTATGACAGCTGATACAGCTGTCGTCTTTTATCAGCAGCCCTTGATCATCACAGGCGCGCCTATCACGCTCAAATAGAGGTTGCAGGTGAACAGGATAGTGAATACTGGTGCGGCAGAGCGGGCTCCAGGCTGAAGGCGCATAAGGGGAATTGCTGAGGCCGCTGCTACAGCTTGCAGGTGAATGCCAGTTGGGCTCCAGGGGAAAAGGCAGCGGGCAGCTGGATGCTCCTAGAGGTGGTGATGGTGGCAGCGGGCCGATTGCATCGGCTATGGCGCTGTAGCGCAACTCGACCGTGGCCTGGTCGGCTGGCGTCCAGATATCCGTCAAAACCATATCAACGCTCGGCTGCAAGGCGGCTGCGAAGGGATTGGCGGTTTCTAGCGCAGCAAAAAAATGCTCAGCTAGCGTTTGACCGAGGAGCGGTGCCGACAGGGTTTGGCCATCTTCCCCAAGCAGTTGCCCACTGAAGGGCGGCTCGAGCGGCGGTGTTGTGGGTTCGGCGTCCAGGCGGCCGTGAACGCGGCTATTATCTGCGCTAGCATCGTGGCAGCCGGCACATTCCCGTTTTTCACCCGGCTGTAAAACCAGCCAGTTTTCGTGGCGAGGGCTGAGGCGCCGACCTTGGCTGTCCACGACTTCAATCATAAACGGGACTTCGGCGGGGGCGCGAAATTTCACCGAGCCATCGGGCTGAATCGGAACATAGCCCAAGATATCGCGCATCAACTGTGAGCGACCCAGGCCAAAAGCGGCACGATCAAAATCCCGAGTGTCGGCGTCGGGAATGGCGACAGACTTCACGAGGCGCAGGAATCGAGGTGTGTTAGGGCTGGCTTGCCGACGCCCATCGAGGCTGTCGACTGAGTGAATGTGCAGCTCAGCTAAGCCTTGCCTTGCCAGTACGGGGTCGAGCGAGGTGCGACTGTCATCCGCAGGGGCCTGTGGCGCCAACACAACCGGCTCGATGAAGACCTTGTCGTTGCGGGGGATTTTTAAGGGTAACTGGGTGTTTTCGCGCGGGTTGAAAATCCAGAGTCCGTATTGGGGGCTGGGTATCTCAGCGCCAGTCACGCTGGTGTTTTGACAGGGTTTGAGTTCGCCGGCTGCCGTTCGAATTTGGCAGGGGCTCCAGCTGATCAACAAACGGTCGGTGCCATCATTCAAAGGGTAGGCACTGTTGAAATAGCCCCCGGGCGACAGGGTGCCGGCTGTGCCGTTCAAGTCTATGGGGGCGGGGCTGATCGATGTTTGGCCAGATCCGCTGCCAGGGTTGATGGGGTGAGGGGTCTGGGCTTGCGTAAAGCCGGCCCAGTCAATTCGGACCATGTCGCCACCCCATTGCCGCGATTCGCGCTGCCGCCACTGGGCGATAATCTCGCCTGAGGGTTGCGCGGCAAAGCGGCCAAGGCTCAGCGAATTGTTAGTGCTCGCATTGTTGGTGCTGGCATTATTGGGGTAGCCATAAATCAGTTGTAACTCGCTGCCATCGGCGCGAATACTGTAGAGGCTGAGGTGATTTTTGGCGTTGATATTGTCCCATCGGATAAAGAGAATCCGCCCGTCCGGGAGAACCTGCGGCTGAAGGTCATGACTGGGATTAAACGTGAGCTGTGTAATGCTCTGTGTCTCAGGATCATACGCATGCAAGTTAAACGCGGCTAGCTGCAAGTCTTCATCAAGCGCGGAGAACTGGGGTTTGCCCTCATCTACCAAAATGGCTTTGCCTCGACGTTGACGCGTTGACGCAAAAACGATGCGACCATCGGGCAGAAAAGCCGGGGAGACATCCTGGCCTTTAGCTGCTTCATTAGCGGGTAGTAAGGGTGACAGGCTGTCGGTTGGGCGGTCATATAGCCAAATATCCCAATCCGGCTCTTCCGGGTCGCAGCTGTCTGCATCGGCATCGCGAGCGGGGGCTCGCAGAGCAAAAATCAACTGGGTGCCGTCCGGCGACGTCTGGAGGTCTTTGATATCAATCAGTGATCCCGGCTCGGCGTCCTCGTCGGTTTCATTGGGGCCTAGGCCGTCGGGAAAGAGGCGCTGGGTCAGTTCCACTTCCGGGGCCGAGCTGCGGGCCCGCTCTTTTAAAATGAGCCGTGCGCCAGGGAAAAAGGCACACGGGTCTAAAAGGTTGGTCAGAGCCACTTGGTTGGATGCCGTGTCTATCGGCAAGGCTCGCTCAATAAAGGCAATCGGGTAGTCCACCACAACCGGGTCTGGGTTTTGTCCGCTGGGCTCTTCGCTGCTTTGGCTGATGTCACAGGCCGATAAGGAGCCCATCGCCAGCAACGGCAGCCAAACGCCAGAGCGTGGAAACTGGGTTAAGCCCGCGCAACGGCGATTAAAGGCTGAGCCCAAAAACGGCACTATTAAACATTTTGCGGACAGAAATAACCGTTTCATCACATTCTCAGCTGGCAATCAGGGGCTAGCCCATGGCTAGAGGGCGGGCAATTCTACGATTCAAGTCTTAGTAAACGAAATAACTAACAAGCAATTACTTAGCCTAGCAAAGGTTAAGGTGCCTGAATTGCGTGGTAGCGCTTAATTTCGAGGTCGCTCGACTGCTTGGCTCATGTTAGTGGTCAGTTTGTGAGGGATGTGGAACATTTAGTGCCTTTAAGCTGCTTTACTCCATTGCAGGTTCTGCGCAAGCGCGGTGGCAGCTGTATTTGGCGGCAATTAAAGGGCGCAGATAAAGAGCTCAGAACGACTGGTGTAATTGCCGGGTCACCTGACGGTGATCGGGTGAAATAGAGTGACATGGGGCTGAATGATGAAAAGTGTGCAAGGTTTCTGTCGTCGGTTGCTGAGTGTAAGCGGACAGCTTGTGGCGATTGCGCTGGTGAGCTTGTCGGTCTTGCTGGCTGCGCCCACTTGGGCGGGCAGCCTTGAACAAGCGAAGCGTCTGTACGAGCGATTGACCGGGGTGGTTCCCGCTGGCGATAGCGCGGTACTTGCCAGCATGCGCGAGTTAATCGAGGCCCAAAACCCGGAAGCGGCGGCGGCCCTCGCGATGGAGCAAAATGCGTTTTATGACGTGACCCTTGTCCATTGGGCAGCGCCCTGGACAAACCGTGATCAGTCGGTATTTGTGCCGTTTAATGATTACATCGCCACCGTTGTGGGCCTGGTGCGCGATGATCGCGATTTTCGGGAGCTGCTCTACGACGATGTACTCTATATCGGCCGCGCCGTTTCGCCGGCTTATGGCGTCAACCATAATCAGCATTATGAAGCGATTAAACAGCAGGCCCTGCCCTTAAAAACCACGCTGGAGAGAGCCTTGCAGTCGCAGGTGACCGGCTTGCCGGTTGCGGCCACCGCCGGCATTCTGACCAGCCGCGCTGCCGCCAAATCGTTTTTTATCGCGGGGACCAACCGCGCCATGTTGCGCTTTACCTTGCTGAACCACCTCTGTCATGACCTGGAGCAGCTGCACGATACAAGCTTGCCTCCAGACCGGATTCGCCAGGATGTTTCCCGCTCGCCTGGCGGCGATTCGCGAGCTTTTCTCAATGGCTGTATGGGGTGCCACAACGGCATGGACCCTCTTGCTCAGGCCTTTGCTTACTACAATTTTGATTATGATGCGGATCAAGATCCAAGCGCTGAGCAGGGGCGTTTAGTGTATCTGCGGGAGGGTGAACAAGACCCGGTGACAGGCTCGCGTGTTCACGCCAAGTATCGCATCAATAGCGCCACCTTTTTGCCTGGATTCATCACGCCGGATGATCAGTGGCAGAACTACTGGCGCCAGGGCATCAATGCAACTTTAGGCTGGGATAACAGCCTGCCGGGCTTGGGACAGGGCGCGAAAAGTCTGGGACAGGAACTCGCTCATAGCCACGCCTTTAGTCAGTGCCAGGCCACCAAAGTCTTCCGTCAAATCTGTTTGCGGTCGCCTGAAACGCCAGAAGATGCTCAAGCGGTGACGCAGATGGTCTCCCGGTTTGCGTCTGGAGGTCACAGAGTCAAGACGCTGTATGCGTCGGCTGCCGTCTATTGCATGGGGGACTCACAATGAGCGTATTCTGTCGAGTTCGCGCCGCAAGTTCCGGGTTAAAGTCTGTCGTCTGGCGGTTGTTGGCGGGCTTGGTGTTGTCATGGCTCGCCGCCTGTAGCCCCGATAGCCGGCCCGATAACCCGGTGAACCCATCGCCTCCCGTCGTTGATGAGGGCGATCGCATTCAGTACAAGGGTCCAAGCCCGGCGACAGCCGATGTGCAGCGGTATCTGAGCAATGTGTGGCTGAATGTTGCCCTGACGCAGCGCTGCGGGGCTTGCCATATCGAAGGAGGCCAGGCACCTCAATTTGCGCGTCGTGACTCGATCGATGAGGCCTATAAAAGTGCCTTGACGGTGGTGGATTTGGCTGCTCCCTCCGCATCGCGCATGGTGACGAAGGTCGCTTCTGGCCACCAGTGCTGGCGCGATCAACCCTCAGTCTGTGCCGATACGCTGACTTCCTGGATAAGTGCCTGGGCCAATGCCGCAGGCGTAAGTGGTACCCAGATCGTCTTGACTCCGCCTGCGATTAAACCTGTTGGGGCTAGTCTGCCTTACCCGGAGGATCCCGCACGTTTTGTTGCAGAGGTCTATGAACCCTATTTGCGTCCCTACTGCCGCGACTGTCATTCACCCGAAGGATCCAGGCCCCAGCAACCCTACTTTGCCAGTGGCAATATCACCACCGCCTATGAGGCCGCAAAAAGCAAAATGCAGCTGAGCCAGCCTGCGCGCTCGCGGATGGTATTACGGTTGCGCGAAGAGTCCCACAATTGCTGGAGTGGCCGCTGTACAGAGGATGCCGCCGCGCTTGAAGCGGCCATTGCGCGCTTGGCCGCTAGCGTGACCCCCACACAGATAGATCCTCGCCTTATCACCAGCAATGCGCTGGTATTGACCCAAGATGGGCTGCCTGCCAGTGCAGGTGGGCGTGTCGAGCCGAATGTGATGGCGAAATACGAATTCAAAACAGGGGAGGGCACCACGGCTTACGACACCTCTGGCCAAGAACCCCCCCTCGATTTACGGTTGAGTGGCGAGGTTGCGTGGTTAGAGGCGGGTGTCTGGGGTTTGCGATTTCAAGGCGGGCGAGCCCAAGCCAGTACCGACGCCAGCAAAAAACTCTGGCGCCATATGCGCTTAACGGGGGAATTTGCCATTGAGGCTTGGGTTGCCCCGGCAAACGTCAACCAGGAGGGGCCTGCGCGCATCGTGAGTTATTCGGGCGGCGATCAGTTGCGGAATTTTATGCTGGGCCAAACCGAGTACAACTACAACGTTGCAACCCGAACTCGCAGTACAGACGAAGACGCCCGCCCCTTGTTATCAACCCCTGATGCCGATGAGGTGTTGCAGGCAACACTTCAGCATGTGGTAGCCAGTTTTAATGTGGTGGAGGGTAAAACGCTCTATGTGAATGGCGTTAAAGTTGCTCAAGATGGGGGTGATTCACAAGGTGACCTGAGTCTTACCGAGTGGGATGACACTTTTGCCTTGATTGTAGGTTCTGAAACGTCGGGTATGTATCCCTGGGCTGGAACAGTGCGCTTCTTGGCCTTGCATGGTCGATCGCTGTCAGAGTCCGCTGTGGCCGCTAACTTTAACGCGGGAGTCGGTGAAAAGTTCTTGATGTTGTTCCGTATCACCCACCAGTTGGGTGCCGGTGCTGTGCCAGCAGATGCCGAAGCCTATATTGTTTTTACGGTGGAACCCTTTGACAGCTATAGCTACCTCTTTTCGACCCCCTACTTTGTCATGTTGCCCACGGGTACATCATCGTCTGTGCCGGCCCCCCGCCTGTTAAGGGATATACCCCTAAAAGGCCTGCGTATTGGTATGAATGGACGTGAGCAGCCATTGGGTCAGGCCTTTGCATCTTTGGATATAACGCTAAAAGCGGCCGATTATGTACCGGGTGAGGGCATAGCCTTATCCCGCTTGGGTGCGCTCATGCCGGTGGAACAGGGCAAAACGCAGGATGCATTTTTTCTGACTTTTGATCACCTGGATACCGCAACCTTTGCGCGTGCGCCCTTGCCCACGCCACCTGTACCCGTCGCCGATGTTATCCCCGAGCCCCAAAGACGCGCGGATGTTGGGCTCAAGACCTTTGCACAGCTCAATGCCAGTTTTTCGGCGATGACCGCTATTCCGGTGAATCATCCGGCTGTGCGCTCAACCTATGAACAGGTTGAGCAGCAATTGCCCGTCGATACCAATCCTGAAGGGTTTTTGCCCGCGCACCAAATGGGGATTACTCAGCTCGCGGTGGCTTACTGTGCTGCCTTGATATCCGATCCGTCAGCGCGTAGCGCAAAATTCCCGGGTTTTCAATTTAATGCCCCACCGGCCTCAGCCTTTGATTCAGCCGGGCGATCGGCCTTAATTGCGGGGTTGGTGCTGATGCTGGCAATCGAAACTCCGGCGGGCGAGCCGCTATTGTCCGGCCCTTCGCGTAGCCGTTTTGAGAGGGATATTCACCAATTGCTGGATCAGGTGACCGATTGTGGCAACAGCTGTACCCCGTCTGTGACCGCTAATGCAGCGATTGCGGCCTGCTCTGCGGCCTTAGGCAGTGCAGCGGTATTGGTTCATTAGGCCATAAATTTGTGGCGATGACGTTTATTGAATGGCAAGAGGGGTAACACATGGCTTTTTTGCGGCGATCGCGCTATCGCATAGAGGGTGAGGCTTTACGGGAGTCAGAAGATAGACCCCTGTTGCATCCCGATCACAAAACGCCCCGCACGCGTCGGGAGTGTATTGCCCAAGGTTTGCTGGCGGGGGCTGCCACGGTGATTGGAACCGGCTTTGCGACCCAGCGCGCCTTGGCTGCATTGTCCCCGGACTTGGTCATGGGCGATAACGGCACCTGTCAGCTGGAATATGGTGGCGCTAACAAGATTCCGTTTATCTGTTTTGATTTAGCGGGAGGCGCCAATATTGCCGGCTCTAATGTGCTGGTGGGTGGCCCGGGTGGGCAAAAAGATTTTTTAGACGTATCCGGTTATAGCAAATTGGGTTTGCCGGGCGATATGGCACCCTCCGTGAGCATGGGAACTGCGCCCAATACCACCATGCCATTTATCAATGAAACACTTGGCTTGGCTTTCCACAGCGATAGCCAAGTCTTGGCGGGCATTTTGGAGCGCACCCGCCCAGCGACACAAAGCGCGATTAACGGCGCGGTGATAGCCGCGCGCAGTGAGAACGATACCGGTAACAACCCGCATAATCCGATGTATGGCATTTATCGGGCGGGGGCGGCAGGCTCTTTGTTGTCTTTATGCGGCTCCATGAGCAGCGTTTCTGGCGGCAACTCCATGGCGCCTGCGGGCTTGATTGATCCGGCGGCAAGGCCGACAAAAATTGATCGGCCCGAGGATGTGACAGGGCTCGTCGATACAGGCGGTTTGGTGGGGCGCTTGTCGAAAGCCGAGACGGTTGCAGTGATGGAGGCTATGTATCGGATTAGTCATGCCAAACTGTCGGTGACCGATACCGGGCGCGAGCGTGATGCTGTGATAAAACAGCATCTGCGCTGTAGTTATGCCAAAAGTGCCGATATTGTTTCCCAGTTTGGCGGTTTGGATCTGAATCCGCTGCGGGATACCGACCTCGTAGGTCCTGACGGCATTTTTAGTGTTGCGGATATGGCCGATCGGGAGTTCGCCAAGACAGCATCGGTTATCAAATTGGTTTTAGATGGTCCGCTTCAATCAAACGGGCGCCCTGGTGCCTATGCCGGCGCAGGGACTGTGACCTTGGGCGGTTATGACTACCATACGGGCGATCGCGCGACAGGTGAAGCGCGTGATCTGCGAGCGGGGCGCTGCATTGGTGCCGTTTTGGAGTATGCCGCTCGCAAGGGAAAGCCGGTGATGGTGTATGTGTTCAGCGATGGGTCTGTGTTTTCAAATGGTATGACCGACAACACCCCTGGCGGGCGTGGTAAGGGCGTCTGGACGGGCGACAACCAGCAAACGGCTAGCGCTTTTTTTCTGGTGTATAACCCCGCAGGGCGCCCACAGTTAATTGAGACGCCGTCGAAGTCGGCAGCGCAACATCAACAGCTGGGTTTTATGCGTAAAAGTGGCGATGTGGAGACGGCCTCAAGCCCAGCTGCCAATAACGTGAATTTGTTAGTCGAGCTCCTAGTTTTGAATTATATGGCGCTTCACGGCGAACAAAACCGCTTTGCCAGCCTTTTTCCACGTCATGGATTGGGCCAGCAATTTGATAATTGGACCGCATTTGAACCCATAGTGGCGGGTGCCCTGACCTAAGGTGGCCAATGCAATTTAATTACCATAGCAATTAAATTGCATTTCGTCTGAAACTTACCCCTAAAGTGCGGGTTTTAGTGCTTTTGTGTGAGTTTTTGGTCTGATTGCAGTGGCGCATAAATCAACAACTGGTTAATATTTAATCACATTAGCTAACTTGTTTTGTGTGATTGTCATTATGAAAACCGATTTTGAAAGCCTCCCGATCTTGTTGCAAAAAGCCCGCGAAGCGCTTGTTATGGGGCAGCGCAAGGTGTTGGCGCCCTTCGATTTAACCGAGCAGCAGTGGCGCGTTATCCGCACCATTTTTTTAAATGGCGACATCAACGCACAAACCTTGGCATCGCAAAGCGCGATTTTGGGGCCAAGTCTTTCACGTATTTTGAGCCGCTTGGATGAAGACGGTATTTTGAATCGAAAAGTCTCATCCGGCGATCAGCGCGAGCTGGAAATCAGTCTCACCGCTAAGGGCAAACGTTTACACGCGAAAGTACAACCCCAATTGGAAAATCTCTATCACGTGCAATCCCAACATTGGGATACTGACAAGTTTGGTCAGGTTGTGAGCCTCTTGGATGATTTGGCCGCTATAGGTCAAGAGTAAGTCGACGAGAGTGATTGAGCGTCGGGTTAATTTTGCCGTCGGGAAGACTGTGCCGCCATTGGGTGTCATCGGGCGTCCATTCTTTGCGCTTTTTATCACCTCTTAATAAGACTGGACTATATAGCTGATCAGGCTGGCGTTTTTGAGTGCTCGCTTGATCGGGATGCGGTGCTTGCCAGCCGCATGGGTTCATCTTGTTGGGGGGTGTCTGTGGCTCTTTTGGATCTAAACGTCGCCAAAGCGTTTACACGTGATGCAGCAGCGGAATCGGATGAGCAGAACCGCGATTTGGTGTGGGACCTTAATCATTTTAAGCAGCGCAAGCTTGCGCGTGAATTTGTCTTGCAGTTTGAAAATCGTATTTGTGTTTTTTCAGGCTCAGTGCAGCAAATTTACACTAATTACAATGTGTTTTTTCCGAAAGAAGAAAACCGTAAGCTGGTGATTTTGCCCAATCCGTTTGCCCACCACGATATTTTCCAAAACGTGCCTGAGGCGGCTGTCAAACCAACGGGTTTGATGATAGTGCCAGACTATTTCAGTGAGAAGCAACGCATGATGTTGCGCATACCGCTGCGCAAAGGGAGCGAGCCTTACCGGCTGGTGCCGCTTAGGGCAGGGCTTAAGTTGCTCAATAGTCGCCGCCCGCCCGATCAACCCTTATTGCCGATGTTGGTGAAGGGGGATTTGCGTGAGCTGGACGAGAGCACGCCCTCTTTGCATTTGCATTCGATTCATCTAAAACTGGTGCACAGCTTGTCGCCGATGGAAATCGCCGGCCTCAGGGCCGTTTTATTGGATAAGCTCGATACGCTGTAACGGTTAAAGCGTGTTATGGCTGCAGCAAGCCTAAAAAAGGCGGCTAATCAGCCGCCTTTTAAATGAGGATTCTGGGTGTTTTTAGGCGCGATAACGATCAAAGATCAGGGTCGCGTTGGTACCGCCGAATCCGAAGCTATTGGACATGACACGATTCAAGGTCGCTTGGCGCGTTTTTTCGACAATGTTCATACCAATGGCCTTGTCGTCAAGTGAGTCAATGTTGGCGGATGCCGCGATAAAACCCTCTTGCATCATGAGCAGACTGTATATGGCCTCCTGCACCCCGGTTGCACCCAGTGAGTGGCCAGTCAAGGATTTGGTGGAAGAGATGGGGGGCACTTGATCGTCGAACACCATTTTGACGGCACCCAGTTCAGCAACATCCCCGACCGGCGTGCTGGTGCCGTGCGAGTTGATGTAGTCAATCGTTCCAGGGCCGGCCTGGGCCATAGCCATGCGCATACAGCGGGCAGCGCCCTCGCCGCTGGGGGCGACCATGTCGTAGCCATCGCTGGTGGCGCCATAGCCAACCAGCTCGCCGTAAATTGTCGCGCCACGGGCCAGGGCATGATCCAGCGACTCCACGACGAGGCAGCCTGCCCCGGCACCTATTACGAAGCCATCTCGGCCAGCGTCATAGGGACGAGAAGCCTTGTCGGGGGTGGCGTTATATTGGGTGCTGAGTGCGCCCATCGCATCGAACAGGCCAGTCAACGACCAGTGTTCCGCCTCGCCGCCGCCGGCAAAGACCAGATCCTGTTTGCCCAGTTGAATTAACTCCATTGCATGGCCAATGCAATGGGCGCTAGTCGCGCAGGCAGAGGAGATCGAGTAGTTCACGCCTTTGATTTTAAAAGGTGTCGCAAGGCAGGCGCTGGTGGTACTGCCCATGGTTTGCGTCACGCGGTAGGGGCCTGCACGCTTTACACCCTTACTGCGCATGATGTCGGCTGAATCGACAACGTCTTTGGTCGAGGCGCCGCCAGACCCCATAACGATCCCGGCGCGCTCGTTTGAAACGGCCTCAGGCGCCAAACCGGCATGCTCGATCGCGCGCTGCATGGCGACATAGGAATAACCCGCCGCATCACCCATAAATCTCAGCTGTTTGCGGTCGATCAGCGATTCCAGGTCGATGGTGACGGAACCGGAGACTTGGCTGCGAAACCCGTGTTCGGCATAGCTTTCATTAAATCGAATGCCGGAGGTGCTGTTTTGCAGCGATTGCAAAACAGTTTTCAGATCGTTACCGATGCAAGAGACAATGCCCATGCCAGTGATCACAACGCGCTTCATACAGACCTCTTCTGGAGTCAAAGTGAAATGGGTGGCGGTGCAGCAGAGGCGCCCACTTAAAAGCTGTCGGTATTGGTAAAGAGCCCAACACGCAGATCTTTGGCGGTGTAAATCTCTTTACCGTCAACAAAGACACTGCCGTCGGCAATTCCCATCACCAGCTTGCGCTCAATGACGCGCTTTAATTGGATGCTGTAGCTGACGTGTTTCGCGCTCGGCAAAATTTGCCCGGTGAACTTTACCTCGCCGGCACCCAGTGCTCGCCCGCGCCCAGGGTTGCCTTTCCAGGCCAGAAAGAAGCCGACCAGTTGCCACATGGCATCGAGGCCCAAGCAGCCTGGCATCACGGGATCCCCCGGAAAGTGGCAGCTAAAAAACCAAAGATCTGGGTGAATGTCGAGTTCTGCGCGGATTTCTCCCTTGCCATAGAAACCGCCTTCGGCGCTGATATGGCTGATGCGATCCAACATGAGCATGTTGGGGATGGGAAGTTGCGCATTACCCGGGCCAAACAGGTTGCCTTGTCCGCAAGCGAGCAAGTCTTCGCGGCTGTAGGAGGGCTGGGGGACAAAATTGTGCATGGGAAATCAGTCAGTAGAGTGCGGGCTCGGTGTCTTTTGGTGCCTGAGTGAAGTCGAGTGCTTTCACCATCAGGCGGCGCCGCGCAGCGTGGATTGTCAGGTTTACCGCGAAACAACCTGGTTCAGGTGCGCGCGAAAGGGGTGACATTCTAACGATTACGCTTTACTTGTCTAGCCGAGCCCCGGTTCAGCCGTTTTGCGGCGCCGGATACGCCCGGTCTGCGGTGCCAGGGTGTGACCTCTCGCGCTGTGCAGCCTGTCTTGGCGCTGTGGTATAGTCGCGGCCCTTGGCCGGTGGTCGCCGAGCGAGTCGGGCGCCTGGGTGTGCGTCAATTTTTTAGGATCTTTGCGTATGATTAAAAAATGTTTGTTTCCTGTAGCGGGTTATGGCACGCGTTTTTTGCCGGCGACCAAGTCTATGCCAAAAGAAATGCTGCCGGTCGTGAACAAACCCCTGGTGCAGTACGGCGTGGAAGAGGCTTTGATGGCCGGCCTCGTTGATATTGGTTTTGTGACCGGGCGAGGTAAGCGCGCGATTGCGGACCATTTTGATGTCAACTATGAGTTGGAGCATCAAATTGCCGGCACGACAAAAGAAGAGTATCTGCGGTCTATTCGCGATGTGATGGCGAAGGGTTCCTTCTCGTTTACGCGCCAGCAAGAAATGCGCGGTTTGGGCGATGCGATTCTCAACGGTCGACGGCTCATGGGTGATGAGCCATTTGGCGTGGTGCTGTCTGACGACCTGTGTGTTGCCGAGGGCGATGGCCCGGGTGTTTTGGCGCAGATGGTGGCGTTATTCCGCCAGTTTCGTTGCAGTATTGTTGCAATCCAAGAAGTGCCTCTCGATCAAATCAGCAAATTTGGCGTGATAGCTGGAGAGATGATTAAAGACGGACTCTATCAAGTCACTGACATGGTTGAAAAGCCGAAGCCAGAGGATGCGCCCAGTAATCTTGCCATTATTGGGCGTTACCTGCTGACCCCCGATATCTTCGATATTTTGGAAAAGACACCACCTGGAAAAAATGGTGAAGTGCAGTTGACGGATGCTCTGCTGACGCAAGCAAAACAAGGTTGCGTGCTGGCGTACAAATTTAAGGGCCGCCGATTCGACTGCGGCAGTGTGGATGGTTTTGTCGATGCCACAAATTACGTCTACCAGAATATTTACGAAGGCTAGCGCCGTTAAGTAACGCCATTCGGAGTCGGTAATTCGGTAAGCAGTGAAAAGGCTGTGAGCAGTCGCGGTACAGCCTCTTTTTTGAATAGGTTTTTTAAGGTGTATGCGGTAATGAATATCACGTGTTTTAAAGCTTACGACATTCGAGGCCGTGTGCCGGATGAGCTGAACGATGAAGTGGCTTATCGAATCGGTCGCGCTTATGTGGAGTTCTTAAATGCCAAAAGCGTTGTTGTGGGTCATGATATTCGTTTGACGAGCCCGGCCTTGACGGATGCTTTAGTGCGTGGCCTAACGGATGCGGGCGCGGATGTTACCCATATCGGTATGGGTGGGACGGAAGAAGTCTACTTCGCGACCTTTCACCTGGGCGTTGATGGCGGGATTTGTGTCACGGCCAGCCATAACCCTATGGATTACAACGGCATGAAACTCGTCCGTAAAGGGTCTGAGCCCATTTCGAGTGACAGTGGCCTGGATGCCATTCGGCAAATGGCCGAGCGGGGTGAGTTTAGCTCTCCCGCCAAAGTGGGGAGCCTGGTGCACAAGGATACGCGCCCCGACTACATAACCCATTTGTTGGGATATGTTGATTGCAGTCGCTTGAAGCCGCTAAAAGTGGTCGTCAACGCCGGCAATGGCGGTGCCGGTTTGATTGTGGATGCTTTGGCGCCGCACCTGCCGTTTGAGTTTATTCGTGTGCATCATGAGCCGGACGGACGCTTTCCGAACGGCATTCCCAACCCACTTTTGCCGGAAAATCAAGGTGTCACGGCGCAGGCCGTGAAAACACATGGCGCGGATTTGGGCATTGCGTGGGATGGCGATTTTGATCGCTGTTTCTTTTTCGATGAGCAAGGCCAGTTTTTAGAGGGTTACTACCTGGTTGGTTTGCTGGCGCAATCCTTTTTGGTGAAACATCCGGGCTCCGCTGTGGTGCACGATCCACGCTTGACCTGGAATACGGTGGATCTGGTTGAGAAATCCGGTGGCCGTGCCGTGCAGAGCAAAACGGGCCATGCGTTTATCAAAGAGCGCATGCGTCTTGAGGATGCCGTCTACGGTGGCGAGATGAGCGCACACCATTACTTCCGCGATTTTGCCTATTGCGATAACGGCACTATCCCTTGGCTGCTGATTACCGAGATGCTCTGTGAGCGCGGTTTGCCCTTGTCCGCTTTGATGCGTGAGCGCATCGCAGCCTTCCCGTGTAGTGGCGAAATTAACCGCCGTGTTGTGGATACGGCGGAGCTGCTTGAACAAGTCGAAGCGCATTACGCCGGTGATGCCAAATTGATTGAGCATGTGGACGGCTTGTCGATGGCTTTCGACAGTTGGCGCTTTAATTTGCGCAGCTCCAGCACTGAGCCTCTGTTGCGATTGAATGTGGAATCGCGTGGTGACAGGGCCTTGATGGAATCCAAAACGGCGGAACTTCTGGCGATGATCGACGCCTAGCCGCTTGGCTAAGACCGAAGCGGGCTTGCCCGCTTTTTTGCTTTTTACCTTCTCCAATCCGTTATGAAGCGCCGCCTGGCTGTGCGGCAAGGTGATGTTTATGGCTCAACAACCCACGACTCCAGCGGCAGTATCGCTGACGCAAGCGGGGGGGCTGGCGTCGGTGCCGGTATCCATCATTATGGGGTCGCGTAGCGACTGGCCGGTTATGGAGCGCGCGACGACGCCGCTCGCAGAGCTGGGTGTACCGTTTGAATGTAAAGTTGTTTCCGCACATCGCACGCCAGAACGGCTTTTGGCGTTTGCGAAAGAGGCGCCAGCGCGCGGCGTCAAAGTCATTATTGCCGGTGCCGGTGGTGCGGCGCATTTGGCGGGTATGGCCGCCGCCATGACCTGGCTGCCGGTGATTGCCGTGCCCATTCCGGTCGGGCGTTTACAGGGCGTGGACAGCCTCTTGTCGATGGTGCAAATGCCCAAGGGCGTAGCCGTTGCAACGCAAGCGATTGGCGATGCTGGCGCCTTTAACGCGGGGTTGCTCGCGGTGCAAATGCTCGCCATTTCCGACCCGGCGCTGGCGCTTCGCTTGCAAGCCTGGCGCGAGGCGCAGACAGCCTCGGTGCCCTGGGAGGTGATCGACTGATGCGTATAGCGATTTGCGGTACCGGGCAGCTGGCGCGCATGATGGCGTTGGCGGGCATGGCGCGCGGTTTGAGTTTCAGTTTTGTCAAGTCGCCGGGTGAGGATGTGCGCCCGGTCGAGGCGTTGGGACCGGTGATAGAACCGCTGCCACAAGAGTCGGTGGCGTCTTTGTTTGAGCGTTTGGGTCGCCCGCAGGTGGTGACCACGGAAAAAGAAGGGATTGACGTGCCCTTTTATGCCGATTTTGCTCAGTGTTGTGATGTGTTTCCGCCTGCTGAGGCTGTGTGGGTGACGCAAAATCGACTGCGGGAAAAGACCTTTTTAAATGCGCAAGGTGTGCCGACCGCGGCCTTTCGTGCAGCCGACACGCTGGAAGCGGTTGCCGTGGCTGCCCGTGAGCTCGGTTATCCTGTGATCGTCAAAACCCAAGAGAATGGTTATGACGGTAAAGGGCAGTGGCGTCTGTCGTCAGAGGATGATCTTGCCAGTATGCAAGCGGCTGAGGCGAGCGCCCCCTGGATTGTTGAAAAGCGAGTTCCCTTTTTGCGTGAGGTGTCTGTTGTTGCGGCGCGCTCGGCAACCGGTGAGCTAGCAGTCTACCCCGTGGCCGAGAATCATCATCAGGCGGGTATTTTGTTGACGAGTGCCGTACCGGTTGAGGCTGTACCCGCTGAGTGGCTGGCCAGTGTCGAACGGGATATTGCGCGGCTCATGGTGGCGCTTAATTATGTTGGCGTTTTGAGTATGGAGTGTTTTGTCACCGAGACGGGCATTCTTGCCAACGAACTGGCGCCGCGCGTACACAATAGCGGCCACTGGACGCAAGACGCCGTGGAGACCTCGCAGTTTGAGCAGCATCTGCGGGCGCTGCTGGGTTGGCCGCTGGGGGATACCCGTTTGCAAGGAGCGGCGGGCATGGTCAATTTGTTGGGGGTCGAGCCTTCGGCGCCGAGTGTGATGCAGCCCGGCCTGTTTTTTCACTGGTACGGTAAAACCCTTAAGCCGCTGCGCAAACTGGGGCACATCAACCTGCGTGCCTCGACGCGCCAGCAGCTTGATGCGCAGCTTGCGGCCCTGCTCGTTGCAGTCTATGGCGAGAAATAGTCGCGCGAAAGCCTGAGGGCTTTGACAGTGCTTGTCGAAATCTCTATGATGCCGCGCCTGCATTTTTAGGTGGGTCTGCCATGATTCCCCAGTTTGTTGATGTACGAAAGCTGGTAACCCATCAAGGGGTTCTGGCCGGAGAGGTTCCTGTGGCAGCGCTTGGGCGTTTACAAGCCTTGGTGGCTAACCAGGAGTTGGTCTCGCTGGACTCGGTTGTGGTCAATCTCCAGTTTGGCCAAGACCTTGAGCGTCGCCGTGTTGTCACGGGCGAGGTGCGGGCTCAGGTACACATGGTGTGCCAGCGCTGTCTTGAGCCCATGTCGGTAGCGCTTTCGGCAGAGGTTCATTGGGCCTTGGTCTATAACCAAGAGCAGGCAGATAAGTTGCCTAATCGATGGGACCCGTGGTTTGTCGAGCCGGATACCCTGTCGGATGTGTGCGGCATGATTGAAGAAGAGTTGCTCTTGGCGATGCCTTGCGCACCGGTACACGATGAGCCTTGCCAGTTGCACGCCTTGGCATTGCCAGAGATTCCGGATGCCGCGCCGGCTGCGCCCAATCCTTTTAGTGCACTCACGGCATTGAAAGGGAAGTTAATAAATTAAAATTGAGTGTTTGTTTAACGATTATCGCCGCGAGGCGCCACGCAAGTAGAAGCCCAGGAGTTCATCATGGCTGTTCAGCAAAACCGTAAAACCCGTTCACGTCGCGACATGCGTCGTTCTCACGATGCATTGACCGCTGCGACCTTGTCTACCGACAGTGTCACTGGCGAAAAACATTTGCGTCACCACATTACGCCCGACGGTTTTTACCGTGGCCGTAAAGTGCTTAAAAACCAAAACGACGAGTAATTTTGTCGCGAGGCTGCAGCCATTGCAGGTGTCCTGATGACAGTGACCTTGGCAGTGGACCTAATGGGGGGGGACGTAAGTCCCCTCCTGCTTATGGGCGCTGCCGTGTCCTTTTTACGGGCGCACCCTGATTGCCGCATTGACTTACACGGCACCGCCGCCTGCTTTCAGCCTGGCCTGATCAAAAACGTCACGCCTGAGCTTGCGGCGCGAGTGCAGCGGGTCGAATCGCCCGCCGCCGTGACATCGACCGACAAGCCGGTTTGGGCCTTGCGCCACCGGCGCGATTCGACACTTTGGGCTGCTCTAACCGCCTTGGCCGACGGGCGCGTGCAGGCTGTGTTGAGCCCTGGTAATACGGGAGCTCTCATGGCGATGGCGAGCCATCTGTTGGGTTTGATGCCCGGCTTGTCTCGTCCTGCCTTGTGTAAATCGATGCCGCTTTGCCCCTCAGCCTGTTATGTGTTGGACCTTGGCGCCAATGTGCAGGCCGACGCCCGCCAATTGGTGCAATTTGCGTTGATGGGGATTGCCCTCTTAACCGCAGAGGGTGTTATGCGGCCGCGCGTGGGTTTATTGAATCTTGGCGTTGAAAGCGGCAAAGGCGATAGTATCCGCCAACAGGCCGATACCCAGTTGCGAAAGCTCGCAGACGTGCCGTTTGAATACTGCGGTTTTGTCGAGGGGAGCGCTTTTTTTGATGGCAGCGTCAACCTGGTCGTCTGCGATGGCTTCTCGGGTAATGTCGCTTTGAAAGCCTCAGAAGCCTTGGCATTGGCGCTCAAGCGCGACGCGCACACCTATTTTTCAACCAATCTTTGGACGCGGTTGCAAGGCGGCTTAGCCTATGCGGTTTTGCGCCCTTGGCTGCGCCGCTTGAACCCCGCCGCCTATAACGGTGCCCTGTTGCTGGGGCTCAATCGCGTGGTGGTGAAAAGCCATGGCGCCGCGGGTGTCGAAGGCTTTGGTGCTGCCTTGCAGGTCGCCTACGAGCAGGCGCAGCGCCAGCCACAAGCGGGGTTGGCGTCTTGGCTGAGCCAGGCGAACCCTGTCTCGCCAGATGAGCGCGACCCTGTCAATTAATCTGTCCATTTCTGTATTCCAAGAGGTTCTGATGAGTAATAGATCCGATGGCCATTTGGCATTGGTATTTCCAGGCCAAGGCTCCCAAGTGGTTGGCATGCTCGCGGATATGGCGACTGCCTATCCGCAGGTTGACGCGACTTTTGCAGAGGCGAGTGACGCGCTCGGTTTTGACCTGTGGCAGCTGGTGCAGGCCGGGCCACAAGACACACTGAATTTGACCGAAAATGCCCAACCCGCTCTCTTAGCCAGCAGTGTGGCGATCTGGCGTGTTTACCAATCGCAAGGTCGGCCAGAGCCGCGCTGGCTGGCTGGCCATAGCCTTGGCGAGTGGTCGGCTATGGTGTGTGCCGAGGTTTTAGCCTTTGCGGATGCGGTTCGCCTCGTGCGCTTGCGCGGCCAATTTATGCAAGCGGCTGTACCCGTCGGAGTGGGCACTATGGCGGCGATTTTGGGGTTAGACGATGCCGTGGTGGAAGCCGCCTGCCGCGATGCCGCCAAAGTGGGTATTGTGGAAACCGTCAATTACAATTCGCCCGGCCAGTTGGTGATTGCCGGTGAGGTCGCCGCTGTGAATGCGGCTATGGCGCTGTGCAAAGAAGCCGGTGCCAAGCGCGCGCTCTTGTTGCCGGTGAGCGCCCCATTCCATACCTCCATGATGAAACCGGCTGCCGAGCGACTGGCGGCTGAAATGGCTGAGGTGGTTTTCCAGTCGCCCAAAATCCCCGTGGTGCAAAATGTGGGCTTGACGGCTGAAAGTGCGCCTGATGTCCTGCGGGCCCGCTTGATCGAGCAAATTTATTCGCCCGTGCCCTGGGTCAAAACCATCGAGTCTCTGGCCGCGCAAGGCGTCACGCAGCTGTTGGAATGCGGTCCAGGCAAGGTGCTGTCAGGCTTGAATAAACGCATCGCCCCCGACTTGCACGCCGATGCGCTGTCGGCTGCATTTTTTGCGGTGTAATGTTTATCGATGCATTTTTTCAATTAAAAAACGTTTTCAGTAAGGGGATCGCCATGAGCGACATAAACCAAAAACGCGTTGCACTTGTGACCGGTGCCAGTCGCGGTATCGGCGCTGCTATTGCCGAGCAGCTGGGGCAGCAAGGTTTTGTGGTGGTGGGGACGGCAACCAGTGACAAGGGTGCCGCCGCTATCAGCGAGCGCTTTGCCGCCGCCGGTATTGCCGGGGCAGGGCGTGTGCTGGATGTCACGTCCAGCGAATCGGTTACGGCATTGGTCGAATCGATTGCCAGTGAGTTTGGGCCCGTAACCGTATTGGTGAATAACGCGGGCATTACCCAAGACAACCTCCTGATGCGCATGAGTGACACCGAGTGGACCTCGGTTATCGATACCAACCTCAATTCCATTTACCGTATTTCCAAGGCCTGTTTGCGGGGAATGGTCAAAGCGCGTTGGGGGCGTATTGTCAGTATTACCTCGATTGTTGGCTCTATGGGTAACGCAGGCCAAACCAACTATGCTGCAACCAAGGCCGGGGTGGCGGGCTTTACGCGCGCTTTGGCGCAGGAGGTCGGCTCGCGCAACATCACGGTGAACGCCGTGGCGCCGGGTTTTATTGATACCGACATGACGCGCAGCCTGCCGGAAGAGCAGCGCAAGAAACTTGAAGCGGGCATTGCGCTCAGCCGCTTGGGTGACCCGAAAGAAATTGCGAGCGTAGTCGGCTTCCTGTGCACCGATGGCGCCGCTTACATCACGGGTGAAACCGTGCAGGTCAACGGCGGCATGTATATGCAATAAGCCGCTGCCGTCGCGATAAAAGGGCCAGATAACAGGCCCTTTTTTTTGCCGAGATTGAGGCCTGATGGGCGGTTTTAGGGGTTTCGTCTTTTGTTTTTAACGAAACGTCTTTACCATGGCGCCCCATTCTGGGCCTCCTGACGGGGGTCTTTGAGGTCTGGTGCCCTCTAAAATTGCCCCACTATAAAAGTTGTCCTGCTAAAAAGTTGCCCTACTAAAGCTAAAGCGGTCCTAATAAAGTTGCCTGTTGTCCGCCAGTTGCGGTGATCGGGTGTGTCTGTTAAGCCTTGCTCCCAGCGTCAATCGCCGCGGGGTTTTGACGTGTTGAGGTACCCTCTATGTCCCATTCGGTTCCGCAGTCATCTGTTCGTTTCCCCGCGGGGGCGCGAATCAAAGTCGGTATCGTCGGTGGCACCGGTTATACGGGGGTTGAGTTGCTGCGGTTGCTGGCGGCCCACCCGGTTGCGCAGGTTGACGTCATTACCTCGCGCGCTGAAGAGGGCAAATCCGTCGAGTCGCTGTTTCCGAATTTGCGTGGCCATTACAGCGGTTTGTGTTTCAGTTCACCCCAAAACGATGCCCTGCTAGCCTGCGATGTGATTTTTTTCGCGACGCCGCACGGCGTAGCCCAGGCTGCCGCCGGCGAGTTGCTGCAAGCGGGCGCCACGATTATTGATTTATCGGCCGATTTTCGCTTGCGCGATGTGCCGCTCTGGGAGCGTTGGTACCAGCATCAGCATGCGGCGCCTGAGTGGGTCAGCCAAGCGGTTTATGGCTTGCCGGAGTGGAATCGCGAGGCGATCAAAACCGCTAATCTGATCGCTTGCCCCGGCTGTTACCCCACGTCGATCTTGTTGGGATTCAAACCCCTAGTGCAGGCGGGGGTTGTCGACCTGGATCATTTGGTGGCCAGCTCGGCGAGCGGTGCAAGTGGTGCCGGGCGTGGTGCCAGTGTGGCCATGCTCCAAACCGAGATAGGCAATAGCTTTAAAGCCTACGGTGTGCCAGGGCATCGCCACCTGCCTGAAATCGAGCAGGGTCTTGCCGATTTTATCGGCCAGCGCGAGAAAGTCAGCCTGACCTTTGTTCCGCATCTGCTGCCCATTAGTCGCGGTATTCATTCCACGTTATTTGCGCGCTTAACGCAGTCTGATGTCGACCTACAAGCTCTGTATGAAGCGGCCTATGTGAACGAACCCTTTGTGGATGTGCTGCCGGCAGGCGCCCATCCGGAAATGCGTACTGTACTGGGAACCAACTACTGCCGCATGGCGGTGCACCAGCCACAGGGTCGCGATATGGTCGTGGTAACGGTGATTGAAGACAATCTCACCAAAGGCGCTTCCGGCCAGGCGATTCAAAACATGAATATTCGGTTTGGTTTGGATGAGCGTTTAGGGCTCGATCAAATCGCCCTGTTGCCGTGATGATTCCGGCATGAAACCGCTGCAGTTGAGTTGGTTATCGCGCAAGCGCTGGGGGCCTGCTGCACAACGTCGCATGGTGGTGGTGCCTCATCGCCCAGTTTTGGTGTGGAGCCTACGGGTGGCAGCGGTTTTAGCCGTCGCGACTGCCGGCTTGCTCGGCTATTGGACGGGCTATTACCAGGCAGCGGGCAATTTAGCCGAGGTAACCGCGTCTTTAGGCCCGAAGGATGCTCGCCTAGCTCAGCTGGAAGCCGACAATGCCCTGTTAAAACAAGAGGTTGCCAACCTGTCGTTAGGCTCCGATGTCGACCGCAAAGCCAGTGAATCCATCCGTTTGGAAGTGATTGCGCTCAAGGATGCCTTGCAAAAAGCCCAGACAGAAAATGAACTCTATCGCAATATCATGAATCCCGATGAGGACAAGAGTGAAAAGGGCCCGCAAATTGCGTCATGGGAAGTGACGGCGACGGATATTCCGCAATACGTTAACTTTAAACTGACGGTCAAGCAGCTGGCGAAAGATGCCTCTGAAGTAAAAGGCTTCGCCAAGGTTGCGTTATTGGGGAAAGAGGCGGGTCGCGATAAAACCTATCAAGTGACCGAGCTGATTCCGGATCAGCCAGGGGGGAACGACTCGTCTTTGTCGATTCGTTTTAAGTATTTTCAAACATTGACGGGCACTTTGGCCTTGCCCCAGGGCTTTACGCCGGAGCAGGTCATTATCAGTTTGAAATCGCAGGGAAATCAATTCCCCGCGCTGACCCATACCTACCCTTGGCAGGTCAATTAGCGTGTGCAAATACTCGGATTGCGGTGCTGTGTATCGCGCGGCGAGTCAAAAACGGTATCCGATTGTAAATCCTGTCATTTTTTAGCAATGCGTTGTAACCAGAGGTGCTTATGTTCGGTTCAAAAAAAGACGTCGAAAACACTCATCACACACTGATTTCGCGTGGCACCCGTGTCACGGGGGATATTCATTTTGTGGGCGAGTTGCAAATTGAAGGTCAGGTGCAGGGCAATGTCATTTCAGAGGGCGGCAAAGATGCTCGCCTCACAGTGCATGAAAAGGGCGTGATTGAAGGCGAAGTGCGCGTTGCCAATGCGATTATTAACGGCCATATCAAAGGCGATGTGCGTGTGCAGTCGCACTTGGAATTGGCGCAGCGCGCCGTCGTCAACGGCAACGTCTATTACAGTGTGATTGAGATGATCAAGGGCTCGCAGGTCAATGGCAATCTGGTTCACTTCGACGAAAAAGCCGATAGTGCAAAAAAGTCGGAGGCCATTTCAATCATCAAGGCTAAGCCCGTTTCGGTTTAGCGAGTTGGTTGGATTCGGGGTTGCGCAATCGCCAAGCGAGCCGGGAGACCATCAAAATAGCCGCTGCGGCTAGACCTGCGGTCAGGCCCCACCAAAACCCGCGCGCGCCGAGCGGCTCGAGTGTGAACTCTGTAGCGAAGGGCATTGCGGCCAATGTCGTTGCGCTGAAGGGTATTGTCCCGAAGGCCAGTGCATAACCGAGCGGCAAGCAGAGCCCCCAAAACGCGAAGACGATGATCACCATAGGCCAGCGTGTATCCTGATAACCCCGCAAGGCATTGATTGCGGTGACCTGCAGCACGTCGACTATCTGAAAGAGCGCGGCCAGCGGGAAGAGCGTAATGGCCAGTGCTATCACGGCGCTGTCTTGGGTGTAAATTGAAGCCCACAGATGCCGCCCCCAGTAGAGTAGGGGCGCGTTAAATGCCGCTATCGCAAGGGCTAGCGCAAAGGCCCAGCAAGCGACCTGTTTGGCGCCTGCCGCGTCGCCTTGCCCTCGCAAATAGCTGATGCGCAGCATCACGGCCATACCGAGGCTGAGTGGCACCATAAACAGGATGCTGCTGGCGTTGAGCACCATTTGGTGAGCCGCGACTGCCGTGGCGCCAAGCGGGGCTAAAAACAAGGCCACCGCGCAGAACATACTGACTTCCACAAACAAGGCGATGCCGATCGGAATGCCGAGCTTGGCAATCGTCCAAGCGAGTGAGCTTGGGCGCCAAGCGCCATGGGCGCGCAACCACTCGGCTCGCCAGTTACTGTAAGCTGGGCTGGTGGCCACATAGGCGCCATAGGCCATAGCGGCCAGCGTATTCGACAGTGCCGTGGCATAGCCACAACCGGTGGCGCCCAATGCGGGAAAGGGGCCTAAGCCGTAGATCAACAGGGCGTTTAAGGGGATATTGCACAGAGTGCTCAAGAGGCAAAACGCCATAAACGCGCGGGTATGGCCCAGACCATCGGTTAAGCCGCGCAGTAACAGCATAAATACCAGGGCAGGCACGCCCAGATTGAACCCGTATAAATAACCCGATACCGCCTCAGCGGTCGCGGCATCCGGTTTAAACAGGGCGATCAAGGGATTGGCAAAGGCGATAGCGAGCATCATGCCGCCCGCACCTAACATGGCCAGCCAAGCCCCTTGGCCAAAGAGTCGGACTATGCTGTCACTGTCGTTCGCGCCCCGGCGCTCCGCGATGAGGGGTTGCAGGGCGCCGAGCAACCCCACTAAAAACAACGACAGGGGAACCCAGATGCTCACCCCGAGTCCTACAGCAGCCAAATCCAAAGCGCTGGCGTTTCCGGCCATCAGGGTATCGACAAAACCATTGGCCATTTGCGCGAGCTGGGCGATCACAATCGGCCCGCCAAGGCGCAACACGGGCACCAAGCAGCGCCAGCCGGGTGTGCGGCTGCCGGTTTGCGGTTGCGCGGGTCTGTCGATAATGGCGCTTTGGGCGTTTGGCATGCGGCTTCCGACTCAAAAGGTCTGCATTATAGAGTGAACAAGCGCAAGAATAGCCCTGAATTTTCTCTGTATTTAGTGGGCATAAAAACTGTAATACTGCCCCCCCTTTATTCTCTGTGAGGACTGTGAAATGGCAACAACCGCGTTAAAAGGTACACCTGTTCATACCTGTGGCGAGCTGCCCGTTAAGGGCCGAGCGGCCCCAATCTTCACCTTAACGAAAGTGGATTTAACCGATATTTCATCGACGGAGCTTCTGGGTAAGCGTGTCATACTGAACGTATTCCCCAGCATTGATACCCCGACCTGTGCGCAATCCGTCCGCCATTTTAATGAGGCTGCGTCGAACCTGCCCGACACAGTCGTCGCCTGTGTGTCGCACGATTTACCCTTTGCCTTGGCGCGTTTTTGTGGCGCTGAGGGACTTGCCAATGTCATGCCCTTGTCGGGATTCCGCTCCACCTTTGCCGATGATTTTGGTTTGCGTTTGCAAGAGAGCAAATTGGCAGGCCTAACCGCCCGTGCGGTCATTGTGTTGGATGAAAAAGGCGTCGTATTGAGCAGCGAGCTGGTACCTGAAATCGCCAGTGAGCCCAATTATGCTGCTGCGCTCGCCGCTTTAGCCTAAGCGCCTAGGCGCTTTTCCGACCTCCTTTTGATGCCAGCCAGATGACTCAGGTGCTTGCCTGAGCTTATCTGCGCTCAAGGCACACACAAGCTGTCTGCTTTTTGGGAAAATGCCCGCTTGTGTACCGAGTGGGCCCCATGGAACCTATGACCATTTCACAGATTCAATCTGCTGTTATCAGCGGCGCCGTCAAGACCGTACTGACGCTTTTGGGGTGTTTGCCGCTCGGCTGGGCAAGGCGCTTGGGTGGTTTTATGGGCTATTGCGCTGGCTGGGGCCGAAGCCGTATGGCGCGCGCCACCTGGCAAAATTTGACACATTGTTTACCCGACATGCCAGAGCCAGAGCGTCGCCAGTTGGCGAAGCGCAGTCTTTATCATACCGGTGCCTTGGCGCTGGAAACGGCCGTGGTTTGGACTCGCGACCCCGGCTGGGTGCGGGCTCAGATCGACCGTGTGACAGGTCTGGAGCCGGTGCAAGCCGCGTTGCGGCAAGGGCGGGGCGTCTTGGTGCTGGCGCCGCACATCGGCAACTGGGAAGTGTTAAATATTTACCTGGCCAGCCTCGGTCCCATGACTAACTTGTATCAGCCACCTAAGGCGCCAGGTATTGAGGCGGTGGTGCGGGCTTGTCGCAGTCGCTGCGGCGCCAGCTCGGTTCCCACGGACCGCAAGGGGTTGCTCGCCATTTTGACTGCCCTTAAAACCGGTGGGATTAGCGGAATTCTGCCCGATCAAACCCCAAAAGACGATAATAGCGGCCTGTTTGTGCCTTTTTTTGCGCACCATGCATTTACCATGACACTGGCACACAAGCTCATTACCAAAAGCGGCTGTTTGCCGGTATTTGCCTATGCCGAGCGAACCCCTGCCGGATTTCAGGTAGTGTTTCGCGAGGTGCCCGCCGAGATGCTGGGTGAGGACGAAGCCCTGGCAGTCGCCGCTTTAAGCCGTGGTATCGAAGACTGCGTACGAGCCCTGCCCGCACAGTACCAGTGGGAATATAAACGCTTCAAAAAACGCCCTCC
>JACCDR011205242.1_pt1 | contig 32747 bp, 24 predicted proteins | sample 7446431 | NCBI WGS metagenome assembly JACCDR01 (sample SAMN15323443, study PRJNA562643) | freshwater metagenome | isolation source: river surface water | place: USA:Blue River Watershed | collected 2017-08-17
CGGTCGCAGTCAGCACCTGGCAGCCATCATTGGCCGAAGGGCTGTGCGATGCGGCCGACAGCGGCACAGCCTTGTCGCACAGGATTTGCAGCAGCGCCCAGGGCTGGGTCGCTTCGTCCATGCGCGACGCCATCAGGCTCGCCCATTCGACTTTCGATTCGAGCAGATGCTTTTTCACGGTCGTGCCCGAGGCATCGGCCGGCAGCACCAGGTGGATCGCGATGTCGGGAGAGGCCTGCGCCAGTTGTTCTGCGCGCGCCGCGACTTCGACGCCCGGGGTATCGATCAGCACCAGCTGGCGGCCGCCGAGTTCGCCCAGCAGCATCTTCAGGGTTTCCGGATCATTGGCGCGCAGGCAGTCGACGCCGGCTTGCGCGCACAGCATCTGGATCTGGCTCCAGGCGCCGGCACGCTGGTCGCAATAGGAAATGACGGCCACGGTTTCGGTGCCCTTGCGCTCGGCAGCGGCACGCGCCAGGCGCGCCACCATCATGGTCTTGCCCGAACCGGCAGGGCCGGCGATCGCATGCACGCCGCGCTGCGGCAGCTTGGCCCAATGCTCGCCGATGCTCTTGACCAGCTGCGCCTTGAGCGCATCCTGCGCCTGCTGCAGGTCGTCCATGCCGCTGACGGTATCGACCAGCAGCGTGCGCAGCGACACCGGGATGCTGGCTTCGGCCAGCGCGGTGACCAGCGGGCGCACCGCAGCATGGGACGGGGTCTCGGTCTGCCACGCAGCGACACGCTGCGCGAGCTTGAATTCTTTCCTGATCGCTGCCAGCTCGTCGCGCACCATGTCGACGATCTCGCGGCCGCGAATGTAGTCGCGATGGTCTTCTGCCTGGCGGGTCGCCGGGGTGGGCGAGCTGTGGGCGGGCAGGCTGCGCGTGGCGGCTTGCTTCGCCTTCACCGGCGCTTCATAGGTGTGCTCATCCTCATCGTCGTCGGCGATGGTGTCGGTCGCAGTGGCGCCGCCTTCCAGTTCACGGAACGAGGCCTGCAGCGCCTGGCCGAAGCGGGCAGCGTCGCCACGATCGCTACGATCGCCACGACCGGAAGCCAGTTCCACCGACTCCGGCGCGAGGTCGACAGCCACGATCACTTCGTGCTGGCCATTCACCTTGGCGTTCGAGACGAACAGCACGTCTTCACCGTAAAGCTTGACGGCTTTCTCGGTCGCGCGGCGCAGGTCTTTGGCGAGGATGCGTTTGAGTTCCATGATGATTCCGATCAGGATTTGCTTTGTGCTTCAACCGTGTAGATGACTTTCACAGCCTGGTCATCCGGGATTTCGGTGTAGGAGAGCACCGTCATCTCGGGGATGCGGTGACGAACCATTTTCGACAGCCACGGGCGGATGGTCGGTGCGACGACCAGCACGGCCGGGTTGCCCATGTCTTCGACGGTGCGGCCGGCTTCGCGCAGCGCGGAGAACAGGCTCTCGGCGAGGCCGGGCTCGATCACCACCTGCTGGCCGGGGGCGCCATTGGTCAGGACGTTGTGCAGCAGTTGTTCGAGGTCCGGCGCCAGCGTCATGACGGGCAGGTTTTCCTGCATGTCGAGCAGCTGCTGGACGATCATGCGGCCGAGTTTCGGGCGCACATAGGCAGTCAGTTGTTCCGGGTCTTGCGTCTTGCCGGCGGCTTCGGACAGCGCCTCGACCACGGTGCGCATGTCGCGGATGGCGACGCCTTCGGTGAGCAGGTTCTGCAGCGTGCGGGTGATGACGCCGAGCGCCATCTTGCCCGGCACCAGGTCTTCGACCAGCTTCGGCGATTTCTGCGCCAGCTTGTCGAGCAGTTGTTGGGTTTCGTCGTGCGACAGCAGGTCGGCGGCGTTCTCGCGCAGCACCTTGTTCAGGTGGGTCGCGATCGCGGTGGCCGGGTCGACCACGGTGTAGCCGAGCGTACGCGCGTAGTCGCGCTGCGACGGATCGATCCACACCGCTTCGAGGCCGAAGGCCGGTTCCTTGGTAGGGAAGCCCTCGAGCTCGCCATACACCTTGCCCGGGTTGATCGCCAGCTCGCGGCCGCTCTTGATCTCGCCCTTGCCGCGCACCACGCCATTGAGAACGATGTGATAGACGTCCGGGTCGAGATTGAGCGCATCGCGGATGCGCACTGGCTGGATCAGGAAGCCGAGTTCGGCCGACAGTTTCTTGCGTACGCCTTTGACGCGCGGCATCAGCTGGCCACCGGTTTCCGGGTTCACCAGCGGGATCAGGCCGTAGCCGATCTCGAGGCCGATCAGGTCGACCTGGTCGACATCGTCCCAGCCCAGTTCTTTCGGCTCTTCCGGCTTGGCTTCGGCCGCCTGCACTTCGGCATCGACGGCAAGCTGTTCATCCTTCTGGATCAGCATGAAGCCCAGGCCTGCGGAGACCAGCGCCAGCGTCAGGAACACCAGGTGCGGCATGCCCGGCACCAGGCCGAGGATGGTCAGGATCGATGCGCTGATGAAGAGGGCAGAGGGGTTCGACAGTTGCGACACCGCCTGCTCGGTCATGGACTCGGCGGTCGTCACGCGGGTGACGATGATCGCGGTAGCGAGCGACAGGAACAGCGAAGGAATCTGCGCGACCAGGCCGTCGCCGATGGTCAACAGGGTATAGATCTTGCCGGCGTCGCCGAACGACATGCCGTGCTGGGCGACACCGATGGCGAGGCCACCCACGATGTTGATGATCAGGATCAGCAGGCCGGCCATCGCATCGCCGGACACGAATTTCGATGCACCGTCCATCGAGCCGAAGAAGTCCGCTTCCTGCGCGATCTCGTCGCGGCGGGCCTTGGCTTGTTCCTGCGTGATCGAGCCGGCGTTCAGGTCGGCATCGATTGCCATCTGCTTGCCGGGCATCGCATCGAGGGTGAAGCGGGCGTTGACCTCGGAAACCCGGCCGGCACCCTTGGTGACGACCACGAAGTTGATGATCATCAGGATCACGAAGATGATGAAGCCGACCACGTAATTGCCCGCAATGACAAACTCGCCGAAAGCGGCAATCACGGCGCCGGCGGCATGCTCGCCTTCATGGCCATTGACCAGCACGACGCGGGTCGACGCGACGTTCAGCGCCAACCGCAGCATCGTTGCAAAAAGAAGAACAGACGGGAAGGACGAGAATTCCAGCGGCTTCTTGGTGCCGATCGCGACCATGATCACGATCACGCTGACCAGGATGTTGAAGGTGAACAGCACGTCCAGCAGCATCGGCGGCAAAGGCACCACCAGCATCGCCATGATCAACAGCACGAGGAAAGGAATACCGAGCCCGGAGAGCTCAATTCCTTGCAGTCGCTGTCGAATTGTTGACATGGTGAGGGTAGTCATTTCTTGGTGCCGATTAATTTCTCTTGTAAATCAATTACTTAAGAATTTTGTCCTGTCATGTTGGGTTTCCACGCGGAACATTTAAGCAATTGATGTGCCACCGTTTGCCTGACACCCTCACCACTATTACTGCGATGTAATTAAAGAAGCCCCAACACCTGCCGATTAACGGGGAGAGCGAAGGCTTTGTTGCCTTCTGTTAATGGTTTGAAAAGCGGTGAAACCGGCAATCCGATCAGGCATCATCTGTAAAGGTTGCATCCGGTAAACAACCGGGGAGCCGCGAATTTTTCGGCTGAAGCTCGCTGCTGACTACAAAGGGGTGATTCACATGAACAAAATGTCCAAATGCTCAATGGTGTCGCTGGCTGTCCTGCTGACGGCTTGCCAGTCGCTGCCGTCCGTCGCCGTTGCCGACAATGCCTCGGCCAAGGCCGAGATCAAGGCTGCTGAAGTCGCTCCGGCTCCGGTCGTTGCTGCTGCACCGGCTCCGGCTCCGGCACCTGCACCGGCACCGGCTCCGCTGGCTGTCGAAGTGAAGGCGGCTGCCAAGGAAGAACCGGTCAGCATGATCACGCCGATGTCCGAGCGTAACGCGACCATGCGTGCGACCGGCTACGCCGTCATCAGCACCCAGAACCACAAGAACGGTGCGCAGCAACGCCTGATGGCGATCCGTGCATCGAAGCTCGACGCCTACCGCGCCCTGACCGAACAGGTTTATGGCCAGCAGCTCGACGCCACGACGACCGTCGCTGAAATGATGATCACCAGCGATACCTTCCGTACCCGCGTGCAGGGCATCATCTACGGCGCCGTGCTGGAGTCCATCACCCCGATCGGCGACGACACCTATGAAACCACGCTGTCGCTCGACGGCCGTGTCGTCAATGACCTGCGCGTGCTGTACCTGAGCCAGCTGGCTGCGCGTCGTTAATTCATCGCACCAGAGCACTCACCGGGCCACGACCATGCGCACCCGCCTGCTACCGCTGCTGATCGCTTCGTCGATGCTGGGCACCCTTGTGCCTGCATCGGCCGGCGATGTCGTCAGCAACCTGCCGACCGAGCCGAAGAAGCGGCTCGAAGCGATCCAGCACGCGCTGGTGAATGCGGCGATGGAAGGCAATACCCGTGTGCGCAATGCCGCCTGGGTCGACAGCAACGGTCGCCTGCACGAGAACACGCGCATCACCTCGGACATGAAGCTGCGCAATGTGCGCGTGCTGAATTACCTGACGGTCGAAGACGGTGTGTCGGCAGCGATCGTGGCCGAAGGCCGTGGCGTGACGCCCGATGAAGAAGTGTGCCGCGCAAACCTGCAGCGCTATCGCCGCGAGGCGACGCTGGATGTCGTGCAGCGCATCCCGGCCAATGGCATGGATGCGCATGAGTGGCAGGGCTTCCTGGCCCAGGCGCGTTCGCGTTTCGTCGCCCGTGCGCATGCAGGTCGCAAGTGGCTGCTGACGGCTTCGACGCCGGCACCGGCCACCAGTTATGAACGCAGCCTGCTCGGCTACACGGCCGACATCACGCCCTACCAGATGGTGCTCGACGTGCTGCCGGCCGGCGCGCTGGGCATCGAGCCGGTGCGTCCGCAGGCATCGCGTGACGAGCAGGCGCGACAGATGGCCAAGGCCGTGAAGGACTATGTGCTCGACGAGCCCGAGAAGCGCGCACCCGTGCCTTTCGTGGTGCGCCTGTCGGTCTACGAGCGCGTGAACCAGCGCCTGCTGTGGCAGGACGCGGTGCCGCTGTTCTTCCCCGAGCGCGCCGTCCGGCACACCTCGCAGCCGCTGCCAGTGGGCCTGCTGACCGAGCTCGACAATGTGATCGGCCGCTGGCAACAGCGTCTCGACAATGAATTTGCCTGCCGCCCGCAAAACTTCCATGTGCTGCAGGACAGCGGCAAGGGCTGGGTGATCAATGGTGGCCAGGCCGCAGGCCTTGCGATCGGCGACCAGATGCTGATGATGAACCGCGAGCAGCTGCCCGCGCGCATCCTCGAACCCGACAGTGGTGAACACATGGCGCTGGTGGAAGTCGTCAGCGTCGGCCACGGCCGTGCGGTGCTGCGCAAGCTCGCCGGTTCCCCCAGCGCGGGCCGCAATGGCGACTGGGTCGCCACCCCGTTCTGAACACTGATTCCGAATCAAGAATAATTCGTGGAGAACACCATGAAACTCGCACATCGCCAGATCCTGATTGCCAGCCTCGCTGCCAGCCTCGCGCTGCTCTCGGGCGGCGCCGCCCTGGCCAATGACCCGCCCAAGGCCGACGCCAAGAAGGAAGAGAAAAAGGACGACCACGGCAAGAAGGACGACCACGGCAAGGATGGCAAGGACGCCAAGGCGGATACGCCGGCCGAGCCCGACCTGCCGTCCAAGCCCTATCCGGCAAACGCGAGCCCGAAGGCTTTCGCCCCGAAAGGCGAGGCCAGGAAAGAAGTCGCTGCTGCCGACAAGGCTGCAGAAAAGCCGGCTGACAAGCCCGCCGACAAGCCTGCTGCGAAAGTCGCCGACAAGCCGGCCGACAAATCTGCGGACAAGGCAGCCGACAAGGCAGCGGACAAGCACGCCGACAAGCACGCCGACAAGCATGCGGAAAAACACGCCGACAAGCCGGCCAGCGACAAGATCGTCGACAAGCATGAGCCGGCACACGGCAAGCCCGCAATGAAGAAGGCCAGGATGGTGAAGGCACCGGTCAAGCCGGTCATGGATCCGGTGATGGCCCAGGTCGCGCGCGAAAGCCTGCATGGCAATGCGCCGGCCGCGGGTTACAAGGTGCAGCCGGGCGACAACCTCGACCGTGTGATCCGCAAGACCATGCCGAATTCGCCGTTCTCGATGGAAGTCATGCGTGAAGCCTTCGGCCGCGCCAATCCGCAGCTGCTGGCAGCCGTGAAGGATGTCAAGCTCAAGCCGGGCTCGACGCTGAACCTGCCGAACGCGGCCGTGCTGCGCTCGGTGGTGCTGGGCGACCCGGCACCGCAGGCTGAACCGATGCGCGTGAAAGTCGTGGGCGAACTGCATGCGAAGGCCCCGGTCGTGAACCCGACCATCGCGCCGACGGCCAACGACCTGAACCCGCCGATCGCGATCCCGCGCCAGGCTGCCAATGTCGCTGCCAGCGCCAGCCCGGCACAGGAAGTGTCGCCGGAAGAAAAGAAGAAGTGGGTGCGCTTCCCCTGAGTTCGGGACTCCAGCCACTGCATACGCACGCCCCGCATTCACTGCACCCGGCATGACGCCGCTGCTGCAAGGGGTAGAACAGGCGGCCCTGCCGGGCCGCCTGAATCCTTTTTATCTTGAAGGCCGGCCGTTGCCGCTGGCGACGCCCATTGCGCAACAGCTCGGCCTGCGCGATGGCCAGGTCGTGCAGGGCACGATCGCATTGCGCGGCGAATTCATGCAGCTGCTGTTGAACGGCAAGCTGCTCGACCTGCCGCCGGGCCTGAGCTTCCGTCCCGGCGAAGAAGTCTGGCTGCGCGCGATACGCGGCACGCGCGGCTGGCTGCTCAAGCCCGTCCATCCCGACGCCGAACGCACGGCGCCGCTGTCTGCCGAATCCGAGGCGCCCGCCGCTGCCGAATCCCCGAACCTGTCGCGCCTGATGGCCTTGTCCTTGCGGCCGCCGATGTCGCCGACGCTGATGCAGCTGTTCCAGCCTGGCGCGATGGATGGCCTGTTCAAGTCCGGCGGCGATGCCGGGCTGGCATCGCTGTTCCAGAGCATGCAATTGTCGATGCGCGGGCTGACCCCGAATGCGCTGCAGGGCGCCGTGATGTCATCGGGCTTCTGGCTCGAAGCCTTGCTCGGGCGCGGGCAGCAGCCGGGCGCCATCGATGGCAAGAGCCTGCTGCGCCGACTGATACGTTCGCTGTCGGACAAGGAGCCGGCGTCGGCGTCACCACTGAATCGCGCGCTCGACGACATCGAATCGGCGCAGGTCGATTCACTGGCCGCGCAGGCGCGTGGCGAGTTGTCCTTTGCGATGGTGCTGCCGTTCCGCGATGCCAATCCGGTCGAGATCAAGTTCTTTCGTCCGCCGCGCCGGCCGGGCCAGCAGCCACCGCCGTTTTCGGTCGACATCCACACGGACAATGACGTGCTGGGCGAGATCTGGCTAAAGACCACCATCGCGCAAGCCGCCCATGTCGACCTGATGATGTGGGCCGTGAAGGACAGCGTCGCGCGGCTGGCGCGCCGCCATGCCGATGCGCTCGGCAAGCGCCTGGCCATCGCCGGCCTGACCATGGACTCTTTCCGCGTCTTCCATGCTGCACGGCCCAGCCTGCCCGAGACCTGGTCAGCGACGCCCGGCGCCATGGTCGACCTGTCAGCCTGAGGAGAAGCGATGCGACATACCCGTGAAGCGGTCGCGCTCGAATACGGCCAGCGCAATGCGCCGGTCGTCACTGCCAAGGGCCGCGACGAGCTGGCCGATGCCATCATCGCCGAGGCAAAACGGCAGGGCATTTACATCACACAGGACAAGGAACTGGTGTCCGCGCTGGGGCGGCTGGACCTGGAGCAGGAGATACCGCGCGACCTGTACACGGCAGTGGCGGTGGTGCTGTCGTGGGCGTATTGGCTGCGCGGCATGAAGCCGGGCGACGAGAAAGCCTGACAGGCAAACAGCCGCGATCAGCTTCGGACAGCTGCGCGGCGGGTCAGGAACTCAACAGGGAAGGTGGGGCAGCGCCGAGCGCTCAGACTTCTTCGTAACCGCGGCCGCCGCGCATGCGCGACACGCGCCCGAGGCGATCGTAGACGTCGACGGAAGCCGTCGGATCCGAGCCGCGCAGGGTCTGCAGCGTGCCGCGGATGGCATCCAGCTTGCGGTTGATGAGGACTTCGTTACGGCGATGCAGGTCGCGGCATTCGGCCATCAGGCCCTTGAAGCCATCCCATTCGGGGTGGTCGATGCGGCTGGCCGGGGTGCCGGCGCCGGTCAGCTGGTGCAACTGCTGGAAGATGACCAGCTTTTCATCCTGTAGTCCCTCGAAGGTGTCGAGGTCCTGTACGCGCAGCGCCTCGAATTCCTTTTCGAGGATGCCATGCAAGGCATGGCCGTACTCCAGCGCGGACACCAGCTCGGGGCTGGCGGCCGGGGGAGGCACGACCTCGGGAATGTGCGCGGACTGCAACTGCATGGCGTCGTTCAAGGGCTCAGATCAGCAATCAGCTGATTATTAGCCGATCAGTCGTTCCATCGCCGAGAAGCTCTCTGCGATGCGACGCGAGTTCATCGGATAGCTGCCATCCTGGATGGCCTGCTTGATGGACTCCACCTTGGCCCGGTCGAAGCTGGGCTCGGCCATGGCGCGCTGGGCGACCTCGGACAGGACCAGCTGGTCATCCTTGGGCGCAGCAGCGGCGCTCGATGCCTTGGCGCTGTCGGTCTGGCCGTCCAGAGGACGCTCCAGCGCCTTGCGCTTGGTCTTGTCGAGACTGGCTTTGTCCAGCGACGGGCTGCCGCTGAAGATGCTCGAAATAGGGTTGCTCATGGTTTTCTCTCACTTTCGGCCCACAATGGCCTTGCCGGAGTTTTTACTCCTGTCACAACGAGTATCGGACGCAGTTTTACGAACTTTAGCATCCGCTATAAAAAAAATTTTTATTCCCAAGTTGCTAATGCCGACTCCCGCTCAGACGCCGCGCGCCTGTCCTTTGCCTGTCACGATCGCCGACAGCGTGCGGCCAGACTCGGTATTGCGCAGCCTGATCTGCTCGCCCAGCTTCCCATCCTGCAGCGCTTCAGCCTTCACCGAGATCTGGAAGGTGGCTGGCGAACCCACGGTCATCACCACCAGTTCGCCGCGCCGGATCAGCGTGGCCTGGCGCAGGTCGGACATGCGTAGCGCTTCGCCGGCACGCACCGCGCGTACCAGCTCCTGTCCTTCGAGGCCGGCTAATTCAAGATAGTGGGCCTTGCTTATCTTTTCGGCATCCAGCTTTTCAAGCTTGAGGTGCTCCGGGTGTAAAACTTGTCCAGCCTGTAAATTGATCGCCGCCACTACCACCTGGCTGGCCGTGGCCGGCACACTGGCCGCGGTGCTGGCCGGCTTGCTGACGGCCACCGGCGGCAGCGGCTGGGTGGGTGTCGTAAAGCCGACTTTCACGAACAGTTGCCAATTTGGCTTCACGCAGCGCACGCGCACGCTTTCGCGGCTCACGAACGGGTAATCAAACATGAAGCCGCCCGCGCAGGGCTGCACCGACACGCGCGCATCCAGCGGCGCGATCTCGACCTGGCCAGCGGATACGCCATTTTTCGCGGCCACCCATTCCACCAGCGCCGATTGCATTGCTTCCTGCGCAGAAGCTGCATGGGCACTGGCGCCGACGGCGAACAGCAGGGCGCCTGCGACCACGCGCATCATTATCAAATTCAGTATTCCTGGCACCTTCAGCATCGTCTTCATCACGTCGCCTGCTGTTTTCCTGACGGTTTTGTCTGGTGGAACGCGCCTTGCTAAACCTTGGTTATCGGGGAAGCCTGCTGTTGGACTTCCGACAGTCTCCCCAGCTAGAGCAAAAACAATACCAGCCCTGCCAGCCAGCAAGTAATGCAGCCGGCGGGCCCGTCCGACAAGGAACCACCATGGAAATTCGCCCGCATCTCGCCGATACCGCCGCCAACGGTGGCCTGGAGCAGACACGCGCGCGCGACAAGCCGGTGTCGGGCTCCAGCTTCAAGCAGGCCATGGCCGGCTTGAAATCCGACATGCAGATGGTAACCGTGCAGCGTGGCGACACGCTGATGGGCCTGGCGCGTCGCCAGCTCGGCGAAGTAGCCGGCCAGTTCAGCAATTCACAGATCCTCGACATGGCGCGCACGGTCGCGCGCGAGAACGGCATCGAAGACGCAAACCGCATCAAGGCCGGGCAGGCGATCAATATGGCGCCGATGACGACGATGGCGGCGCTCAAGCTGCGCCAGACGGCGGTGGCGACAGTGCAGCTGAACCTGGAAGGTGCCAATACGTCGACCCCGACGCTTGATACGACACTGGCGCGCGCCGTTTCCAAAGGCTATGTGCCGGCGGCCGAGCAGGCTGCGGTCAAGGACAAGATCCTGACGCTGGCGACCAAACATCAATTTGCGCCGGACGATTTCGCGCGCATGACGCTGATGGAGTCCGATGGCATGAATCCGAAGGCCAGCAATGGCAGCTGCCACGGCATCATTCAGTTCTGCTCCGGTGGCAACCGTGGCGCCGCCAGTGCCGGCTATGGCAAGAACCCGAAAGAGATCCTGAACCTGTCGGTGCTCGACCAGCTCGACCTGGTTGACCGTTATTTCACGGATACGCGATTGAAGGATTACGGCCCGGCCGCGCTTGATGATTTGTATCTGACCGTGCTCACACCGGCGGCGCGCAATGTAACGCGCTCGAATGTGGCGCTGAATATCCCGGGCAAGCAGGCCAACATGCTGTACGAGGGCAGGGATCCTGCGGGTGTCATCACACGTAATTCGATCATCGCAGGCTTGAAGTCGAATGCGCGCGAGCGCCTCGGCGATTACACCAGCAGCCTGGCGAAAGCCGACATGTCTCAGATGTGATGCGTTCGCTCGCAGCGAACCGGTATCGATAGATACGGCCAGCGCAGCCTAGCGCTGCGCTCTCTCCCGCCCGGGTGGCAAAGGCTTGCCTCCCCGGCGTTCGGTGATGCGGCAAATACTTGCCGCTTCCTCACGCAATCCAGCGGAATTCCCGTCGAAAAACATTCTGGCACGACCTTTGCAACGATCGGCACGACAGCTGAAAACTTTAGCGGCCTGTCGATAAACCGGCGGCAGCATGGAGCAGGCAAATGGACGTTTTAAGTAATGCATTGGGAATTCACGAGAAGGCACTGCGGGTGCGCAACCAGCGCATGGAAGTGCTCGCCCGGAATATCGCCAACGACGATACGCCGCACTTCAAGGCGCGCGACCTCGACTTCAAGGCCGTGATGGCGAAGTTCGAGCCGCAAGACCTGATGGCCAATACGCATGGCACGCACTTCGATTTTTCTGACGACGTCAATGACGACAATGGCATGCGCTATCGCACGCCGTTCAACGCTTCGATCGACGGCAACACCGTCGAACTGACGGTGGAACAGGCCAAGTACGGTAAGGCAGCCGCGGACTACCAGGCGACGCTGTCGTTCCTGGAAAACCGCGTGAGCAGCATCCGCAAGGCATTGAAAGGGGAGTAATCGATCATGGGTATGTCCATCGATAACATTTTCGGCATTGGCGGCACGGCGCTGCATGCGCAGATGATCCGCATGAACACCACCGCGTCCAACCTGGCCAACGCCGGCACGACCGCGGCCACGCCCGAGCTGGCTTACCGCGGCAAGCGCACGATGTTCAAGGCCATCATGGATGAAGAGCAGGCACATGCCGGCGCGCCGTATGTGGGCGGTGTGAAGGTCGACAAGATCGTCGACGACACCAAGCCCATCCCCAAGGTCTACGACCCGAACAACCCGCTGGCCGACAAAGAAGGCTTTGTCTATCAGGCCAACGTGAACGAAGTGACGGAAATGGTCGACCTGATGGCCGCTTCCCGCTCCTACCAGAATAACGTCGAGGTCGTGAACACCGCGCGCGAACTGATGATGCGCACGCTCGACATCGTCAAGGCTTGAGGACTGACACAACATGGCAACCGTATCCAGCACTGACAGCAGCCTGCCGTCGAACATCCTGACCTCTGCGCAGTACAAAAAGCAGCAGGAAGAGGCCGCAGTCAACGCCACCAGCGACACCATGGGTCAGACAGCCTTCCTGACGCTGTTCACGACCCAATTGAAGAACCAGAACCCGCTGGACCCGATGGAGAACGAAGCCTTCGTGGCCCAGCTCGCGCAGTTCTCGCAGCTGGAAGCGACGACCAAGATGTCGACCAATATCGACACGCTGGTCAAGTCGATGTCGAACTCGCAGATCACGAACGCATCGAGCCTGATCGGCAAGACCATCTCCATCGCCGATGGCAAAGCCATCAAGAACGGCCATCCGGTCGATGGCATGGTCAATCTCGACAAGGATGTCGACGGCATCACGCTCAAGGTGTTCGACTCGAAAGGCAACCTGGTCCGCACCGGCCAGATCGGCGCGCAGAAGAAGGGCGATTACCCGTTCACCTGGGATGGCCTCGACAACAACGGCAACGAAGCCGCGAATGGCGTGTATCGCGTCGAAGCCACGGTGACTCGCTTCGGCGTCAACAGCAAGGCCCCGGTGTCGACCATGGCCCAGGTGCGCAGCGTGACCACCGACGCCACGACCAATGACATGAAGGTCGAGCTCGATGACGGCACGCTGGTCAGCATGTCCGAAGTCAAGCGCATCGGCAACTGAGCGCCAGCCAGCAGCAAAGATTAAAGAACAAGCATCCCTGAAGCACCTGCAAAGAACACTGCCTACACCAGGAGAAGAATAAATGTCTTTTTATACCTCGTTGACCGGTCTGAACGCGGCCACTGCACAGTTGTCCGTCACCAGTAACAACATCGCCAACGTGGGCACCACCGGCTTCAAGCGCTCGCGCGCTGACTTCGGTGACATCTTCGCGACTTCGCCGCTGCAGAAGGCCTCGTCCGTCATCGGCCAGGGTGTGGCGCTGAAGCAGGTCAGCCAGGAATTCAGCCAGGGCAATATTCAATTCTCCGCAAACTCGCTGGACATCGCGATCACGGGCGACGGCTTCTTCCCGCTGAAGTCGGCCGACGGCCTGCAGGACATCTACACCCGTAACGGCACGTTCATGCTGAACGATTCGTACAACGTGGTGAACTCGGCTGGCCAGGCACTGATCGCAGCGGCGGTCGACTCCTCCGGCAAGGCCGATCTCGAGAACCTGTCCAAGCTGCTGATCCCGCGTAAAACCACCGGCGACGCCGTGGCGACCTCGCAAGTGCAGCTGGGCCTGAACCTGCCCGCCGATGCGAAAGTGCCGACGCTGCCGTTCGACCGCAACGACGACACCACCTACAACAAGACCACCGCCGTCACCGTCTATGACGCGGGCGGCAACGGCTACCTCGCCACCGTCTACTACCGCAAGACCCAGGGCGCGACCCCGGAAGACCCGACCAACAAGTGGCAGACCTATGTGTACATCGGCGACACCAAGCTGCAGGAACTGCTGATCCAGTCGTCGGACAAGAAGACCGGCGAGAAGCAGTACGTGAACAAGTACGGTGAGGTGCGCTCGGAAAGCGCCATTCCGCCGCAGGACATCGCGCGTGGCGTGACCAAGCTGTTCAACCTCGATGACCTGAAGAACCCGATCGCATCGGCCCCGGCCACTGTCAAGAGCGGCAACCTGTCGCCGACCCTGACCGGCGAATGGAAGGCCGGCATCGAATTCCCGGCCAAGGTCAATGCACTGGTATCGGACAACCCGACCCAGGGCGCGACTTTCCGCGCGCCGGTGAACGCGGCCGGTTATACCTTCGCGACCCGCGCCAAGCAGATCGCGACCGACGAGACCAAGATCACCACCAAGGTTCAGTACACGCCGGACGCCGGCACCAGCGACTTCGCGCTGAGCCTGGGCCCGACCGGCGGCACCCCGACCACCTATACCGGCGCAACCCTGGATGACCTGGTGGCCGACATCAATGCCGGCACTGCATTCCAGGCCACCGTCGCCAACGGCAAGCTGACCGTCGAGATCAAGGGCGCGACCGCCGACATCGATACCACGACGCCGCCGCAGCTGCAGTCGGATGCATCGGCCGACCCGGTGCCGTTCGACCCGACGCTGACCGAGAACATCCTGGATGCCACCTTCACCCCGAGCACCGATGCGAAGAGCTACGCACTGAAGATCGGCAACGAGACCTACACCGGCGACACGCTGGCCGACATCACTGCAGCCATCAACGGCGGCGGCAAGTACACGGCCACCGTCACCGGCGGCACGATGAAGATCGAACTGACCGGCAACAACGGCGACCCGACCGAAATCGCTGCCGACTACAAGTTCACCGCGATCGAAGCCGAGCCCGTCACCGCCGGCAGCCTGCAGGAACTGGCCGACCTGATCAATGCCGATACCGCGATCGACTACACCGCCAGCCTGAATGCGCAGGGTGATCTGGTCGTGCTGCCCAAGGACAGCGCGGTGGCCGTCAATGGCAAGATCTCGCTGCCCGAATTCTCGATGACGGCATCGTTCAACGGCGCTGGCAGCTACATCCAGCCGGAATCGCAGTCGAAATCGGCGATCACTTTCAACGTGCCTTACCTGTCCGGCAACCTGACGCTCGACCTCGACGGCACCCAGTATCCGAGCACGCCGGCGGAAAACATCGATGACCTGGCCACTGCGATCAACGCGGAAGTACCACAGAAATACGTGGCCACGCTGTCCCAGCTGCCCGACGGCAGCAAGACCCTGAAGGTCACCATCTTCAACCCGACCACCAGCACGCTGAAGATCCCGGCCAACACCTCGCTGACCGCGCGCGCGATGGGCATCGACGACAATCCGGAAGGTATCGTGTTCGACCTGAAGGTCGACGGTTCGACCGATCCGGTCACGATCGACCTGTCCTACCTGTCCGAGCTGAACACGACCAAGAAGTTCACCGGCATCGAGATCGCTCGCGAGATCACGAACCAGATCAACAAGGCCTATGGCGACGAGAAGTACTTTGACTTCACCAGCTTCAAGGCTGCCGAGTCGGACACGGCGGCGCCGGTCTTCCGTCTGAAGGTCGGCGACCAGGAAAAGACCATCTCGCTGGCCGAGAACCAGTCCGGCATCGGCGACCTGTCCAAGGTCAAGCTGGAAGATGCGATCAAGGCGCTGCAGGCGCAGATCGACAAGGAAACCGATTTCCCGGCCAAGGTCACCGTTGGCTACGACCCGGTGCGCCAGAGCTTCACCTTCAAGGCGGCCGACGATGCGAACGTGACCATCCGTTCGGCCACCACTGCGCGTAACGAACTGTTCGGCCTGACTAACGTCGAGACCTCGATCGATGCCAGCACCGGCACCTGGGGTGCCGCCGTGCTGCCCAACGGCGCCAGCATCCTGAACGAATCCGAGCGCCGCTACGGCGTCGAAGTGAAATTCGACGAAGCCAGCAACATCTTCACCATCAGTTCCGGCACCACCGGTGATACCTCGAGCATCGAGATCTCGCGCGCGTCGGCGATGGCCAATGCCCTGTTCGGCTTCCAGCGCTACGAAGAGCCGGCCGTGGTCGACACCTCGTCGACCCCGCTGCGCGGCATTACTTCGGAGCCGGCTGTCCTGAGCGGCAATGCCATCGGTATCAACCTCGACAACAAGTTCCGTGTGGACGGTTCGAACAACCAGTTCGTCGTCACCGTCGACAACGTGACCGGCCTGATCACGATGCCGGAAAAAGCCGACTACACGATGGAAGAATTCCGCGTCGAACTCGAGCGCCGCATCAACTCGATGGCCGACAACTATGGCCGTACCGTGTCGGGCGTGAAGGTCGAGATCGACACCGTCGCCGGCACCAACAACAAGACCTTCAAGTTCACCACCGGCACCACGGGCGACAACTCCTTCCTGAAAGTGTCGGCCAACTCGATCTGGGGCCTGTCGGACCTGGAAGCGGCGCGCGGCACCACCAGCAAGTGGATCGAGCCGCCGCAGGCCAAGAACGCCGACGGCTTCCCGCTGTACGTCGACCGCGACGGCATGGAAACCTCTGACCCGGGCACGTTCTCGGAAGATGAAACCCGCGACCTGTGGTCGCCGATCTTCCTCGACAAGGGCGAACTGACCTTCGACACCGCCGGCAAGCTGTACTCGCCGCTGGACGCCATCGCGTTCAAGTCGACCACCATCGGCGCGTCCGGTGCGACGCTGCAGTTCTCGATCGACTATGCATCGTCGACCCAGTACTCGTCACCGTTCTCGGTGCTGAAGCAAGACCAGAACGGACGCCCGGAAGGCGACCTGATCGGTGTGGACATCGGCGATGACGGTCTGGTGTCGGCGTCGTACTCGAACGGTACCCAGAAGTCGCTGGCCAAGATCGTGCTGGTGAACTTCGCCGCGCCGACCGGTCTGCGCCAGATCGGTGACGCCAGCTACTACGCCACCTCGAAGTCCGGCGATGCGAAGTACGGCGAAGCCGGTTCGGCAGGTTTCGGTACCGTCCGCGCCGGTGCGCGCGAACGCGCCAACGTCGACCTGACCAACGAACTGATCGAACTGATCACGGCCCAGCGTAACTTCCAGGCCAACGCGAAGGCGATCGAAACCAACAACACGCTGACGCAGGCCATCATCAATATCCGCAGCTAATCGCGGATTTGAGCCTGTACTGAGCCTGTAAAGAACGGAGACAGACATGGACCGCTTAGCCTTCACCGCAATGGCGTCGATCAATGAACGACGCCTGCTGCGCGAACAGCTCAACAACGAGCTGGCCAACGCGTCCACGGTCGGTTTCAAGAAGAGCTTTGACAATGCGATGGTGGCCGTCAAGGCCAAGGGCGATGGCTGGGATACCCGCATCCAGCCCTACATCGAGAAGATGAACGCGGTCTCGCTCGAGCCCGGCCACCTGATGGCGACCGGGAACAAGATGGACATCGCGCTGCAGGAGCAGGCAGTGATGGGCGTACAAGCCAAGGATGGCACGCTGGCCTTCACCCGCCGCGGCGACCTGCACCTCAACAGCGACGGCGTGCTGGAAAACGGCTCCTACCACCCGGTGCTGGGCGAGGATGGCGGTCCGATCACGATCCCGACCGGCTTCGAAGTCAATATCACCGCCGAGGGCGATGTCTACGCCCGCAACCCGGCCCAGCCCCTGAACGAGCCGCCCGTCCAGGTCGGCCGCATCATGCTGCGTGACGCCAGCGCGATCACGCTGCAGCGCCGCGCGGACAGCCTGTTTGCTCCCTATCCCGAAAACGCGATCGCCAACGGCGACTTCGCCAACGGCCCCAAGCAGCCCAAGATCGTGCCGGGCGCGCTCGAGAGCAGCAACGTCAATGTGGTGACCGCGATGGTCAAACTCATTGATTTTTCACGCTCTTTCGAAACCCAGGTGCGCACCATCAAGGAAGCCAAGTCGCTCGACGAGGCTGGCGCCAGCATGCTGAAGGCACGCTAAGCGCCTGTCTCGTCAGGCCGCTGGCTGCGTTGCGCCTCCTTGCCGTACTAGCCGTACTGTCTGCGTCGGCGCGTTTTGCCATCGACCTGACGAGACAGGCTCTTCGGCAAGACTTGGCCGCCCCTGCCCCCTCTTTGCCAGCCCGGAGCGGCAAAACCTTGCCGGCCCGAGCCCCGCAACCCGGGCAGGGCGGGGTGACGGAACTCCGGGCACGCAATTTGCAATAAGTCGGAAAACGCGACACTAGAGAGGGAATCATGGACGCATCGATGTGGGTAGCCAAGACGGGCCTGGACGCACAGCAGACCCGGCTGACGGTCATCTCGAACAACCTTGCGAACGTCAATACCACAGGCTTCAAGCGCGACCGCGCGATGTTTGAAGACCTGCTGTACCAGAACGTCCGACAGGCCGGCGGCCAGACCGCCGCTGCCACGCAGGCCCCGACCGGCCTGATGCTGGGTACCGGTACGCGCGTGATCGCGACCGAGAAGATCCACGCGCAGGGCAACATGATCAACACCCAGAACGCGCTCGATATCGCAGTCGCGGGCGAGGGCTTCTTCCAGATCCAGCAACCCGACGGTACGACTGCGTACACGCGTGACGGCACCTTCAAGCTTTCCAACACCGGCCAGCTGGTGACCAACCTTGGCCAGCCCCTGGTGCCAGCGATTGCGATCCCGGCCAACGCGTCGTCGATCACGATTGGCCAGGACGGCACGGTGTCGGTCGAGCTGTTCGCCGGTGGTGGTGCGCAGCAGGTCGGACAGATCCAGCTGGCGCGTTTCGTGAACGCGGCCGGCCTGCAGCCGCTGGGCGACAACCTCTACAAGGAAACCGTGGCTTCCGGCGCCCCGGCCGTGCTGGTGCCCGGCACCCAGGCCGCAGGCACGCTGCGCCAGGGCATGCTGGAAGCGTCGAACGTGAACGTCGTCGAAGAGATGGTGAACATGATCGAGACCCAGCGCGCGTATGAAATCAACTCGAAAGCGATCTCGGCGGCCGACGGCATGCTGCGCTTCCTGAATAACAACATGTAAAGCGGCGCCCGGCGCGGTGTCCGTTGAATGAGCGGGCATGGCTGCGCAGGCGAACGTGGAAAAAGGATGAAGACGATGAAGCTGAACAAGCTGAGCAGGCGGGTGCCGGTGTGCGCCGCCATGGCCATGGCAGCGCTGCTGGCTGCATGTGCAGGCCCGATGCCGGTGGCGATGTCGCCGGAATTCACGCCGGTGCAGCCGTTGCCGCGCGATGCCAATCGTCCGGCGACCGGCGCCATCTTCGCCAGCGATAACACCGACATGTGGCAGGCCCGTCGTCGCGAGTATCGCGTCGGTGACGTGATCACCGTGTTACTGAATGAATCGACACAGGCCGCCAGAACTTTAAACAACGAGACCAGCCGCGAGTCGTCTAACAATGCAGTGCCTTCCGGCCTGACCACGCAGCTTGACCAGCTGCTGCCGTCGACCTCGGGCATCAAGACCGATGGCGCCAAGATCTCGAACAAGGGCAAGGGCGTCGCCGATCAGCAGGCTTCGCTGACCGGCTCCATCGCGGTCACCGTGGTTGAAGTGCAGGCCAACGGCAACCTCGTGATCCGCGGCGAGAAAAAGCTCGCACTGTCCGAGGGCGGTGAGGTGATCCAGGTCGCCGGCATCATTCGTCCGGACGACGTCAGCGCGATCAACACCGTGCAGTCGCGCCGTCTCGCCAATGCGCAGATCTCCTACAAGGGTTCGGGCGACCTCGCCAATGCGACCCGCGCCGGCTGGGGCACCAGCCTGCTGTACAAGTTCTGGCCGTTCTGACGCCGGGACCCACGATACCCAAGAATATGACGGGGCTGATCATGATCTCTCGCTTCTTCCTGATCCTTTCGACGGTGCTGGTGGCCGTTGTCGCCACGCCGCCCGCGCATGCGGACCGCGTGAAAGATCTCGCTTCGGTCGCCGCGGTGCGTACCAACCAGTTGGTCGGCTACGGCCTGGTGGTAGGCCTGCAGGGTACCGGTGACGGTGCCGACGTGTCGCTGACGGTGCAGACCGTGCGCGCGATGATGAACAAGATGGGCGTCGGTATGGACGGCCCGCTAACCGACTTCGAACGAGCAGTGTCAGCGGCCGGCCGTCTGGACGTGAAGAACACCGCCGCCGTAATGGTGACCGCCGAACTGCCTGGCATGGCCAAGCCAGGCCAGCGTATCGACATCAACGTCGCCACGCTCGGCAAGGCCAGCAGCCTGCGCGGCGGCACCCTGATCCTGACCAGCCTGCGCGGTATCGACGGTGAAGTCTATGCGCTGGCACAAGGCGTGGTGAACACCACCGGCATCGATGCCAACGCCGCTGGCTCCAAGGTCGCGATCGGCGTGCCGACCTCGGCGCGCATCCCGAATGGCGCGACCGTCGAGCGCATCGTCGACAATCCCTTCGACAAATCCGAATTCGTCGTGATGAACGTGCGCGAGCAAGATTTCACGACCACCCGCGCTATCGTCGATGCGGTCAACAAGACCTTCGGCGCCGGTACCGCGAATGCACTCGATGGCGTGTCGATCTCGGTGCGTGCGCCGGCCGACATGTCGCAGCGCGTCGCTTTCATCAGCATGATCGAGAACCTCGACGTGGTGCCGGGCGAAGCGCCGGCCCGCGTGGTCGTCAATTCACGTACTGGCACCGTCGTCATCAGCCGCAACGTCAAGGTCAGCCCGGCTGCGGTATCGCACGGCACGATCTCGGTCGCGATCGCCGCGACCAACGAAGTCAGCCAGCCGAATGCCTTCTCGAACGGCACCACGCAGCCGGTGCAGAACGCGAACATCAACGTCAGCGAGCCGAACAAACCGATGTTCCTGTTCCAGGCTGGTGTGGACCTGCGCCAGGTCGTCGATGCGATCAACCAGGTCGGCGCGACGCCGTCGTCACTGATCGCCATCCTGGAAGCATTGAAGAGCGCCGGCAGCTTGCGCGCCGACCTGGTCGTGATCTGACCGCTGCCGACCTCCATCTGAACTGAGACCCTGAACCGACATGGCAGACAGCCTCGACAGCCTCGGCACCGCCACCCCGCAGTCCGCACTGGACTTTGCGGGTCTGGGCGCTTTGCGCGGCAAGGCCCAGCAGAAGTCGGACAAGGCCACGCGCGAGACCGCGACCCAGTTCGAGGCGATGTTCATCCAGGAGATGCTCAAGTCCATGCGGGCGACGGTGGAAAAGAACGACCTGATGGGCTCGGACACCGAAAACCAGTTCCAGGACATGTACGACCGCGAACTGTCGATGCAGATGGCCAAGCGTGGCGCGATGGGCGTGGCCGACATGATCGTCAAGGCCGTCGACCGCAACAACGGCCCGCAGCCGGACTTCAAGGCCAAGGCCGAGCCGATGCCGCTGAACCCGGAGCAGCCGCCGCTGGAAATCCAGCGCAATGCGCCGTCCATGAAGCTCGAGCGTCCGGCGCGCTTCAACCTCGACCGTAGCCAGGTTACACCGCTGCACGGGAGCACTGAATGAGTGACTTGCTCAGCATCGGCAGCTCGGGCGTCGCGGCCTACCAGCGGGCGCTGTCGACCGTATCGAACAACATCGCCAACGTCGGCACCGAGGGCTACGTCCGTCAGGAGACCTCGCTCACCGAGACCATGCCGCGCCAGCAGGGCCGCGTCTACCTCGGCACCGGGACGGCGGTCACCGCGATCAAGCGCGCCTACGACCAGTTCCTCGAAACGAACCTGCGCAACAGCACCAGCGAGCTGAGCACCCAGGGTCCGATGGTGAACTACGCGAACCGCGTGGTCGACATCCTCGGCAGCGAGACCATCGGCCTGCCTGCGGCGCTTGACCAGTTCTTCGCGACCTCGCGCTCGCTGTCCACCGATCCGTCGTCGACCATCCTGCGCCAGCAGTTCCTGCGCGATGCCGACAGCCTGGCTGGCCGCTTCAATGAACTGTCGACCCAGATGGCCGGCGTCGATACCGAGACCCGCGAAGCCATCAATGCGCGCGTGGCCGACATCAATACCCTGGCCGGCCAGATCGCGACCGTCAACAAGCAGCTGTCCAAGCACCCGCTGGTGGACCGCCAGCCGCCGGACCTGCTCGACCAGCGCGACCTGCTGCTGAAGAAGCTGTCCTCGCTCGTGAAGGTCAATGTCACCACCCGTGCCAATGGCGCGGTCGACCTGACGATCGGCAACGCCACCGGCGGCGCGAAGATCGTCGACGGCGACAAGTCCGTGCCGCTGGAAGCACGCTTCGATGAAAAAGACCTGTCGCGCGTGAGCATCATCTCCGACCCGTACAGCAAGACCCCGACGGAAGTGGTCGGCGTGTCCAGCGGTGAGCTGGGTGGCCTGCTGGGCTTCCGCGAACAAGTGCTGCAGCCGACCTTCGGCTCGCTCGATTATCTGGTCACCACCTTTGCCGGCGAGATCAACGCGATCCACCGCAATGGCATCGATGTCGAAGGCAATGTCGGCAAGGACCTGTTCCAGATCGACCAGGTCACGAAGACCGATCCCGTCAGCGGACAGTCGGTGAAGATCGATCGCCCGTCGGCCGGCATCAGGCTGGCCGTCAATGACGCCAACAAAGTCGCCGCGGGCGGCCTGTTCCGCGTGATCGAGAATGCGAACAACCTGTCGGGCGCCGATGCGGCGCTGAGCTTCTCGGCCAGCTACGCTGACCCGACGCGCGTCAAATCGTTGTCGCAAGTGTTGCGCAACAACCCGGATCCGTCGGCCGGCGTCGCCGCGCCGCGCGACTGGCTGCTCGGCCAGATCCCGATGGGCGCCGACAACTGGTCGCTGTTCCTCGACAATGCCAGCAGCAAGCAGAACGTGCAGGTCTTCACGCGCGACGGCCGCCAGCTGCTCGGCGCGCCTGTGACGGATGACGCCACGCTGCGCGCGCTGATGACGACCAATAATGGCTTCGTCGCCGGCTCCACCTATTCGTCGGATTACCTGAACAAGTCGGGCGACAACGGCTACAAGCAGATGTCGATGTTCTATGGCCTGATGTCCAAGCCGATCTCGCAATATGACCCGGCCACTCGTTTCTCGCCCGAGCATGACGTGGTGCCGAGCACCATCGAGCATATCGAGGTGACAGGCTCGACGCTGCCGGCCAACCAGACTTACATTGGCGCGAACCACCTGACCATCAATGGTCGTTCGCTGCCAGCGCTGTACCCGACCCAGCCGGCGCAAAGCATCCAGGCCAGCGATATCGCCGAATGGATGAACCGTGCTGCCGAAGGCCTGAACCCGCCGATCGCCGTCAATGCGATGACGACCACGCCGGATCTCACGCTCGACCCGACCGCCGGCGCCTACATCAATGGCGTCGCGATCCCGGCGCAGGCCGGCCGCACGCTGGCGGACCTCGCGCTGCAGATCAATTCGCAATATGCGAACGAGACCAATGTCGTCGCCAGCGTCAATGCTGCCGGTACCGGCCTGGTGCTGAAGAATGCCGACGGCTACGGCGGCAACGACATCCGCGTCGGCGGCATGGATGCCGACGGCAATCTCACGAATGAAACCGCTTACCGCGGCAAGCTGAATTTCGGCGACGACTATGCGATCACCATCGGCTATGGCAAGGATGGCGTGGCCGGCGATCTCGATTTGCTGGGCACGCCGGAAGGCAAGTACTACACCGGCCTGATGCCCATCGTGCCGATGTCGGCATCGATTGCCGGCGCGCGCATCCCGTCGAATGTGGACTCAATTGCCGGCAATACCCTGACCCTGAATGGCAATGCACTTGGCGCGCTGGACTACAACCGCCGTCTGAAGGTGCCGGACATGGTCAGCTGGCTCAACAGCGTCGGTTCCACGCTGGAGCCGCCGGTCGTGATCAGCGGCTCGAACGAGCTGCGCGCATCGGCGAAGAACATCAAGGATGGCCTGGAAAAGGGCCTGCCGCTGCAGATCAACGGCGTGAAGATCACGGGCGCCGGCAATGGCGGCGCCTTTGCATCGGCCGAGGACGTGGCTGCGGCGATCAATGCCGCCGACACCGGCCACGTCGTAGCGACGCAAGCGACGCAGAACCTGACGCGCAAATTGGCGATCAATGGCGTGGACATCACCGGCAGCGGCGTCAACGGCACCTTCACCACCCGTCAGGACATGGTCGATGCGATCAATGCGCAGACCAATGCCACCGGCGTGACCGCCAGCATCGATGCGACCAGCGGCGAGATCACGCTGTCGAACGCCGGCTCGGCGAGGGCCGGCGAGGATATCGTGATCGGCCCGCTGGACGATGGCAATGCCCTGGGCGTCACCGGCGGCACGTATTCGAAGGCGTATGCCGAGATCGATGCCGATGGTTCGCTGCTGGTGCGCAATGGCAGCGGCGCCGATATCTCGATTTCCACGCTGACCGGCGGCAGCAATGTGCTTGGTCTCGGCAATGGCACGTATCGCGGCCAGCTGAACATGGCATCGACGGCCGAGATCCGCATGGGCTTTACCGATGCGCACACCGACGACGGCGCAGCCGAACTGGCCAAGCTGGGCCTGCGTACCGGCGTCTACATCGATGGCGCGGCGCAGGAAGATTTGCTGGTGTTCGTGACCGAAGGCTCCGGCACGGTGGCCGGTAGCTTCGATGCGTCGATGACGGACCCGGCCTCGCTGGACAAGCAACGCATCGATGCGCTGCGCGGTGAGAAGTACGACATCACGTTCACGTCGGCAAACCGCTACCAGATTACCTGGACCAACCCGGCCAACGGCCTGGTGACCAAGCTGGCCGAGCGCGACTACGACCCGAAGGCCGGCATCGTTTACCAGGGTGTGCAGCTGACGCTGAACCGGTTGCCCGCGGCAGGCGACAAGTACGTCATCGATGGCAACCAGGACGGCACCGGCAACAACGAGAACATGCTCGACATCGTCGCGCTGCAGACCCGCGGCTTCATCGGTGCCAATGGTGGCAGCGGTGGCAAGACGATTTCGCAAGCGTATGAAGAAGAAGTCGGCAAGGTCGGCAACTTCTCCAGCCAGGCCACGATTGCGCAAAAGGCGCTGCAGGTCGTCAACGACCAGGCGGTCGAGGCGCGCGACAAGGTGTCGGGCGTGTCGCTCGATTCCGAAGCCGCCGACCTGATTCGGTACCAGCAGGCTTACCAGGCCAATGCGAAGGCGATGCAGATGGCCAATGAATTGTTCGATTCCATCCTGCAGGCTGCGCGCTGAGCGCTACGTTGACTGACATAAACGATTAAATAAGACGAGACGCGACCATGACCCAGATCTCGACCACGCTCAAGTTCGATCGCGCCATCCAGCAGATGGGCGTGACGCAGGACCGTTTGTCCAAGACCCAGATGCAGCTGTCGACCACCAAGCAGGTGCTCAAGCCCAGCGATGCGCCGGACAAGTCGGCCGAGATCTCGCGCCTGAAATCGGCGGTCGGCCGCCAGCAAAGCTATATCGCGACGATGAAGCAGGTGCAGGACAAGCTGTCGCAGCAGGAATCGGCGCTGGACTCGGCCACCGACATCATGGCGCGCCTGAAAGAACTGACTGTGCAGGCGGCCAACGACACCTACCAGGCCAAGGACCGCAAATCCATCGCCATCGAAGTCAACGAGTTACGCGACCAGCTGCTGTCGCTGGCCAATACCCAGGATGTGAACGGCAATTACATCTTCTCCGGTTCGCGCGTGGGCAAGCTCGCGTTTGCGGCCAACGAGCAGGGCAGGGTGGTCTACCAGGGCGACCAGACGGTCGTGCCGGCGGGCATCGGCGACCAGAGCATGGTCGACACCAACCGCAGCGGTACCCGTCCGTTCGACAAGATCGTGCGCACCGATGACACCGGCAAGCCGGTGCCAGTCGGCTTCTTCGAATCGATTCAGGACCTGACGACGGCCCTGCAGGCAAACGACACCAAGAGCATCACCCGCGCGGTCGGCGAAATGACGACGTTGCAGGACGGGTTGTCGAACAGCCTGGCCGCCATCGGGGCGGCCGGCAACAAGGTCGAGAACCAGCTCAATGTGGCCGACGAGAACCTGCTGCGCATGAAAGAGGTGTTGTCAAATGCAGAAGACGTGGACTACACCGAAGCGATCACGAAGATGAACAAGGACATGCTGGCGCTGGAAGCGGCGCAGAGCAGCTTTGCAAAGATTTCGCAGCTGAACCTGTTCGACTACATCAGGTAAGCAAAGACGACCCGACCAGCAGACTATTCAAGGAATCCGGGGAGATGCCGATAACACCCGATCCGGCACATTCTTCGTAACCAGACCATGGCCACGTCATCCGTCAGCTCCACCACCAGCGCTGCCTCCACTGCCGCCGAGATCCAGAAGGCGAACAAGTCGGCGGCCCAGAAGCTGCTGTCCTCCCTGAACGCCGGTTCGGGCGTGGACACGGCCTCGCTCGCCCAGAACCTGGTCGATGCCGAGCGCATTCCCAAAGAGAATGCGATCAACGCCAAGATCACGAAAAACGACAACAAGATCAGTGGCTTGTCAGCGGTCATGTTCATGATGAGCGAGTTCAAGACCAGGCTCGCCGACTTGAAGGACAAGACCAGCTACAACTCGCTGACGGCCTCGAACAGCAATACCTCGGCGCTGAACGTCACGACGACCAATGCGGCGACGGCCGGCTCCTATAACGTCAATATCAGCTCGCTGGCCAAGCCGCAGCGCAGCGTATCGACCGGCTATGCTGCTTCGAGCAGCCTGGTCAATGGCGGCCTGCCATTCAACATGACGCTGGCGTCGAGCAGGGCAGGCGTGGCCACCGGCACCACGGCCAACCCGTCGACCGCGACCGCGAAACTGCTGGCTCCGGCCTTCAGCGCCGCCAACCCGCAGGCTTCCGATTTCACCGGCTTTTCGATTTCCATCAACGGCACGGCGCACTCGCTGACGCCGGCGCCGAGCGCCGCCACGCTGAGCGCGCTGGCCGATGACCTGCAGACCCAGATCCGCGCCAGCGTCGACAGCACAATCAGCGTGAGCGTCGATAACGGTAACCTGGTCTTCAGCTCGACCGATCTGTCGAAGCGGATTTCGGCGCTGTCACTGACGACCGATCCGGCTGTCACCGATGCGGCTGCCGGCAGCCAGCAAGTGCCGCCTGCCTCGACCTTCATGGCATCGCTGTCGAACATCAGTTTTGGCAGCTCGCCGTCGGTGACGGACTTCAAATCGTTCTCCATCATCGTCGGCGGCAAGCAATTGAACCTCACGCCTTCGCCGGCGTCGGCCGACCTGAACGCGCTGGCCGCCGATCTGCAGAAGCAGCTGCGCGCACTGGACGGCACCGACGACCTGACGGTCACGGTGTCGGGCACCTCCGGCCTGCAGTTCCAGTCGTCGGACACCAGCCGCAAGCTGACTGCGCCGACGCTGTCGCAGTCGACCACGATACGGCTGGATACCGGCGCCGACGTCGGTTCGCCGACGGCTTCGGGCAGCGGCATCACCGGTGTCAAGTTCGGTACCAAGCCGCAAATCACTGATTTCAAATCGTTTACGGTCAGGATCGGTGACAACGTGCGCACCGTGATCCCGGCACCGGAGGCGCCGACCCTGTCGGCACTAGCAGCCGACTTGCAGAAGCGCCTGCGCATTCTCGAAAGCAGCGACGACGTCACCGTCACGGTCAATGGATCCGACCTCGCGATCTCGTCCAAGAGCGGCAAGACGATTACCAATGCTGCGCTGACCCGCACCACCTATGCAGACAGCCCGGACGGCATCATCGCCGCCATCAACGATGCGAACCAGGGCGTGAAAGCGGAGCTGGTCAATGATGGCAGCACCGGTTCGCCCTACAAGATCATGGTCACCGGCGCTTCCGGCGCCAGCGAAGCATTCACGCTGACGGCCAATACCAGCTCCGGCCTGTCGTTTGCGACCGCGGCCGACAACCAGGCCAGCGATGCGGTGCTGTCGGTCAATGGCGTGCAGTACACGCGCAAGTCGAACACCTTGTCCGACGTGATCAGCGGCGTCACGCTGGAATTGCGCTCGACCACGCTGACCGCGGCCAGCGTATCGCTGACCCAGGACACCAGCGCCATCAAGGAAAAGCTCAAGGCCCTGGTCACCGCGTACAACGACTTCGACAACATCATCAAGGAAACCACCGACCCGAAATCGTCGCTGGAAACCTATGGCAAGACCCTGGTCGGCGACCCCACGGTCAAGATGGTGAGGCTGCAGGTGCGGTCGATGTTCCTTGGCCAGTCGAGCACGGCCGGTTCGGCCATTACCAACCTCGGCGACCTCGGTTTCAAGACTGACCAGAAGGGCGTGCTGTCGCTGGATGAAACCAAGCTCGATGCGGCGCTGAAGAGCAATTACGGCGATGTGGTCAAGGCGATGACGGGCAACCAGAGCAATATCAGCTCGCTCAGCACGCAACCGGCGGGCATTGCCGGCGATACCTTCCGCCGCTTGGGCAAGCTGCTGGAAAACAGCGGCCCGCTGCAAGCGAAGTCGGACAATGCGACCACCGAGAACACCAAGTACAACACGCAGATCGACAAGCTGAAGATGCGCATGGAATCGCTTCTGGCACGTTACACCAGGCAGTTCTCGCAGATGGAAAGCCTGGTGGGCAGCGTCAATTCGCAGAAGTCCAGCCTGAAATCGACCTTTGAAGGGATGATGGCCGCATACACCAGCAAGTAAGCCAGGAAGCCATGCAAACAGAAGCTTGCATCATGTCATTGCTTCAGTCATTGCTTCAATAATTGATCCGGCGCGACGGTCCCGTGGCGCCAAAGTTAACAGCTTGAGAATAAAAAATATTTTCAGGGCTGCCCTAAAGTTTCATCTGTTCATTCCGATTTCCGTGACTGAACGGGTGGATTTCCCATTTCTCCGCCCGGAAAGGATGGAGTCATGGTTACAGCAATTCAATCAAGCGCAGCACCCGCGGTACCGGTCGTGAGCCGGGCATCGGGCTCGTCTGCGAACGAGTCTGCTACACCCGCTGTCGCTGAAGCGCCGCATCCCGTCGTCACAACCCCGAAGAAAGCCGAGATTCGCATCGACACCGAAGCGCAGCGTGCGAACCTCGAAGAGGCCATCAGGCGCATCAATGAAATGATGCATGACGGCGGCCGCGGCCTGAACTTCAGTATTGACAGCGCCGTCGGTGGTCCCGTGGTCCAGGTACGCAACCTGCAGTCCGGCGAAGTCATTCGCCAGATCCCCAACGAGGTGGTGGTCAAGGTCGCGCACAGCATCGAAGACCTGAAAGGCATGCTGCACAACGAGGCAGTCTGACTTTCGTGAAGGTTTTCGAAAGATTTCTCTCAAGTTTGTAATTGTTGTGCCGATTTTCGAAACCGTGGGGCAATCAAGCTCCAAGTTTCAATGTGAAGAATGCAGTGGACTTTAAAGGAGAACCACCATGTCCGTGATTAACACCAACCTCAACGCGCTGGTTTCGCAAGAGTCCTCGCGTGCTTCCAGCCTGAAGCTGTCGCAGTCGATGGAACGCCTGTCGACTGGCAAGCGCATCAACTCCGCCAAGGACGACGCTGCTGGCCTGGCCATCAGCAACCGCATGACCTCGCAGGTTCGCGGCATCCAGATGGCTGTCAAGAACTCGAACGATGCTATCTCGATGGCCCAGACCGCCGAAGGCGCGTACGGCCAGGTGAACGACATCCTGCAGCGTATGCGTGAACTGGCCGTCCAGTCGTCGTCGGGCACCATGAGCGCCAGCGACCGTTCGTCGCTGCAGCTCGAAGTTGACCAGCTGAAGGACGAGGTCAACCACATCGCCAAGACCACCAACTTCAACAACATCAACCTGCTCGACGGCACCGCATCGAAGGTCGTGATCCAGACCGGCGCCAACCAGGCAGACAAGATCGAGATGTCGTTTGACTCGGTCAAGACCAACAACATCGGCTCCGACGTGCAGCCGTCGCTGACCTCGATCAGCGGCGCCGCAGGCAGCCTGGGCGCGCTGAACGCCGGCGACCTGATCATCAACGGCGTGTCGGTTGGCCCGACCTACGCAGAAGACGACCAGGCTTCGACCGCATCGGCATCGGCATCGGCCATCGCCAAAGTCGCCGCGATCAACCGCGTGTCGGGTGAGTCGGGTGTGACCGCCAAGGTCGGCACCACCACCGTGTCCGGCTCGGCCATGACCGGCGCTGCCCTGACCGGCACCATCACCATCAACGGCTACTCGACCGCTTCCGTGTCGACCACCACCGATACCTCGCTGAGCCGCAAGCTGATCACCGACGCGATCAACGCGATCTCGAAGGCCACCGGCGTGACCGCGACCGACACCGGTAACGACAACAACGGCGTGACCCTGACCGCAGCTGATGGCCGTAACATCGAACTGTCGCTGACCACCCTGACCGCAGCAGCGACCGGTGTGGCAGCCGCTGGCACGACCGTCGGCAGCTTCGAGCTGTACTCGACCAACGGCGGCCCGATCACCATCGACAGCAAGGAAGGCAACGATTCCGCAACCGTCGGCAAGGCCGGCCTGCGCATCGGTACCTACGAAGGTGGCCAGGCAGAGACCGTGACTCGCGTTCGCTCGGAAGTCACCAAGGCTAACCAAACCCTGGCCAGCGCCGGCACCGGCACGTTGAACGGCCACACCCTGTCGATCAACGGCATCGCCATCGGCGCGGCAGTTGCTTCTGACGACCAGGCATCGTTCCAGTCGAGCGGCACCACCAGCGGTTCGCAGCGTTCGGCATCGGCGATCGCGATCGCCGCAGCGATCAACAAGTCGTCCGACAAGACCGGCGTCAAGGCAGAAGCCCAGGCTAACGTGCTGCGCGGTACCAGCTTCACCGCACTGGCAACGGCCACCAAGGTGTCGGTCAACGGCATCAGCTTCACCACAGACACCAGCGACATCCAGAACGTGATCGATTCGTTCAATGAAGTGTCGGGCCGTACCGGTGTCGTCGCTTCGCGCTTCGGCGAGGCACTGCAACTGACCGCAGCCGATGGTCGCAACATCAATATCGGCGTATCGGTCGGTGCCGCAGTCAACCTGGGCCTGAACGGCGTGACCATCGGTGACGAATCGTCGGGTTCGACCGTGACCCACTACTCGACCGTGAAGCTGTCCTCGGACACCGCGTTCACCGTCGAAGCGGGCTACGAAGGCACGACCAACTTCGAGAACCTCGGCTTCCGTGCCGGTACCTTCGGCGGCGCCAAGGGCACCAAGGTTGCAGAGATCGACATCTCGACCCAGCAGGGCGCCAGCGACGCGATCAAGACGCTGGACTCGGCGATCAACCAGGTGTCGGCAGCCCAGGCCAAGTCGGGTGCGCTGAACAACCGACTCGACGTGATCGTCAACAACCTGTCGGAAGGTCTGCAGAACATGTCGGCATCCCGCAGCCGTATCCTGGATACCGACTACGCGACCGAGACGACCGAGCTGGCCAAGCAGCAGATCATCCAGCAGGCCGCGACCGCGATGCTCGCGCAGGCTAACCAGGGCGCCCAGGGCGTGCTGGCCCTGCTCAAGTAATCAGGCAATACAGCAGCATGAAAGCCGGGGTAGCGATACCCCGGCTTTTTTCATTGGTGCGGCGTTTTGCGCATGCTGATCGCGCACTGAGCGCAGGCGGTACGGGCAGTTGATGGGGGATTGCAGGGAAGGGAAGGCTTGAAGGATAAAATGCAGGTCTTTACACCTCTTGCGAGCCACGCTTTGCCTGACACTTCCGCCAGTTTGCAACCGACGCCCGGTACCTTTCTGCATGCGCGGCTGCAAGCGCCGCCGGATCAGGCTGACAGCTTGCTGGCCGACGTGCTGGCGAACCGGCAGCCGGATCTGGCGATGCTGGGTGAACTGGTGGCCGGCCTGTTTGGCGCATCGCGGTACGCACTGGCGGCGATGGTGTTTGCGCGCTGGACCGAGCTGCAGCCAAAGAATCCCGAACCCTGGAGCAATCTCGGCCTGTGCCTGCTGCTGCTGCGGGATACGGACAAGGCGCGCCAGCTGATCGAATATGCCCTGGAACTCGATCCGTCCTTTATCGCCGCCCGCTACAACCTCGGCGACGTCTACAAGGAACTCGGGCAGCAGGAAGCACGGCTGGCCAATGCGCGGGCCTGCGTGGCATTGCAGCCGGCAGCCGCCATTGCGCACAACAACCTTGGTACCGCGCTGCAGGATATCGGGCAGTCGTATGCGGCGAAGCAAGCTTTCCTGCAAGCCTTGCTGTGCGATCCCGGCTATTTCGAGGCGCAGTTCAACCTCGCGCGGCTGGCGTCGGATCAGGGCGACACGGCAAGCGCGACCGCTTTCTTCGAACAGGCCCGCGCGTGGCCCGGGCTCGATCCGCAGCGGCGCGAATTGGTCGAATACCACCTCGCCTATGAATACCTGACCGAAGGTCGCCTGCGTGAAGGCTGGGACTTGTACGAGCACGGCTTCTCGCCGCTGGTGCCGCTGTCGATCGCGCGCCGTCCGGACCGGCACTTCACCGTGCCGCAGTGGGATGGCCGGCCGCTGGAGCCCGGCCAGACGCTGATGCTGTGGCGCGAGCAGGGCATAGGTGATGAGCTGCGTTTCCTGTCGCTGCTGCCGCTGCTGGATACCGGCGAAGGCCGCCTGATCATCGAAACCGAAGCGCGGCTGGTCGACATGCTGCAGCGTTCATTCCCGCATGCGAGCGTGCGCGTGCAGCAGATGAGCGAAGGCGATGGCGGTCAGCAGACGATGCATGACTATGACCTGCAACTGCCGATCGGTTCGCTGCCGCAGTTGCTGATGCGCGATGCCAGCGTCTATGACCGCCTCGGTGCCTGGCTGAAGGCAGCGCCGGCGCAGCGTGAACGGTTCGCGCAGCGGCTGGCGGCGTTGGCGGGCAAGCGCAAGGTCGGCATCTGCTGGCGCAGCCACCAGCTGTCGGCCACGCGCAATCGCAAATACACGGCGCTAACGGATTGGCAGGACGTGCTGGCCACGCCGGATACCGTGTTCGTGAACCTGCAGTACGGCGATTGCGAAGCGGAACTGCAGGCGATGGAGCAAACGCTGGGCATCAGCATTCTTCGCTGGCCGGACGTGAACCTGAAGGACGACCTAGAGGCGGTGCTGGGCATCATGGCCAACCTGGATCTCGTGATCTCGCCATCGACGGCAGTGCTGCCGATGGCCGGGGCGATGGGCTGCCCTACGCTGTATCTTGGCCAACGTACCTGGGTGCTGCTGGGCGAGGCGCAGCGCTATCCCTGGTTCAGTTCGGTGCAAACCTTCATCGTGCCGCCGACCGACCCGGTCGCGACGAC
>JACCDR012025773.1_pt1 | contig 32735 bp, 18 predicted proteins | sample 7446431 | NCBI WGS metagenome assembly JACCDR01 (sample SAMN15323443, study PRJNA562643) | freshwater metagenome | isolation source: river surface water | place: USA:Blue River Watershed | collected 2017-08-17
GCGCACCATGGCCGTGTCCAGCAGCTCGAGCTTGGCCACCATGTAGGCCGTGGCGGCCGGCGCCGACTGGAGAGCCGCCAGGCTCGTGGCAGCGGGCGTCTCGGGCGACGGCACCGGGTTTGCGACCGCAAGTCCCGCGACGAGAACCAAGAGGAGTGTGTGTGACATTTCGTGTGTGTGGTCGAGCCGACAAGAGTGTGCAGTGGCGTTGACTGAATGCACCCCGTCAACCACAAGACGCGCAGTGGAGTCGAGGCATACGACGCGGACGTGGCGCAGTTGCGCAGCGTGTGGCCCGAGGCGTGTCAGACCAATACGTATGGACGCGGCTACGTGTCCTGGTACATCGAAAGGGGCCCGGGTGGACGCGCGGCGCCAGATGCCAACACGATTGGAACAGAAAAGATTGGGCGACGGATAGAACCATACAATGAAGTGCGACCCGTCGTGGCGTGGGAAGAAGCCGTGCACCTACTTTTGCGGCGCGACCCGACCGTCGTTCCGCCGGACCCGCTCCCGTCCACCTCGCTCGACACGTCGTCGTACCTGCTCGGCGGCGGTGGCATCGAGGCCGCCGCGTGGTCGCGCGCGCGGCTTGCCATCTGCCTGCCGGCTAAAACCAGTGCCTTGCTGGTAGAGTGCACCACGCGGTACGCCTGGGAGGTGCTCGACGACGAGCCGGGCGACCAGCCGACCCTCGTGCCGACATGGGATACCCGGCGCTTCCTGTGCGTCATGGCCGGCCTGCCCGTCGCACGCACCGCCATGTTTGACGCGGCGCACGCCTACCTGCGCGCGCTCGGCCTGCTGTACGACCCCGCCACCGGACGCATGGCACTGCGGCCGCACAATGACCTGCTGTTCTATGCCCCGCCGCTCGTGCGCACGCGGCTCTTGCGTGCCCTGGTGTGCATGGAGCTCATGGCCGTCCTCGACGCGCCGCGCACCGTCTACCCGCTGCGCGACTTTTTCAAGTGGAACGGCGCCCACCTCCTCGTGCACGCCCGTCTGATTATTGCCGGGCGCGGAAACATGCCCACGCACTGCGACTCGCTGCCCGTGTTCAACCTGCTCGACAGCGAAATGTCTCGGAACCTCTTGAGCTCGCCCATCAATCCCGTTAACCCGTTGCCGCGCAATCTCTCTGTCACTGGAAGCGCAGAACGTGTCCAGGGAGGCGCATCGCCGGATGAAGCGGCCGTGCAGCCCGTCCCGCCCGTCGTTGCCGAAGCCAAGGACAGTGCCATGAAGACCGACCGACTGGACCGCACAGTGTCGTGCAGCGATGCAATCTATCTGGCCGCCGTCGACTCGCTGTCGCTCGACCGCCAGCCGCGCGCCGTCATTCCGCTGCGCACCGTCAAAATGGGCCCGCTCGTGTCCAGAGCGGACCCAGGCGGCGTCAACCACGAACTGAGTATCCTAAAAACCCTCCGCAACACGACGCAGTGGATGATTGACGTGGCCACGTGTCTGTACAAAGAGGTTTCTGCTACAGTTGACGTGGACTGGGTCGCCCTTCCAGCCGCCAACACGCGCAAAGAGCCCGACCTTTTCGAGGGCGCGTGCCCGTTCTGCAACAAGCCGGGCGTGCCCAAGGGCAGCCGCGAAACGAACCCGCGTTACGCCCGCATGGCCGGTTTCTGGGCCAGCGTGGCCGCGGCCATTCCCGCGCAACCCGAGTCGGCCCACCCCATCCTCGCGCGCGACACGGTGTGGTATCGGGCCAACATTGACGTCAACACGGCGCTCGACATCTGGGACGTCCACTGCCTCACAGACCAGTGCGACGGGAAGCTTATTCGTTAAACCTTCAATACGTGTCACCCGTGTGCACCGGGCGCCCCGCGTGCGTGACCACGAGCGACTGCGGCGCGGGCAGCGCAGACATGGCCACCGGCTCGCTCACTGGTGGCGGCGGAGGCGGAGGCAACGGCGTCGCGGATGCGATGGCCAGCCTCGTGGTCGAGGCGGCGCGCTGCACGGCGTCGAGCACGGCGTCGCGCGCCAGCGTCTCGGGCAACTCTGAAGACCGAGGGCCGTGCGCGATGCAGTGGCGGCTGATGACGGCCATGGAAATTCCGCCCGGGTGCACGCACGTCAGCACGCGATAGAGCGTGTCGTCGTCGAGCGCGCGCAGGTTGGCGGACAGCCGCAGCAGCGAGACGGACACGGGCCCCTGAAACTCGAGGCGCACGCACTGGCACCCCTTGGAGGCGTCGTGCTCGAGCGGGTTCACGTCGGCCGCCAGCCGCACGCTGGGCCGCTTGCGCAGCGCCTCGCTCACGTGCACGTGCAGCGTGTTGATCAGGTCGTTGAGGCGGTGCGCGTACCGGCGCGGCACGCCACAGCCATCAAAGATGATGCGCGTGCGCTCGCTTAGTTCGAGGATCTCGGCCTGCAGCGCCTTGCCGCCCTTCCACGACAGCATACCCGTTAGGGCCGACACGCGGTCCACCAACCGGCGCTGCTTGGTCTGCTGCGTCTCGGACGCGCCCGCTCCCGCGGTGCCGACGCCGACGGGCGCCAGTTCGCGCGCCGTGATGGCTTCGAATTCGTCCATCTGCAGGTCGTACGCCCGCTTGCGTGCCGGTTGGCGCGCCGAGGTCGACCCGCCAGTGGTGGCTAGAAGCTGGGGACGCGATGCGAGCGCCAGCGCCAGCGCGTCGTCCGAGGCGGGGCTGGAGGACGTGCGGTACCGCAGCACCACCTCGAGGTCGCCGCGCACGTCCATGGTGCTGTTGTAGATCACGTCTTCGGGAACGTACTTGGCGTCGCGCAGCGCGTCAATCTCGGTCGCCAGCTTGGTCGCCAGGCCCAGCGGCACGGTCGACTCGGCCGCATAGTGGCAAAACACCATCGAGCGGCCGTACGTGTGGCCCTGCGACTCGTGCGCGTCCGGTATGTGCCGGTGCACAATCTGGGTCGTGTCCGCAACGGCATTGTACAGGTTGGCCGGCGGCAGCGTGCCGTGCACCATGGCCAGCGCCCCCTCCATTCTGGGTTCTTTCTTTCTCGGGAGTTTGGTTTAATGACCAACACGTGGCACGCGCGCCAGTGCGCCGCACGCGAAAGCGAGCGCCAGCGCAACAATAAACAAGACAACAAACTCGATGGTGGCCGACGGCCGGCGCGTGTTCACGTCCACGTACAGTCCCGACGGCGTGTCGCAGCCCAGCGTCTTGTGGTACTTGCCGCGGCGCATGCGCGCCGCCAGTCCGACGGCGTCCTGGACAGTGGGGGCCACGGCGCGGAAGCGGATCACGTGCGCCGACGCCGTCTGCTTGCCGGTGGCGGAAAACACGTCGCTGAGCGGGCCCGCCGCGCGCTTGAGGTCGTCAATGGCGGCCGACTCGGTCTCGTGCGACGCGTAGCTGGCCATTTGGCGTTATGACTGTGCCGCCGACGGAGGGGCCACAAACATGCGTGCCATTGCGTTTCGCAGTGTCTTCACATGACTGGCTTCGCCCAGCACCGACGTCCACTCGGGCCGCGGCGGCGGCGCGCCCCGCAGTGTGTCCATCTCGATCGGGATCTCTTTTTCCTTGTACTTGGCGCCGTCGTGAAAGACGAACTTGTTGATGCCGTCGGTCTTGCGTTCATCGGGGTCGATCTCGAGGCTGTCGATCGGGTGGTCCAGTACCTGGTGCAGTGCCAGGCGCAGATAGACAGAGAGCTCACCGTGATAGTCGTCGAGTGTGTACGTCCCACCGTATTCGCTGTTTTTTTGTTCGTCCGGTTCTATAGCTTCATCTTCATCTGGATTTGTGTCTGTTGCCACCTCGTCGACGTCGCCCTTTTGCTCGTCCCCACCGACGTCGTCTGCCTCGTCCTCGCTTTTGTGGCCTTCGTCATAGCCCTCCCTGTAGCCATCTGCGTGTGCTGTGCCATAGATGGCGGCATAGTTCGCCTTGTACTCGTCCTCGTATCCACGGTAGTAGTCGGTCCTTTTTTTGCGGTCTTTGCGGTCCTTGAGCTTTTTCTTAAGCGCCTCTTCGGCCAACTGTTCGGCGTCCAGATCTTGGGGCGGGTTATATTCAACGCCATCTTCTCCGTCTCTTTTGCCACGGATCTTCCCGGCTTCTCTGCCTTGCTCGCGCGCGTCATTGTCTCCATCCTGGACCCCGTCACGCTTTCCCTTTTCGTGGTCTTCCTTGTTGTCAATGTCCATCTGCTTTTTCTTATTGTTGTCATACCCGTCATTGTATCCCTCCTTGTACCCCTCTTCGTACCCCGTGTCGTATCCCAGTCTCTTTCCCTTTTTCATCCCCTCGTCATAGGGAACCAATGGCTTGTCCCTTTTGCCCTTGTTGCCTTGTACCTTCTTTTTCTTCTTTTCCTTGCCCCCTTTCTCGTCCTCGTCCTTTTCCTGGTCCTTTTCCTTGTCTTCCTCGGGGTCATCGACGCGCACCGGCATCCTTCGCTTTGCATCCTTCGACTTTTTGCGCTTCTTGTCGTCCTTTCCGTGGTCGTACCCATCGTCGTATCCTTTTCTTCGTCCTTCTTCTTTTCCAGCAGCAATTCCGTCCTTCTTGCCTTCCTCGAAGCGGTCCTTTGGACTCTTTTCCACGGGACTCTGTGCTCTTGATGCAGGCTCGGGTGTCACGACAAATTCAACGTCGTCGCCTTGGCCTGGGCCGTCTCCGTCATAGAAGGACATGGCATTCCCGTCGCTGTCTAAATCCTTGTCCTTTAACGGCACCCCATCTGGGATGGACATTGCGTCCTCGTTCTCGTTCTTGGCCGGCTTGGCCACTTCCCGTTTGTTCTTTTTCGCTGCCTTCCCGGGCTCGGGGTCGGGCTCGGGGTCGGATTCGGGGTCGGACTCGCTTGGTTTCGAATTCCTTGTCGGCACCAGCTTTGGCAAATCGTCATAGTCTTCTTCGGAGTCGCTGATTTCCACATCTTCTTGTGGTGGAACCGGTGGCACGAGATCCACTTGACCGAATGGCTGTAAGGGAGGGGGTGGCCGCGAATCAGGTGGGACCGGAGCGGGGTCTTGTTCTCCAGGAATAAAGTCGCCATCAACGCTTGCGCTATCGTCGTCTTGTCTGTCTCCGTCCTTTTCTCCCTTTGTAGCATCCACAAGAGCGACATCCTGGCTTGTTTCTTCCTCCAGGTCTCCCGTGGGCATTGGTTCTGGTTTCACTGGCACACTCGATGCCGAGGGCGCTGGTAGGGCCGCTGCCGCCGGGCCGGGTGTTGGCGACACTTCGTCTTCGTCTTCATCGCCTCCAGTATCGGTTGCTCTTGGATCGCGCTCTCTGTCTTGACCCGTGGCGTTTCCACCAACCGGGCTCGCGCTCCGGTCGCGTTTGTCCGGACCCCCCCTTTGGATCTCATCTTTTTCGAGCTGCTTGCGCACAGCAGCCTTGTCCGAGTTGGTCATGGCTGGGAACTTGCTGAGAATGTCTTCGATGGGCATGGCGACCCCCTTTCCCTTCGCGAGAGGCCCGGTTGGGACGGCAGCGCCTTGTCCGTCTTCGTCATCTTCGTTATCTGAGGCTTCGATAAACTCTTTGATGTCGTCTGCGTCCGGTGGCTGTGGTGGGGCTGGAGCAGGCGCAGGCGCGGGATTTTGTACCGGGTCTTGTGGCTGGACTAGTATCGGAGCTGGCACTTGTCCCTGGCCAGAACCCGGCGCTGGGGCATTGAGCTGCATGGCGTCCGGTGGTCCAGATCTATTTGGAAGTTCCTGCCCTGGTAGAAGGGTCTCCATGCCATCGGGCCCCCGGTGCACAAGACCGGCTGGAGTGGCCCGACCAGAGAATTCCTGTTCTGGCACCGGGGTCTCGTTCTCACTCTGCACGGAATCGACGCGGGCGGCCTGGCCGGGGGTGATCTGCCCAGCCGGTCCGGCGAGACCAGTCGGGGTTTGGCCAAAGAACCCCTTTTCGTCGTCGCCACTCTCGTCTCCCGACAGTGACCCAGACCGGGACCTGGACCGGGACCGTGGACGAGACCCCCTTTTTCCTCGGGTCGGGCTCGCATCCTGGTCACTGACATCCTCTCCCGAGAGGTTTGGTTGGTCGAGCACGCCGTCCAGCCGCGTGGCCGGTTTTCGTCGACGCGTGCCCAGCTTTTGTCCGGGAGTCTGACTTGCCGGCGCGAGTACAGCTGGTCCACCAAGTGTCACCGGATCTCCATCGGCTCTCTGTGCTTGAACAGAGTCTTGTTCTGGCGTCTTTGTCTCTTGCGCGAGTACAGCCGGCCCACCAAGTGTCACCGGGTCATTGCTACTGCCATACCCGGGCGCGGGGACAGCGTCGGGTGGCGGTGATGGGCGCGGGTTCTGTCCAACGGGGACGAGCCTGGGCCGGGGCCGTCCGAGGCTTGCAGCTAACGAGGCCGCGTCCGTAAACAGTTGGCCGTCTTGTGCGTCGGTGTAAGATTCTACGCTCAGAGAGCTCGCTGCATCTCCGTCCGGCTCGTTCCCGTCTTGACTGGCTTGATGTCCAGCCGCTGGCGCGGCTTCGACCTGTGGCGGCTTGCCACCTGTCGTACCGAGATGGTCGAGGTCGCTTCCCCAGTCGCGCGTGACGCCAGATGCTCCGGAAGATACCGGGGCTGGGGCCGGGGCTGGTATCGGGGCCGGGTCCGGGGCGGGATCTGGAGCTTTCACTGGTTCGTCGCCAAACACATTGTCGCCCATGACAATCTCGGATCCCTGGACAGACGACGGGTCAAAAGATAGATCGCCAGGTGGCATCGGCGGCGGTGATACTCCGAGAGGTGATCCAGACGATGCAGAGCGCGCACGTCGCTCGTCCTTCTTCCGCGCCTCCCTTGTCTTTGCTGCAGCGCTCATGCTTCTTTCGATTTGTTCGTTGATGTAGCGCGTCCACAGTTCATTGCTGACTCGTCTTCGCGCATCTCGAGCCTGGGGCGAAGTGCTCCGCTTTGACACACGCGACGGTGATACACTTTGGTCCACTGGCGCCTTTGATTCGGGCTGTGCATCTGGCGCCGCGGGCTTGGTCGCGGAGAGACGTTTGGCAGCGCGCGGCGGACGCGGTGGCCTCGAGGGCGCCTTTGTTCCATCCGAGTCTGGGACAGGGGACGGTCCCGGTGGGGGCGACTGGGTCACTGGGGGGACTGGCGAGACAGCGGCCACTGGAGACCTTGCGCCGCTGGTACTTCGTCTTCTTGGGCGCTCGGCGGCGCGAAAGGACTGTCCTGGACTGTGAGGACTTCCCATTCCCTTTCTCTTTGGCGTTGGGGAATGTCTCGCCTCGGCTATTTCTGGCACATCGGGATCATTGTCACTGCGTTTCCCACCGCCGGCGGGCTTGATCCTGTCCGGGTCGGTATTCATTGTGCCGCGATAGAGTCGCGTCAGACCGTGCCGTCATATAAACGTTATGTGGAAGAGCAATGACAAACAATACATCGCGCGTTGCACACCGGGCCAGGGAAATGTTTTCGTCGTTTCCCAGCTGGCCGACGTGGCAAATGCCCATGCGGGACCCGGCACCCTTTGGCCCGAGCGCCACGCTGCCGCCGTTCATGGTGGACATTGCCGAGTCGTCCAGCTTCTGGGGCAAGCGGCCGCCGCGCATCGACGAGGCCACGGGCACGGCCTCGGGCCGCAAGAAGATGCGCGGCATGATGGACCTGGATATTGGCCATTCGCGCGTGCACGCCAAGTACCACGACAATGGCCGCGTGCCGCTGTACGTCGCCGCTGGCGGTCGCGTCGTCTACTCGGACGTCGACGTCTCGGCGGGTGACGTCGTGTTCCGCGTCGATTTCGAGGAATTCAAAGAAGCCATGGATGTACTGGGCTCGCACAGGGACATGCGTCCCGACATGGACGCGCTCGAATGGGCGCTGGCGCATCCGCTGCTGTCGCTCTACCACGTCAACAAGATCTTGCTCGAGGAGCAGTCGTTCCGGCCGGCTGCCGCCATCGACACCCACCCGCTGTCCGACGAGCCCATGCTGAACGGAGCCTCGGTCCTCTCGCGCATCACGCTGGCGGGCGCCAAGATCACGCCCAACGACAAGACGACGTTGTATGCAACGCAGAACGACGGCATGGACGGCGGTGTGATGCCGTCGACGACGGTGGCGCTGCGTGGCTACTGCACCATCAACTCGCCGTGGCTGTACAGCGACCAGCAGGGCCAGAATCTGCTTTTGCGCCTGACGCTGGTCAGGGTGGATCCCAAGGATTCGTTTGTCGACATTGAAAAGGACGAGGCCACGCTGAGTGCGCTGGTGGCCAAGGCCGAGCGCAGTGCCGGGCTCGCATCGGCCAGGGACATGGCGCCCCAGTTGAAAGACACGCGCTGGCAGCTGGTGCCGTACACGGAAAACTTTTTGCCGGGGATCCCCGTGTCGCCGTTCTGCGGCCCGGCGCTGACCTACGCCCAGCTCAACGGCTTTGTGGTCGACGACACGGGCACAGCCATCATGTGGAATGGAGGCGTGATCGACGTCGGATTCACGATCGACCGCCCGCGCGCCCAGCTGGGCGACGGGCGACGCGAGGCGTACCCCGTCACGCTCATCCACCCGCAGATGGGCGTCGGCGGCGACGTCGAACGCCGGACCGTGGCCATGGCACGCGTCAACCAGCCCCTTGTCAGTATCGCGATTAAGCGTTGAATACAGAGTGTGACTCTTAGTCTCGCGTCATTGTCATGGTCTCTGGACCGGTGCACAGTGCACGTGCACAGACGGCTATGTGCTGTGCGGCTGTCTGCCGCCATGTCGTCACACCGTCGAGTGCGCACGTGCGCGTCGAGAATGGCCGCCGCGGCTGTGGACGAGGATGACGAGCACGTGGTGGCCGCGGCCGTGCGCCAGCACCTGATCGACGACGATGACGACCTACCCCCGCACGCATTTCATCCGCGCGACGAGCGCTTGGTGGGGGTTATGCACCAGCACCCGAACGGCGACGACGACGACGACGACCGCGCCATGGACGTGGACGGCGGGGGCGCACTGCCGCCGCCGCAGCCGCCACCCGACCAAGCGCCGCTGCAGCCCGACGAGTTGAGACTTGCTGCGCGCGTGGTCGCACAATTGCTTGACGAGGACGCGGCGGCCAGACCACGTCGTCGGGGTGGCCGAGGTGGGCGCGGAGGGCGCGGAGGACGCGGTGGTCGAGGCGGGCGGGGTGGACGCGGTGGCCGAGGCGGACGCGGACGCGGAGGCGGCAGAGGTGATGCCGATGGAGGCGCGGGAGGAGGCCCGGGTATGAAAAAGACCAAGATTGTCGTACTGCCACGTCAGCTGCGCCGCGTGGCGTGGGCCGACTCGGTGGCCTATGAATTTGCGCACCACGCGCGCCAGGCACGCATTACCAGCGACGCGGCGTACGCGCTTCTGACGAGCCCGCCCAACTGGCGCGAGCGGTGCGACCCCGACCGCCTGCACATGCTGTGGTACCCCATCCCTCCGCAGGACAAGCGCTCGTTCCTAGAGGTGGACACGCGCACCCCGCTGTGGCGCGCCCGTGCAGCCGCACTGGGCCTGTTCTTGACCACGGTCTACCGCGGCCACGGCCGCGCCTACATGCATCTGTGTCGCACGTCCTCGGGCGCCCCGCTCGGCTACCTTTGGTCGCTCTACACGCACGCCAAACGGGTCGCCCAAGTCCAGCCGCCGCCGCCACCTCCACCAGCGGGCGCCGACGGGGCTCCAGTTGCCCCGCCGCCATTTCCGGGCGCAGTGGCCGTGCCCGTGGACGCCCAGCCCGCGGACGGCGGAGGCGCGTTGCCCGGTGCACCGGCGGCCGACCCCGCGGGCGAGCAAAAGGACGACAACAATGACGACGACGAGGTTCTGTTTAGCAACGAGGTGCCGATCGCCGAGTGGGTGGTGGCGCAGTGCATGAGCGGCAAGCTGGGCCTGGCCATGGAGCTGGTGCACGCGCCGTCGGCCGAACTGGAGAAGCGCAAGCCGCGCAAGGGCATGTCGGTGGAGCAGCGCCGGATGTGGAACATGCTCGAAGAGTTTGCCAACCTCGAGACGCTGCAAGAGTGGGCCGACACGCTGCTGCACCGGTTCGACCCGCTGCAAGGCGACACGCCCGAAGAGAAAGTCGAGTGCGCGCTCGAGCGCGTGTTTGACCCGGACGTGGCCCTGCGCCAGTACGCCATTGCGCGCATGCACGCCGAGGGCGCGCTGAGCAACCTGAACCAGGACGACCTGGCCGTGCAAAAGCGGCTCGAGCTGACGGGCGCCAGCCTGTTTGGCGTGCACCGCGAGGGCAAGGACAGCTTTGCGCTGACGACCGAGATGGCGCACCCGCGCGTGGTGCTCAGCCACGAGATGCCGCACCTGGCGCGCCCCATTGACGTGCGCAGCAAAGAGTACCTCGAGGAGTGGCAGCACGTGCGCAGCGTCGAGTTTGGCCTCAAGGCGCCCAACGAGGCGTTTTACCGCTACTTTTGCGACAAGATTGGCACCACGTGTCACAAGGTCGACGGCGACGACCTCGAGACCGTGATCCGGTCGACGCGCACGCTGATCGAAAAGGGGCGCCACGACCTTGGCCGCGACGTGGACGCGTTTGAGCGCGTGCGCGACGAGTTTGCCAACAAGTTGACGGCGGCCGCCGCCTCGTCGCGCAAGGTGGCCGAGGGCCTGCGCCAGGTGCTCGAGGCCATGCGGTCGCACGCGGCCACGGGCGGCTCGCTGACCACCTACTCGGACCGCATCAACCTGATTGCGCCCGAGGGCGGCGGCTGCGCACTCGAGTACCTCTTGAATTTCCTCTGCACCATGCTCGACGTCGGCGAGGGCGTGGTCAACTCGCACCAGCTGGGCGCGTGCCTGTTTATGCTGCTGTGTGCGACGGCGCGCGACAATCTCGACTCGATCATGAATCCGCAGGTGACGACCGAGGGCCCCGAGGGCGTGGGCAAGACGTTCCTGGCCATGGTGATCGGGCGGCGCGCGTTCCGCAAGTGCGACGAGGTCGGCTACCAGTCGCGCCTGGCCGACACGGGCGGCGACAGCGCGCGCGGCACCATTGAGATCAAGGACGAGTTTGACCCGGCCGAGCTGTCGCTCGAGCACGCCGGCACGCCCAAGGACACGTACGCGTTTATCACCAGCGGCAACCTGGTGCCGACGCGCCACAATACGCGCGGCACGCGGCAGGCCACGGCCGAGCAAAACGGGGCGCGACATTTGCACGTCGACGAAAATGGCAACCGCAACGTGGTCGAGACCAATGCCACCAAGATGAAGGCGGTCTTGTACGCCACCAACATGGGCTGCGGTGGCATTCCGCGCCCGCTGGCGCGACGCGTCTACATGCTCACGGTGCAGGCCGCCGAAAAGTCCAAGGACGTGCCGACGGCGCGTACGCGCAAGGCGGCGCCCACGCGCCTGAGCCGCATGTACGCTCAGACGTCCCAGTGCTACGGGCGCACGTTTATGGCGCTCTCGGACCTGGCGCTGATTGTCAACACCATGTGTTCGGCTGGCCTGATGTCGGTCAGCCACGCCGCGTCGAAAATGACGTACAACATTGGCGCCGCCGACATTCCGCGATTCGTGTCCAACCACCCGGGCGAAAAGTTCAACATTTGGTTTTCCTACTCGGCCACCGTGCTCGACGCGCTGGTGTGCATGCAAATGGGCATCAAGGCGCAGTCGGCCCGGCGCGCGCTCAGCCCGTTTGTGGACATGCGCAACGTGCGCGAGCTGCTATGCGCCACGCCGGGCACCACGGCCTTTGCACTGGACGCGATCCTGGCGCGCGCCAACTCGCAGGTCTACATCCCGGGCATGCCGCTGGTCTGCACGCGTCTGCGCGACCTGGCCATGACGTACGACCAGAGCGGGCACATCCCGGGCCGCCTGGTGCAGGCGCTGCCCAAGTCGCTGCCGTACCACCAGCAGTACATTGTGATGCGCGATTTCTTTGCGGGCACTGAGCTCGACGTCGTGTCCAAGGCCGGCTACCTGGCGCGCAAGCTGACGTCGGGCGTCGGCGGCGGCACCATCATGACGGCCACGGCCTTTTCTTGCATTTGCTACCTGCTGGTCGGCCCGCCGTGCCCCGAAGACGCCGGTGTGTCGGGCGCGGGCGGCGCGCGGTCCAAGCTGCCCACCGTCTACTTTTCCGCGCGCGGGCCCGACCTGTACATGCTCCAGTCGTTTGTGGACGAGGCCATTGCCGACGAACGGCGCGCGTTCATGGCGCGCGCCTTCCAGCCGGGCACGCTCGAGCTGGTGGTGCGCCGCACGATCGAGGTCGACCCCAAGACGCCGAGTGTGTTTCCGGTCGAGGTGATGACGCGCGAGACCTACACGCGCTATCTCAACGAGTTTGCCGCCATGCGCGACCACGTGGGCGTGCACCTGGCGCGCGACAAGGTTCTCCAGCGCCTGGACGCCGCCTGGGACTTTATTCGCGTGGCCGCCACCAAGGTCGGCTCGGCCATGCAGCGCGACACGTTTGTGGACGAGTTTCTCCAGGCGCACACGGGCTACGCGGTCGAGCGCGGCCCGACGCCGCAGAGCCTGACCGTCTGGTTTGGCAATTTCATGGCGCGCATCACGCCGCGCAGCGCCTCGGCCTCGGCGTCCGACGCCCGCGCCGCCGAGCGCAAAGAGGAGCAGGAGCGCAAGCAGCAGGCCGACATTCTCATCCAAAACCTTGCACGCATGGGTGGCGGAGGGGACGGCGGCAACGAGAATGCGCTCGCTCTCCAAGGAGGCGGTGGCGGCCGACTCCAAGGGCGCGAGCAGACGCAGGCCGAGGTGCTGGACGCAGCGCTGGCCAATGCACGGTACCACTCGGGAATCGAAAAGGCTATCAACGACTATTGGCGCGCCCGCGCCGAGGTCGAGCGCAAGCGGACGCGGTCGGTGCGCGGCATCGAGTCAACGTGGACCAAGGAGGACATGCTCAATCCGCGCGTGGCCAACCCGGCGCACATTGAGCGCGCAATCCGCATGCGGTGCATCGACCCGGCGGTGCGCGCCGAGGTGCAGACCAGTGTGCGCACGCACCTGCCCGTTGACCTGTTTCGCTCCGAGTCGCACGAGCACCTGCGCAACCTCGGCGTGTCCGACGACCAGATCCCCTGGCGCTGGTCCGAACTCACCAACCGCCGCATGCTGGTCATGCTCGCCGGCCGGCGCAACCTCTCGCTCGGCAGCTTGTTCAACGCCATCACGCTGCTGGACCCCAACGACCCGACGCACGAGAAGCGCAGCGACGTGTTGTACGCGCTCTGTGCCTTTGCGCACGACGCGGCCGTGTTTTTCCTGTGGCTCAACCGCCTGGGCGGGCTCGACTACGAGGTCACACGCGAGGAGATCGACTGCATGTTTTCCGAGCGCGGCTGGGACATTGATGGCTGCATGAAGGAGAACGCGGCCAAGTTTCTGGAAAAGGACGGCGCGCGCGAACTCTTTTCTGCCGCCACGCTCCGCGTCGATTTTGTCGACATTGTCACGGCCGTGTGTCGCATCTACCTGTACGACCGCAGCCATGTCCCGATCACGGGTGCCGCGCGCATGGACGATGACGAAGAAAAAAAAGAAGAGGAGGCACCGCCGCCACTGGAGGAAGCCCGAGGAGGAGACGAGACGCGGCCGCCCATGCGATTGGCACGCGAGGGCACGTCCGAAGACCTCGGGCTCGGCGAGCGCATTCGCGAGGCGCTGCACGTCCTGCCGTCGCGCATCGATCCGGACGCGCGCATCCGCGCCGACCTGTATGTCATGCTGCTGGCCACGTCGCGCTACGATCTGTTTCGCGAACTCTCGCCGCGGCTGGCGGACGGCACGTTCTACGAGCCCGACGCGCCCGAGTGCGGCAACGCGGCGGCCCAGGTGCTGCTCGACGCCAAGCGGGCCGAGCGGCGCGCCGCGCTCAATGCGCTGTGCACCAAGCGCATCTGGGCCCAGTTCCAGGCGCGCAAGTTTATCATTCGCTGCATCACCGAGAGCGTCGCGCCCATGTGGAACATCCACGTGAGCGAGGACGAGGCCGACGTGGCGTGGAAGGCCGAGTTTGAACAGTGGCTGCGCACCCACGACGACGGCCTCTTGCTGCGCAAGACCGTCCTGCATCACACGCTGGGCGAACTTGCGCTGGGGCGCAGCTATGCGCGCGCCAATCAGATGCACGCGACGTGGACCAAGCGCGAGCCGCTCCTCTCGCTGCCGCCGCACCCGTTTGGGTACCCGCCCGAGGCCGAAAAGGAGTTTGCACTTCTAGTGTGCGACTATGCCGACCGCGCTGCATTCGAGGACAAGGAGATGAAGCCCGAGGTGGACTGGAAGCTGGTGCGCGACATCAACAGCCGCACGCTGTACGGCGACGTGCCCGTCCACTTTTCCGCCCACGACGAGGACGCGGTGCACGACGTGCACGCCATGTTTGTGCCCAGCGAGATCCTGTCCGAGGCGGCCGCGCTGGCCACCGAGGTGCACGACGGTCCGTACGGCGAGTCGTCGGGAACGCGCGCCCGGCGCCGGAACCGGGCTCGTGGCAATGGCAATGGCGGCGGCGACGACGATGGCGGCGACGAAGACGGAGACGGCGAGGGAGAAGAGGGAGCGACGACGGGCCAGCGGCGCAGACGCAGGCGCTCGCGCTCGCGCTCGTCGTCCAACAATGGGCGCGAGCAGCAGCGTCAGCGCGTGTCGACGCGGGACGCGCACGAAGGAGACGCCCAGCAGCCGCGCCCGCCGCGCACTGGGCAGCGCGTGCGGTTTGCGGACCAGCAGGGCGAGGCATCCCCGCCCGGAGAAGACGCGCGCCCCGAACCAGCAACGGGCGAAGAGCAGTTCATGGAACTTAGCCGTTCAATTCAGGAATTGTAGCTGTATTTCATACAAACACCGCATCACTTTGTCTGGCGTACCTGGCAATGAGCTCTGGGACTCCCTCGACGCTCATGTGCATGGCAAGCTCTTCGATGACTTCTTTTTCGCGGATCAGGTCGCGGATGCGGTCAGAGTTGATGAGTCCGACAATTGTGTGACACGCAAAGTTACACCTGAGGTCTGCGAGCGCGTTCTCGAATGCCGCAAGTCTTCGCAGACCAGCCTCGCTGATGTCGGCCGGGAGTAGAAGCGAGCATGGCACGATTGTTCTGAGAGGAGTCTTGTGCCCTTCACCCCTTCGCGTGCGCACGAAGCTGACAAGGGCGTCAAATGCCTGATCCTTGAACTCCTTGTCTTGCCACGCCTTGAACGAGAGGTACTCGAGTTTGTCCAGGCGGTTGACGACGGCAAGGAACGCGTTCACGTTGACGTTGGCTGCGTACACGTCCACGTCGAGGCGCCACAGGTTTGGAAGGGCTCTCAGAATCTCGTAAATCAAATTGTACGATGCACGGGCCAAGAGGTCGGTCGCGACACAGCGCGTCGAAATCAGAAGCGATTGCGCAGATTGCATCCGAGGAAATTCGCCGACGAGTTTGGCGACCTCTTTGTACGAAACGCGCGCCGGGTCAACCGACAGTTTCCGCACCGGTGCTCCGCGGGCGAGTGCTCCTCGAATCGTTTCACGTGCATCTTCAGTGGATCCCGCGTCTCGGAGGTCAATGTCGACCGGCTCCGAACCGCCGTCGTCGGGTTGGCTTGCAGACATGGCCTCTCCCGTGCACGCGTACGCGTGTGCGTGTCACATACACAGAAAATCTCTGTGTAAAAAAGACCAATCCATGTGGATGGCTTGGTTGGACCAGGCAGATGCACGCGCGCGTACTAGAGCAGGTCAAGCGGGTCGAGCGCGAATGCTTTCACCCCGACATTGCGTGTCGCCTGCACGGACGCGGCACGCGTGTCCTGCTCGCGCGCTCGGGCAAGGGGCACGTGGTGGGCGCGCTGCGCTGGTCTGAGGGGCACCCGGCGTTCCCGGCCCATCCCGACTGCCTGTACCTGGAATCGCTGTGTGCAACGCGCGCGGGCGTGGCCGCCCCGCTGGTGCGCCGACTCGCGGCCAAGCACCCGCGCCGCATGCTTGTGTGCGTGGTCGACATGCAGCACGACAAAGCGAGCGAGACCGTGGCCTTTTACAGGTCACTGGGGTTTTATGTCACCTACATGTACCGGCCCGACAATCCCGATGGGCTGGTCATGGTGCGCAGATTTTGATGGTGCGGCCCATGTAAACCTTGGAGCAGGCACAGCGTGCGCCGCGGAGGGTCGCGCAGAACGCGTCCATCACAGACATGTTTTTTGGGTCGTCCAGAGGAACAAATTCGGACACGACCACAAGGCTCGAGACGCTTGACTTGGCCGGATCGTCGTGCCTCTTCTTGACAAACGCGGCAAGGAGTTCGAGGTTCTTTGCCCTTAATTCTCGGAGAGCGCCACTCCAGGCCCTGAACTCGAGGTGCCTCAGTTGCACAAGCTTGTCGACCTCGGCGAGGAACGCGCCAATGTCGACATCGGGCGCTGCCACCTTGAGTTGGAGGTCGGAGACGCGCGGGAACACGCGAACGAGCTGTTCGAACCGCGTGTACAGATCTTTCTGCTTGTCGAGTTCCATCGTGTTCTCGTTCTTCACCGTCAACTTGCTCACGTTTCCAAAGAACCCGGCATACATGCTTGCAACGCGCACCGCCTCGTCAAAGTCGATGCGGTCGAGCGGAATGTACACGCTCGTGCACGACGAGGCCCTGTGTGCATTTCTCCACTCTCTCATAAACTCGGCTCCCTGGGAACGGAGCTGCGCGAGGTCGACACTGGGTGGGCCGCTCGGCCGCGACTGGTCACCATCAGCGTAGGCGGACGTCGACATGGTTGTTTATGGTTTGTTCGGTGGTGGCGAGCGTGTCACATAAACGCGTATCTGGTGCGCCTTTGCTGTGTGCCACAAACCCAGTCCATGGCCCGTGCCGTGGCTGGTTTTTTAATTGTGCATGCGGCCGCCTTGGCCGCGGCGCAGCCCGAGTTTTGCTTGGTGCACGTCGCGCCGCCGCCCGGGCCCAGTCTCCGCGCTCGCCTGTGTGCCGCGCTCGCATGCCGCCCGGGCACGTGCGACACGGTGTGCGTCTCGACCAATGCCTCGTGGGCCGACTTTTTCGTGCCGTCCGAATCCAAGAACGCGGTCCGGTCCGTCCTGCGGCACGAGGAGTACCGAATGGACTGCGCAGCCCCGATCGTGCCCGACATCCAGGTGCTGGACAACAACCCCGCAGCCATGCACGCATACACGCTCGTGCCCGTGTTTCACCCGCGCCGTCTGCTTGGAAACTATGTCACGCGGTGGCGCACTGAGGCGCCCGCGTGCACGTTCCACCAGCCCCAGGGCGCAGACGACACAATCGTCTTGGCCAAGTGCAGCGCCCGCGATGTCGCGCGTCTCTCGTGGCTGCTGCGCGCCACGCCGCGTCGCGCGGCCTCGCTCGCCAATGCGTGGTCCGGCGCGTCACAGCACGTGTCCCGCCGTCCCGGGAGCAGCGCCGCGCTGCCCGCCACGCTGGACGGCACGGGACAAGTAATTGGCGTGCTGGACACGGGCGTTTCCATTCATTCGTGCTACTTTCGCGACCCGCTGCAGCCCACGCTGCCGCTGTACGACTGTGGCGCCACCACGGGCGCACCGCCGGCGTCGGGCACGCTGTGGCAGGAGCGCCGCAAGGTTGTCCAGTACGTCGCCGGCGTCGGGCGCACGCTGGGCACGGCGCCGTGCGGCGACACGACCGACACCAACGGGCACGGCACGCACGTGGCCGGCACACTGGCCGGACTGCCCGCGTGCGACCCGCAGGCGTGCCCGTCGTCCATGGACGCGTACAGCGGCGTGGCGTACAATGCCAAGTTGGCCGTGTTTGACGCCGGACCCACGGGCGACGGAAACCTGCTGATGCCCTACGACCTGCGCAACGCCATTGCGTGGGCACAGCGCGCCGGCGCCAAGATTCATTCCGACTCGTACGGGTCCGACTCGTATGGCTACGTCTCGGCCATGGACTACCAGCTCGACGCGGCCTGCTGGACGGACGAGGAGCTGGTCGTGGTCGTGGCTGCCGGCAATAGCGGCGGCACGGCGCCTGGCTACGTCACCAGCCCCGGTCTGGCCAAGAACGTTCTGACCGTCGGCGCGTCCGTAGCGGCTGCAGAGGCGCGCGTCGCCACCTTTTGCGGCTCCAATGCGCCCATCCCCAGCGGCGCCGCGTGCAGCGCGATTGGCGACACGCCCGAGTTTGCGCGCGCCGGCTACTCGGGCCGCGGCGGCGTGTCGATCGCCGGCCGCGCCAAGCCCGACGTCATGGCGCCCGGGTTTGTGGTGTGGTCCGCGTCGACCGACTCGTGTGACCCGGGCGCCGCCACGTCGCCCAACGGGGCGGCCGACCAGGTTGTCCCGCTCAGCGGCACGTCCATGGCCACGCCTCAGGTGGCCGCCGTGGCCGCGCTGGTGCGCCAGTTTTTCGTCGACGGCTACTACCCGCACGGCACCGGCCCGCTGGCGTCGCGCGCGTGGTCGCGCGTCCCCTCCTCGCTCGTGCGCGCTGTTGTCGCGCTGGCAGGGACCGCGGCCACGCCCGACGCGTCGACCGGCTATGGCATCGTGTCCTTGCCCGACGTGCTCCAGAACCGTCCGCGCACCATTGGATACACGGGCGACGGCGTCGGGCGCACCGACGGCGTCGCGGCCTCGCCGGCCGCCACGGTCACGGCGCAGACGACCGTCTATGCGCTGTGCGCTCTCTCGGGCACGGTGCGCGTGGCGCTGGCGTGGACCGACCCGCCGCTCTCGTACGGCAGCTCCACCACCGGCACGCTGGTCAATGACCTGGACCTGGTCGTGTACACGCTCAGTCCTCTGCGCCGCGCCTCGGGCAATGGGCACGCGGGCGGAGTGGCGGATCGCGTCTCGAACCTAGAGGTGGCCGAGCTCGGCGCGCTGACGGCCGGTGACACGGTGTACGTCTCGGTCACGGCCGCGCGCATCCTCCAGGCGCCGCAGCGCTACAGCCTCGTGGCCACGGGCGCCGCCTCGCAGTGCAGCCTGGACAACGAAGCGGTTGGCGAACTCAACATTACCACGCGCGCCCCGCCCGTCGTCGGACCGCAGCTACTGGTCCCCGACCCCGACCTGGGCAGCACGATCTTTAGTGCCTCGCTCTCCGTCGATGTCGAGGTGGGCGGAATCGGGACTGGCTCCTACGTCTTGGCGCGCGTGGCCCAGACCGAGGCCGAGGCCACTGTGTGGTGCGGCGCCGCGTTTGAACCCCCGCCATTGTCTGGACTTCCCGCCGGTCCCTACGTCTCGCTGGCGTCCAACGACACGTCGGCCAACGTCTCGGTCCTGTTTACCGCCGCCACGTGGTACAATGGCCGCGTGGTGTGGCGCACCCAGTCGGTCTGGTTCTGTGCACACGGCTCGGCATCGTGGGTCGACGTTACGGCGCGCGACTGCATGGCCACGCAGCGCAGCGAGCAGGCCGTCGACGTGCGCGTGTGCGGCCGCGCCGCGCCCAACGGCACGTTTGTGCGCGTCGACACACACGACCGCGACTGGACCACCGCGTGTGTCGGCGACACGACCGGCTGCGGGTGCACGACCGACCCCGTTGATACGCCCCGCGCACTGGCGCTCGTCGCGCTCATAGTCGCCTTCATTCTGTGTCTCGCGGCTACGCTCGAGCAGTCCGACGCGACATCCCTTGTTGCGCTCGCCGCGCTGGCACGGTACCGCACCGTGGTCGCCATCACCGTCTCTGCCGTCGCCGTCGCCACGAGTCTGGTCTCGTCCGTCAACCGCGTGTCGACAAAATCCAGGGCTGTGCTTTCCAACATTGCGATCGGACTGTGTGCGCTGGGTGGCGTGCTCGAGCTGTCTCTCGACGCCCACGCGCCCTATGCCGAATCGGCGGTTGCTGGCGCTGCCATCATGGCCTCTGCGGCCGCGGCGCTTGCGCGCGCTGCGCCCGACGCATTCCAGACGCACAAGCTGGCTACGGCCATTCTCCTGGGCATGGCGGGAGCCGCGGCCGAGCGCCAGCCTGTTACGTTTCACGCCCTGCTCGTGCTGTGCGCGGCACTCTTTTTCGCGCTTTTACAAACAACCAAGACTTTACTGTTTGGCGCACTCGTCGTGCTGGCCGCGCTCCTGTCGTTCCTGGCGTCCGTGGTCACGCCGTGTACGTACTAAATGACCTCGAACACGGGCTTGTAGCCGATACGGAGGTCCACGTGCACGTGCTCGTTCTTGCCGGCGCCGCTGATCATGGTGCCGAGGTAGTAGCTGTAGATGTGGCTGCGCGCCTTCTTGTAGGCCTCAAAGTACGCCATGATCGTCTCGAGCGGCGCCATGTCCCATGCGACATTTCGGTCCTTTTCGTCGCACAGCCACGGTTCGAGCGGCTTCAGAAGCGCCTCGATGACCTTTCGGCTGCTCTTGAACTGGTCGACGGTTTCACATTGGACGAGCGACGTAGCGTCGTTTCCGACAACAAGGTTTTTGCGCATGGATGCAACTCCTTCGGAAAACCGCGGCGGGAACGACGGAAAAAGTTTGATGGGGATGCCTCCCTTGGTAGCTGATATCCCGACCGCGTCGCCGAGTGCCTGGATGCCAATCTCGGTGTACTTGTCAAACGCGTTGCGTGATGGCGAGACAATCTCCTTGCCAAGGGGTTTCGCGTCGTCAATGGCAAAACCGCCCTTGCCATCGTCTTTGATCACAGCATGAACGGCCTTGCGGTCCGCATCGGTTATCGTCCCCATTGCGCGAATCTTGTCTGCGAGGACTCGTGCGGGGACAATCACAAACGTGTTGACGACCTCGGGCCCATTCTCAAACAGGCTGTCGGGGAAGCCGTTGATGCGGGGGATGGCATAGACCTCTTCGAACGGGTAGAGGTGGAACTCTCCGCGGTTGCGCGGAATGAGGTACGTGCCCGATCGGTTGATGGTCGAGTCCTGCAGTACACGGGCGCCCTGCATGGCCGGCGCGGGCGAGTCGCCCTGTGCCAGGCCGACAAGCGAGACGTCGGCCATCGAGGGACGATCCTTTGGCGCGCTGACAAGGCTGCGCCAGTCGCAATAGTAAACAGGCATGCCCGTTTCCGAGAGCTCGCTCTCCTTGATGTTGCGGAACAGCGGCTGACCCGGCTTGAATCCGCCCACAATCTCGTCGAGATGCAGCGCCTTGTCCCCGTGGCGAAAGTCATTGTGGCTCACGCCGTGCGGGACCAGGACGGCGCCCGAGACCACGATCTGGGCCTGGGGCGTGGGTCTGGCCGTGCCAGACGCATCGCTCGGGTACGCCAGCAGCGACATGGCTGTGTGGTATGCAGCAAAAGCGCGCACGACATGCCACAAGACGCGTCGCAGACCCACATAGTTTATTATTTTGTGCGCCGCGCCACGACGCGCCACGCCACGCGCAGGTCGTCGACGGCGGCACAGGTTACCGTGGCGTTGGCATCGTCTGTGCAGCGCAGGCGGCGACCGATGGCGCGCGACACCAGCCGGTCGATCCGCGGCAACCCGGGTGTGCACTCGGTGTCGGCGGGCCATGCGAATCCGCTGGGAACAACGGGCCCAAGCGCACGAATGGTTACGTCGTCGCAGCCAATGCGTCCGCGCCCGACGCAGTCGTGCAGATTCATTGCGAATGGCCGGGCGCGGATCAGCGCACACGTCAGGTCGTTGGCGCGGCGCTGGACAGACGGGTCGCACAGCACGTCCACCAGGCAGTCAGTGTGGACCGGGTGGCTGGTGCACTCCCACGCTGTCTCACTTCCACGTACGTCGACGCGCGGGCCGTACTCGAGTGCGCGGACGTATTCGCGACCCAGGCGCTGGCTCGGCAGAATAAGCACGTGATTGTTGCAGCCTAGCTGGGCAAGCGAGTCCTGCATCTCGGCAAGGACACACGGTGGCGGGTACGCGTCTGTAGCCGTGCATACAAGGGGCGTCTTGTCCAGAACCAATGTCGCGTACATGCCGGCAACAAACACGGCAGCGACGGCGAGTGTGCGCACCGCGTAAAGTCCGAGGCGGGATTTGGCGCCATCTTCGCCGGCGGCGGCGCACGGGCACGCAAAGCGCGACTCGCGCACAGGCATGGGCGCTGACAGTGTGACAAGAGCGTGTGTGTGTATTAAGATTCCATTTCCGGCGGGGCCATTTCTGTGGTAGGCACTGGCGTGCGACCATCGGCCCGCTGGGCCTTGGAGCACGCCACCCAGAGGTTGATTGCCAGCGAAACGGCGCCGAGAGTGCCAAACACGACCGACATGGCAATTACGTCCTTGTCGGTGCCCTGGACCATGTCGAGCAGACTGCTGCGCGAGGCGGTGCGCAGCGCGATATAGGCCGACGAAGAGAGGAGCACCAGGGCCCCTTCGAGCATGGCCACGCGCCCGACCGCATAGACGGCGCGTTTCCGGGCGATCGCGGCGTCGATGAGTCCGGCAGCGAGTCCGACCACAATGGGTGCCACGGCGGAAACCGAAATGACCGTGGCCAGCCGGGCCGTCGCCACACCGACGTCGCGCGTGATAAACATGGCAACGTTGGCAAGTCCGGTGAAATACCACATGTACGGAGACGTGGTCGTGCGCAGGATGAACGCCAGGGGCGTGTACTTGTTCTTTTCTATGCGCGCCACCCCGAGACGCGCATACACGTGCGCCAGGATAATGTCGCCCTTGCTCGTCAGCACCGTCAACGCTTCCTTGGCTGCGATAGGCATGAGTGCGTTCCAGATGTTGGGCACAATGTGGGGGATGGCAATAAAGATGGCGCCAAACGCACAGCTGTTGATAAACCCGTTTTCGTTAATGGCCACGCCCGTGGCGTCGCTGGCCTCGATGGGCCCGATGTAGTAGATGTTGTACACGGCGCCGAGCAGGACGGCCAGGTTGAGCAACACCAGGTACGTCTCGGACACGGCCCCGACGACATCCATCAGACTCGAGGCGGCCCACGCTTTCTTCTGGATCCGTGCCTCGAGCTTGGGCACGAGCTTGGGTAGACGTGTGAGTGCAAACCCGGTCGCTGTCGCCAGGACCAGAATAAAGCCCAACACCCACGACCAGGCCTCTGCGTTGCTCGAGCTGTCGAGTGTGAACGCCATGATTGCACGTGCGCACAGTTTCGTGTCGCGCGCGTTCAACATACAGTTTATGCAATGAGTGGCACGTCGTCGCGTGCGCTCAGGGCGCGTTCGTCGTGCTTGGAAACGAGAATCTCCTCGTCTTCCTCGTCTGTAGCTGTCGGATCCGTGACAAGCGGCGCGCGCTCCTCGGGCACCGTCTTGAGCACAGCCTTCTTGCCGTGTCGCCCGAGAATGTCGCGCGCCAATGCCAGCGTGTCGGTCGGGTTCGACACACCCAACGTTGTGGCCGTGGCGCGGATCTTGTCCCGCGCCTTGTCGCCAATAGCCACGAGCTGTGTCTCAATCGACCCTGCGTCGAGCGCGTCGATCCTCTTTCCGTCGTCTAGTCCCTCATCGCCGACCTCGATCTCGACGCGCTCCGACTCTTTGACCAGCTCGACCACGCGCCGACGTCCCTCGAGCTGATTCTTGGATTGTAGCGCCGAGATGCGTGCGCCCAGAGCCAGTTTGAGCTGCGCCAGCGTCTGCAGGTTCGACGTCAGCGCCAGGATGTTGCTCTCCACCGACTTGGGCAGCGTGTCGCGCCCCTGCTGCAGCTGATCGAGTGCCGCCACCAGTGTGTGCTCCTGCGCCTCGACGTCCTTGAGCTCGCGCATCGTCTCGAGCATCTCGGTCTCTGAATCCTGGAAGCAGTCGCGGCAAAACGACGAAGCCGCGCCCATGTCGCCGTTTCGTCCCTCCGCCTGCTCGGTCCGGTCGTCAACATAATATGTGAATTCGGTTCGGGCGCTGCAAACGAAGGCGCATGCCGCGCACGCGCATTCGCATCCACGCGCCGTCCGTCAGCGAGGCGCTCGATTCCGTGTTTGGCATTGTGCGCCACCGGTTTGCATGGAAACCCAACAACTGCTTGACATCCTCGGCGCAAACGCCAAGAGACTCGACGCGACCCTGCCCGCCAACGATCCCGCCAAGGGACTGCTCGACCGATGCATCAAAGTGCTGACGACGTACGCGCTGCCGTGGAACCAGGTCCTCGACCTGGAAAAGTTTTCGGCGCGCGGCACCGAGATGAAGGACGAGGACAGGAATGAAGACGAGGGCGTCAAGAAGCTGAGCTGGAGCCGCGCGGCGCAGATTCGACACGGCATGCAGCGGTACGAGGACGAGACGCTGCGCGGCCTGTTGGACGAGTCCAAGATTGTCGTGGCCGCCACGGGCTCGCGCGACCGCGACGAGCGCGCCGGGCGAGCGCGGTCCGAAGGCGTCGTGGCCACACTGGCGGCACAGATGCTCGTCAACACGCCGGCGGCGCCGCAGGCCCTGCGCGACAGGCTGGGAAGCGAACTGGTCAAGGTGACTGCGTCGGTCGTGGACGCGCGGAGTCGCATGCCCGTGTGGCGCGCCTTTCTGGACGAGACCCGAACGCTGATCGATCGCGAGCGCATTGCGGCGGCGGCACGCGGGGACGGCAAGAGCGGGGGCGACGTGGCGCGCTTTTTCGCTCCCAGCGTGTTTGGCCTGGCGAAAGCACTCGAAGTCATGGAGAGGCGGATCGACGTGTACAACCACGTCACTGCCGAAGCATTGACGGTGGTCGGGAGTCTCTTTTTCCGCAACGATGTCGACGTGCGCCCCGAGGACAAGCGAGCCGATGGGGTCGACATCGCGCGCGTGCGCCGCCTCGTTCGCATCGTCGTCGAGGGGTACACGACCGAGTCGAACCAGATGATCACGGAGGAAATCACGAAACCGTTTGACGCGATCATGGCCATCGTCGACGGCGTGCAAGACGACGCGTTCAAAGTCGTTGGCAAGGTGCGCAACGCAACACTGGTCGACCAGAAGCAGTACGAGCTTCTGGCAACGCTCGAGCTCGTGTGGGGCAAACACGGGAGCGCCGAGGCACTGGCAGAGGCCATGAAAGGATACGACGTGCTGGTGGGCGGCGAGCGCCTTTCCGAGGCGAAACTCGTCGAAATCACCGAGAGGGTGTACAACACGATCGGCGGGCCAATGCGCGGCGGGGACGCGATCGAAGATGCGAAACGCCAAGAGCTTATCAACGACACGTGGAGGGAGCTCAACACCTACGATCCCAATTTCAGACCCGCCGACCGCTTTGCACTGCTCTGGCGCGCGGCCGCCAACGCGCGCGTCCTGATCAAGCCGCTCGACGAAAAGAACAATCTTTACGACCCGTCCGATGTGTTGCGGAAGGTGGAAGAGGATGCCCGCGAAGAGCAGAAAAGGATCTTTGCCTATGCCCGACAGGGCGTCGCGGAAGCCTTGTTGAGCAAGACGGCCAGTTTTCGCGTCAAGTGTGAGACAATTCTCAACGAATTCATCACAGTCCAAGACCAGCTGTCCAAAGACGTCAATGCTCTGGCACTTGCGCTCGAGAAAAGTGCCGATCAGGACGTCAAGGGTGCGCTTGGAAAGGTTCTGTTTATCCGCAATCTCGGCGGCAGCCCGACTCTGTTTGCCAGCGTGGCCCAGCTGGTGCGCACGATCCTGTCCGTCTACGACGAAGACCACAAGAACATCAAGCCAGCCGACCTCAACAAACTGACAGCCGAGACAACCAAGTGGCTACAGTCGACAACCGAGGCCGTGTCGACCAAGGCGGCGCTGGGCGACCTGGTCAAGATGAACTCTGACATTTGGGACGCATACTCGGACTCGATTGCCGACACGTACGCGTTTGTAAACGACGCACAGCAGGCGATGCAGACGGCGGTGATCCAGCTGCAGCGCACGGGAACGGGGCGCGCCGACGAACTCAAAGTGCGCGACGCGACCGCCGAACTCGGGCGTCAGCTCGCGCGCGCCAACACGGCCATGCGCGACCTCCTCATGCCGGCCACCAAGGCCGCCAAGCGGGCTGCAGAGAAAACGCCGCTTCGTGATCTCGCTGTCTTTGACTACGAGACGTGGTCGGGCTATGTCGATCGCGTGGTCGAGTGGTCGCGCGCCGTGTCGTCGACCATGGACGCGCGCATCCGCGAGCTGCGCGCAACAACCAAGACGTCGCTGCTGGCCAATGCGTCCGAGCGGATCGCCAAGGCGTACGAGACCAAGGTGGCGGCGTACACGGACGCATTGGTGGCCGTGCAGCGCGACAAGTCCAACCTGGTGTACTCGCTGTCGTTCAACCGCCTGCTGGTGAACCTGCTGAACCGCGTCCTGGCCATGCCCGAGCTCGACATGTCGCAGCTGCGCGAGGGCGCGCGCGAGTACGCCACGCGGTTCGCCAAGTCCGGCTCGGCTGCCGCCAGGTTTTACGACACGCTCGGCACGTCGTATGACGCCATGGCGCTGGCGCTGGCGCTGTCGTATGCAGCACGGATCGCCACGGGAAAGGAGCCCGACGCCGAAGACGCCGACAAGCTTGCGCTTGGGAACCAGGTCGCCGAGGCCGTTCTAGACAAACTCGGCGCCAAGACACTCACAGACATTGCCACGTACACGGCTGTGGCCAAAGAGGAAGAGAAGCTCGACGACGGCGACGCGAGAGCAGACGTGGCGGCAGGGAAGCTGTTGGATCTCTTGGATGCATGGGACGGCTTTCGCGTTCTGCTCGTGCGCGCCCAGCTATACAACCTGCATGGTCATGTGCGCGGAAGCGCGTTCAAGCCCACAAGTGCCAAGCTGTCCGCCACGATCGAGGCCATACGCGATGAGCGCCCGGATGACGCAAAGACTAACCGCGTCAAGCTGGACGAGCTCGAGGTGGACGCATCCAAGGCAGTGACCGAGCCAGGTCGCGAGGCGGACAAAATTCTGAAGGAGCTCGTCGACGCATTCTCGAGCCTCGTGGGGCGCGCCGGTGACACGTGGCAGGCGGGCGTGCCCGCGTGCTACGAGAATGGCAACGCGAGGAAAGACTCCGTGTTTGACACGCGCCAGGCGCTGCGCCGACTGGTGTACACGGTTGTGTACGACAAGGACGCGGTCGTTCCGCTGGGCAAGGGTCTCACCGACGTATCGATGGACGATGTGATGACGACCGAGCCCGAGACGGACGAGTATCGCATGCGCGCGGCGCTGGACGATGCGTCACCGAACCTGCCCATGGCGGTGCGTCGCGCCATCAGCAACAAGGTGCGCGAGGTCATTGGTTCGATCCTGGCGCGTGCGCCCGTGGCGGTGGACAGCAAGGGCGAGTTCCTCGACGTGGTGCGCCGCCCCGAGGACGCGCTGGACCGCCTGCTGGCCGACCTGCAGGTGACCACGGTGGCCACCACGAGCATTCAGTCCGAGGCGCGCAAGGCGGCGCTCGAGCTGGTGTCGACGACGTCGCGCATGTGCCGCCTGCGCATCAACAACCTGCGCACACAGCTGGACGTGTACCACCGCAACCGGCCAGGCGCGGTCGACGACGGCACCCAGCCGCTGGCGCGGTACATCCGCACGGCAGACAGGGACCTCGACGAGCTGGCGCGGCAGACGATCCGCGTGTCGGGCGACTCGGCCGACCTGCAGAAAGTGATTGACGCGACGTACGTCCTGCAGGATGACCTCGAGCGGCGCGTGCTCCTCGTAAACACCTCGACGCTCAGCGCAGCCTCGCGCGTCCTCAAGGTCCCGCTGGTGCGCGCCAACGATGCTGTCAACGAGCTCATGGCGCTCATCGCCAAGGACAAGGTGGCCAAGTTGCCCAGCGACCCGTCAGCATTCCTGGGCGGCTCGCTCAGCGGCAAGCGCAGCCTGGCCACGCTCATTCGCGTCGTGGCGGCCACGCTGGGCGACGCGCGCGCCGGCCGCCAGCTCAACAGCAACGTGTTTACCATTGTCAATGGCTACGTCACGCTGGACCGCGCCATCCGCCCGCGCGGCGTGCCCATCTCGAAAGACGATGCCGAAAAGATTCTCAAGCGCAAGGAGGTGATCAGCGAAGAAGAGGCGGCCGAGTACACGGCCTACAAGGAATTCGAGGCGTTTGCCGCGGTCGACAGTGTCCTCAACAGCCCGGCGCTCGAGGATGATCCCACGAAAATCTCTGCCAAGGACAGGGGCGAGGCGCTGCGCAAGGCCATCGAGCTCATCTTTTCGCCCGTGCTGTCGGGCCAGGTCATTGCGTGCCTCGTGCTGCTGTCGACCGTGTACGACACACTGCTCGACCCCGAGCGCCAGATGTCGCGCGAAGAGGTCTGCCTGTACGGCAAGCCGACGGTCACGCGCGCCAAGGCCAGTCGAGAGCCAGACTTGATCCTGGACCGCCTGTTCCGCGCGGACCGCTCGATCGTTTTCTTTGGCCAGTACATTGGCTATCGCATGCTGGTGCACGCCGACGAGGTCACCGTGTCACCGCAAGAAAAGACGTCGTACCAGCTTACACGGCGCGCCGACGCGGCGCTGCTAACCGAGCTCAAGTCGAGTCTGCGCGCGTCGCAGACCAACCTTGTGCGCTGGTACCTTGATGCTGCCTCGTGGAAGTAAACGTGTCGCGTGCATGTATATGTGCTGGCGCAAACGTGCTAGACGACGGTGCCGCGGGTTGAGGCATGAGTGCAGGCGCGACAGGCGACGCCGAGCAAACCAAGAAGTGGGCCCTTCTCGAGCTTGCGCGCAACTTTCCGCGAATCACGCAGATCGGGTGGCCATGGACCGTGAGCGACGACGAGTTTGTCGGCGCGTCGTTCCACGGCGCTCCGCCCGACGGCGTCCACGACATGCGCGTGCCGGACCTGTCGCGTCGAAAGCACGACATTGTGTGCACGGGCAGTTTTGACCAGGCCAGCTGCAGCCTTGTGTTTTCAATCCCACTTCGCGCACTGGTCAAGCACGTGCCGGGCTACGCGGCCGTCGAGTTTGTCCGGCTCGACGGGTTCGACGTGCGCCACACGCGGCCCGGCTATGTCGAAATCAAGACCGGCATGGCCGCGCTGCGGGAGATGGACGAGGCGGCGCGTGCGTTTATGCGCGGCGTGCCGTTCCACACGGACCTGCACGCGCGCCACTGTCACTCGGTGCCACTGGCCGGGCCCGGGTTTGGCGCGCTGGTGCCGCCTGCGCCCGGATTTGTCGCCGTGCCGGCGCGCCAGGCGGTCGCATCCGCCCTCCCGCCCGACACGTCAAAGCTCGAGCACGCGGTGTTCCGGTCCCCGCACCCTCACAACAGCGCGCTGCACCTGCTCGTGTCGCTGCTGCGCGACGACGACAGCTTCGACATGGTGAAAGAGATTCGCGGGCGCGCAAGGGACGCGGCAGTGGCCCGCGACTGTATCATGCCGCCTTCCATTGCCGCAGTGCGCGCGTCCGGAACGGGAACGGCACAGTCGCACGCGGCCCGGTGCCTCGCACTGGCCGCGTTTCTCGCGGCACACGTGCCCAAGGCGTACCTCGGCGACGTCAAGGCCAGCAACGTGACGGATGGCACCAAGGCGACGGCCAACACAAAAGAGCTGTTTGACGAGATCGAAAGGGCCCAGGGCGGAATACTGAGTGCAGACGAGACCGATCAACTCAAGCGTGGGCTCGAGACCATGGAGAAGTCGAGCATCCGCCGACAGGCGCGGACGGGCGCCACGTGGCTCCTCGAAGCGACCACGCTACTGGTCACGCCCAGCTCCGAGCTCGCGGTGCGCCTGGTTCCTGACCGCAATGACGCACTTGGCAAGGTGCTGTGCACCCAACTCGTGGCCGCGCATAGCCAGAACATGACGCTCTTGTTTCCGGCGCGTTTCACGGTCATTGTGCGCGACGTGACCATGCTGTAAATGTTATGTTAATTACCGGTACCGCGTGTCTTTGCACTCGATCGGGCACTGTCGACTCGACACACGAAAAAAAAACCATGTGCCAGGACAAGAACAAGTGTAGGGCGTGCACGTGTTTTGTCGTGGTCGTGGCGATTGGGGCGGTGATGGCCATCGTGTTTGGGGTGCTCAAGCTTGGCAGCAGCTCAAGTTCGACTGCAGATGTGACACTGGCACCGTCAGCGGCGCCCACCGTGTCGCACACGCCGACAGCAGCTCCATCGGCAGCCCCGACTCTTTCTCCGTCGACACTGGCGCCAACGCTTGCGCCCACGACGCGCGCACCCACGGCGGCCCCGACCCTGTCTCCAGCCGGAGCCAGCATTGCCAGTTCCGCACCGAGCCAGCCCATGGGCGCAATCGCCGGCGGAGTGGCAGGCGCCGCCGTGATTCTGGCCATCCTGGCCGTTGTGATGGTAGTCAAGCGCCGCCGCCGCAGCCGGTCGGCGCGCCGCGATGGCTACTCGGAACAGCGCGACGGCGAAGAGAGCGTGAGCCTCGAGCCTGGTCGTGGCGGCAACGAAGACGACAATGACGGCGGCGCGATCACTGGCGCCGTCAAGGGAACGCGACAGCACACCGAGGCGGACGACCTGGAGAGTGCGCCACCTCTGCCGTCTGCACGCAAGAGTCTCGACCGGGCAAGCCGCAGTGGCGGCGGAAGCGGGGAAGATGAGAATGTCGACGAGAATGGATTTGGTGCCTATGGCGACGACGGCGGCGGCAATGTCGACGAGCAGGACGCGGCGGGATCGGTGGTGCTCCGCGCACCGGCTGGTGCGCAGCGCGCCAGACATGTCCAGAGGGCGCTGGCGATCCTGTCCCAGACCAGCATTCTGGCGGCCATCAACCAGGCAGCGCGCCAGACGCAGCGCTCCAAGCGCGCGCTGCAGCAGCGGGGACGCGGCGACACGGCCGATCCGGATGCCGGGTACGAGACCGACACGTCGCGCGCCCAGTCTGAGCTCCGCGTGCCCCCGCGCGCCCCGGCCGGCAACGTGCATCGACGCACGCGCCCTTCGCGCCGGTTTGGGGCGGTCCGTGGCGCGCGCGTGGTCCAGGATCCGCGCAATGCCATGGCGCGCACCGCGTACGATGCCATGGCTGCGTACACGGACGACGACGCCGGTGCCGCAAGTAGCGTAAGCAGCGCGTCGCGGCCGCGCAGTGTGGCGTCGGTCGGTACGCGTACGCGCGTAGCTCCCATCCGCGTGCCCAATCCGCGTAGCGCCAGCATGCCGCTGGCATCCGCCGCGGCGGCCTATTCCGTGCTCGGAGACGATGGCGATGGCCAGATTGGCGTCGACGACTATGGCCTTCCTGTGATTCGCTCGACCGTGCGCATGGGAGCGTCCGCGTCGCAGCCACCCTCGCCGCCACACGACCCGCCCCCGCCAATTCCCCCGCGGCCGCAGCAACAACTGCTAGCACCGCCGGGCCGCGACGGCGCGGCTCGTGCCCCGGCGTCCGTGTACGACAACCCTGTGCGCGGCGACGGGGTCGACGAACTTCGCGCGCGCAACAGCGACCAGGACAGCGGAGACGATGATGACGGCGACGACGATGAAAAGGAATAAGACCGAGAATCAATAAATCGCGCGCACAAACAAGAATGCATTCATTGTGATCTAGTGAACCTTGACGTTCGCAAAGCGAGACCGGATGAGATCCTTGATTGCATCCTTGTTTGAGAAGGACCGCTGGACAAAGGCGTTGAGCGAGTTGACGCCACCGACGGCGGCCGAGACGCGGCCGGGGAACACTTCGCGCCCCTCCATGCTGCAGCCAGCCTCGAGCACCACGTCGCCCTTGGCGTCCTTGTACGCCGACGGGCCCTTGGAAATGGGCACGATGACCTTGGCGTGGCGCGAGAGCGGCGCGGGCGATACAACCTCGGCCGTGCTCAGCCGGCGTGCCCCACCAGACGTTTGGAACCTTTCGCCAATGTACTTGCCGAGCTCCGCGCCCACGCCGGTCTGCTTGACCGTGCCATCGCCAAAGCTGGCGCCAGGGTAGAAGATCTCGGGCAGTTCGCCCAATGTTTCATCGATGGCGACGAAAAACATGTCGTGGTGGCCGGCTCCAGCGGGCTTGAACACCGACCCAAGCGCAGAATCGCTGCCGGGCGAGGAAAAGGTGATAATCTTTGCACCGCACCCGGCGCTGTACGAGTTGGCAAGACGGCGCACGTCATTGACGACCAGAAGGGCGCTCTCGTCCTCCTCGACCAGGCCCATGAAGCAGTGCGTGGCGAGCTTGGTGACCTCAAACTCGGACGTGGTTCCCGAGTCGATCTGCTGCTTGGTGATGCACGTGGTGGCCCACTTGCCGCCCATGGCGCCAATGAGCGCCGCCGCCGTGGTGCACCGGATGTTCGGGCGAACAAGGTAGACGCGGTGTTTGGTAAAATCGAACACGCCAGAACCACCGGGATGGATACTGATCAGTGGCGAGCCCCCTGCGGCCGCCGGAGGATCGACCACGATGCAGCCGTGCTTGTTGAGGTCAGCTTCGGTGACGAGGACGACCGAGTCGCTCTCTTCGTCCTGGATGAGGATGTGGCACCCGTCCAGGAGACCGGCGTCAGCAGTCTTGTGGCGGTGGAGCTCGTAGTAGCTGCCATAGGCGACGACGCGCGCGAGAGGTTCGGTGGAGCCCGTCTTGGACTCGAGCTGGGGGATCTGGCGCGACTCGAAAATGTTGAGGCCGCCGACGACGAGCACGCGGTTGCCGCCCTGGGTGAAGCCGTCGCGGAATGCCTGGTCGCCGACGACCGACGAGGGCTGGCCGCGGAGCTGGGCCGCGAGACGGTCGACGGTGCCGGCGGGGAGCATGACGCCGTCGCGGCGCACGCCGGTGCGCGAGGGGATGCTGTTGGCCATCTCGGCAATGTTGATGGCGGCGTAGGGTCCGCCAACGTTGATGCAGTTAAACATGTCGAGACGCTTGCGGTAGAGCGCCACGAC
>JACCDR012460461.1_pt1 | contig 32733 bp, 28 predicted proteins | sample 7446431 | NCBI WGS metagenome assembly JACCDR01 (sample SAMN15323443, study PRJNA562643) | freshwater metagenome | isolation source: river surface water | place: USA:Blue River Watershed | collected 2017-08-17
TAGTTAGCCGGTGCTTATTCTTACAGTCCCGTCATGAGCCCCTAGTATTAATAGAGACCTTTTCGTTCTGTACAAAAGCAGTTTAAAACCCAAAGACCTTCGTCCTGCACGCGGAATGGCTGGATCAGACTTGCGTCCATTGTCCAAAATTCCCCACTGCTGCCTCCCGTAGGAGTCTGGGCCGTGTCTCAGTCCCAGTGTGGCTGATCGTCCTCTCAGACCAGCTACTGATCGTCGCCTTGGTGGGCCTTTACCCCACCAACTAGCTAATCAGATATCGGCCGCTCCATTAACGCCAGGCCCGAAGGTCCCTAGCTTTCCCCCGTAGGGCGTATGCGGTATTAGCTAACCTTTCGATTAGTTATCCCCCATTATTGGATACGTTCCGATATGTTACTCACCCGTTCGCCACTCGCCACCAGACCGAAGTCCGTGCTGCCGTTCGACTTGCATGTGTAAAGCATTCCGCCAGCGTTCAATCTGAGCCAGGATCAAACTCTATAGTTCGATCTTGATATTTTTTTTGCCCTTTCGAGCAACTCATAAATTGGAATCGACGTGATTTTCTTTGACGAATTTCACATCGTTTTACTTCATGAGCGTTTGTTAGCTAAAAAGCTAAGTTCCTAAAGAACTTGGCAATCACCATCAAACGCCCACGCTTATCGGCTGTATGTTTTTAATGAACCACTCGATTTCTCGAACAACTCGCTGCGATCAGCGAAGCCTTGCAGTATACATCGGATTTTTGAACATTTCGAAGAAATTTAAAAAATCTTTTTTACCACCTCTACCAATTGCATCTCGGGTTAACCCTTAACAAATCTCATCAGCGGAGCCCGTCAGTATAGCACTACTTTTTATGCTCGCGCAACTCTTTTTGAAAAAACTTTTCAGAAAGCCCCGCCGCCCGCATTGCCACAGGGCAAGCACCTGTCAATGCCACGCGTCAGCCCCGCTCGATAATGCGGCATGTCTTTGATTACTTTACAGAACGCCCAACTCGCTTTTGGGCATGTCGCTTTGCTTGATCACGCAGAGTTTTCCCTTGAAACCGCTGAACGGGTAGGCCTGATTGGCCGCAATGGAGCGGGCAAGTCATCTTTACTCCGCATCCTGGGCGGCCTTGAAAAGCCTGACGATGGCGACCTGCGCGTTCAACAGGGTCTGCGCGTAACGTATGTGGCGCAAGAGCCGCAACTCGACAGCAACGCCTCTGTCTTTGATGCTGTCAGCGCAGGTCTTGCGCGCGTGATCCATTTGATAGAGCAGTACTCTGCGGGCGAAGGCGACCTCACAGCCATGCAAAACGAGATTGAACTATTTGATGGCTGGAATTGGGAACAGCGCGTACAAGAAACATTGCACCGTCTGCACCTTGACCCTGACGCGCGTATCAATGCGCTATCGGGAGGCACGCTCAAACGCGTAGCCCTCGCCCAAGCGCTGGTGACATCGCCAGACGTGCTTTTGCTCGATGAACCCACCAACCACCTGGATCTCGACAGCATTGAGTGGCTTGAGCAACTCTTAATTGATTTCAAGGGCAGCATCATCACCATCACGCATGACCGCTCCTTCTTAGACAAAGTGGCCACGCGCATTGTGGAATTAGACCGCGGCCACTTGATGACGTATCCCGGCAACTTCTCTCAATACCAACAACAAAAAGAAGAACAGCTCGCACAAGAGGCCGTCATCAATGCCAAAGCAGACAAGCTCTTGGCAGGCGAAGAAGTGTGGATTCGCAAAGGTGTAGAAGCCCGCCGCACACGTAGCCAAAGCCGCATTGCACGCCTAGAAGCACTGCGCAAACAACGTGAAGCCCGCCGTGATGCCGTTGGTCGCGTGAAGTTGGATGTTGCCAGCGGTACACCGACAGGCAAGATCGTGGCCGAACTCACAGAGGTCAACAAAACCTTTGGCGACAAAGTCATTGCCAAAAACTTCTCCGCCACTTTCTTACGCGGCGACAAGATCGGTTTGATTGGCCCCAACGGCGTAGGCAAATCCACCTTGCTCAAAATGATTCTGGGGGAGCTTGAAGCTGACAGCGGAAAAATTCGCCAAGGAGCCAACCTGCAAGTGGCTTACTTTGACCAAATGCGTAACGCACTGAACATGGATGCGTCGCTAGAAGACTTCATCAGCCCCGGCAGTGAGTGGATTGAAATTGGCACACAACGCAAGCACGTCAAGAGCTATTTAGACGACTTCTTGTTTTCTCCAGCGAGAGCCACATCCCCCGTACGTTCGCTGTCAGGCGGCGAACGCAACCGCTTGCTGTTGGCTCGCTTGTTTGCCCGCCCTGCCAACGTGTTGGTACTCGATGAGCCGACCAACGACTTGGACATCGACACACTTGAATTGCTAGAAGAGCTGCTGCAAAACTACGATGGCACAGTCTTCATCGTCAGCCATGACCGGACTTTCCTTGACAACGTGGCCACCAGTACCTTGGTGTTTGAAGGCACAGACGACAAACCCGGTTTCTGGCGTGAATACGAAGGCGGTGTACAAGACTGGCTCATTCAGTCGGAGCGCGCACGTGGCTTAGCCCCACAAGCCAAAGCCACCACGCCAGCCACCAAGGCAGCTCCCGACGCACCCAAAGTTGCAGCAGCACAACCTGCAACGAAAGCACGCAAGCTGAGCTACAAAGAACAGCGCGAATTGGATGCCTTGCCAGAACTGATTGCCTCACTCGAGGCTGAGCAAAAAGAAACACAGACCGCCTTGAACGACAGCAGCTTGTACGCCAGCGACCCCGCCAAAATGGCCCAGCTGCACAAGCGGGATACGGAAATCGAAGACGCCTTGATGACAGCCCTTGAACGCTGGGAGCAACTATCCTCGCCTGCATGAGCAGTGCTGAACTCTTTGCCTTGATCACCCTCGCCACCGTGGGCACCTTCACACCGGGCCCAAACACAGCGTTGTCGGCCACGCTCGCAGCCAACCACGGCTTGCGCCTAGCTTTGCCATTTGTGTGCGCCGTGCCAGCGGGCTGGGGCCTGCTACTCATCCTCAATGCCGCTGGATTGGGTGTGATGGTGATGGAGTTCCCTCCCTTGCGCTGGGGCCTGCTGGCGGCCGGCATGCTGTACTTGGTTTGGTTATCTTGGAAGCTGGCCACCACCCAACACCTCAGCGAAGCAAGACATGGCCCCATCGTGGGTTTTAAACAAGGTGTAATGCTTCAGTTCGTCAACATCAAGGCTTGGTTTTTGGCGTTGTCGGTGGTGAGTGGCTGGGTCATTGGGCACGATGACACATTGGCACGCTTGCTTGAGACCTTGCCCATCTTTATGTTCTTTGGCCTCGCCAGCAACCTCACCTACGCGTGGATCGGCGCCAGCTTGCGGCACTGGCTGCGCGGCCCGAACGATACGGCACAACGCCTGCATTGGTTTAACCGGTGCATGGCCGTTGCACTGTTGGCCGCAGTGGCTTGGATGGTGCGCGCCGCCCTCAACCCAATTTAAAAACCATGGGACACCTTTATTTAGTGCGTCACGGACAGGCCTCTTTGGGCGCAGACGATTACGACCAACTCAGCCCCTTGGGCACACAGCAAAGCCAGCGCTTAGGCGAGCACTGGCGCGCGCAAGGCATCTCGTTTGACACGGTCATCACAGGCACAATGAAGCGCCATGCACAAACCTTGGCCGGCATTCAACACAGCATGGGCACACAGCACACAGCCTTGATGTGGCCCGGCCTCAACGAATACGACGCAGAGGCCGTCATTCGCGCCATTCGACCTGGCGAATTAGTGAAGCCAACGTCACCCGATGGCTACAAGCAGTATTTCCGTTTGTTGCGCGATGGACTGGCACAGTGGATGGCGGGTGTGGTCAGTCCACAAGGCATGCCAAGTTACACAGAGTTTGCAAAAGGGGTCACGTCAGCGCTCGATCACATTCGACAACACCACGAAGGCCATGTTTTGCTGGTCTCCAGCGGCGGCCCCATTGCCACGGCCGTGGCACACGTGCTTCGCACCAGCCCAGAAACCAGCATTGAACTGAACATGCGTTTGCGTAACAGCGCGGTGACTGAATTCAGCTTCAACCCCAAACGCCATAGCTTGTTGTCTTTCAACCATGTGCCGCACTTGGAAACACCCAGCCACAAAGACTGGGTGACTTTCGCCTAAAGCTCAACACCTGTTGAGCGCTCTGCCGTACGCAAGTTAAACGCGCACCGTGCTCAAGGGCAACGCGATCAACTCTTTGAGCAGCAGCGCGAGTTGCTCACCCGCACTGTGCACCAGCGCTTCGCCTTTGGCTGCGGTTGCGGCGGAGGCGTCGCCTGCGGCACCTTGTGGGTTGTAGTCTTGCATATGCCAACCCAGCTTGGCGCTTTTGCCGTTACCCAACACCGCGTAATGCTTGGCTCGTTCTTGCGAGGTGGAGGCAAAGTTTTTCGCCTCAGCCATGTTCACACGACTGGGCGACAGCGCCAACATCATCGAGGTTTCGATATCGCCAGCATGAATGCCAAAGCGGTGTTCGTCTGCCGAGAACTGGCTCATGGCATCTGCATCCAACGGCAAGTTGTACCAACTGCTGCTGTAAACAATCAGGCCATGCTGCGCGCGCAACTCACGCGCCACCACATCCATCAGCCCCACGTTGCCGCCATGGGCGTTGAACATCAAGAGCTTCTTCACGCCCGCGCGTGCCACCGATGCGCCGATGTCACACCAGAGTTGAATCAAAGTTTGTGGCGACAGATGCAGCGTGCCGGCAAACGCGGTGTGCTCGGTGCTCAAGCCCAAGGTTTGTGTCGGCAACACCAAGACAGGATCCGTCGCGGCCAAATGGGTCAAGGCAGCGTTCACCACACCGTCCACCAACACCGTGTCCACCGACAACGGCAAATGCGGCCCATGCTGTTCGGTGGCACCCAAAGGCAAAACAGCCACGGCGCGTGCGGGGTCAAGCGCTGCGAAGTCACGGGTGTTGAGCTCGGCCCAACGGTGTGAGACCAAAGCTTGAGTAGTTGGTGTGCTGGTGTTCGCAGTCATAAGTGCCATCTTACTTTCCCGCATGGTCCCTGTTCCGCAAGGGGGGCTTGCGCTGGGTAACATCTGACGCATGCTGAAACTTATCTCTCGCCTTTGGTTGATTAGCTGCTTGCTTGGCTCCGCATGGGCGCAAGGCGCACCCACGGCGATCGTCCAAACCCCACAGGTACGCGCTGAGCTGATGGCCCATGCCCCACAAGGCGTTCAGGCTGGCCAAGCCTTGTGGGTGGGCTTGCAGCTCACACACCAACCCGAGTGGCACACCTACTGGCGCAACCCTGGCGATTCCGGTTTACCCACACACATTGAACTCAACTTGCCCGCTGGCATCACGGCCGGCGATGTGCAATGGCCGCTGCCGCACAAACTCAAAGCAGGCAACCTCACCAACTACGGCTTTGAGAAAACCGTCTTGTTGGCCGTGCCGCTCACGGTGTCCAAGCAGTTCAAACCCAACGCACACAACGAACTGGACATTCAACTCCACGCCAACTGGCTGGTGTGTCGACTGGAATGCATCCCACAAGAAGGTGACTTTGCGCTTCGCATTCCAGCCAACAGCAGCTTTGCGCCCAACGCAGCCGCATTTGACACCGTCTTAGCCGCCCAACCCTTGGCATCGCCCCACATTAAAGTGACCAGCAGTTTTGATGCGCAGCGCTTGGTGCTGCAAGTCAGTGGCCTGCCATCAGCACTTCAAGGCAGAACGCTCAGCGTGTTTCCTGAAAATCCAGAAGTGATTGAGTCAGCCGCCGAACAACACCCACGCGCCAGCCAATCATGGCAAGGCGATGTCTGGACAGTGCAGCTACCCCTGAGTAGCTTGCGTTTGACAGACCCCAAACAGCTGGGCTTTTTACTCATTTCAGGTGAAGGCACCCAACGCCAAGGTGTTGCGGTCTCGACCGCCATCACTCAAGCTTGGCCTGCTGTGTCTGAGCTGGCAGTCAATCAGACGCCTGCTGTGAACAACGCCCCGACTGAAAGTGAAGGCACTTTAGGTTTTGGCTTGGCACTGGTTGGGGCATTTATCGGCGGTCTCATTCTCAACCTCATGCCTTGTGTGCTGCCTGTGCTGGCCATCAAGCTGCTGGGCTTTGCACAACACAGCCGCGCACACCGTGCACACCGCGTGGCGGGCATGGCCTACACAGCGGGTGTGGTGCTGAGCTTTTTGACATTGGGCGCAGGCGTGCTCGCCCTGCGCGCTGCAGGCGAACAACTCGGCTGGGGCTTTCAACTGCAATCCCCCGTTGTGGTGACTGTGCTGGCGGCGTTCTTCACCCTCATTGCACTCAATTTGTTTGGGCTGTTTGAGTTTGGACAAATCTTGCCTTCGCGCATTGCCAGCTTTCAATACAAACATCCGGTGATGGATGCCGCGCTCTCAGGCGTGTTGGCGGTTGCCGTTGCCTCCCCTTGCACCGCGCCGTTCATGGGCGCATCGTTGGGGCTGGCCATGACCCTGCCCACTTGGCAAGCACTGAGCATTTTTGTCGCCATGGGTTTGGGCCTTTCTGCCCCCTATTTACTGGCCAGTTTTGTGCCCGCTGTCGCGCGGCGATTGCCGCACCCCGGACCATGGATGGTCACCTTGCGTCAACTGTTGGCCTTCCCCATGTTGGCCACCGTGGTGTGGTTGCTTTGGGTGCTAGGGCAACAAACCAGTTTGGATGCCGCCATGTTTGCACTGGGCGGTCTGTTGCTGCTTGCGCTGTTCATTTGGGCACTCAAACAACACACGCCTGCTGCGCGCGGTTTGGCATGGTTGATTGCCGCTGTGTTGACTTGGGGGAGCATCAGTTTTATTGAAACACTGGACGCGCCTGAAAACAGTGCCACGTCTTCCGTTTCTACCCAAGGGACGGAGCTGTGGCAACCATGGTCACAAACCACAGTCGCGCAAAACTTGGCTCAAGGCCGCCCCGTATTTGTGGACTTCACCGCCGCATGGTGTGTGACTTGCCAGATCAACAAAAAATCCACGCTCTCCGACAGTGCGGTATTGGCTGACTTCGCTGCACACCAAGTCACACTGATGCGTGCCGATTGGACGCGACGCGACCCCGCCATTACCCAAGCACTCACCGCCTTGGGGCGTAGCGGTGTACCCGTGTATGTGTTGTACGCACCGGGTCAACCGCCCGTGGTGTTGTCCGAGTTACTCAGCGTGCGCAAAATGCACGAAGCGCTCGCCACTTTGCCCACAAAGAAACCATGACGCACGGCGTCATTCACCAAGTCATGTGCACCACAGCCAAACAAGCCACCGATGCGGGCTTGATGGTTGAGCAACGTCAACTAGGCTAAGCCCGTCCTCGGCGACAATGGCGCCATGTTTGCACCACTCCAAAACGACACCTTTTTGCGCGCTTGTCTGCGCCAAGCCACCGACCACACCCCCGTTTGGCTCATGCGCCAAGCCGGTCGCTATTTGCCTGAATACCGTGAGACCCGCGCCAAAGCGGGCAGTTTCATGGGCTTGGCCACCAACGTGGACTACGCCACCGAAGTGACCTTGCAGCCCCTCGACCGTTACCCGCTCGACGCCGCCATTTTGTTCAGCGACATCCTGACCGTGCCAGACGCCATGGGGCTTGGCTTGTCGTTTGCGTTGGGTGAAGGCCCCAAGTTCGCCAAGCACGTGCGCGACGAAGCTGCCGTGGCAGAACTGGCCGTGCCCGACATGAACAAACTGCGCTATGTGTTTGATGCCGTCACCAGCATCCGCAAAGCGCTCAATGGCCGCGTGCCTTTGATTGGTTTCTCAGGCAGCCCTTGGACGTTGGCCTGCTACATGGTCGAAGGCGGTGGCTCAGACGACTACCGCCAAGTCAAAAGCCTGATGTACAGCCGACCGGACTTGATGCGCCGCATCTTGGAAATCAACGCCGATGCAGTGGCCCTGTACCTCAACACCCAAATTGAAGCCGGCGCACAAGCCGTGATGATTTTTGACAGCTGGGGCGGTGTATTGGCCGATGGCATGTTCCAACAATTCAGCTTGGCCTACACCAAGCGGGTGTTGTCGCAACTCAAGCGTGCGCAAGACGGCTCGGTGGTCCCCCGTTTGGTGTTCACCAAAGGCGGCGGTTTGTGGCTGCCAGAGATGGCCGACCTCGACTGCGACGTGTTGGGCGTGGACTGGACGGTCAATCTCGCAAAAGCTCGCGCCCAAGTGGGCGGCCCTGTGGGCGGCCCCGGCAAGGCCTTGCAAGGCAACCTTGATCCCAACGCGTTGTTTGCGCCAGCAGACGCCATTGCGGCTGAAGCACGACGGGTGTTGGACGCCTTTGGCAAACCACACATCGACACAAGCACCACCGGCCCCACCCAAATTTTCAACTTGGGCCACGGCATCAGCCAATTCACCCCACCTGAGAGTGTGGGCGTCTTGGTAGACACGGTGCACAGCCACTCGCGGGCCTTGAGAAAACCTTAAAAACGAGTCAGAAAACAGTGTGTCAAGTCACCAAAAGTTTTACTTCGGCTTCACACTTATGCACAAAAAAGTGGATCCAGTGCACCTTGTTGGTTTTTTCTTGTGCAGCATTTTCGAAAACTTTAATCGGCTGTAAGTCATTGATTTATATATGATTCTTGTGGTGCATTTTTTTCAGGCAGTTTGTTCCAAGCCTTGATCTATGCGCCTTCGGAGCTGCTAAACAGCAGATATCAACAAAGTTATCCACAGAAATTTTGGGTTTACCCTGAAGCCTTTTTAAATCAACAACTTATTCGCTTTTTTGCAGAACTTTTCGAACAAAGCACCCCAACTCACCACTTGACATGTCGCACTCAATTTCAGTGATGGTTCACACCCCTGCGCACAGCGGGATAGGTGGCGCACTCACGTACGAAAGCGACGCCGTGCATGTACCCGGCACCTTGGTGCGTGTGCCCTTGGGTAAACGAGAGCTATTGGGCATCGTTTGGGATGCGACAGACGCCGGACAGGTGGCCCCCCCCGAAAACACACCGCCCGACGAACAAGCCACGCTGCAACTACGTCCAATTTCCAGCGTACTCGAAGGCATCGCACCGTTAAACGCCCATTGGCGCCAGCTGGTGCAGTTTGCCGCAAGCTACTACCAACGCAGCGCAGGCGAAGTGGCTTTAGCAGCACTCCCCAGCCAGCTGCGAGACCTAACACCAGAGCAATGGGATCGCCGCTTGAAGCGCAAACCCAAAGCCACCAGCCCCTACGAAAGCACAGCGCCACACATCCCCACGGCCACTGACGAACAAGCGCAAGCCTTGGCAGACATCGCCGCCAACACCGGTCCTTTCTTGCTCTATGGCAACACGGGCAGCGGCAAAACCGAGGTGTATTTGCGCGCCGCCCAATCGGTGCTTGAGCAAGATGCGACTGCGCAGATTTTGGTGATGGTCCCAGAGATCAACCTCACACCACAACTCGAAGAACGCTTTCGCGCACGCTTTTGTCCGCAATGGGGCACAGATTGCTTGGTGGCCATGCACAGCAGCCTCACGCCTGCGCAGCGTTTGAAAAATTGGCTCGCCGCACACAGCGGCGAAGCGCGCATTGTGTTGGGCACACGCATGGCCGTGTTTGCATCGATGCCGCATTTGCAACTCATCGTGGTCGACGAAGAACACGACCCAAGCTACAAACAACAAGAGGGGGCGCGTTATTCGGCACGAGACTTGGCGGTGTATCGCGGGCAACTCGAAGGTGCCAAAGTCATTCTGGGTTCGGCCACACCATCGCTCGAAAGCTGGCACCACAGCCGCCCCGCCACCGACACGCAATCGGCCGGCCGTTACAAACGCTTGGCCATGCCCTCACGTGTCGGCCAAGGCGCCTTGCCTTTGGTGCGTCGCGTGGACATGAACCGTCAGCCGTACAAAACCGTGTTCTCGAATCACCTGCTCGACGCCATGCGCGAGCGCGTGACGCGGGGCGAACAAATTTTGGTGTTGCTCAATCGCCGAGGCTACGCACCTGTGTTGAGCTGTCATGACTGCGGTTGGAAAAGCGAATGCCCGCACTGCAGCGCCTACCGCGTGTTTCACAAACTCGACCGCACCCTGCGCTGCCACCACTGCGGCTTCACACAACCCGTGCCACGCGCGTGTCCGAGTTGCGGCAACTTAGACATCAGCCCTTTGGGCCGAGGCACTGAACAACTGGAAGAGCACTTAGCCGAACTCTTGGCCGATGTGCGAAGGCCCGACGGCGAGCCCATTCGCATTGCCCGTATCGACGCAGACAGCACACGCCTCAAAGGCGAGCTCGAACGCCAGTTGGCCGAAGTGCACGCAGGTGCGGTGGATGTGCTGGTGGGCACGCAAATGATTGCCAAAGGCCATGACTTCAGGCGCGTCACGCTGGTGGCTGCACTCAACCCCGATGGGGCATTGTTCTCGAGCGATTTCCGTGCACCTGAGCGGCTGTTCAGCTTGCTCATGCAAGCGGCGGGTCGTGCGGGCCGCGATGCAAGCATGCAAACCACCAGCCCGTGCGAAATGTGGGTGCAAAGTTTTCATCCACTGCATCCGCTGTTTGAAGCCCTCAAACAACACGACTACCCCGCCTTTGCCGAGCAACAGCTCAAAGAACGCGAGCAAGCCACCTTGCCACCCTTCAGCTTTCAAGCTTTGGTTCGTGCAGAGGCACGTAGCCAAGAAGCCGCGCAAGGCTTTTTAAATGCCGCACGTGATGTGGGTGCAGCACTGGCGGATGAATTGCTGGTGGATTTGTACCCCGCTGTGCCCATGACGATTCAACGCGTGGCCAACATCGAGCGTGCGCAAATGCTGATTGAGTGCACCTCACGCAAAGCTTTGCAGCATTTTTTGGCGCATTGGCAAGGTGATTTGCACGGGCTGCGCAGCGCGCATAAGCAGGTCATTCGCTGGGCCGTGGACGTCGACCCACTCGCGATTTAAAACATCCACATGTGATGAACGTGGCTTATCCGTGTAACAACGCCACAGCCCCAGAAAAGGTGAAGAACGCTGCGGCCGTGGTGAACAAAATGATCATGGCAATGCGCCCCGTGTCTGCCCCAAAACGCTCGGACAACAACGCCACATTACTCGCGCTGGGCAACGCCGCCACCAAGACCACCACCACCATGGTGAAGCGCTCGATCACAAAGCCCATTTGCACCGCAGTGGCGAGCACCAACAACACCAGCACTGGATGTAAGAGCAATTTAAAAATCGCAACTGGCAAAAAGTCGCGCCACAGAATGGGGGGATGACCGCTTTCTTTCACACGAATTTGTGAACGTGCCAGCACCGCGCCAATGGTGAACAGTGCCACGGGCGAGGCAGCATCGGCCAACAAACCCACCGTCTTAGCCACTGGCCCCACCAACTGCCAGTCCATCGCTGAGGACAAACCACCTAAGCTGATGGCCCACGGCATCGGGTTGGTCAACACGCCTTTGAGTGCGCTCTTGGCAGCTCGACTGGCGCCATGTTCATCTGCGCCATCCAGTCGAGACAAAGCGATGCACAAGGACGTGGTGATGACCATGTCCACCACAATCGTCACGATGGCAGGGCCTGCCGCTGACGCGCCCAACAAGGCCACCAACAATGGCACGCCCATAAAGCCGGTGTTAGGAAATGCGCCCACGAGCGCACCAAACGACGCATCATTCCAACCGATGCGACGATTCAAACTAACGGCCACCACAAAACCCACCATCAGCAAAGCGCACAACAAATACGCAAAAAACAGCGTGGCATCTAGCAACTGCACGATGGGCGTGCTGGCACCGAAGCGGTACAACATGCAAGGCAGTGCAAAAAACAGCACAAAGCCATTGAGGCCGGGAATGGCGTCCAGTGGCAACATGCGGCGATGCGCCGCCACAAAGCCCGCCAAAACCAGCGCAAAGAAGGGGAAGGTGACAAGAAGAATGTTTAGCACGCGCCTATTTTGCCCTCTTGGCGGGTCGGTATCATTGCCCGCTTCACTTCAACTGTCTCCCGAATGTCTGCTGGTCTCAATCTCGCGCAACAAGAAGCCGTCAATTTCTTGCACGGTCCTTGTCTGGTGTTGGCGGGGGCAGGCTCGGGCAAGACGCGCGTCATCACGCACAAGATCGGCCGCCTCATTCAAACAGGCTTAGAACCCAAGCGCATCGCCGCGATCACTTTCACCAACAAAGCCGCCGCTGAAATGCGTGAACGCGCACGCGGCCTGATTGGCAAAGCCGCCAACGATGTGCTGATTTGCACCTTCCACGCGCTAGGCGTTCGCATGCTGCGCCAAGACGGCGGCGTGATGGGCCTCAAGCCCCAGTTCAGCATCATGGACAGCGGTGATGTGACGGGCATTTTGAAAGATGCGGGTGGGACTACCGACATTGCCACCGCACGCCAATGGCAATGGACCATCAGCTTGTGGAAAAACATGGGGCTGAACTCAGGCCAAGCGATGGCGATTGCCAAAGACGACAACGAACGCACCATCGCCAAAATCATGGCACGGTACGAAGAGCGTTTGTCAGCCTATCAAAGCGTGGACTTTGATGACCTGATTGGCATGCCTTTAAAGCTGTTGCAAGAGCATGAAGAGGTGCGCCAAAAGTGGCAACACCAACTGGGCCATGTGCTGGTGGACGAATACCAAGACACCAATGCCACCCAATATGAAGTGCTCAAGTGCCTCGTGGGTGAGAATGCCCGCTTCACCGCGGTGGGCGATGACGACCAATCCATCTACGGCTGGCGCGGCGCCACGCTAGACAACCTGCGCAAGCTGCCACAAGACTTTCCGAATCTCAAAGTCATCAAGCTCGAACAAAACTACCGTTCCACCAGCGCCATTCTGCGCGCAGCCAACAATGTGATTCAGCCCAACCCCAAGCTGTTTCCGAAAACCCTGTTCTCGGAGTTGGGCGAAGGTGAACCTGTGCGCGTGGTCGATGCAGACACCGAAGAGCACGAAGCTGAACGCGTGGTGGCACGCATCCAATCTTTGCGTGCAGGCACTGACGCCAGTGGCAGCGGCCACCGCGAGCTGCAAGACTTTGCCATCCTCTACCGCGCCAACCACCAAGCACGCGTGATTGAAATCGCCATGCGCAAAGCGCAAATTCCATACAAGGTGTCAGGTGGCCAAAGCTTTTTTGACCGCGCTGAAATTCGCGACCTGTGCTCATGGCTGCGCTTGTGGGTCAACAACGACGACGACCCTGCGTTCTTGCGCGCCGTCACCACGCCTAAGCGTGGCATTGGCCACCAAACCTTGGCTTCGCTGGGTGAGTTCGCCAGTAAATATAAGCTCAGTATGTTTGAGGCGCTGTTCAGCAACAGTTTGCCTTCTGTGCTCAGTACACGTGCGTTGGGCAGTCTGCATGAGTTTGGTCGCTATGTGAACGACCTCGAATTTCGCGCCCGCCTCACCACGGGTGCAGAAGACGCCCGTGCTTTTTTGACCGATTGGCTCAAAGACATTGGCTACGAAAAACACCTCTACGACGCCGAAGAAAGCGAAAAAGCTGCGGCTTCTAAATGGGCCAATGTCATGGAGTTTTGCGACTGGATGGCCCAGCGTTGTGGCGGCCAAATTGACGACACAGCCGGCGTGACCACTGGCAACGAAGTGAAGAACTTGCTTGAAGTGGCGCAAACCATCGCGTTGCTATCTACGCTCACTGAACGCGAGAAAGACCAAAACGTGGTGACTCTCTCCACCTTGCATGCCTCCAAGGGTTTGGAGTGGCCGCATGTCATGTTGGTGGGCGTCACCGAAGGCATGTTGCCCTTCCGCCTAGACGATGAACCGGGCACCGAGCACACCAACGAAAACATTGCCGTGCGCCTGCAAGAAGAACGCCGACTGATGTACGTAGGCATCACCCGCGCCCAGCGAACCTTAGCGGTGAGCTGGACGCGCAAGCGCAAAAAAGGTCGCGAAATGATTGCGGCTCAACCCAGCCGATTCATTGCGGAGATGGGCTTAGACAAAGACACCGTCAAAGAAGACCCGCGCGAAAAACTCAAAGCCTTGCGCGCTGAGTTTGCACAACGCGCCAGCGCAGCTTCTGCACAAACCGCAAACAACATATAAAGATTTGTCGGCAAATAAAAAAGCCTAAGTAGTTAACTACTTAGGCTTTTTAGTTTGGTGGTGGAGTATAGCAGTTCGGCAAACACTCATCCCGTAGGTGTGAGACGTGCCGTCCCGAGTTTGTCCCCCAATGAGGAATACGGGGTGCATCCAAGGATCTGCTCTAACCACCTCACTGGTTCGGGGAATTCCCTTCCGGTGCGTGTGTCGATTGCTTGCGCCAACACAGTGGCACTTGCTTAGATTTAATTTTATCCGCATCTAGCGCCTCTTGCCGCCGCCAATGGCACCGCCGGAGAGGGGGGCGGTGTGATGCTGATCGCGAAGTACGTATCAAATCTACTAGTGCGTAATCCGCGAGAGCCGGTCTAGACGTCTGTCTCACTTATCCACTCGCAAATACTTTCTGACACGCTCTATGCCGTGGCCGGAAGGAGTCAACGCCCCAAACAGCGAGCCATCGTAGCCATAGCCCACGAGGCCTTTCGACCTACGCTCACGCAGGCCCACCAGATTCTTATCGCGCAGTGAGGACACAACTTTCATGGCCTCTTTGTGCTCAAAGCCGAGGTGACGCGCTAGATCATCGGTGGCAACACACTCCGATCGCTTACCGTCAACATACGCCTGATGTTCAAGAACTACGAACACCAAGGCCTTCATTTCAGTTGCGGGGGATATCTTTGGCATCGGCTTTACGTCGCATCTGGTTGAGATACTTGGCTGTAGGAGTTAAAAAGACGAATGCTCTCTTGAAACAGTCTGGCGTACTCGGGGTGCTCTAGTGCCTTGATGCCGAACGCCCGAAAGGTCACTTCGATGAAGTGACCATTTTTCGTTTTGATAGTGGAGATGTCATAGACGTTCCGCTGCCCAGGCACTGCTTTCATCCACAAAGGAACCGTCTTCTTAAGTATTTTCGGATTCCCCTTGATGAGAATCTCTCGCCCTTGAATGTCAACAACGAGTGTGCCCTCTCCTTTTGGCAAGGGGAATGTTGCTAAAGGCCCGATTTCTCTCAGCAGAGGCCACCATCCCGCTTTCTTCTTTTCTAGCGCATCGGGTGAATGCCGTTGGGGTGTTTTGTCTGGATCAGTGCAAGGATGCTTAGGCCATGGCGGGCCAAGACTGTCGAAGAAAACAGAACCGCCCTCTGGTGATTTGTAAAAAAAGACGGGTGCGCTGCAGATCGGACATTTGGCATTTGGGTTTGTGTGACTCTCTGCCTTTGACCAATCTGGCGCGGCCCACTGGCCGTTGGCTTCATAAAAAATGCCGCCCCAGCCGCAGTTGCAATCCGGTGGATGATTGTGTGCGTTACACGACATGGACCGACCTTTCGTTGGTAATACATACAGGCTTGATTGCTACTCGAGCAGCAATCAAGCCTTGTGAGCACGATACAGCGGATGCAGCCCAGCTTTGATAACGCAAAGTTCCCAGATGCCAGGGGGCATCTTCCGATGCCCGGCCTCCCACAACTGCCATGCTCTCAAGCTCACGTGCACCATCAGCGCCGCTTCCCTTTGGGTGTAGCCGAGCGCTTTGCGAGTACTCTTTAGCTGCTCTGGTGTTGGTGATTTAAGCATGATTGCAATTATTTTACGAACAATGTTCGCAAAGCCTACAGTTTTCTGTAGAGTCGATCAGGTTGAGCATTCAGCGCGCGCGCAGAAAGCACTTTCTGGCAACTTGGGATACAAACAGACATGCAAACCCTTGATGAAATCCGGACAGAAGCAAATATCAGTAAGCGCCTCTGGGTCAAGGTACTTGGGATGCTGCAGCAAAACTGGTGTGTTGTAGAACCTGGTCCAACTGGTTCGTTCGAACTGGTGTTCTTTTATGACCAAGGCGAGGTCTTCGATTGGCTTTCTGCGCCTGACATGGCATCGGCCCAGTACGCCTTGCACGTCAATGGCTTTACCTCGATGCGGACGTATTCGAGTTTCTACCGTGTAGCGGGTATGCCACGATTGCCTGAATCCGGGGTCAGGGAGCGCAATCACCCAATCTATTCAGGTGGAGAGTACTGGGAAACATTACTTGAGAGTGAGCTAGGCACACAGTTGCCGACGCCAAGCATTCCAACTAACTGTTCAGATACTGATCTGTTTCGCTTTTCAGAGGCGCAAGACCTGTGCTGGTACACGGTTGTTGAAGAGATTGCCCGGAGCCAAAAAGAAACGCACTGGATGTGGTTTGTTTTTCCGCAGCTTCGTGGTCTTGGGTCAAGTCGTTTTGCTCAATATTTTGGTCTTGCTAATCCTCGTGAAGCGGCAGGGTATTGGGACGACAATTTACTAGGCGACAGGCTGCGCAGCTGCATAAATTTATTGCTGGAGCTCCCGGCAGACACACAGATTGAACGGATATTTGGTGCTGTCGATGCTATGAAATTGCGTTCGTGCATGACTATTTTTGAAGCTGTGTCCTACGAAGACACAGGCATCGTGCAAGTGTTGGATCGTTATTTCGGTTCTGAGCGCTGTCCACGAACCCTGGACATGATGAAGAATTCAGAGGTTGCCCGACCAATGCGAATTTCGCGCATGGACATCGAAGATGATCGACACAAGACTGAACCTCCGCACACGCGCAGTGAAAAACTCAAGTCATTCATTGACAACATGTAAGGCGGCTAGTTCGCCATCGGTCTAGCCCAGACTTTACTTGGCAAGAACCAGTGCCTTCATCTCGGTTGCCGGGAAAACCTTTTCCTAATCCCGTCTATGGCTCCTCGTCAAAGTCAGGCTCAACTTCTCCGACCTCAACGTCATACTCGCCACCAGCTAGCTCAATTGATGGGTCCAGCTCATCAACTGCCGCATGCTCAAGATCCCCGCGCAAGGTGATGAACATATCCACTTCCAGTTCATGATCGCGTGTGACCTCTAGAGAGCCAAAATTAAACTCTTCATGGTCGATGGTGTCGTATATAAAGAATTCAACATTCACGTCCACCGAGACCTGAACTGTTGCCCTGACCTCAATGATGCAAATGGTGGGGTCATGCTCCACTAACCATGTACCAATTCCAGTCAGGTCCACCGAATGACCGAGGTAGTGCGCTTGATCCACCTCTGCCTCAACACGATGACAGAACCCCGTCCAGACATCATCTGCATTCCAATATGCGCCAGCGACATGGTTTTCAACTGCGGCCTGCACTAACGTAGAAAGACTGCTGGCGGTGTTTGAGAGCTCTGCACTGACTTTCGCGGTCACGCCCGCTGCCACCGGATTGGTGGACTTGAACAGCGCGGCGAATTCATCCAAGGATTTCACACAGTAGAGCCAATCACTGTGCTTGGCGAAATCTGCCCAACCTCCGTCCCTCGAGATTAAGATGCCTTGCTTTTGGGTTGCCTTGGCATGGTTCTCCAACGTCAAAAGTGCGGCAGCATCGGGGAATTCGGACTTCTTTCTAGCTTCAAATGGTGACAATTCCTGGAAATAGCGGTCAAACATCTGCCGCGCCAAATCTGGCCCAGCTATTGGTAGGACGCCCCCACCTAGGCTTGCCACAAAGGCACTGAACTCTTTGGAAAAATTGCGAGCGGTGACAGATTCGGAGTCAAGCGCTTTGACTTGTTCACTGACAGGGGTGAAATTCAGCCCTGATAGGCGTTGCAGTTTTGCAATTGCTGCACTCAACTCTTTCGCAACCTTGGACACCGGCTCCATTCGATGAGCGTGGACTTCCCGCTCAACAATTTCAGTTTGCTGGATGGTCAGCCAAGCCGGTCTCTGCAGTGGCAATGCACGTAACGCACCGGCGGAAAATTTGTACGCATGGCTCTGAATTACGTCTGTATCGATGGAAAAGAAGCCAACGCTCTTGTCTTCCAGCAATGCTTGTGCGCTTGGCAATCCACTTGGCATATGGGCTCTTGATTACAAATAGTCAGATTACTCTTGCTTCTTCCGAAGCATTGCAGCCAAACCCAAGCCAATCCCAAACTCGATTGCACTGATGAGAGCGTAAGAGATACCGAAAGACGCCCCGAGCAAGGCCGCAATACCCAGCCCAATCAAACTAGCAGTACGGTCCCCCTTCGAAAACCAGCCAGTGGCGGCACCCGCTCCGACGTACAAGATGACGTATTTCATGCTGATGAACATCTGCATCCCCTTTGAACTGCGCGTTTAGCTGTTAAACATTTGACTTTCATATCGAAAGTAGACAACGAATTTGCAGACGGCAATTACTTAACTTCAAAAACCATCGTACAAGCGCTTCGCATCAAACCTATTGACCTTCAACTTCTCACTCATAAAGTTAGAGATATCCATAATCATCTCATCATTCGATCGTATGGTGCGACCCGGAAAAATACGATCTACAGCGCCCACAATTTTATTGGCCGAGCGCTCTGACGCCTCGTCTTTTCCATGCCCTGCAGTTACAACAAGACCAGGCAACTTTGGCATCATTGCAGTAAAAGCAGAAGATGACTCAGCATGAATTGTTGCCATAGCATCTACCGCCTTTTCGCATAACTGCTTGAAGTCTTGGCTATTTAGATACCCGGGGGAAGTTGACACCTTTTTCAGAATAATGATTACCACCGCCAATGGCATCAATTCATCAGCGATCAAATCCTCTTGAATTAACTTCATTGACTTTTCGGCTTGATGCGGCCTGGATGGGGCGTGACTCCTGAGCCGCTCATAAATCATAAACAGCAACTCCCCTCCTGGAAGTGAATAGTCAACTCGCCCTGACGCCTTTCCCAGGAAAAAATCAAATAACTTCAACATGAAATTCCCCAAATTGTGATGGCTCCAGACGAGTAAAACTCTTCTGAGAAAACCCACTATGTTCGCCGGCTATCGGTCACGCAACTTTGTTGCTCGCAAGCGACCGCCATCAATAGTGAGACGAAACCTTTGTTGAGTATCAACCTCACTGAGCCAATTGCCATCCACATTTTCTTTGATAGGCTGGGAAGATGCCTGCTCAAAAATGTTCTCATCCGGAGCGAACCTCATGATATGCAATGCGCCAGTGAATCCATCTAAAACAACAGCCCCGAATTCCCACGGGCAATTGCTCTTCATGCAAGCATTCATCACGAGGAATCTACCGTTGTGAACACTTGACCACCCAGGGCCACTCATGGCTGCTCTAAAAGCTCTAAATCTCTCTGGCTTGATCTTCTGCACTAACGCGGCACGTACTTGTTCGTCACCCAATACAACATCTGGGTGCTCTCCCACAAACCGCAAAAACTTCTTGTCAAAGCGAGTATCAACGTAGCTTCCTTGCTTGACAAAGATCCGTGTTGACGGCACTAGATCGCCTAGATCGTTCTCAGTTCCGTCATAAAAATTTATGACGCTTGATCTGCTCAACCGTTGACCATCAAATCCAAATCCATACTTGGTGATCTTGTGCTTTGGACCATAGAAACTTGAACCGACTCGCGTCACTCTAATTCCCGACTCACCTAAAAACACTACGTAATGATCATTCCACGTGCTACACATCGTGCCACCACAATTCGTAGTGACTATCGCTAGTTTCGCGTTTTTTTCATCTGGATATGCAGCTCGAATATGTACGACTCCATCGCATGCCCCGCTGATGTACTGCAACGATCCAGAATTTCCATTTCTTACTTCAAGTCGCTTGTACTCGCATTCCTCTCGAATAGGCTGACTGTATGACTGCCCAGTCACCTTTCCCTCGGCGACCTGAATGAACTGGCCATTGGAAAACCTCACCTTATCCAATGCAGTGTAGGGCTGACTCTCATCCCACATATATTCCGAACTTGAACTGCCATTCGGTTGTGCATGTACCGATGCAATGCATCCGAGAAGAAGAAACGCCATCGGCAAGTTTCTTAAATTCCTTCTAAGGAGGAATGCGCCAACCAGTCGTGCTCCGAAATTTTTTATGTCCCAATTCATATCAATCACCACCTCTCCCTTGATGCCTAAATTCCCATGGAGCGACTGGAGCGGGCTCACTCCAAAGCCCGATTTTTTGCTGCCTTGCCTGCGATTCAGCATCAGCATACGAATGCCTCAGACTCTCAGATTGCTCATACGAGTAACGCTTGTAGTGCCAGGCCATTCCGGCTCGAATCTGCTCGAGGCAAACATCAGTACCGTTAAAAATGACCCGGCCAAGAAAACGACCATACCGGTCTTTTTTATTTGACTCGATATTCACGACCTTCCCGAACACCTGATCAGAAAGGCTTTTCTTAGAGGCCGCGCCAAATGGCTGAGACTTTTCCGGTGCGTCAATCCCCGAGAGCCTCACTTTTAAGCGGTCATGGCTGTCAACGAGAACAGTTATGGTGTCACCATCAGATACACCAACAACACGACCGACGATATCTGCCGCCGAAACAGATAAAGAACTCCAGAAGAGCGCAATGCCGCAAAGAGCCAGCCGGACTGAGTGGGCAGAAGACGGCACGGCTAAGGTTTGATGACGGCGAGAACATCTATGCGAGAAAGCTCCTTCTCACACCACTGTTGAACCTTAAGGTTTGATGTGCGACGCCCCATCTCAGCATACTGAATACTCTCACCCAGATTTCCGATCTTACGCAAATGGCCCGCCAACATACACGCTGAGGTATCTGAACCAGCCTTCGCGCGCTCACGCAGAAAATCGCTGAATTCACCGTCATTCGATGGCAGTCGCCCCTTTGAAAACACCCATTCCTTGAACGGCACAGAGTCGAATCGATCCAACTCGGGACTCAGATAATCATAGTATGCAATCAAGACCATCGCTCTATCCGCTGTTTTCGGTGCATCCTTCCAATCGGCATATTTAAAAAATGTCACCTGAAGAAGGTTATACAACGCGTAAACAACGCCCCTCCCTGCCGCCTTGTCAAATAGCTCAACCGCCTTTTCCGGATTCCTGGCCGTGCCAAATCCGTCCAAATAAAAAACTCCCAAATTGTTTAATCCGATACTTGAATCCACATCAATGGCGAGCGAGGCGTATTCGAACAGCCGTTGCTTTGTTACTCTCTTTGCTATTTCCAAATATTCAGTCCCCGCCCACGCGAATCCAATCTTGCAGTAGACATCACCAACGGAAAAGCATTTCTCATACAACGGCGCGGCCCGCACAGGTTCGTAGAGTGGAGACTTTGGATTCATATAAGAAGCCGCCTGCATACCCAGCGGGGCATCTGGCAACCTGTAATATTCTTCACACCGTTTAACTGCCAACTCTTTATTGAACAAGAGGTGATTGGGATCCTTGTAGATCTCACAAAGCGTTGCGAGCGCGGCTTTTCGATTTTTATCATCAGCACTTGAAACAAGGGATTCCAGCCTAGAGGTCCACACAGAGGCTTGAGGCTTGCTTGTTTTTATCCCCTCTTTTCCCGTTCCGAAATGCATGGCCAAAAGTTGAATCGAGGGAACATCACCTTTTTGCGCAAGTGGAATAAGAATTTCTGGTGCATCTCCTCCTCGCAGATTGCGCATCAGCATCCTTGCAAGCGAAAACTTGTCTCGCTCATCTAGTTGGATCGCCACTGTGCTCGAGTTGGCCAAAACATAATCGCGCCCATTCTTTTCAAGAATTTCACGCAAGGTGGCTGCCGAAGCATCAAGACCAACAAGCGTTCCGTTTATCAACAGAATTAGGGCAACAAGCGCTCGAATTTTTTTCACTTTCAAAACCCCTACCTTCATTGCATTGGGAAACGACCACTACATTGACTGACTATCAAAGCTCAGCCCTTGAAATAGTCACTCAGCTTGTCCACGCCCTTTTTGAAAGCCGCCCGGATAACATGCTCTATTAGATGTATGTTCCATTGATCTTTGTATGAGCCAGAGCCATACGTCTTTTTATCGCCTTTAGAGCCCACGACGAATTCACCATTGGCAGTCCAGACGTGAACATCGCTCCAAGAAAGCCGCACCTTTTCGTTTGCTCCAAGAAATTTATGCCTAACCAGAGTGACATATCCATCTTCAACAACGAAGTCTCCAAAGTGCAATGACTTTCCGGCCTCTAATGCCTCACCCATCTCAATGATGAGTCGGACGCAAACTGCGCGCCACAACGCAGCCAGAAACCCTGAATACGTAGATTCTTTGCGCAGACTAATTGTTGTTGACCCAGCGCGTGTGGCAAAAGCGATTTCGTAGTCAGTACCTGTAGGAATTCCATTGACAGAGTGACGAACAGCCCCCCAACGCACAGCTGTAACGGATTCAAGTGGATATCGCTTCTCTTTCCACTCGATGCCATTTTCAGAAATGGCCAAGGTATCTTTAAAAACTACGCCAACTTCAGCAGAATATTTTATTGAACGCGCCCATTCAGCATCTCTTGACTTGGCCTTCTGCTCAGATTCAGCTCGTTCGGATTTGATATCTGACAGTGCTTTAGCGTCTTGCTCCACTCGGTCAGAAAATTCAGGTAATTCTGAGAATATTTCTCCGAGCAAATGAGTCAATCGGGTCGAAAGGTTGATTTGATCGTGCTCGTTGAATAACTCAATTGCAAGGCTTCTTATTGCGTAAGCCATTTTTCGACTGGCTTCGTGTTCAATTCCGCGAGCCTTAGTGCTTAGTTGAATTGGTTGGGCGAATCGGTCCCAATTTTTAGCAACACGCTCCAGTCTGTCTATCGCCAAAGCTGTTGCCGACTCCCCATTTGGAACGGCCTTGCGAACAGCTTCGATCAGCTTGGATACGTTGTCTGCCTCTTTCTCTAAGACACCCTGCACCTCAACTGCATAGCCATCTACCAATTCATCTATCAACTCAGGCGCGTGATCTTCACCACTGTTTGTAGATCCATCAACGCAATCAGTGATGGCGATCAGTAGAGCTTCGGGTGGCAACCTGTTCAGAGCATCCTTGATGGCAGAACGAAAATAGCGTTTTCGCTCAGCCAATTCAGACTGAATTTGGTCAACCGACTTAACCTCAGGAAATCCTGAAATCGAACGATCTTCATTGATGTCACGAATTACCTCATCAACATCAATTTCTTCAACAAGCCTTGCCAACTCCTGGATAAATTCAGAGAGGTCTTCCGGAGCATGCGCCCCATCTACCGACTCAAAGGCAGATGCCAATAAATTGCAGTGAGCTAACGTCGGCAGTCCTGTTTCATTTCGCACGGCCATTGGATCAGTCTGCAAACCGTCCAACAACTGTTTGGCACGTCTAGGTGAAACACCTGGGAGCCAGGCCATCTCTACACTCAGCCGATTCCTAGGATTTGTTAGATCACTTCTTGCCTTTTGACATTCATCAGGGCTAATCTCGAGAGACTTCTGCTCCGCTTGATCAGAGATCTTTCGCCTATCGTCTCTACTCGTAACATCAAGCACCATAAATGGGCTGACATGCAGGGTGCTCTTACCCTCACCATATTTGAAGCGAGCTGCAGTTGTCATACCTTCCCCTTGTCTTGTATGTTTTTGCTCGAGGACGATTTAGCTTCGGCCATGTCACACAAATTAGCCATCATCGAAGTCCAAGAATTCTTCAAGCTCATCTCAGCTGCCTAATTTGTCTCGACAAGCAACTGTTATAGGCCGCTGGACCATTCAGATATTTATCAGAGGAACACGCGGCCTCAACAGACTGTCTTTGCGTGTAGTTCAAATTCGAGAGATCAGGCTTGCTGGACTGTCGGCTCAACATACTGAGTTGATTGGATAAGCATCGGTTGTAAGCAGCAGGGCCATTCAGATACTTGTCGCTGGAGCATGCTGCTTCAATTGATTCACGCTCAGGACTGGAAAGCGACTCCAAAGATGGACGGCGATTGTTGGTATTCAGAGCACTTAGCTGCCGTGATAGGCACCGGTTGTACGAGGCTGGACCATTCAGGTACTTTTCACTGGAACAGGCCGCTTCTATCGACTCTTGTTCCGCTGAGGCAAGTCCACTCAAATCAGGTCTTCTAGGGGCCTTTCGAAGTGCCGCCATCTGTCGCTCACGACAAGCTCGATATGCTGCCGGACCATTCAAATACTTGTCAGTGGAGCAGGCGGCCTCAATTGACTCTTCTTCAGGTTGACTGAGTTGGGAGGTGTCTGTTTCTGCCGCTCCTGCAGGGCTTTCTTGTCTCAGTTGGGGCGGCGTACTAGCTACAGGAGACTCAACACGCGGTCGAACTGTAGAGGAAGAAAAGATCTTTCGCCCTTGAGCTTCATATTCAGTTCGATATCTCTCTACTTCACTGCGCGCGCTTTCTAATGAACCGCTCCTATATCTAAAACTACTGCAGCGACTGTTGTAATCGGCAACAAGTGCATTAAAGCGATTCACATCCGAATCGTTGTACGGATTCATCGCTTCTTTGGCCGCATCCAACCGAATGCTTTCCGCGCTGCAATATCTTATTTGAGGTTGCGACAGCACCAACCCGTTACCGACAGGCGGCGTTTCCTCTGATGGCTTTGTGGGAACCTGCACGTCAGGTGTTGGAGGCTGCCAAGTTGGCGAGTCGATTTTTGCAGGTGCACTGTTAGTTGACATTGAATATGCAGGAGGATATTCAGGCGCCTTTTTTCCAGACGACGAAACCAGCCATACCAACCCAACGATCACGGCAATCCCTATAAGCCATTTCCCTTGGAATCCACCATCGTTTGACTTCGGCGGGTCTTGGTAAATTGCTTTTGGCTGCGGCTGCGGCTGCGGCTGCGGTTGTGGTTGTGGTTGTGGTTGTGGTTGTGGTTGTGGTTGTGGTTGTGGTTGCTGTTCAGTTTTTTTGGCAGCCTCGTCGACTGGCTGTGACGCGCCTCTACTCGGCTGAGGTTCTACGTCACGCTTTTCAATGGAGGGCACATCGCCAACATCAGAAACCATAGACGAAAGACCAGCAAAGCCTTTTGCCTCATCCTTTGGTGTTTTATCCAAACCACTACTCACACATCCCCCTTAGATGAAGCCGATCTTGTTATGGGATCCGCCCTCTCTTTGCCTTGCTGGAGTCGCTTCCATAGCCGTCTTCAAGCTCGCTTGATCTAATTTGTCTTTACCGGCGCGCGCAGCAAGACGTGCTCCCTCACGAACGATGAAAGTCACATCCGATAACGGACGACCAGCCATCTCTCGAGCAAATGGCAATGGGTCAACCGAATCATCTTTCGGCAACGTTGATAGCAATTTTTCAAGAAGAGAGAGGATCTCCTCCTCACTTGCAAAGTCGACTTTGATCACATGATCGAAACGTCCGCGACGAAGAATTGCAGGATCAATCATTTCGATTCGATTGGTCATTGCAACGATCAACACGTCGTTCTTTACTGCCTCTGGAATTCGCCGCAGAAACTCAGCAACTTCCTCGACTCGATGGTGACCACTTCCCATTTCGCGATCAGCGAGAAACGCCTCCATTTCATCAATGACAAGAACTGATGGCGAATTCTCAATTGCCTTATCAAATACTTCGGCCACTTTTTTGCTGGTTTCATGAATGTAGGGGCTAGCAACACTCGATGCATCAATCTGGAAACTGGGCCAGCCTAAGAAGTCGACCAAGCGTTCAACTGCAAAAGTTTTCCCGCAACCTGGGGGGCCATGCAGAACTACAGCTGAAGGGAAGTCGATTCCGAGAGCCTTGTATCTGTCTCTGTTCTGAACAATGTCAACAATGTGCTCATTGAAAAACGCGGCCAGATCAGGCCGACCAGCGAGCTCAAACACCCTTGGCTTCTCTGTTACTTTTCCGTTTGAAGACGATGGCTTGCTCACCAGTTCAGCAGGCACCTCATGATTTCCGAGAGGAGCGTTCCTACGCTTTCTCTCTGGGACTACCTCAGACACTTCAAATCCCGCAGCTTGAACTACATCTTTTAAGTGGCTGGCTCCTAGCCAGCTCAAGGTTTGATGCAAGCGCCTGAAGGATTTTGCAGATACAGGCGCACCACCAGTAAGCCAATAGCCCAATACAACGTCATCGTCTGTTCGAGACGAAATGCTGTACGTAGGAAGGAGGCGGCTAATCTTCTCAACGTAAATAGCATCTTGCAGAGGCGACTCTGAGTCGATACTTCTCGTCGCTTTGAAAGCAAGGGCGAAAGAGAGTGCTTCTGCTTTCGAGTCAGGCGAGTGTCCCTCCGTTACAGGACACAAAACTTGAGTCGCACCGCAGGAAATCGAACGGAGTTGTCGAGTTCCATAACTGAAAACATCAAATTGCCCATCATCTGCGATTCCGGCACCAACCCAGTGCTTGACTAGATCATCAAGAGCAATAAGTGCACGACCTGCGCCATGGGTTTCCAATATTTGCCAGTTCACCCCTTCAAATAGGGCTACCCTTGTTCTTGCACCATCTGGCAATTTGAAGCCAATTGGAAGCCACGAATCGATCGCCATGGTCAACTCCGCACGATGTTGGCACCGGCCATCATCTCGTCGTCACCACCAGATCCGATTCGAATGGAATCGAGTTGAGCCACAACTGCACGCAGCTTGTCGATGTCGTTGGCCTTAAGTGCTTCAGCCCCAACGCTAGAAAGTTGAGCGTGCTCGCGTGCATCCGGGAACAGGTACGAGTCCTTAGAGAGCCATTTGAAACGGTCAATGACGAACCAATCTTGCCGCCACAGAATCATAAAATTCTTGCCACGCAGATCGTCGAGATGCGCCTCAAAATCGCCACTGTTATTGTCAATAGAGCGTTGAGCAGTCTTTACCAAATTGTCAAACGAGTTCGCTTCTGTGGGTCGCGCATGCTCTCGGACCAAACGATCAAAGAAATCTACTGCTTTATCTAGTTCAAGTTGACGTATTTCTTTAAGGTGATCTTTTCGTGCAAGCGCTAGAAGACGCTTCGCTTCCTGCACATTGTCCATTGCCTGCTTCGCAGTCTCTGGGTCGGACTCGCCGGATTTGATGGACTCAGCCTGTGCGAGCTTTTCTCTAGCCTGCTGAAGACGAGGATCATCAATCTTTGACTCCATTTCATCGAGCCGCTGTATCGCATGCTCAGATTGCTCGGCCACGAGTTTTGATGCCTGCGTGTAATCAATCTGCCCATCTTGTCGCGAGTAGAAATTTCTTCCACTGTGGAATGATCCACCGATAGAAGGAACCGAGACTTCCATCATGATGTTGCCTGAGTCCAAGATTTCATACTCACAAATCATCTCTGCGCCAGCGGCAATAACTCCATCATCGAAGTCTGATCCTTTGATTTCAAACATGCCAATGAATCTGTTGTCATTGACAGGGTCGGAAATTTCCCCCTCCCAAAGCTTGAACTTAATTGATCCTGCACTCCCAGCGCGCAGGGATTCTTCAGTCTTAAAGACCTTTTTCCCCTTCTTCGGTAGCTGATCACCCTCACGCACCAAGTAGTCCAACACTAAACGCCCTCCCAGCTTGTCTCGGGCTTCCACGCCGATGGAGTGAGACGCTGGGATTGCATCGATGCTTGCCGCAGTTCTTGTGATGACGATCTTGTCGTCCTTAAGGCTAACCGGCCCACCCTTCGAGTCAAAAACGAAGACCTTGAACGTGTTTTCGCCAGGCTTTCCTAGATTTAACTCAACCGCCGCACCGTCTTTAAGCGCTAGACGACCTGATGACCACCCGGAATCCAAGCTGTCAATCTGGAACTCAGTCCCAGCTGCCGCATTACCTCCGACCTTCACGACGATCTTGGCTTTCGAATCTGGTGTGCGTGCAATAAAGTTAAATGCAATATCTAATGCTCCACCGGCACTCAAAGCTCCACGCGAACTCTTTCGCCCTCTGCTATCCGATTGCCAATCAATTGACTCCGCAAATACCGCAGCCCCTTCGGCAACTGCTGTCATCGGATTCACATCGGTAGATGGGGCAATACCCATCTCGAAAGCGACTTTGTCTCTAAGTGGCTTGTATTGAGTTGGGCCGCCGACGAAGACTATTCTTTCCACATCGTGCGCACTTAATCCTGCCTTTTCCAGAGTTTCTCTGGCAGATTGAATAGCCTCATCCACCTTTGGAGCTATCAATGCGTCAAGCTGACTTCGACTAAAAGGGATGTCGACATAAATCTCGGTGCCATCCTGATCTGATACGCCCAGATCGGATTCGGTCAAACTGATAACAGACTCTTCTTTCGCAGAGAGTTCGATTTTTGCCTTCTCTGCTGCCCACAAGCACATTCTTAGTAGTGCCTTGTATTTGCTGTTAGCAGTGAAATCGTCAGGAAGATTGAATTGAGATAAGAGCCAAGGTTTGACTACGTTATCAAGAATAGAGCGATCAAAGTCTGTTCCACCGCACATGGCCACGCCGCCGTGCGCAAGAAGACTCACCCGTCCGCTAATGCTTTCAGCGATTGCAATATCAAGAGTTCCGCCGCCGAGGTCAAAAACAAGGAAAACACCATCACCCTTGCGCTGCTTCATCACACTCATCACCGCAGCCACGGGCTCCTGCATAAGCGCAACACTACCAAGTCCAGCCATCTCTGCAGCAGCCAGCGTTGCATCCTTCTGCATTTGATTAAATGCAGCTGGTACGGTTATGACTGTACCTGTAGCACCGCTGTTGCGAATTTCCTCAGGCAGATACCCAAAACATAGTTTCAGAATTTCTGCGGAACACTCCTCAGGCGTCATGGTGATATTCACCGCGCCAAGCTTCACAGGGGTACTTGTTCCCATCATCCGCTTGAATTTCGTTGCTGCGTTGTCTGGGTTCTTCGCAGCGCTGTCATAGGCACGCTTCCCCAGATACTTATTCCCACGGCGATCGATAAAAATGGCAGATGGGGTTACATCATTCTGATCCGGGCTCTTGTACAGGCGTACGGCTTCTCCGTCGTAGGAGCAAATGGCACTGTTCGTCGTGCCGAGATCGATACCAATGTAGTTCATGCAGCAACCTTCCTGAGCATTACCGTTCCTTGTTTGCGGAGCCCTTCCGCGCCCATGATGATTGGCTCGACCATTTGATCAACCAACAGAACATCATCCGGCTCGAAATCACCGATGTTGATAGCCGACGCTGCCATTCCTGGATCAAACGGCTGCCCTTCTACGTTAACAATTTTCAAACCACTTGCTTCAAGACTGTCTTCAAGCCGCTTCTGGAAATAGCGAAGCTGATTGACGTATCGAGAGCCCTCGCCAGCATCAAGTTTGCTTACGAGACGACTGAATAAGCGTGCAAAGCGCCAGCTCTCTACTGCCATGTCGATAAGTGATCGCTCCAGTTGTTCACTTCTGTCCGATTGCTCTGTATTCATCTTGATCCCCAATTTTTCAGCTGAGATTAGTTTCAGCTTTTAACCTTACACATTCCAAATCAGAAATTCGTTGGTGACGTCCTGCGTACTGGCTGTCTTAGGCAAACCCAACACTCGAAACATATTATTTAAAACGAGCTCCACGCATCACCTCTCTTAGAACGGCCACCACTTGCTTTTTTTCTTCTCGGGAGCTGGTGCCCCACCGCCCAATAACCGCCCAACTGGTGTTTTCCGGACGTTTTCCAGTTGCTTCAACAGGTCTTGTCGAGATTTCTCATCTAGGTGCGGAGGCTTGCCCTCTGCGACTGCCGCACCCATTTGCTTCATGTTCGCCAAGTCAAAGTAGTGATCTGTCATTGCCAACGAGAGCACCAATTCATCATCGGTGACTGGTCTTGCCCCGCAATGAGAACAGTCAGTAAAGGCCCCATGCTTGATCTCGCCGCACTTGAAACAGACCACTTTCGAACAGGTTCCCAATGGGTGTTCACAAGATGGCTTGACAGAGTTTTGGACATGCATTCTAATTCGTACATCCCTTTTGAACACATGGAGATCAGTATGAGTCGAGTTTTTGCATATTGCCGCGTTAGTACAAACGAACAAACAACAGACAACCAAGTCCAAGAGGTAACCGCAGCGGGTTTCAATGTTGACCCTAAGCGGACCATTACCGAAACAGTGTCTGGAAGTGTCGCAGCCCTCGAGCGAAAAGGATTCGCTTCGTTGTTAAACAAATTGGAGTCAGGCGATGTTTTGGTCGTGACCAAGTTAGATCGACTTGGGCGCAATGCTATGGATGTTCGATCAACTATCGAGATGCTAGATACCGCAGGTATTCGTGTTCATTGCCTTGCTCTTGGGGGCGTTGATTTAACTAGCCCAGCCGGAAAGATGACCATGCAAGTTATTGCTGCGGTTGCTGAGTTTGAGCGTGATTTATTGATTGAGAGAACTCAAGCAGGAATCAGTCGGGCCAAAGCGGCTGGCATACATTGTGGGCGACCAAGTCGTCTGAGTCCAGAAGCATCTCAGCATGCTCTTGCTCGCCTAAAAGAGGGACTCTCCGTGGCAGCCTTGGCAAGAGAGCTTCAGGTGAGCCGGCAAACAATCATGCGTATCCGTGACGCGGCCACAGTTAATTGACTGGTACATATAACGCAACAAGTGTGGGTGGTTTGGGCGGGGCTCATCTACCCATGTTTTTGGCAAATTCCTTAATCTTCTCAAGAAGAAGAGGAGGGCCTTTTCTTAGAAAGCGTTAAGTGAATCAATCTAATAGTGCTGAGCTTGATAATCCGCTCAATGAAATTTTTCTCGATATCCCAAATGTGACTGAGCCACATCGTGCTCTTAACAATGCTGCCGATGCTGTGCGTATTGCACGTAATTTTGAATGCTCTCAAGTAACGCCAAGCAGAAAATTTGACCCTGATCTCAAAGTTCACGCTCTAGAGCTTCAGGAGAAAATTCGTTCAGCTTCTGGGCAAGCTATCGATCAAGTGCTTGCCCAAAACGGTTACGGTAAAGGAGTGAGCTGCAGGTTTAGGGTTCACAGTAGCCATCGTGTGAGCATTAAATCCACTGTAGATAGCGGTAAGTCATTCACTGCGATCATTCATATGATCCTTACCCGTGAGGGGGCTTTAGCTGCGCAGGGTTTAATTCGCTCGAAAGTCCAACAGATGTACCCGAATGCGTCTGTCACGAAAAACTGGAATCAGCCTTTACCTCCATGGGCTATCCGTAATGTCAATACCAGAGTGATAGGTCTTGGTGCTCCCTTCGATTCCATAAAAGTTAAAAGAGGGGCTACGCTTAACGATCTACATGCTGCTAGCAAAACTGCTGTAGAAAAATCTCAAGGTGTAGCAACAACTTTTAAACCAGAGGTGCTGTTGTCCGACACACACTTGATTGTGAATGGTGTTCCCTTCGCGATTTCTAAAAACAAGTCTGGTGGTAAAGAGTACTCTTGTGTTCGAGTAAATACTTCTAAGCTCCAAGAGGCACTCGTTAAGCGGTAATTTCAGACCCATCTATGTGTACATGATTCACGCTTGCTGCGTTGTCTTTTTCCAAGCCTGCGTGATATCGAACCAAACTGTCTTTGTCCTACCATCGGTTAGGCATATGTCCAGCTTTTCGAGGATTCTGTCGTTGTCTTCGATGACTGCTTGGTTTGAAAGCACCCAGCTTGATGGCCCACCGTACAGTTTATTTAGGTAGCCGTACTCCACTTCTCTTTGCAACTCCAGAGAGGAGGCGGGAAGCCAAATAATTTCATAACTGTCAGGGATAGGGGTATGACTTGCATTGTTTGAGTGCTTTGCGGAGGAGGCGCTATCAGTTAGTGAGGCGATGCGTGCTTTTATGTAGCGTGCTCGCGTTCGATTTTCATCACCATCCGTTTCAACAAAGAGACGCGTCCAGAGTCCTTGATCAATATTTCCAGATGTGATTTCATTGGCTACGTATGCGTAATCACTGTTTGATGGTTCATTTATTGTTCTTACCGCGCTTGAAGTGCTTGTAGAGACAACCTCTGAAGGTTCTCGTGCTTTAGATGTATTTTGTGTTTTTACAGTTTGTTTAACGCTACCAGCAATCACCTTCGGGTGTTCCCAGCGATTTTTTACATAGATTCCGTTGATGACCCAAATGATTGGATTGAGCGTCAGTGCTGTTCCGGCGATGAACGCGTACCTGTTGTACTTCAGCATGTAAATGCAGATAGTGATCTCGACTAATGTAAAAAACACCCCCGTAAAAACCCATTTATTTCCAAGCATCGTCATAAAGGCTAGCGGAACGCCAATTGCCAAACTTATCCAAGACCAGACGAACCACCAAGTAAAACCAAGTTCTTCCTGCTTTGTACTTGTTGCGCTGTTCTTTGTTTGAGTGTTTGGTTTCATTTTTAGGTTGATCGACTGTTTGCTACTGTTTTTACTTGATCAGTTTGCCATAAATAAAACTCATAGTGTGTGTACTTATGGTGTGTATTTGGGAAGACTTAAGGCGTTCTAAAGTTCTCCTCAAACCCAATCTCAAAAGAGAAAGTCCAAGTGACTTTTGGAGCGGCGCTTCGCCTATTTAGGGAAAAACAAGGACTTACGCAAGAGAAATTGGCTGAGCTTGCGGATCTTCATACCAACTATGTGAGCTCGGTAGAAAGAGGGGAGCGGAACTTGTCTTTGCATAACATTGCTAGGCTTGCTCATGCGCTCGCCATCCCCGTTTCAATGTTGGTGGGTTCTCTTGATCCAAGATAATAGACTAATTATCGAATTGATGATTAAATGGGGCTTCAATTAAAAGGAAGTTCCATGAAAAAACTAATCGCAATTTTGGCTCTCATCGGATTAGCAACATCTGCTTTTGCCCAGTATGGTCAATACGGCCAACGTGATGTCCAAGTTGATGGTCATACCA
>JACCDR010039388.1_pt1 | contig 32725 bp, 30 predicted proteins | sample 7446431 | NCBI WGS metagenome assembly JACCDR01 (sample SAMN15323443, study PRJNA562643) | freshwater metagenome | isolation source: river surface water | place: USA:Blue River Watershed | collected 2017-08-17
ACTGAGCCCCTCAGACAAACTTCCTGCAATATTGCGATATGGCTTCTTATTATCAGCGACGATTGCACTAAAAAGTTTTTCGAGGGGGAGCTTAACGGTATCATAGTTAACTTCTCTTTTTCTAAGTCCGCTCTGGGAAAAATACCCTTTCTGGGCTGCAGCAATATACTCAGAATTTGAAAAGCACACATCATTAATTAACTGGCCACCGGCGTTAGATGTCGCAAAAGTACTGGATGGTGTATCCCAGATAAAACCGAGATACTCATTTCCGTCATAAAGATCCCACAAAAGTGTGGACTCTACGCCGCTATAAGCACTAATAGGGGTGTTTGGATAAATAAATTGCCCTCCATTTTTACCAAACACATTATATTGATGATGGCGTGATAAATTGAGAGTGTCGGACTGTAAGAAAACATCTCTCCCGCCAATATTTGATTCAAACCTATGAAGATAAAGAGAATTATTTCGATAATCTGCTCCAAACATAAAATCCAAATAAGCGCCACCGAAAAAATCAGCAAATTCTTCGTGTTTTCGAAGCGAGTTAACCGCATGATAATTGTGCTCTGAGCTATCAACTCGCGAGTCATCCCTCTGAATCACCGTCGATTTCAAATTAGATTCGTATCTATCTATTCGTCCAAAAGCTTCGACACCATTTGAAAATAATAAAAAGTGTCCAAATTCATGGATGCTAGGCCCCATGGGAGCAACGGCATTACCCAAATTAATTCTACCATCATCGCCCGCGCTAAACCCGGGGGAAAGCGACACAACCACCTTACTAAAACTTCCTCCTATCATGTTGCGCGCACTTGCAAAAGCATAGGCCTGTCTAATTGTGGCCAAATGCCAAGCGCCTGGTGAATTATCACGAATTTCCATTTTTTTATTTAACATGCCAACATTCAAATTAAACCTAGAAATCGCCTGCTTATCATTAGCATCTACCACCTCGATATTCGATTGATCGTAGAATATTGTAATTGCAGCACTGATAAATTTTTTTTGAATCGGAACCCAGCCGCCAAAATTGAAGGTACCATCAGCGCCGCTTCTCACGCACTGAGAAATTCGTCTAACTCCGACTACGTCATTGTATGAGCCATCAAAACAAACGTTGACATCAATTAGATCTCGCAAGACATCTCGTCGCAACTGTCGATCATATCCGGTATTGATTACCTTTCCTGAAAGGGTAGTGGTCATACTCGAATAGAGCACTTCAGATTTGTAAGCTGTTTCATCCGCCAGAAATAGTACATCCAATTCAGGGAAGCCCTCACTATCTCTTAGCTCAATAATATTAAGCTCCTTCTTTAGATCAACATCGATTCCAACCTCAGTTCCGTGCGGCCTTGGCGCCTCACGGTGATCGACTTCAATCACTTGCACTTTCTGGCCATTAACCCACACACTCATAGCTCTTTTGCCGGAAAGGGATGCCACCTTTAAATAGAGCCTAGTTTTTCTTATGCCGGCAACTTGCCATTGATAACCCGAGCCCTCATTAAGATCAATACCCCAGCTTTCGAGCGTACAATTCTTGCTTCCGATACAACCAGCTATACCACTCCCCCCTTTAGTCGGCAGAGTTTCATAAGGAATTGCAACTGCCGATGAAGATGCAAAAAAAATCAACGAAAATACCATTGAAAAAAATAAAAGATTCATTTTTAAAATCCTAAAATAAAATAAAATAATCTCCCTCCAGAAATCGCTACTGACTATAAAACAACGGCAAACAAGGACCTTCTCCAGCCATCGTCATCGCGCGCCGGGGAGATTAGCGCTCTGCAAAAGAGGACTATAAGCTCTCCATGAGCAGCCGCATTAGATAACAATTTAAGCGGAAAATCTACTAAGGCCACATCCTATCCGCTATCGCCATACCTGCAACCATCGCCACCACAAACAGCCCACTGCGGTAATCGCCATAGACCAAAGCCCCCAGGGCGGGCCCAGGGCAATAGCCGTAGAGCCCCCAACCGACGCCAAAGAGTGCAGCGCCCGTGACGAGGCGCTTGTCCGGGCGAGTGAGGCTCGGCCAGTGAAAGCGCTCATCGCACAGGGGGGTACTGCGCCTTCGCATCCAGAGATAGGCCAACGCATTCACCGCCAGAGCGCCACCCATGACCCACATCAAGGCGGGCATCCAATTGCCGGTAATATCCAAAAAGCCAATGACTTTAACAGGGTCCGTCATGCCCGACAGCGCAAGCCCTACCCCAAACAGGATGCCCGACAGTGCTCCCATCATTCCGTGCATAAGTTGCCGATTCATCGCCAAGCTCCTCTAAAATTGCCGCAAAATCGCAACCGTGAGTACACCGGTTGCCATGAAAATACCCGTTGCCACCAGCGAGCGCACCGAACCGCGCGCCATGCCGCAGACGCCGTGGCCACTGGTGCAGCCAGACCCCCATTTAACGCCCAATCCCACGAGCAGACCTGCAACGACCGCCAGGATGGGGCCCTCGATCGGGCTTGGGTAGGCGCTGCCGGTCACCGCGTGATAGAGCCACACACCGAACACCAATCCCAGTAAAAATAAACCCCGCCACAGGCGGCCGGGCTGCCCCGATAGAGCCGCCCACAGGATGCCGCTGATGCCGGCAATGCGTCCAAGCGTCACCAATAAGAGGCTAGCGCCTAAGCCGATCAAGAGTCCGCCCGATAGCGGCGCGATAAATTCCGTCATGTTTAACCTCGTGGTGATGAAGGGGGGCAAAGGTCAAGGCTGCCCCCGTCTGCCTGTCAATCGATTAGGTGTGGACCGGTGTTGTCTTGGCCTCAAGCGCGGCGACCGCCTCGGCGGTGCTAGCAAAGACGCTGCCGGAAAAATGGGCAAAAAAATCCGCGCGTATCAGGGCATCCATAACGGGGCCTTTCACCTCAGCCAAATGCAAGCGCACTGCCGCCGATGCGAGCGATTGTTCTAACAGGCTCAACTGATGCAAGGCGGTGTAATCCACATGGTTGACGGCATTAAAGACCAGCACCACGTCTTTGAGGGCATGGCGCTCAGCGATCGCACGCGAGACGGCCTCAGTAACGGCGGTGATGTTGCCAAAAAACAGGCTTTCATCAATTCTCAACAGATAGAGCGCCGGATTCAGCTCAACCGAGTGGCGCAGGCGGTTGCGAAAATGCGCGCTACCCGGCAAGCGGCCAAGCTCCGCGAGGTGCGGCCGGCTACTTTGATAGAGGATCAGCATCAAAGACGAGGCGATGCCCGCCAAAACCCCGACCTCGACGCCGAGAAGCAAGGTCGCAATCAGCGTCACGCTCAGGCTGCCAAAATCCACGGGCGAAAAGCGCCAGGTCTTGCGAAAAATCGACAGGTCCAACAGGCCCCACACGGCCATGATAGTGGTGGCCGCGAGCACCGCCTTTGGCAAAAACGGCAAGGCGTCGGTTAAGTAGGCCGCAGCGAGAAAAATCAAGGCAGCCGTTAGCAGGCTGGCTAACTGGGTTTCGGCACCCGCCTCGGCATTGACCACCGAGCGCGACACCCCACCTGTCACTGGAAAGCTGCCACTGAATGCCGAGGCCAGATTGGCCGCACCCAACCCCCATAGCTCGCGATTGGGGTGAAGCGTTTGGCGCGCGCGGGCCGCTAAGGCCAGCCCCATCGACAGGGATTCGACGTATCCAATGAGCGCAATCGACAAAGCCGGCAACCACAGAGCCTCGACCAAGGCCGGCGTCAGCTGCGGCCAATGCCAAGCGGGCAAACCCGAGGCTACAGGCCCGAGCGTGGCCAGCCCCCGCAAAGGCCCGTTAAATTGATAAGACAATGCCCAAACCGTCAAGAGCAGCACTAAGGGTGCGAGGCGCAGGATCCACCTTTCCACTGAGCCCCGCCCCATGGGCCTCAGCCATTTGGCCGCCAACAGGCGCGTCACCACAAAAAACCCCAAGCAGCCCAAGCCCACGCTGAGCGCAAAGCCCTGCACCTTCGGCCAGGGCCCCAACCAGGGCGCGAGCAATTGCCAGACAGTCACCCCCTGTGGCGAGAGCCCGAACAATGGGTAAAGCTGGGTCAATATAATAAGCAGCGCACTGCCCAGGGTGAAACCCGCGATAACCCCGTGGGATAACAAGCGCGCCAGAAAGCCTAAGCGCAACAGCGCCATCACGCCTAAAAAGCCACCACTTAACAGGCTCAAGGCCACGGCCGCCTCAAGCGGGCTGGCCAATTGGGCTTTGACGACCGGGCCTATTGCGCTTGCCGTCAATAACGACAGCACCGCCACAGGCCCAACCGACAGCTGCCGGCTGGATCCAAAAAGCGCATAAAACACCAGAGGCCAGATGCTGGCATAAAGCCCCAATTGGGGCGGCAAGCCTGCCAGCAGCGCATACGCCAGCGACTGGGGTATGAGTAACAAGGTCACGATAAACGCCGCTGACACATCCGACAGCGCCTTGCTGGTGTTGTAGCCTTGCAGGCTCGCCCAAAAGGGCCATACCGCGGCCAGCTTGCGGCTAGCCAGGCTCATAGCGGCCCCGGTTTGGGGTCTCATAAACCGCTAACCGGTACTTTCAAAAAGCGCTGCCCCTGGTTGTTCGGGGCGGGGAAATGGCCTGCACGCATATTGACTTGCAAGGAGGGCCAAATCAGCCGCGGCATCGCCAGGGTATGGTCGCGCGCCTGCCGCAACGCAATAAACGCCGCCCTATCCGCCGCCGCCACCCAGTGGACATTGTGGCGTTTTTGCACGGCAACCGTCTGCATACAGGCCACCGGGCGTTCATCGGGCGGATAATCATGGCAGAGGTAGAGCCGGGTAGTCGCCGGCAGCGCCAGAATCTTTTGAATGGAGTCGTAGAGTACACCGGCATTGCCGCCGGGAAAGTCGGCCCGCGCTGTGCCGGTATCAGGCATAAACAGGGTATCCCCCACAAAAGCCGCCAACCCAGACGCCTCATCGCCAACGACATAGGTCACGCAGGCGGGTGTATGCCCCGGCGTATGCAACACCTTGACCGGCAAGCTGCCAATCGACAAGACGTCACCCTCCGCCAGCAAACGGTCAAACTGGGAGCCATCGCGGGCAAAGGTGTCATCCAAATCCAACATCTCACCAAAGGTGTGTTGCACAGTACAAATATGCTCACCAATCGCCACCTGCCCGCCGAGCGCAGCCTTGAGATAAGGCGCAGCAGACAGGTGATCGGCATGCACGTGGGTTTCCAGAATCCAATCCACCTGCAATTGCCGCTCGCGAACCTCGCGAATCAAACGATCAGCGCCCTGGAAACTCACCTGGCCGGCGGCATAATCAAAATCCAGCACCGAATCGATAATGGCGCAGCGGTTGGAGTGAGGGTCCTTGACGAGGTATGAAAAAGTGCTGGTCTCGGCATCAAAAAAAGCGGTGACCCAGCTGAGGGTATCGGGGGTCGGCGTGAGCATTTCTGAAGTCATATTGAGAGTCCATTGGAGTGTTAAATCTTGGTGTAAACACAAAGCATGCCAAGCGTACAAAAAGCACGGTTCATGCGGCTTTTAGCGCACAGTAGGCTCCTCGCATTACAGAGTTATGCCAAAATGGCAAGGCCAACATACCCAAAATGGCAGGATACGCCATTAATGACAAAACTACAGGTCATCTCACCATGCCAGGATCCAAGCGTTTAGTGGGCGCGAGCCCCGCCTTTCTCCAGCTGCTGCATAACATCGAAAAGGTCGCTGGCTGCAGCGCCTCGGTATTGTTATTGGGTGAAAGCGGTACCGGCAAAGAAGTCGTCGCCGAGCATATCCACGCCCTGAGCCCGCGCGCGACCCAGCCATTGGTGACGCTCGAATGTGCTGGGCTCAGCGATACCCTCTTTGAAAGCGAGCTATTTGGCCATGTGCGCGGAGCCTTTACCGGCGCCCATTCCAATAAAACGGGGCTAGCCGCCATGGCCAATGGCGGAACCTTGTTTTTGGATGAAATTGGCGACATTCCCCTGCCGATGCAAGTCAAATTATTGCGGCTGCTGGAGACAGGGCGCTTCAGGCCCGTCGGTTCAACACAACAGCAACAAACGGATTTCCGCTTACTCTGTGCGACCCATCTGGACCTGCACCAACGCGTGCTGGATGGGCGTTTTCGGCAGGATCTGTTTTACCGCATCAATGTCTTTCCGCTGCGGATTCCCCCGCTGCGCGAACGCATGAGCGACTTGCCGCAGCTAGCCTTGGCTCTCGTCAGCCAAATGAAGACCCGCAGACCCATGACCTTTACCGAGGACGCCTTCACCGCGCTCATGAGCCACCCCTTTCCCGGCAACATTCGGGAGCTGCGCAACATACTGGCGAGGGCCGTGGTGCTATCGAGCAGCAACCAAATCGATCGCGACTTGATCAGCCGCGCCTTTTGTATCGATGAGACCTTTGGCCCCCAAACACAGGCAGCAGCCCAGTCGGAGCCGAGCGTCGAGGCTCAGCTCGGCAACCGAGAATCGCCAGTAGCCCAACCACTGCCGGTCGCAACACCGGCGAGTCTTGTGGCTGACTTAGTGCGCGCCTTAGTCACAATCAACGCTGATTTGCGCGTACAAACGCTCGAAACCGGTTATATCGAGGCGCTCATGACACAGTTTAACGGCGACAAACAACGCGTTGCCTCGGCGGCGGGCATTAGCCTGCGCAGCCTCTATCGCAAACTGGATTCAGCCAAAACAGGCGGCAACAACTCAAATACCGCCGAGGCCATCAGCTCACCATTAACGTAAACCTGCAGCTGATGTGCCCCCGGGTAATAGCGACGGGTGCTGATCGGCGCAAACGAATAGTGTTTATTGAGGCGATAGTCCTCGCCGGGCACCGGAGTGAAGTGCTTCCACTTAAAAACCTTGGCGGTTTGGCGCCCCTTTTGGCGAGCGAACACTATGGCAAAATCCAATACCAAGGGGGCTTCTAGACTCGCCTGTAAATCCACTTGAAAGGCCAATTGACCCGACCAAGATACCGCCGCATCCGCCTCAAGGTGCAGGCTAACCGGTTGTTGAACCACGCCAACTAAGCTCAAGGCCCCTGCATGCCCCTGCTTAATCAGGGTACGCAACCCGTGCTTAACCACCCACTGAGTCACAGGATTCACACTCGTCTCACTCAGCCAATCGCGGCAGACGGCAACCACGGCGTCGGCGTGATCCTTGGTCAGGTCGTTTAGGTGGTTGGCGACCGACTTTTGCACATAACGGCTTGAGTCGGCTTTTAACCGCGACAGTAGCGGCCAGGCCAATTCGGGCGATTCGCGGCGCCCCGATAGCTGCATCCCCCAAGGTAAACGCGGGCGGCTCCCCTCGGACGCCAAGCGCCGCACATGCGGGTCAGGGTCCTCCGCCCAGGCCAGCAGTTGGCTTTGCAGCCTGTCGGGGTAGCGCTCGATAAAGGGTCGCACGGCAAATTCGGCACTGAATAGCGGCGTCAAGCGCGCCAAGAGGGGCAAAGCCGCATCCGGATATTCAAGCCCTGCATGGGCGACATAGTCGATCACCGGCCAAGCCGCAAACCCCCGGTAAGGGTCATTCGGATCACCCGCGTCCCATTGGGCTGGCAGGTCACACAAAGCGGGCGCAACCTCGGCAAACGGCGGCAGCGATTGATCCAACAGCTGGACGAGTGCACTGACGCGCGCTTTGAGCGGCAAATTAGCCAGCGCCTGCTCAGCCTCTAACCGAAAAGCACCCGCATCAAAAACGGGTATCACCCGTTGCACACTCTGGCTCAAACGGCCAATAGCACCTGTGCCTAAGGCATTTTTTAGCGGCTCCATCGCGGGCTCCGGTCAAAAAGCGGGAGCCTAACAAGCTTCGGCGCCGAGACCAAGCGATAAACCGAAAAGCGCCGCCTGCGACGTGTTTGACGAGGTGTCCTAGCCTGCCGCAGGCGGGGTTTCGGCCCAGCGCATCAGAGCACCTGCCATACGCTGCAAGGGCAACACCTGACAGGCAGCGCCGAGCTTAAAGGCTGCACCTGGCATACCCCAAACGACCGACGAGGCCTCGTCTTGCACCAGTGTCTTGGCGCCTGCCGTTTTCAAGCGCAACAAAGCCTCGGCGCCGTCAGCGCCCATACCGGTGAGCATGATGGCCAGCGCCTTGGCCCCTGCGGCCTCGCGCACGGAATCAAACAGCGGTTCGACTGAGGGCCTGTGGCGGTTGATTTCGGGCCCCTCATCCAGCAGGCAGCAAAAACCCGAGGCTGTCGCCTTGACCCGCAAATGAGAATGCCCCGGCGCCAGGTAGGCCCAGCCAGGCTCGATCGGCTGCTGATGCTGCGCTTCACAAACCGTCATGGCGGAAGCCCCATTCAGGCGCTTGGCAAAGGAGGCACTGAAAGCGGCAGGGATATGCTGTGTAATCACTATCGGTGGGGCCGTCTCCGGTAGAGCTGAAACCAGGTGTTTGATCGCCTCGGTTCCGCCCGTTGAGGCGCCAATTGCACACAAAATACCGGGCCGAATTTTCCCTGCTGCAGACACAGGTGACGAGGGGATAGCCTCCGACACGGCATGCACATTGGCCTTGGCCGCCCAATACACCTTGTCACAAATACGCTGGCTGTAAATTTCCAGCGTGCCAGGATCATCGCCTTGCGGCTTGGCAACATAATCAATCGCACCAAGCTCTAAGGCCTCAAGTGTTGCGGGTGCGCCGGCTTGCGTCAGGGTCGACACCATCACGACCGGCATGGGTCGCAACCGCATGAGGTTTTTTAAAAAGGTAATGCCGTTCATTTTGGGCATCTCAATATCCAATGTCATCACATCGGGATTGAGTGCTTTTATACTCTCGCGCGCCTCATAAGGGTCGGCCGACAAACCCACCACCTCAAAACGGTGATCGCTGGATAAAATAGCCGCCAGCAAATTGCGGATCAACGCTGAATCATCAACAATTAACACCTTAATTTTTTTGCGCATAATCACCCCTAAAAAAGCTCAATATCGCTATTTTTAGGCTTGCTGACTGATTCCAGATAACGCTTCTCTTGCAGCGATACATCCACGCGATCTGTTTTCATTTTTTTAACTTTTACCGCGCCGGTATCGGGAAAATAGAGCACCTTGCGAGGATAGATATCGCCCAGATCGCGCGAGGAGACCACAAACCCCTCACGCGCGAGGTAAGACTCTATAAATTCAATATTTTTTTTACCGACGTCCATATTGGTCATGCCAGTCAACACACGGCCGCCGCCAAACACTTTCACTTCCATACGCTCTTTTTTAGCTCCCTGTTTGACCAGCTCATTAAACAAGTACTCCATCGCCCAGTTTCCATAACACAGTGCCGGGTCCATGGTGCTGGCGCGTGAAATGCCTACATCGCCCAGCTGCAAAGGCAACATAAAATGGTTCATTCCACCAACCCGTCGAACAGGGTCTCGCATACACACCGAGACGCAGGATCCCAGAACCGTGCTGATGATTTCGCCCCCTAACGAGATATAACACTCGCCCGGCAGTATTTTCGCGACGACATGTGCGTGCTGAGGATCCCAAAACCGCTTGATGTGCTCGAACCCTTTTACGGGTGCCGGCAAATTCTCGGCTCTATGGCTGTGAAGCGAATGATGGGGCATAGTGGTCACCTGTCAATCCGTTAAGAACGTTTTTGATAAATCGTCTTTCCAAGCGATAAAAAAGCATCAGAAACCCGATTAAGGTTTTCAGAGTGACCAATAAATAAATGCCCTTTGCTGTGTAGAATATCGCAATAGCGTGAAAATAACTTACGCTGTGTTTCCTGATCAAAATAGATAACAACATTTCGGCAAAAAATCACATCAAACATCCCCTTCATGGGCCACTCATTGAGTAAATTCAGCTGTTTGAAGGTGATCAATGCTTGAATGTCTTCTTTAATCTTATAGATCTCATCACCATCCTGTTGTTTAACAAAACGTTGATATTCAGCTGGTATCGAATCGATGCGATCCGCCCCATAGAGACCGGCTTTGGCCGTCGCCACAACGTTGCTGTCAAGATCGGTGGCCAGAATTTTACAATCCCAATGCGTAAACAATGAAGTAGATGCCAATGTCATAGCCAAGCTGTAGGGTTCCTCACCCGTTGAACAACCCGCCGACCAAATCCGCAACCGGCGCGTTTTGGCATTTTTTACCGCGAGCGCCGGTAAGATCGATTTTTTTAAATACTCGAAATGATGCATCTCACGAAAAAATGCCGTTAAATTTGTTGTGATGGCATTAATGAACTCGGTGATTTCGGGCGATTGCTCATACAATAAATCGCAGTAGTCATCAAAATGCGACAAGCCGAGCGCTCGCAAACGCCTCGCCAGGCGCCCATAAACCATATTTTGTTTGTGATCTGACAGGGTAATACCGGTTAATCGGTAGGCTATATCACGAATATGGGTAAAATGCTGATAGGTCATGCCAAACTCGCGCATTTCCAATCGTGCAGAATCGACCGATTTAGGCGCGCTCATAGACATTCCTCAAACAGGCATGTTGTATTGCGTGTTGTATTCTGGACACTACTAAAACTCTTCCCATTCGTCATCGGCGTGATGTGAGGCCAAAGGGGTTTTCGTCACAGAGGCTTTGGCAGGCGCTCGCGGACTGGCGCTCGGTTTCACCGTCTTCTTAGGCAAAGACTCGACACGAGACAACCCCTGGTGCCCGGCACCGAAGCTCGATCCAGACTGCCGTTGACTCGCCGCAGGGCTGACACTTCCTGTCGCTGTCTGTTGAATACTAAAAAACTCAACGACTTGCGCGAGAGATCTCGCTTGGTCAGCCATCGCCTGCCCGGCGGCGGACGCCTGCTCAACCAAGGCGGCATTTTGTTGTGTCATTTCATCCATTTGACCAATAGCCGTATTCACTTGCTCAATACCCGTGCTCTGCTCTGCGGTCGTATTGGCGATGTCTTTCATCATGCCACTAACCTTCTCGACCGCTTGGACTATCTCGCTCAAGGTCGTGCCGGATTCGTTCACAAGCCCACGGCCATATTCCACCTTGGTCACGCTATCGCGAATGAGTTCTTTTATTTCTTTGGCAGCGCCTGCCGATCGCTGTGCAAGATTACGCACCTCGCCTGCCACCACAGCAAAACCACGGCCCTGCTCGCCCGCTCGCGCCGCCTCAACCGCGGCATTCAAGGCTAACAAATTAGTCTGAAAAGCGATTTCATCGATAACACCAATAATGTCGCTGATGCGTTTACTCGCCGTGTTAATATCCTCCATCGCCTTCACGGCACCGGCCACCACCGACCCGCCTTTACGGGCTTTCTGGCTGGCTTCTTCAGAAAAACGATTCGCTTCCTGAGCATTATTGGCGCTTTGTTTCACTGTTGAGGTCATCTCTTCCATGCTGGCCGCTGTCTCTTCCAATGAGGACGCCTGCTCTTCCGTTCGCTGACTTAAATCGGCATTTCCCTGTGCAATTTCATTCGCTGCTGTACTGATGGAACCGGCTGCAAGCCGAATTTTTCCGATAATTTCGGTCAACACCTCAGCAGTTGCATTGGCATCATGTTTTAACTGTGCAAAAGACCCTTGATAGTCGCGTGTAATGCGCTCCGACAAATCGCCCTTTGCCATGGCGCCCAGCATGCGCAACATATCATTTAGTGCCACTTCGGTTGTCGATACCAAGCTATTTAACCCTTTACTTAAATCAGCAAAAAATCCGACTTTATTATCGAGTGGTAATTGACGGGTAAAATCGCCTGCCATCACCGATTGCAACATGACATTCACTTCCTTCTCAAGCGATACCTCAGCGGTTTTATCCGCCCACTCCACCACCGTACCTAACCGCTCCTTACCGTCAAATACAGGCGTTGCTATCACATTAAAATAGCGCCCCGCCACTTCCGCTTTACCCCGATAGGTCTGTTTTAGATCCCGAATAATATTGCGCTGATGCGAAGGATCCTTATGAAAAATATCCATACTCTTTCCCATTAAATCGCCTGCATTAAAATGGGGTAGTGCTTTTTTCAGGTCTGCTTCGGCATTGTGCATCATATCGACCAAAGCGGTATTCATATACACAATATTGGCGTCTTTATCGGCAATCATCACATTGGTGGTCACTGCATCCAGTGCTTGTTTAATGCGGGCACGCTCCTGGGCTAACTGTACCGCATCATTTTTGGCACGAACCTCTTCGGTTTTATCTTTCCACTCAACCACAGTACCCAAACGACTGCCTTCCGGTGAAATAATGGGGGTCGCGACTAATCCAAAAACCAATTCACCAATTATCAAATCTGTTTTTTCGGCATTCTGCAATAACGACAACAGCCCGCCCTGTGATGAATCTTGAGCAAAGACACTAAGACTCTTACCCAAAACAGTCTCAGCATCAAAACCTGGCAATGATTGGTTAATATCGCGCTGCCGCCGACTTAACAAGCTTTTAACCGCGTGATTGAGATAAATAATATTCATCTGCGGATCGGTGAGCATTATCCCCACATCACACACCTCCAGCGCTTGCCGTATACGCAGATTTTCTGCTGCGATAAGACTTTCAGCGTCTTGCTGACGTCGCTCTTGCGTCTTGTCACACCACTCAACCAAGGTGCCAAGGCGATACCCCGCCTCATCCCGCCAAGGCGTGACAACTGAATCAAACAGTAAATCACCTATTTTAATCTGTGACCTATAGGGCAACTCAAGCGCTTTAACCGTATTTAACTGATAAGGTGGTGACGCATCAAATATATCGAGACTTTTACCGATCAAATGAGAGGCCGAAAAGTTTGGTGAACGTTTTTGAATTTCGGGTTCATTAGCTTCCAACATCAATCGAGCGAAGTCGTTCAAATAGAGAATGGTGAAGTTGTTATCCACAAGAATGATATTGGTTTGGCAAGCCAGCAACGCCAGCGCTAGCTGTGCCTTGTGACCTTGTTCAACAAGACTTAATTGATAAGTCTCCGCAGGCTGGAGGCGCACTATCCAGTTCGCAGACAGATCCTCTACTTCACCGATCAGCTGGCATGAAAAAGCCCTCCCCTGTCTACCCGAAACCTCGGACGACGTCAGATCACTTAATGCCCGATGTGTATGAATAACAAAATAGTCTTGCACAGCATGATGGGACAAAGCCCACTCTTTAAATCGTACAAAGGTACCCGACTGATCAACCAGCTCATCAAAAGTTTTTCCTTTAAAGGGCGCCAGCCCAATACTGATGTCCGATTCCAGCGCCCCTAAGATCAATCCACTCTGCGGCTCAACTTCAATAATCACGCTGTTCTGTGATAGGCCCTGAATCAGTTTTTTTTCTAAATTACTTTTAAAGCCTAAAAATCGATTGATCGTCATTCTGATAATCTCCTTTTATTCAGCGATAGCGGACTGGATATCGGCCAAATTTGGCAAGTCATCGGCCATGAGTAATCTATCCATACTCAATAAAATTACCATCTTTTTATCCACATTGACTAAGCCCTCAATAAATCGGGTGTCCACACTATTGCCAAGATCAGGAGCCGGTCGCATATCCTGTTTGCTGATCGTATACACATCGGACACGGCATCAACCACAATGCCCATTATACGACTGCCATCGGCAAACTGAATTTTTAACACGATCACCACTGTGATAGGGCTGTAGGCAATCGCCTCCAAGCCAAAACATTGGCGCAAATCAATAATCGGCACTATGGTGCCGCGTAAATTAATAACGCCTTTAATGTGGGAGGGTGCATTGGGCAAGGGGGTTGTGGGCTCCCAGCCTCTGATTTCCTGAACGCACAAAATATCGACGCCGTACTCCTCCTTATTCATGATAAATGTTAAATACTGTCCGGATGTATCGGTATTTTTTTGCGATGCCATGTAGTTGCGTTCAGTTTGCATAACCCGTCCTACGCACGTCGTTTAAATGGAATAATCAGGGGTTGCACAGCGCTGCCCTTTGGGTGCGCGCCAGCTCGCAAAGACACAGCATCCAACCCCGCCAGGCGCACAACACCTGGCACATCAATAATTAATGCAACAGTACCATCGCCCAAAATGGTAGCCCCTGATATGCCTTCAACTTTCTGATAATTCTGCTCTAAACTTTTAATAACGACTTGTTGCTGCGCCAACAATTCATCCACGAGCAAGGCGACCTTATACCCATCACACTCCACAACCACCATCAAGGCTGTTTGGCGATTAGTGGCCTCAACGCAACCAAATACTTTAGCGAGATCAATAATAGGTACATACTCCTCACGCAATTTAAATACCGTACAACCACCTGCGATATAGCTGACAGCATCCTCCTTATATTGTAACGATTCGACTATCGCAATTAGTGGGAATATATAAATATCTTCAGAAACTCTCGCCAATTGGCCATCTAAAATAGCGAGAGTTAATGGCAAGCTAATTTTTATTTTTGTTCCCGCATTGTGCTTGGATTGAATTTCAACAACCCCGTTTAAAGCCTGTATATTGCGCTTGACGACATCCATGCCAACCCCGCGGCCGGATAGGTCACTCACTTGTTTGGCAGTGGAGAATCCGGGTTTAAATATCAAGTCAAAGACTGCCTCATCAGGCAAACTCTGTGCTTCAGCCTCCGTCAAAAACCCCTTTTCGACGCCCTTTTCAGCGATTCGCACACGATCGAGACCCTTTCCATCATCCATGATTTCAATGATGACATTACCCCCTTGATGGTAGGCATTTAAGGTCACTACGCCGGCGGCCGGCTTGCCTTTTTGTATACGCTCCTCAGCCGTTTCAATTCCATGGTCAACCGAGTTTCTGACAAGGTGAACGAGGGGATCAGTGATTTTTTCCATCACTGTTTTATCCAGCTCCGTATTTTCACCCAACAGCACTAAATTAATTTTTTTGCCCAGCGTCTGCCCTAAATCTCTTACCATCCGGGGGAAGCGGCTGAATGCAAAACTGATCGGCAACATGCGAATACGCATGACACTCTCTTGCAATTCACGCGTATTTTGTTCAAGTTGGCTCAAACCCTCCAGCAGCTTGGGCAGCAATTTGATGTCAAACTCACTCCCCAACTGCCCTAACATCGACTGGGTAATCACCAGCTCACCCACCATATTGATCAGACTATCAATTTTATCAATGCCGACCCGAATAGATGAGTTTTCGACTGACACAGATGATTTCGCAGTGGCGGCGAATTCTTTTTTCGATTCAGTCGCATCCAGCACAGCAACGCTAGGTTGTTTTGTCGGAACATAGGACGACTCGCGGTGCAAGGATGGGCCACTCACCTCCAAGTCCATGTCGATAGTGGCAAGGTCGCGAATCCACGCGAACACTTCATCTATATCATCCTGATTCACATCCGACACCCGAAAACGCCAGCTGCAATAACTCTTTTCGGGATCAAACTGGCTAAAGCGCTTAATGGCAGGGTCTAACTGAACCTCACAAGATTGAATCGTGCAAGCGCGACCGAGTGCTGCTATCACTTTGAGAGGGTCATTGCCTGTCAAAAAAAACGCTTTGTCTGGTGAAAAATCTATCCGATACACTGCATGACAGGCATCATCACAGGATTGACCAACGGCCTCTGTTCGATATAAAAAGGTCAACTGACTATCGTCGGCAACCCACTCAAAAATATCGAGAATACACTTTTTATCGGTAGCCGATGAGCACTCGAACTCCCAACCGACATAACACGACAAGGGCTTATAGGCATGCCAAGGCGGGGGCGATGAGATGAGTCGTATCGTTTTAAATCCGTCCAATTGTTGTACATTGGATAGCATTTTTAGCGGGTCATTTCCTGTTTCAAACAGGTGCTCATACGGCAAAAAAGTGACCTGCAGGGTTCCACAGTCGTTAGCCTCTGCTGCGCTCGGCTTTTTATCCGACAACGCCTCTGCATCCTTCGTCAACGCCTTATCGTGTAGGTAAGCCTCCAACGATTGTTTAATGATTTCGGCTTCTGGGGTGTACTCATTTCTACCCTTTTGCAACAAGGACAGCATTTCTCGCATCACATCGACGGATTGCAGCAAGGTATCGACTTGTTTAGGTTCTAGCGAAAATTTACCACTTCGCACATCATCTAGGAGCGTTTCCAGTACGTGCGTAAAACTCGCTAAAGCGGTAAATCCAAAGGTGCCGGCACCTCCTTTAATCGAGTGAGCGCTGCGAAATATGGTGTTAATTAACTCCGGATCAATCCTATCAACATCCAGTCTATCCACATCCAAGGACATGAGTCCCGATTCCATTGCATCCAAGCCTTCTAAGCTTTCCTCAATAAAAACCTGGTAGAACTGCTTGAGATCAACCGACATAATCACTCCTTGTGAAGCACAACCACTCAGGATAGAAGAGCATTTAACAGAGCAGCTAACAGTTCGACCGCCACCTATCCAATTAAATAACCTTTCCTATCGTCGCCAACAGCTGGTCTGGATTAAAAGGCTTTACAATCCACCCTGTGGCCCCTGCCGCCTTGCCTTCCATTTTTTTGTCGCCACTTGACTCGGTTGTCAACATTAAAATGGGTGTGAATTTATAAGATGGCAAGCTGCGCAATTCTTTAATCAGCGCTATGCCATCCATATTGGGCATATTGATATCGGAAATGACTAAATCTACGCCATTTTGCTGCTTGGCTAACTTCAGTGCCTCAACACCGTCGCTGGCTTCAATCACATCGTGCCCCGCACCTTTTAAGGTAAAAGACACCATTTGGCGCATGGATGCTGAATCATCAACTGCAATAATACGAGCCATAACCCGTCCTCGTGTGGCTGTTGTCACTAACAAAAACTCTACAAAATCCCAAGGCCACAAGATTCAGGCGTATGCCATAGCGGGCCCCAGACACATTACTAGATACATTATTTGAGGGTGTAACGTCTGAAGGTGTAGCCCTGATCAATCCGCTTTTCCATCTCATCGGACGAATACCTGTCACAGCTGATCAAGCGATAGAACCTGTGTCATGCCCAAGAGCCGGGCGCCTTCCACCAGCGCAAGCGATGGCGAACGCCATTCCCATTTAATATTGCACTCTTGCGCCTCGCGCTTGGCCACCCACAATAGCTGCAAACCGGCGGCGTCAACCCGCGAAATATTGTCGGCCTGCGCCACCAAGATGTCGTTATCGCGATCTTGCAATACCCGTTCAAACTGCTCATGCAACCGCTGCACCTGCTGAATCGTCAGCTGTTCGGGCAACACAACTTCTACCGCCTGGGACATAAGCGCTCCTTTTGTTTCAACACAGGTCGACGCATATATTGTTTCGACACACACGTTGTTTCGACACCTAGCGGCCACTGATAGGCGACAGTCGCCCTCGTTCAGCCGCACCCTATTTCATGGAATACGATCGCACAAATTTACGATTGCACAGGCTAAAGCCCGATCGTTACCAAGCTTGCTTCCTTAATGAGTGTAGACGGTTACGCCAAAGCCATAAGAGGATCTGAGACGGAATTGATGGCGGGAGCTGACTAGAACGCCTCGACCTGCTGCCGCCAATAGGCTACAAGACAGCCGGCCTGCTGTGTCATATGAAAATGATGCCCCCCTTCCAGCAGCCACCGCTTGCGGTTGGGCTGACGCAGGAAATCGTCTAAACGAGGGTCTTGGTGCAGCAAACCCTGGGTTGCGACAAACACAAAGGTCGGCACAGTCAGTGCGGCTATAAATGCAGCGAGCTGCTCCTGCGTCAATCGCACTTCGCTAGGCGCGTTGAGTTTGGTGTCATATCGCCAGGCATAACCTCGACTATCCTGGTCAAGTCCCCAATCCGCGAGCCATGCGGCTTCCTGTTGTGAAATGGGAAAAGCGCTCGACTGTCGTGCTAACAAAGCCGCATCGCGCGTGGCATAGCGCTGAGGGGTGCGCTGCTGCTGTTTACGCAAAGTGGAGACAGCGTGAAATAGTTGCTCTGGGGCCTTAGCCGCATCGGCGACCAACGGAAACAAACCCTCTAGCCCTGTTAAGCTGAGAACGCGATCAGGAAAACAGCACGCCAATAAAAAGGCCACGGCTGCACCACGCGAGTGCCCAACCAGGTGACAGGTCGGCCACTGCATAGCATCCATCACCGCCAGAACATCAATCACATCCTGCCAGACACAATAAGCCGACTGGCCGGACCGAGCACCTGATCGGCCATGCCCCGCTAGATCCAAACACAGAACTGGCCAACCCGCTGCCACCATAAGGGGCGCCATACCATCGAAGCTGGCACAGTTATCCAACCAACCATGCAGCATCAAAACCGGCTGTTTGGCCACAAGAGGGCCGAGATCCGAACAAAACCATTCCTTCGCCGCTAACTGCAAACCACCGCAGTTAAATGTTTGTACACCGAAGCTCGCCACCCTTAAAGCCTAGGGGCTCGGAGTCCAATAGTGGATGAGACGGCCTAAACCGAGAGCTTTGACCGGTAAATCGACCACCGCTAGGGTGGCGGTTGGCAGGGTGTAGTAATCGGGTTCAAGACCTAACAATCTATGCAGCGCCAAGCCCACCCAGGGCTGATGGGTTACACAACACAATGACTGGCTGGGCGAGGCAGCCCACGCAGTCATCATCGCATCAAGATCGCCTTCTGGTATCAAACAGACCTCCGTGGTAACGGGAGCACTCAAACGCCAGACAGCCTGCGCCTCCTGCCAAGTTTGCTGCGCACGCACCAAGGGACTGACCCAGACGGCGTCAATACCGGGCACCCACTGCAAAGCGGCGTGCGCCATAGCGCAAAGGTCAGCTCGCCCTTTAGTGGTCAGTTTGCGCTCGGCATCCGTTGTTATCTGGCGTTCGGCTTCGCCATGTCGCAATAGATAAATGCGGGGCATTAGGCGTTGGTATCCTCAGCGGGGCTGATTGCGCGGCCCTTGGACTCAACCTCCGGCCAATCCGCAAAGGGGAAGGGTTTTTCATCGCTTTGGCCCACCACAAAATCGTAGGCATTTTTTAGGTAGAGCGCCAAACTCGCGCCAAAACCGGTCAGCCGTGCGTTGTGCTGACCGGTGATCACACTAAAGAGCACCTGTAAAAAAGCGACGGCCAACAGCACATAAAGCGCAATGTGCGCCAGCAATACAAAGAGCAGCACATAGAGTGCACGCACCCAATAATGGCCATTGCTTAAATTGCGTTTCAATTCAGGATTCATGAATGTCATCTCCAGCTAGGCTCAGTCTTCAAAAAGGCCCCTGACGGGGCCAAGGGTTTGGCCACAATTATCGAAGATAGGTGGCCAGATAATCCTCTGCAAGGGAAGCGGCTGGCGAGCCACCTTTGACGACAGCTTGCAATTCCGCTTTCGCCTCATTTGCTCGCCCTTGCAAATGCAACACTTTACCTAATTTGAATTGTGCTTCGGGTGCCTTTTGGTGGTTGCCGTGCTGTGTCACAACCGCCTTAAACCACTCTTCCGCTTGCGGCAAATTATTTTGCTGCAAATGGATTTGCCCCAGCCAGTATTTAGCGTTTGCGACATACACACCCTGAGGAAATTGCTTGAGGTAGTCTTGAAAAAGGCCCAAACCCTTGTCGTAATCGCGCTGTTTTAATACCGCATCAATGCCAGAGCGATAGAGCCCCAACTCATCAGCTTCCTCCGCCAAGCCGCTATCGCCGAGGCTAGCGGAGTTCTCAGCTGCCGGGTCGCGACTCGGCAAAGTTGAGATCTGTGCGGCAGCCGAAACAGCTGCATCGGCTTCAGGACGCGGCAAGCTCGCAGGCAGCCGGGGTTTGGCACTACCGGATTGCAATAGTACGCTTAATCGACGATCAACATCCGCATAATCGTCGGCTTGCTGCTGTTTTAATTTACGCAGTTCATAACCCTGCTCTTCGACCAATCCACGCAGAGATTGAACTTCGTCCTGCAGCGCTTGAATTTGTTTGTAAAACTGCTCGAGGCTGGGAGCTGCCGCCGCCTGAGAATTGCCTCTAACAGGGTAATTGGATGCATCGCCCGGATAACGGGACGGGACATTCAGATCTTCAACAGTGACTTGTGCCTGTGAAAATGCTGAAAATAAAAACGAAACTGCCGCCATAAAGGCGGCAGTCGTTGCTAGGTATTTCGTCATAAATTCTGACTCATCAACCAGCAATTACGCGAAAACGCAATTATTTCAATTCAACGCGACGGTTTTTGGACCATACCGCTTCGCCAGTACCTTGCTCAGCCGCTTGCTCTTCACCGTAGCTCACAGTTTCCAAAGAGGTTGCGCTAACACCCTGAAGAACCAGGAAATCGCGAACCGCATTAGCACGACGCTCACCGAGAGCCATGTTGTATTCACGGCTACCGCGCTCGTCGGCATGACCTTCCAAACGCACAGCGCGGGGTGTTGCAGCCAATTGCTCAGCGTGCAGCATCAGCGCAGATTTTGCCGCTTCAGTCAGCTCAGCTGAGTCAAATTCGAAGTAGAAAGTCGTGTCGATAACAACGGCGGGGGCTGATTCAACGGCTGCACCGGTGTTTTCAACAACGTCAGAAGGCGCTGCATCTTTTTTGCTTTTAGATGAACAACCGGCCATCAAAGACATAGCAGCGGCAATCGCGAGAGCTGAGTAAATTTTTTTCATGGAGAAACTCCTAAAGGGTTTTTAAGTGTGGGTCTTGCTGTTTGGAAACTAAAAATACGGGGCCCAAGCGGGTTCGCGTACATCGCCGCCGCTGGATGGCAGGCGGTATTTCACCCCTGCATCCATCGACACTACACCCAAAAGCCCTTTGTTACCTTGCGAGGTAGCGTAAAGCAACATAGCACCATTGGGAGCAATACTCGGGGATTCGTCTAGCCAGGTCTCCGTCAGGATGCGCATTCTACCAGAAGCAATATCCTGCATGGCAATATGAAAAACGCCATTTCGGCGATGAACCATAACCAAACTCTTCCCATCTGGACTCACACGGGGGCGCGCATTGTAATCACCCTCAAATGTCAAGCGCTCTGGGCGACCACTCGCCAAATTGACTTGATAAATTTGAGGGTTTCCGCCCCGGTTAGAGGTAAAAATCACGCCACTGCCCTCTGGATTCCAATTGGGCTCAGTATCGATGTAGGAATCCTGTGTAATGCGCTGCAAGTGGCGAGTCGCAATGTTCATCACATAGATATCAGGCGAGCCGTCTTTTGACAGCACCATCGCTAAAGACTGACCATCCGGGCTAAACGCAGGCGCACCATTGAGCCCTTTGAAATTGGTCATTTGCGTTTTGCGACCCGTGGCCAAATCCATAATATAAATAGCCGGTCTCGTCGTCTCAAAGGATACATAGGCAATGCGCTTGCCATCCGGCGCCCAGGTTGGCGACAAAATGGGCTGCGAGCTGCTCTGCAAAGCGCGGGCGCGAGCGCCATCCACATCGGCATACATCAGACGATAACGGCCAGCGCCCGGACGTTTAAAATCTTCGACGTACAGCATTTTGGTATTAAAAATACCGCGAATACCGGTAATTTTTTCATAGACCGCATCGCTAATGGTATGCGCAATATCGCGCAGGCTATTGGGAGCACCCGAGACTTTGGCCGCCAGAATGCTCTTTTGGCCCAACACATCAAATAAATGGTATTGAACTTGAAATTGTCCCGCCTCAAACACTTGGGTACCAATCAACAAGTATTTTGCACCCAGCATGCGCCAATCGCGATAGATTACATCTTCCGGGCGCGAGGGCAGCGAGAGCATATCCGCGGCGGGAATTGGGCGAAAAAACCCACTGCGCTGTAAATCCGCTTCAATAATGCTGGGAACATTTTCAGGCAAGCCTTGACTACCTACAAAAGGCACTATGGCTATGGGCTCGGGATTGTCGCGCCCTTGAGTAATTTTAATTTCAAGATCAGCCCAAGCCGAGTTGAAAACCCAAGCGCTGATTACCATTAAAAATACGTATTTAATCACTGGCGCAAATCCTCTGGCTGGAAAGTAAAACGAATAGTGCGAAAATACCGCTCAAAAACAACAGGATCCAAATCTTTAAACTCTGGAATAGATTCAACCGCTTGCAGCGCTTGCTCAGCCGCTCGGTCAAAGGCGGCATCACCACTTGAACGCACCAAATTAATGGCGACGATTCTCCCTGACGGCACCATATTGATAACAAACTGACAGCTCATGCCATTGCGCGCAGAGGGCGGTCGGCTCCATTGATCCTGCACGCGCTGTTGCAGCAGGCTCTCATAAGATGCCACAGCCTCCGCAGCGGCCTCTTCCGCCAGCATCATTTCCTCATCTTCGCGGGCGCGATCAGCGGCCTCTTGTGCTTTTCGCCGGCGCTCCTGCTCTGCGCGACGCTCGGCTTCGGCTTTTTCTTTTTGTTTTGCCTCGTGTATTTTTTTGGCTTTGTCGGCCTTTTCCTGCTCAAGCTTTTTTAAAGCGGCCTGCTTAGCCGCAGTGTCATCCGGTTGTATGTCGGGCTTGGGCTGGCTCGGTTGCGCCTCCTCGGGCTTGGGCGTTGGTGCTTTGGCCTCTTGGCGCTCGGGCTTTTCCTCCCGAGTGGTCTGCATTGTGTCCTGCGCTGACAAATCTTTTTTAATCACCGGCGTTGTCGCAGCGCGTCTTTCGGGCGCTTTGGCGGTCATCTCAACCAAGGTCGCCTTCACATATTCGAGCGGTTTTGGTGGCTCGACCGGCGGCGACGCCGACCACGCAAAAAATGCGAGTGCAACCAGGCCGATATGGAGCGCTGCGCTCGCCGCTGCCGGTAAGGAATAATGCTGCCAGGAAAAGATCATTTTTTAAGATCGTTGCCCGGCTCCGTCACCAAACCAACACTCGGGGCTCCCGCGCCTTGCAACTGGCTCATGACGTTGACGACCACACCGTATTGAATGGCTTTATCGCCCCAAATCAACACCGGCGTTTCCGGCTTTTGACGCAGGATTTTGCCGACCTGCTCTACAATGGCCTCAAGCGCCATGGCCTGATCACCGCCCTCCCCTAAATTGATAAAAAACTGGCCGTCGGCCTTGATGCTGACAATCAAGGGCTCATTGTCCTTATCGTCAAACGGGACTGAGGGCGCCTTGGGCAGATCGACCTTAACGCCCTGCATTAATAAAGGCGCTGTCACCATAAAAATAATCAGCAGAACGAGCATCACGTCTATGTAGGGCACGACGTTGATTTCCGCCATGGGTTTGCGCTTGCCGCGTGGGGGGGGATTCATAACTTAGGCCGCGTGCAATTGGCGATGCAAAATCGCCGAGAATTCTTCCGTGAAGGTCTGATAGTTGGCAATCAACCGCTCGGCACTGGCAGCAAAACGGTTATAGGCCAACACGGCGGGAATGGCCGCAAATAAGCCGATAGCAGTAGCGACTAGGGCTTCAGAAATGCCGGGAGCAACAGCAGCCAGGGTGGCCTGATGTTGATTCGCCAAGCCCCTGAAGGAATTTAAAATACCCCAAACGGTGCCGAACAAGCCGATATAAGGGCTGACGGAGGCGACGCTGGCTAAAAACGGCAAATGGGCCTCCAGTTTTTCCTGCTCGCGCATCAAAGCGACACGCATGGCGCGCTGGGCAGCCTCCATCACGGTATCGACGGTGGCTCCTTTTTGTTGGCCCAAACGTGAAAACTCTTTAAAGCCGGCGCGAAAAATAGCCTCAATACCTTGCGCATCCTGCGAATTTCCTTGGCGATAAAGCATGGCAAGATCGCCACCAGACCAAAAGGCACGCTCAAACTGCTGAAAGCTTTTACTGGCTTTGCTGTGCGAAATCAGCCGTTGCACAATCAGCGTCCAAGACACCACCGATGCCATAAACAAAATAAACATCACGGCCATCACGACGGGGCCGGAATGGGCGATCAGATCAATTATCGAGAGAGTTTCCGTCGGATTCATACCACCACAACCACACCAGGACCCGGCACATAGAGCCGACACGCAGGGTTAACGCACCCCGAAGCACACACTGCTCACGCACACAAAGCGCTAGCCGGCACTGAGCCGCCAGCGTCTAGCCACGCGAAGGGCCGCTATCTTGAGGCATGGCGCCGGGCGGCGTCAATCCGAAGTGCTGGTAAGCTTTTGCCGTCGCCATGCGGCCGCGAGGGCTACGCATTAAAAACCCTTGTTGAATCAAAAACGGCTCCAACACATCTTCAATGGTATCGCGCTCCTCACCTATGGCAGCCGCCAAACTGTCTAGCCCGACGGGGCCGCCTTGGAAAGACTCCATCACAGCCGCGAGCAAGCGCCTATCCATGTGATCAAAACCACAGGCATCGACATTCAGCATTGTCAGCGCGGCATCCGCCACCTCACAACTGATATCGCCGTTGCCTTTTACCTCGGCATAGTCACGCACCCGCCGCAATAGACGATTGGCGATACGGGGGGTGCCCCGTGAGCGGCGGGCAATTTCCGTTGCCCCCTCTGCCGTCATCACAAGCCCCATCAAACGCGCAGAACGGCTGACGATATGGGTCAAATCCGCCAAGCCATAAAACTCCAGGCGCTGCACTATGCCAAAACGATCGCGCAGGGGTGAGGTCAGCGAACCGGCGCGGGTCGTAGCACCGACCAGGGTAAAAGGCGGCAAATCCAGTTTGATTGAGCGTGCCGAGGGACCTTCGCCGATAAAAATATCCAACTGATAGTCCTCCATCGCGGGATACAGGACCTCCTCTACCTGTGGGCTTAAACGGTGAATTTCATCGATAAACAGCACATCACCCGGTTCAAGGCTGGTTAAAATCGCAGCCAAATCGCCCGGTTTGTCCAATACCGGGCCCGAGGTCCCTTTAACGGACACACCCATTTCATGGGCGATAATGTTCGCGAGAGTGGTTTTACCTAGCCCTGGCGGGCCAAAAATCAAGCAATGGTCCAAGGGCTCTTGGCGCGCTTTGGCCGCAGCGATAAAAATCGCCATCTGCTCGCGCACCTGCGGCTGTCCGACATAGTCCGCCAAGGACTGGGGCCTAACGGCGCGATCGATTTGCTCTTCCAGCCCCTGCACACGCGGCGCGATCAGACGGTCAGCGGCTGAATGAATAACAAGCGAATCAGGCGTAATCATGGCAAAAACCTATGGCGTGAAAACCGATGGCATGAAAACCCATGGCGTAGTATCACGCCGGCAGCATGGCGCGCAGGGCGTGACGGATTAGCGCTTCGGTGGTGTGAGGCGCGCCCTGCTTCAGGGCTGACTGCAGCGCCTTCTGCGCCTCTGCCGCTTTATAACCGAGCGCAAGCAAGGCGCTTTCGGCCTCGGCTGTCGCGTCCGCTGGCGCACCCGAAGCCGCCTTACTGCTTTGGGTTGCAGCCTGTAAACCGTCGACACGATCGCGCATTTCAATCACCAGCCGCTCGGCCGTCTTTTTGCCGACACCTGGAATACGCGTCAGGCTGACTAAATCGTTTTGACGAATAGCCTTCACGACCTGGTCAGGTTCCAACGCCGACAGAACGGCGAGCGCCAACTTAGGGCCCACGCCACTGACTTTGATCAACTGACGAAACAATTCGCGCTCAGACAAACTGGCAAAGCCAAACAGCTGATGCGCCGCCTCAGAAATGGCCAGATGTGTATGCAGTACCACGCGGCCGCGCTCGGGTAGCTGGTAAAAGGTACTCATAGGCGCCGAGACCTCATAGCCCACTCCCTGCACATCCACTAAGAGGTGCGGAGGCGATTTAATGAGCAGTTCACCCGTCAACCGGCCAATCATGGCGCAACACCGGATGACAAGCGCCCGCGACGAAAGCGATCGACCCCCAAACCGGTGGCGGCGATATAACACCGGGTTTGAGCATGGCAAAGTGCCACCGCCAGGGCATCGGCAGCATCCTCTTGCGGACTACCCGAAAGCCTTAATAACGATTGAACCATCTGCTGTACCTGCACCTTATCGGCATTACCCTGGCCGGTAACGGCCTGTTTCACTTTGCGGGTTTCATATTCTGCCACCGGTAATCTCGCATCTGCGAGCGCCGCCAACAAAGCACCGCGCGCCTGCCCGAGCACCAAGGCAGAAGCGGCATTTTTAGCCATGAACACCTTTTCAATAGCGCATTCATCGGGCTGGTATTGCATCAAAATTTGGCGCATGCCATCAAACAGGACACCCAAACGACCACACAAATCGTCGCCAAGCGGCGGTCGAATCACGCCGCTTGCGAGGTACCGCAGCACCCGGCCCTCTTGCGCTATCACACCATAACCCGTTTTGCGCGAGCCAGGGTCAATCCCCAAAATCAGCGCCATAGGTTGCATCCTCTTGCCAAGGTACTCACGCGCTATTCACCCCAAACACTGTATAAGATTACAGTGTATCCTGAGGAATCCGCTGCGGGCAAATCAGGCCCACATTCAAGGGGCCAGGCAAGAATGTCGACATTGTTTATTATTTGCACACGCATCGCGCTTCTTTTAGAGTGAGGCCTTCGAATCACGGTATGCTTTTATGACTCTTGCCATGCAAAAACCGCTCGCTCTAAAACCGCTCGTTCTAACGCCGATTGCACTGGTCTGGGCTGCGGCCATCAATCTTGGCCTGCCCTTGCTGGCGGGCGCCGAGATACCGACGCTGACTAGTCACCTGTCCGACCAGCGCGACCTCCAGCTGAGCCTGTATCAAACCGACTTGGCGCTCATCAAGGATGTTCGCCAGCTGAATCTGCCAAGCGGTACCAGCGATGTGCAGTTTGAGGGTGTCAGTGGCCTCTTGCGCCCCGAAACGGCCATGCTGCTGGCCCCGGCAAAAACCTCGGTGCGACTGCTTGAACAAAACTTTTATTTTGACCTGTTAACGCCGAATAGCCTGCTGGAAAAATCCATCGGCAGCACTGCCACGCTGATCACGCCCACCACCGCTGAGGTGCCCGGCAAGCGCCTTGCCGCAACCATTTTGTCTACCGAGCAGGGCCTAGTGGCCGAAATTGACGGCAAAATCGTCGCCAATCCGCAAGGCGAGTGGCAATTCGACCAAATACCTGCAGGCCTTCGCGCCAAGCCGACACTGGTTAGCCGCCTCAACCCATCGGCAGCCACCCAGGGATTATTTGAACTGCGCTATTTGACAGGCGGGCTTCACTGGCAGACGGATTATGTCGCGCAGCTAGCGGGTGACAGTCTGCAACTGGCGGCCTGGGTCAGCCTGACCAACCAGAGTCACACCGATTACCGCAATGCGCGAATCCAACTTATCGCCGGTGATGTCAATCGGGTGCCGCAGAGCGGCCGCCACCTTGAAAAAACCTTTGCCATGGCCGATATGGCATCTCATGACGTCAGCGCTGAAAACCTCGGTGACTACAAACTCTACAGCCTGCCCGAGCGCACCGACCTGCTCAACCGCCAAACCAAACAGGTGGCGCTTTTCAGTCGCGACGGAGTTCGGGTCACCCAGCGTTACCGGTTCCAAGCCGAGCCTGTGATGTTTTCTGAATCGCGTCAGACACAAAAACAGGCCGCTGCACTTTTTTTAGAGCTGGTCAACACGCCTGAAGCAGGGCTGGGATTGCCACTACCCCGCGGGACTATTCGGGTTTACCAGTCTGACAACCAAGGCGGCAGCCAATTTTTAGGCGAAGACCGGCTGGATCATACCGCCATCAAGGACACTGTCTCACTGCGTCTTGGCAACAGTTTTGATGTGGGCATGGTGCGCGAACAAACGCAGTATCGCTGGATCGATAAAGAGCGCCGCGATGCCGAAATCAGCTATCGCTTGGTGATCAGCAACGCCAAGGCCGAAACGGTTGAAGTCGATGTTGAGGAGCAGTTCGCTGGCGACTGGCAGATCACGCAGAACTCCGACCCCCACAAAAAAATGAACAGCCAAAGCGCCAAATGGACGTTAAAAATCCCCGCCGAAGGCAAAAAAACCCTGACTTTTAGTGTACTGTTGCGTCAACCTTAGGCTTTCACTGCCAGGTTTTGCCTGGCAAACACTCCTCCCTACGTCAGCCTGCACTGCTATAGCGCAGGCTGTGACCCCCTAAAAACTCCTTGCACCAACCTAATGCAACGCCAGGCATGCCTTCAGCGCAATCGCCATATCGCCGAGCACTGTGGCGCAACATAGCCACCCTTTTTCGGGATTTTCCGCCCGTCTCTGCCGTTTTCAGGTGGCTGGCATGGAGCTTGAATGGGCAAGGCTATATTCATCGTTAACAGTGAGGGGGCCTCATGATCAGGCTTATTAGGCTGAGTGCGGCACAGTTAGGTCAATTCAAACGCTTTTACACAGCCTGCTGCGGGTTCAGGACCCAGGCCGGGTGGGTGGGGCTTTTGGCTCTGCTCACAACACCCGCCTTCGCCGCTGACGAGGTCGCAAGCGCCGCCACCTTGTCGAAAGAATCCGTGGACGTGATATGGCTGACCACCGCGGCTGCATTGGTATTTTTGATGCAAATGGGATTTGCCTTTTTAGAAACTGGCAGTACCCGCTCCAAAAACTGCATCAACGTCATGATGAAAAACTTCCTGGACGTTTGTCTTGGCTCGATTGTGTTTTGGGCGGTGGGTTTTGGTGTGATGTTTGGCATCAACGCATCAGGGTGGCTCGGCACCAGCCACTTTTTCTTGGAGGCAGATACCAGCTGGGAATACAGCTTTTTGTTGTTTCAGATGATGTTTGCTGCAACAGCCGCCACCATCGCATCCGGCGCCATGGCGGAGCGAGCAAAATTTGGGGCTTATTTACTGCTGTCTGTTCTGATCACCGGCTTGATTTACCCGGTTTTCGGCAGCTGGGCCTGGGGCAGTTTTTATGACGGCAAAGGCTGGCTAGCCGAAAAGGGATTTATCGATTTTGCCGGTTCAAGCGTTGTGCACTCGGTCGGTGGCTGGGCTGCACTGGCTGCCATTTTGGTGCTGGGCCCGCGCACAGGGCGCTTTGGTCACCAAGGAAAAGTTAACGACATACCCGGCCATAATTTAAATTTTGTGGTGTTGGGCGGGTTCATCCTCTGGTTTGGCTGGTTTGGTTTCAACGGTGGCTCCACCCTCGGCGCCAATGTGAATATCGGTTTAATTAATCTCAATACCCAGTTGGCTGCGGCCGCCGGCGGCTTGAGTGCCGTCTGCATAGCCGCTGCACTCGGGCAACGCATTCTGGTGACACACATTATTAACGGTGTACTGGCCGGCTTGGTGGGCATTACGGCGGGCTGCGCCACTATGACGCCCATTTTTGCCTTAATCACGGGCTTTACGGCTGGATGCGTCTACTGGGTATTTGCGCAATGGCTGTTGCGTTTGCAAGTGGATGATGTCGTGAGCGCAGTGGCGGTACATGGTGCGGCGGGGGCCTGGGGCACTTTGTGTGCGGGTGTCTTTTTTGCCGAGGACCTGTTTAATATGAGCCGTATTTACATTCAGCTACTGGGTATCGGGGTTTGTTTCGGTTGGGCCTTTGGCGGCACCCTGCTCCTAGCCTGGATCATTGACCGCACCTGGGGGCTACGTGCCAGTTTGCTACAAGAACAACGGGGTTTGGATTTCAGTGAACATGCTGAAGTGGCCTACCCCGAATTTCATCAACAAACCTATTACAGCAAAGAGACGCTGGACCACCTGCAGCCCTGAGTGGTTGCCGGCGGCTCGGCTACGCGCCCTTTGAGTACTGGATACCCATGAACAAACGCGATCAACAAAATGCCCTCTACGCTGCGCTCAAGCCCCATTTAGGGCAGGAGCAGAGCCTGCAAGCGCTTCTCATTTGGCAGCAAGATTATGCCGGTGACGGGGACTTTTCACCCCGTTACTTTGCCGACTTGGCGGCTCGCATTAGCGGTAATCGCGTCGCGCCCAAAGTCCTGCTGATGAGCCTGGTTGCGGAACTGTCTGAACGGCAAAAGCCACACACGGATATCAGTGACACCCTCAATGACTTTCGCAGCCGCTATGTATCCCTATCAGGGGATACGCAGTTACTTCAGCTCAAACAACGCCTCGGGCTGATGCAATCAGGTCCATTTCTCCCGCCCGGCAACCGTGCCAAGACCGCGTCCAGTTCGTCGGCCTTTCGGTTACCGGAAGTGAGTGCCTTCAGTGTACTGATCGAAAAAATCTTGTCGCTCTGTGACAAGCATCTGGCCGAAAGTCTGCGCCTCGATCTGCTGAAAGCCCTTAAACCCTTGCGAATCAGCGCTCCTTTAAGTAGTGCACTGTCACTGTGGCTCGGCGATGCCTGCCGCAACCCGCTCAGCCTGCAACGGGTTGAAACGGAGGAGCTGCGCACTGTCGTGAGCGCTTTTTACGGTGTCCTCTGCCACCATCTGGGGCCCGTCAAAGCGGATCAGCTATTGGCCACGGCCTTACACCGGCTCGAAAGTAACGGTGGAGCCATCTATACCGGTATTTTTAAATCACTGCTCTAGCGAGGGTTGAACCGGCGTGATCAGGGCCGTGAGGCGTTCGACCTGTTGATGCAATAAGGCTTGCACGCTGGCATCAAAGCCTTCTATCTCGAACCAAGCCTCGCCACAGGCGCTGAGCCGCAGTTTTGACGGCAGCGCTATAGCGCTATCCGGCCAGAGCAAGACAAACCGGCTGGACGGGCGCTTGGGCAGTTCAGCCATAGACTCATCCAGGCCGAGCACCGCATCCAAATGGATAGCCGGCCGGTATCGTTCGAGAACCTGCTGGACCACAAAGGCAAAAAATGCGGCCGATTCCAAGGCCTGCGCAGGGTGCTTGGCAGAAAAACTGAGCAGTAAACCGCCTTGATCCAAGGTGAGTTGAGCGGCTCTCGCCCAGTGGCCACCATAAATGGCCAAAGCCTCATCGGCGACTGTGTGAATGGCATCCTGAAGCTGCCGCCACCAAGCGAGGCTTAAGGTTTTCTGCCAGCGAGGGCCTTGGCGCCACTGTAACAACACTTGCACCACTACCTGCACCACCGGGGGTATATCTGGCATCTCAAGGTTTTCGGGCAGGTCCTGAACCATTTTGAGTGCGCCCGACGGCAAGGTCACGGCCGAGGACGTATCGGTAGCCACGGGCACTAAAGGCGCTGACGGCAGCGGCTCAACCTGAACACTCTGCTCCTGAAAGCTGCGCACCTGAACGACTCTACGCAGAAGCCGTAAAACCCGGTGTAGCCAGAGCGCCCAATAGCCCAGGACCCCCGCCAGCAATAGCCAAAAGGCCCAAGGCAGGGGCAGCCTGGGAGTGTAAAGTGTCAATATGGCTGCAACCGCCTCTTGCAACACGACCGGGTGTGAAAATTCCAGCGTCCGCTGCAGGCTTTGCGCATCCGGCGTTTCGCCAGCTTGCGCCAAGGGGTTTTGATCCAGCCCCTGCACCATAATAAATACCGCTGGCGACTGTTTAACCCAGGTATCCAGCTCGCGCTGAAGGGCAACCCAATTGGCTTGCAAAATCAATTCTTCTGCTGCGCGAGCGGCAAGTCGCGCCAGTGCTTGCCCCTGAATGTCTTGCAGGCGCGACCGCTCCTCCAGCAGCTGGCTGATGAACAGAGCCCCAAACAGGCCCGCAAGCGCTGACAGGACAAGTCGGCCGATCAAGCGTTTTTGCTTTCGATGTTTTCGCTGCACACCGGGTCTGTCCTCGGCCATTTTTGTTTCGCATCCGTCTGGTTGAAGGGGCTGAATCGGCATCACACAAGGCGGCCTGCAGCTCACATTTCGCAAGGGCTGCCTGTATAATGCCGCCACATTCATCAATGCAGTATTTATCGTGCCTGAATTACTTTTAATTACGCTCTCCGGTCCTGATAAACCCGCCGTCACCGCCGAAGTGACCGGGCTCCTGGCCCGCCACGGGGCCAGCATTCTAGACATAGGGCAAGCGGTGATCCACGACTCTTTATCACTCGGGCTCTTGGTGCGTTTTGCCTCCGAAAACAGCATCGCCGCTGCCGTGAGAGATCTGGTTTTTAGCACGCACCACCTTGGCTTACAGGTCAAATTCCAGCCGATTAGCGTCGACAGCTATCACGAGTGGGTGCAACATCACGGCAAAAAGCGGCACATCATTACACTGCTCGCGCGCCAGATTGAAGCCGAACACATTGCGAGTCTCACCGCCATTATGGCGGAGCAAGGTTTAAATATAGACGCAATTTCCCGCTTGTCGGGGCGTTTACCACTGGCCGTTTTGGATCATCCCGAATCCAGTAAAACCGCAAAAGCCTGTATCGAGTTTTCGGCTAGGGGAGAACCCTTAAATACCAGCGCACTCAAAGCGGCATTCGCCGATATGGCATCGCGCTACTCAGTCGATATTGCTTTTCAAGAAGATAGCCTTTACAGGCGGCATCGCCGCTTGGTTTGCTTTGATATGGATTCGACACTGATTGAAGCCGAAGTGATTGATGAATTGGCCAAAGCGCAAGGCGTGGGCGAAGAAGTTGCAGCCATTACCGAAGCCGCCATGCGTGGCGAGCTGGATTTTAACGCCAGCTTTAAACGCCGCGTAGCGCTACTCAAAGGGCTAGATGAATCCGTATTAGCCGAGATAGCCGCTCGATTACCCCTCGCCGAAGGGGCTGAAACCCTGCTGAAAACCTTAAAACAATTGGGTTATAAAACCGCTATTCTCTCGGGTGGTTTTACCTATTTTGGCCAGTATCTGCAAAAAAAATTGGGCTTTGATTATGTATTTGCCAACGAGCTTGCGATTGCAAACGGCAAAGTAACCGGCGAGGTAACAGGAACCATCGTCAATGGCGAACGCAAAGCCGAATTATTAAAAGAATTAGCGCAAAAAGAACACATTGCCCTTGAGCAGGTTATCGCCGTCGGGGATGGGGCCAACGA
>JACCDR010577424.1_pt1 | contig 32690 bp, 54 predicted proteins | sample 7446431 | NCBI WGS metagenome assembly JACCDR01 (sample SAMN15323443, study PRJNA562643) | freshwater metagenome | isolation source: river surface water | place: USA:Blue River Watershed | collected 2017-08-17
CAGTCAGGCCGATCCTTTGGCCGAGCGAAACCTTGTCCCCGCGTTTCACCTCGATTTTTGAAAGATGCGAATAGGCTGCATAAAGCGTGTCCCTGTCGCCATCACCGTCGAAATCATAGAGGAACTGCAAAACAATCGTGTTTCCGTAATCGCCGTCTGTGCGAATGAGTGCAATCGTGCCATCTGCTACAGCGTAACAAGGCGTCCCCGGCGCGGCATACAAATCCCATCCCTGATGCGGTCGCTTTGAACCGTCAGCACGGCGGCGAACCATGCCAAACGTATGGTTGACAAGCCCCCTGCGGATACGGTTTTTGTCGAGTGGCCAGACGATCATTTACATCTCCTATTTGCAGTCGCTCAGCATACGCAACCGGCACTTGATAATCTGAATATCTCTTTGGGTCTGCGCGATGGATTTTTCCACTTCACCGGAATAATTCGACCATGTGTTAATGATCGACATCACAAGAGCCGCCGCCGCCAGAACGATCTGTAGGTCCAACCTTGGGGGCTTTTGGTCGTTCGTCATCCCAAGCCGCCACTACCCGGCGTTCTAGCCAGACGATCAACGCGGCGCTGCCAAGCATGATGCAGAACTCTTCCAACTTCACGGCCCGCGCCCCCAATGAGAATGGCCAGCATTGTGACACCTAGATAAACGTTGTTCGCCCAATACAGATTGTCACTTCCCCCGAATACGCCATGAACGACGGAGATAACCACACCGCCTAGATTAATGCCCCCCATCATCGAGCAAAGCCTTGTAGTCGGTCGGACTGTCGCAACTATACAAGACGCCGCGTAAATGGCCAACAGAAACCCCCATGGTTGCCGACCATCAACCATAAAGGCGTCAACCCACAACAGCGTCATGAATTGAGCCGAAAGCACGATAAAAGAACACCGAATCAACCCTCTGTCTCTTACCACATACCCAATGAGCGCAGCCGCCAGACAGACGGGAATCCACGCTACGGAATAGGCAAAATGCAGATGGTCGAGAAGGTCACTCATCTTCAATCCCGTCCATCTGGTTTGCGAGTTTGCGCAATTCACGCGCGTCATCTTGCAGCAAGGTTGCCTGTTGGACTAACTGGTTCGCCATAGCGCGAAGCTGATTCGGAACATCTGGCGCTCCGAACGGGGCAGCGGGCGGGCGAGGGGTTACAGCCATTTGATCTTCCTTTCAAATTAACCGGGATTGCCCGGCTCATAGGTTACAGGTGCTACACTACCACCAAAAAGCGTTGCCGACAAAGTGGGGCTGTTGTAAATTTTGCCACTTGCCCCATTCTGTAAACGCAACGGCACGTCCACATTCTCAGCCTCGGTCGTGTCAGCCCATACCTCCCGATCAGGCCCAGCGCCGCCGTAAAAACCAAAAGCTTCGCTGCCTGTCATCGCCATGCGCCGCACCGCCCGAGTGCCCAGCAACCATGTGGCATTTTGACCGCTTGCTAGACTTGTATCGGCCATTAGCTGCCCGGTGGCATCCTCAAGCAGACTGCCCGCGATGAGGCACAGGCCGCTATGGCTGCTGATATGCTGAACATCAGTGCGCGGCAAAAAGGCATTAGGATCGCCAGCGTTGGATAAATGGCTTCCGGCTAACAACAGCACCGAATCCCGTCCGACGCTGTTCAGGTTAATTGTGTCGAGTTGCGAACCATGAGAACGAATCCTTGTCGCATAGACCCGCCCGCCATCACCGCCTAATTCACCAATAGCATAGCCGGAGTTATTGACGATTTCACAATTGTCGATCCACAACGTAGGGTAACGGCCATCTTTTTCGTTTAATGCACACTGAATACCGTCAAGTCGAAACCCTGAAATGCAAACTTCTGTGCCTTGGATATAGTTTCTGCTGTTTCCAACAGAATCAAACCACTTCCCGACCAATTGAGAACGGATTGACTGAATATCTTCCCCATTGTATTTGATCGAGATTGTCTTGGTAGAAGTGTCTACATGAAACCCAATATCTCTTGATGCAAGTTCAGTCAGGCTTGCACATTGGTAAAGCGAAATTGGATAACCCCAAGCGTCGAAAATATCCCGCCTGATAATCCGGTGAAGAGCCGTCCCGCCATAGGTCCCCGTATACGTAGCGGTGTAACGTCCACTGCCTGCATCCGTCCAATTTAACCCTGCGAGAGTGTCCACAGATGGGACCCGCATCAACTGGCCTTGCTCTTCGGCAATAAGCACCTTTGGCAAACTACCGAACGCATGTGTGTTGCGGAAGTCAAAGCTATTAACCGGACCGACGGCAATCAACATCTGCGCTGGCAAACTTTGGAACGCAAAATTTGGGGTAAACGGCTTGGTTCTATCGTTCAGAACGCCATTCCCTGAAGCACCATCCATCACATAGGCAATGTCGCCCGCCATGATTTCAGGATATTTTGACAGAAACGCCTCTAAAGCCGTCCGGTTCATCTGAACATCGCCCGGCCCGTTTACTTGGACAGGAAGAATCGGCAATGCCCCTACAAAAGGCGACGGCGTTACCCGCACCAATTGTGGTGACAACGAACTATGCCTGATCGGGCTTCCGTAGGTCATTCGCCTAGCATTTCATAACGCGCCCAGCACGAAAGAGGGGCGCTGATTTCAGGGGTGAGAGACACACCACCGGCCACAATAGCCGTAACACCAATTCTATCTCCTGCGTTGACCTGAAAGCTATGCTCAGGAAGATGATAGCTCTGGACCTCTGTGCTGTTCGAGTGACGGCGCATTGAGCTTGAAGCAGAAAACACACCATTTCCAGCAGCGTCTCGAATCACGGCCATGCGAACGCGCGTTCCTGAAGCAAGGGTCAAATCAATTGCCGCCGAGACCTTACACCAACCTGTATAAGGCGCGGTCCAAAGATACGTCGTCGTGTTGTAATTGAACGCCTGATCGTGCCTCAACGAGTTAAAGGCAATGAGTGAAGCTGCGTCTGTTATTGAACCAGCCGCCGCGATTACCGGAGCCGTTCCCGTATAGCTTACCTCAGCCGCGTTCCCGTATCTGTAGTTCAAAAACGGAAGACCTTTTTCGGTAAACGCCAGCCGGGAATTACCATTGAACCCGCTATGATAGGATGATGTCGGAACCGAGAAGCCCGCCGAGTTTTGGAAATTATGATCATAGGTAATGTTAATCACGCTTCCCGGCGCGACTGTGTAAAGCAGAGTCCCGAATGCGTTCACACCGAAAGCAGGCCCACCGCCTTTACCAGCCGGATCAACACCCGCCTCAATAGGCTGGACGCGATGAATCATCGGCATCATGGAAATATCGGTCGCGTTTCCTGAAGCCCCTTCGGCAAAACGAAACGCGATGCGCGGCCAGAAACCTTCACCGGTGTTGTGAATATTTGCAGGCGAATTATACCGGTGATTGGTTCTCACGCCTCCAATCTGACTGTCCGTAATCCGGCGAAAGTCGAACCCGTAACGGCAGTTATCGACTTCCCAATTGTTCACAATCAGGCGGTTCACAGTCGCCTTAGCCCCAGCAATAAGAACCCAGCCGTTACACCCACCGAACGAACCGCTTGGAAACTGACAGCCTTGGCCAATATCCGTAATGACATCCGAATAGGTCTGGATTGCGCGAACGTAACCCACCTTCCAGCCATCCATTCCAACGCCGTTGTTATTTTTGATCAGGCTCGATGAATAGGAGGCTTCGATGCCTTGCCACTGCATGTCACTGATTGCGCACGGGTCAGGATTGGTTGAACCCGCCACGTTAAACTGTGGTGGAGTCGAAGCGTCAAATTCAGCGCGCGGAATAAAGACAGCCGAACCATTGTTGAAGGTCTTATAGTAGAGATAACCCATTTTCGGATTGGTCCAGCCCTGAAGCTCGAATCCATGGCGGCTTGTATACGTTCCGACTGTGCTGGCTTCGTCAAGAATCGAAATGCCCCCGATCCCGCCGCCTTCCCAATATTTCCCATCGCCACCGGTCCAATTCCCCCCCGGATTGGCTGAACCCGCACGTCCGTTCGTAATCACAAACATTGGCGCATCAACCGAACTTGCAGGATCAAACCGGAAAATTGTAGACGAATGCCCGGCTGTTAGAATCTCTGGAAAAGCCTTGTCGTTTCCGCCATTATCAAAGAACAACTGCCCCGGCGTAATTTTATACTCACCCGCAGGAATGAACCCTCGTTTTCCTGTGAGGATGCAATAATCGAAAAACGCCTTCATGGCCGTCGTTGTGTTCGTTACGCCCGTCGAATCAGCGCCAAAGTCTCCCGGCGTCACATAAAGCGTCTCTAGGAGTTTCGTCCTGAGAGTCCTTAAGACCGAACCTGCGCCTTCGCCAATCCATCCAATAAGGCTTGTTGCCGTTCCTGCCGCTAGATCAGGCTTGGTCAAAAACCTTGACGATTCGAGAGAATTAAAAACCGGAACAAGGTCTTTGTTCAGAACAGTTACGCTGTAATCTGGACCCGACACAAAGAATTGAGCAGGAGCACCCTGCCTTACAGGATAGCCGCCCATTGTCGGAATCGGTTGAGTGGCGGTAATTGTCAGCGCAGAATCCCAATAAACTTGAACCGGATACGTCCGCGCATCCTGTCCAATCTCACCGACATAAATGGACCCGCTATCAAGTGGCGAGCCGTCAACGTCCGAGAAAAAAGGAAGCGGATTTGACACAATGCTCATTCTTGATTCCCTTCTGCAACCGCAGTCACAAACGCGGTCTTAATCCATTCCGCGCGGTCTTTGAACTTTTTCGATAGACCGATTTTATCGGCATAGATGTTAAACGGCCTTGACCGAGCCAACGAATTGACCGTCGCGTCTGAAGTGTTCCCAGCGGCGACTTTCTCGATTAACGCCTTGAATTCGGAACTGGAAAGCAACCTGTGAACAGCGTCAGATTTTGATTGCCCGCCCATTTTTGCAATCGTTTCAGATGCAGCCATTGCCAAGCCTGCACCCACAGGACCACCGGCAACGCCTCCCCCTACGGTTGTCGCTGCGCGGGTAGCAGTTCCCTTGAGAATCTTTGCTGTCAGACTTTCGCCGTTCAAAGCATTCAAAGCCGCTTGATTGGCCTTTCCGGTCTTCAAGACCTTTGCTTCACCAGCGAGCATTCTTTTGGAAATGCCATACAGATCAGCGAGAATCTTGTCACCGTCACCAATCTCTTTTGCGAACATCTTGTAAATCGGCGGATTTTCACGAACACCCCGATAGGTCTTTGCGAAATTGTTAAAGCTGAAACCGCCTGCGCCTGATTTGGCCATGTTTTCCGAAAGAAGCCCGGTAAGGAGAACCTCTTTGCGCATATCCTGAGGAATGGCATTTACCAACTTATTCAATGCGGTAACATCACCTTTCGCACCACCCGAAACAGCCGACCGGATCAAGGGCGCAATGCCCTTTTCAAGGTCTTTCCCAAAAACCGAAACCATGTCATTCCGAATGTCGAACATCTGCGTAAAGATACTGTTTGACGCGCGCATCTTGTCCGCAAGCTCCTTACCGCCCACGGCTTCAATGTGGCCGATTTGGTCTTCAGCAAGCGCGCCGTAATATTTTTTCAGATTTTTAGTCGGTGTATCAACCCAAGGGCCTTTCCCCTTGGTCAAGGCTTCACCAATTTGATCACGAACTTGATTAAGGCGAGCATAAGTTGGGCTGCGCGGGCCATCAGGGCCTTCAAGCATGGAAAGAAGCTTCTTTTCCTCAGCAGAAAGAGCTTCCTTACCTTCAACCCCGCCACCTAGATCATCAATCATTGTGGTAAGAGATGCGCGCGTCTTTCCAGCATCAACCCGTTCACGAATATCAACGGTTTCATTTACCTCGCGGCGAAGCAAATCACCCTGCTTTTGCAAGGCTTCCATATCACCTTCAAGCTTGGCAAATACATCTTCCGAGACTTGGGCAATCGACGGAGACGCGCCGACTTCACGAACGGATTCTTCCGCCTTCTGTGCAACTTCGGCTGTTTTCAATTTCCAAGCGGTTTCAGCCTCCGACCCGACTTGAGAACGGGCAAGGCCCATCAAAGACTGAAGCTCCGTATCATCCGATAGGATATCGGTCGGCAGTTCAACCCCCAGCCGTTCAGCTTGCGCCGTCGCTTCAGGATTGACCTTTGCCATTTTGGCAAGTTCACGCTTGGCCTTTGACTGACCAATTCCCAGCGTGACGGCTTTACGCCCAAGTTCTGCGATGGCCTCAAGTTCTGAAGCTGTTCCAGAAGCCGAAGGAGCCGCTTCAGAGGCCCTAGAAGCCGCTTCAGCAGGCCGTGAGAGCCTACCAGCCAACGCGCCCCCAAGACCCCCCGTGAGACCGCCTAGACCTACCCCTGTGGCAACGTTAGCGAGACGGCCTTGCATATCCTCACCAGAGCCAAAGCCATACGCACCGCCATAGACCGCGCCTTCCTGCGCGCCCCTTACAGCAGCGCCACGAATACCCCCTGTGGCAGCCGCGCGACCGATTCCAGTCGGAAGAGCGAGCGCACCTACTACCGTTCCGCCCAAAGAGGCATAGGGATTAACTTCTTGGTCAATCCGGTCAATAGCACGTTCTCTGGCAAGATTTTGTTGAAATGAACCGCTATCAAAAGCAGTGTTCAAACCTGCCGCGATTTCATCCGCCAGACCGAAGGAAGCAACATCAGCAATCCCGCGACCGAATGTGTCAATCGCGCCCATCATGGTGTCGCGCTCTTGGAGAAGCTGGGCTTCTTCCTCCGGCGTTAGCGAGGTATCAGCTTCGATTAGTGTTTCCCGATAGAGGCCGTTGGAATCTACATGGCCAGTTACAACGCCACGATCATCATATACCAAACGAACAGCATCCGGGAAATCTTTGCGATATTCCTCGAATGTCGGCTGATCGCCTTTCGGAACAACACCGGTCGAAACATCCGTTGTCGGCTGTTCCGCCTTAGGAAGGAATGGAGTGATAGCAGCCTCAACTTCGCCCCATTTAGGGCCTGCATTGATTTTTGCCGCTTCAATCAATCGCGCCATGCGGTTGTTTTTTGCTGCGATTTCTTCTGGCGAATCATTGTATTGCGGGAAATACCCGACAGTCTGGCTTTCCAACTGCTCTCTTGTGTAGGCAGCGCCAGTGCCCAGCGTCAAAAGAGCATCGAGAACATCTTTTTGGGCATCTTTTACAATACGCCGATCAGGACCGCTAATCGCGCGCGACAACAATCCTTCGCCAAAAACATTTTGAACAAGCGTTTCGCCTAGACCTGCCTCTTGGGCTTCTGGATTCCGGCCAATCACGTTTTGAATATCTTGGAAACCACCCTTGATCCGAGTCAAAAGAACAGCGGTTTTTTGCTGTGCCTCAGTCGGCTTTCCACCTTCACCCGTAAATTCAGCCTGCGCCCTTGCCTCAGCCTGTTGTGATCGCAACTCACCAGCAGCCGCGCGCCTAGCAGCTTCCTCCGCCCGACGCTCTTCCGCTCGCGCCCGTTCCTGCTCTTGTGCAGCCGTTACGTCAGGAATGAACACACCCCTAGAAGGCGTTGCCACACCATCCGTGTCCTTAAATTCCTCCCAAGGCATTTGTTCAGGCATTATCTCGGCTCCACATGGACATGATCGCCTTCGTTGATCACCTTCATTCCGGGATTCAAACGACGCAATTGAGCGGCATATTCCGCCATGGACATTCCCCTAGGGGGGACGCTATCCCTTGCACGGCCCGAAAGATGATAGCTCGTCGGAACACCGCCGACAGCAGCATTTCTGGCAGGACTGCGCTTTGTTGACGTGACCCGTTCGCCGGGAATACCTATCACTTGAAAGGTATCAGCCCTTGCGGACTGACCTCCTACCTTTTCCCAATTAGATTGAAGGCCCGGATTTCCCCCTCTGAATCTGTAACCATTCCTAACTTCACCAATGGCAGGCGGAGCCTTCGGGGCTTGAGGATCGCTTCCATACAGCTTTTTATACTCCGACAGCGGCCCTTTGAATACACCTTGACCGGGGACATTGATCTCAACCGCCGTTCGTGCCGAAAGATAGTCTTGAGCCTGCTTCAAGCCTTCAGGACTGTTCGGGTCAATACCCGCCGCGACCAAATCCTTCTGAAAGCTTGTCAGACTTCCTTCGTTAACCGCCATGATCCCCTTGAACTTTTCAGGATCGGTCGCAGCAAGCAAGGTGCCTAGAACCCTCTTCCCGGTCAAAGGATCAAGGCGAATCGCTTTGGCACTGTCCCGCAACTGTTGCGCCGTTTCCCTATCACCCGAATTTTCAAACATCTGCGCTGATTTTTCCAGACGCGCCGCCGCAGGTTCAGGATCAATCGACCCGTCCTTGTCCTGTAGATATGCAAACGCCTCCGAACCAGTGCGGAACATGACGGACTTCTTTACGTCGTCCATCTGCTCCATTGATTTCAGAATGGCTTCGCGGTCCTCTGGAAGCTCACCAATGGCCCTGAAATAATCTTCCGCCGTCGCGCCCACCCCCAAACGAGAATAGACTTCTTGCCGACGCCGTAAATCAGCCTCCGCTTTCTGGCGCTTCAATTCCTCTTGCCGCTGAGTGCGGATCATTCCCGCCAGTTGAAGGCCCTGAAAGAAGCCTTGTTGCCCCCCTGAAATATCATAGACGATAGGCTGCATTAGAACCCCCTCGCCGCGCTTGTGATTCCAGCCATGGGAAGGCCACCGCCAAATCCACCGCCAAAAGCACCGCCAGCAAGCAAACCTGTGAGATTGCCCAAAGCGCCCCCCCATGCGTTGCCTTGAGCGATTGAACTGCCCGCCCTTGCGGCTCCTGCGTCTGCCAAAAGCTGGGCAATATTCGCACTCGACTGCATTCCAGCCGTTCCGACGCCCGCCGCCGACTGTTGACCGAGAGCCGTCAAACCACCCAGCCGATTATACTGTTGTTCAATCAGGGAATTGAGAACGTTTGGGCGAAACTGAGACAACGCAGCTTGAACATTACCCCCCCTCAGGCCCCCGGTTGCAGAGGCATTCTGTAGAATCGCATTCTCACCCTGACGGGTCAAAGCTTGGAAATACGGACTCGCCTCTTGCGCCGAAAGAGCCGCCTGTTGTTTTTCAGGTCCAGCCAATCCAACCAAGGCAAGCTGTTCCTGAAGCGCCGGAATCCCTGCTTGAGTGTAAGGCTGCAACAGAGTCCTCAATTCCTCCCGTGCTGCTCTGGTTTCAGCAACTCCAGCCTCAGACGCCGCCACCTGAGCCTGTGCAGCGTTCTTTGCAGACTTTGCCCCGATTGCCGATGAAGCGACACTTCCCGCAACGATTCCCAAGACAGGATTAGGCATTGTGAAATTCCTTTATGTATTCGTCAAAATTCTCGCCATAGAGCCTCAAAACAGCCTCGGCAGTCTTTAGAGCGGTCTCCATGCCGTGGATGATTTGAACCACCGCTAGAACAATGTCATAATATCCCGCGCGCCATGCAAAGCTAGTCGCGTTTGCCTTTCCAGAGCGCTCTATATCATCCGACGCGCGCCATTTCAAAATGGCAACAGCAAGAAGCGGATTAAGAATGTGAGAATTTGCAACATAAAACCGATTGGACGGAAGCGTTAAAATCGCAGCGCATACAGCACCAGCGACCGAATCACGGTCCATATGATCGCCATCCGCCAAATCATCGAAAGCCTGAATTACGCGCCAAAGAGCGACCAACCATTCGATGGCGTCGTCCGGGAATCCAAAGACTTCCTTGAAATTACGGATTAGCCAATGTTCCATAACCCTCCGGTCATGGGTCACTGGCCACCCGTTCACTCAGTAAGGAGATATTACCCTAAAAAATTCCTGCTTGCAAGACTTGTGCCAACTAGGAAATCTCGCGGCCTGAAACGCGGATATTGATCGAAGCCGACGCACTGGCCACCGTCGAAATAAACCCGCCAACCTCAAGCGAATGACCCACCAATTCAGGAAAGGAATAAGTCTCGCTCGGTTGCAGGCTTTTCGTTTTTACGATCAAATTATCATTTCCTGCCGTGCCCCCTGAGGTAACAAGGTTTACGCTCAAGGTAGCAATCGAGCCGGAATAATTTGTCGCTGTGAACTTGTCGATGATCGCCTTTACATTCGTAGCGGTGTATTGCGTTGTCGCGGCGTTTTCAGCGGTCTTTGACGGGACAAGGACTTTGATGGTGACGGTCATTTCAATCTCCTATGGCGCAATGTAATATCCGGCAGTTACTCGCCAGATGACATTGGTCGTCAATGGGCAAACAATCGTTGTCGCGGTATTCTGCGCAGACGTGGCGACCGGATAGGCGAAGTTTTCATCAACAACCGTCGTTCTGACACCTTGCGCCGCCGCTTCCGTCTCAACGGTGAACGCTAAAGACCCCGGAATGTTTGTCGTCGTAATTGTAATCGGAGTGCCAGCCGCCGTTAAAAGAGCGGAGGCATACCGTGAAACTCTCAAATAGGTTAAATAATGCCTAAGCCCTGCTCCCGGCGCTGCAATCGTCAAAGTGACAGCCGCACCAGACGCCCCAACAGCCGTTGCCAGAACAGGTGTGATAGAGCCTTGAAGGGTATCATCCAGAGGCGCTAGATCGCCGTTTAACGTCGCTACAGCAGTCCCCGACGTGTAAGCCGTGACCCGTGCCCGGACCAATCGAAACGGAGCGCATTTGCCTACCCAAATCCCTGCCGCCGTTCCCGCCACTGCGGAAACATACCCCACAGAGGCAATGTTCAATCCTCTAACCGGAATCAGTGTCCAGTTAGTGCCATCGACAGACCCTGAAAGCTCAACCGTAAGGCTGAATGTCCCCCTCAGGTCCAATCCAAAAGACGCACAACCATCAACCGGGATGATGATTTCCGCGTTCAAAGCGCCAAGATTACCAGAGACAAAGAGATTCTCTCTAGGGTGAAGCGTGTCCTGTCCAGCCGAAGGCGTCGCAAGCGTTCTTGAAATTTTGGCCATTACAACACCTTCCAGAAAAGTTTAATTTGCCCCGACGTTTGACTTAAAAATGAAGCTGTCACTGTGATTTGATCGGTTCCCGCCGTTCCTGTCAAAGCCAACACGTCTAAAAATTCTTCGCTGTTTTCATCCCCGTCAGAATGCGGCGCGATAAATACCCCTATCTTGTCAGATGGAACAACCCCTGTCGCTGTAACCGTTTCGATCCATTCCAGACTAGCCGCCGTTAAATTGATCGTTGTTTGCCCCGATAAACCACCGGTAAGAAGCCCGTTAACCCATTTATCACCATTGAATAGAAGCGCCTCACCACTCAAAGGCGTGTCAAGATACACATCATGGAGAAGCGAAATCTTCTCTCTTGGTTCAGGGCGAACCTCGATAAAATCCTGAGGGACATATTCCACAGGTGACGGCTGAATTGTGTCTCTTTGGGCTATTTCCAAAGCAGACTGCGCCAATGATAACGCTAGGCCAGCCAGAGCCTCGACTTCCGAAAGCGTAGAGTTTGAAATCTCATTGACGCTAGAAAACAGTCTTTCAAATTGCTTGATCGCTTCAGGATCGTTCCCGACAATCTTTGCGATTTGATCCCGTGTCAGCCTTAGTCGCATCAGAACGCCAGCGGTTCAACCCGCGCCTCCAAACGTGCAAACGAGATATGCGCATCTGACGTTCCTTTGAACCGTTGCGCTCTCCAGTTTGTCAAATGCCCCTGCCCGAACCAAACAAGCCGCTTTGTTCTCTGTCCTTTCTTCCCGGTTAGAATCGTTCTGTCATTTGACCATGTTTCACCATCGACAGTGTAATTTGTCGAGATTGTCGATTCATCCTGTGCCCCCGTCAAAGACACAAGTTCAAGGTCATGCAAAATAGCGCCACGGCCTTCGTTATAGATGATCTGTGTAGCAAATTCCCAACGAACCTTCGCCCCGTAATGCGACGATACATCCTCTGAAAGAACACAGACGTTACTCGTGTCAGGGTCTCCAGCAAGCCACTTATCGTAGCAACGAACAAAGTCCCTTGCGCGATATTTCTCCCAGCCGTCATCGGAGGATGTAAGGCAAAACCAGATCGGCCTTTGTAATTCCTGAGAAGCCCCGGCGTCGTAAACCAGCGTCCTGTCAGGCAAATGAATATAGAGAAACGAATGCGCCTTTTCGATCCGGCTTTCCACCTTGATCAAAGACAGTTCATCTTCCGTATAAGCCTGAAGCAAGGTGTCAATTTCATGCGTCGAGATTTTTGAAACTGCGCCATTTGATCCGATATAAATCGAAATCGACTCGTTAAATCCACCGCCTACGAAGGCAATCGCCTCCAGAAACACACAACAGGCCTGAGTGCCAATTACGCCTTTTTCGATTTGCGCGCCTTCAATTCTCGCAAACGGAAACAAATCACCGCCCACGTTGTCGAAATATTCAATCGTGTAGCGGTTCAAGGCAACCACTTCGTTGCGGATTTTCAACAGAGCCTTAACCGGGTCTGGGTCAGCTTCACTTGAACCATATTTCAGCGGATTCACCGCTAGTGGATCGTTCAATTCAGTGACAACGAGAAATTCGCCATCGGTCGTCATAAAATAACCGTCAACCCAAACAAAATCAATCACGTTTCCCAAATCAGGGTCAACATTCTCCCTGAGACCATCAGTTGAATTGTAGAGAAACAGTTTACTGTTCGAGCCTATCACCAGATCGTCAAAGCTGTAATCCAGCGCGACAGGTAGAGAATCATTCCCAACATCCCCCAAAGTGGTGACAACCCCCAATTGGTTCACAGACACAAGCTTGGACCCCATAACCCTATAGCATGTGCCTTCCCAATTAATTCCCCCTCGGTCGGTCCCCGGCCCTGTTGCAAACGTCACCAAGCCTTCAGCAGGCCGCAAATAGCCTTCCGAAATTCCGTTATTCTTGGGAACCGGAATCAGGTTCACCGGATAGCTTGTGCGAAAATCCGTTGCATCTGCGTAAATCCCGGAGAGGATCGGAATTTGCATTACCTGTCATCACCCGGAATGAAATAAACCCGGCCCGTTGCTGCCGCCGCGATGGCATAAGCGTTTGTCCATTCCGGCTGCATGTGGAAATCCTGCGTAGCACCCGTCCTGATCGGAATCCCGGTCGTGGTTGTGTTAACCGTCAATCCAGTAGGACCGAACCGAATGAATGCCGTCGCGGTCCCGTCGTTCACAACGCGAATGTGACGCGCGTTCGTCGTGCCCTTAAAGTCCAGAGCGACAGTCTGCGACGACGTTGAAACGTTGATGTTGACGGGATTCCCGCAAATTTGAAACGCCATTAGCCAATCCTCCAATTTGTTCCGTCGCTATGAACCGGAACGATATTTGCACCACCGCCAGCAACGACAGAATTGAACGTCGTTGCATTGGCATCGGTCACAGTGGCCCTTGCGCCTGCCCCTGAAGTCACAGCACTCGGTAACGTCGCAACGGTCTTGGGAGAGATTCTCACAAAGCTTGAAGCCGTTACCGACGCAAACGCCGTCGAGAGAAAATTAACCAAGGTCGTCAAAGAGAACTTTCGCGCGTCCCCTTGTCCAGCCGCATAGACCGGAACCTGATCGCCATTGGCCAAAGAATCCACGGCAGAAAGTTGATTGATTGTGCTCATGTCAATTCCAGTTTGTCAGTGCCGGTGTCAATCGTTTGAGAAGCCGGAAGCGTGAAAGGATAAAGCATATCCTTTTGCCCAGCGCCCGCAATCGTAATGGAAGGCTTGATCTCGATTGGCTGTGCAGCTTCAACCAAGAGCAAATCATAGCTCGTTCTAGCGGTGATTTTCGTTTCAGGCATGGGAACCTTGCCCCATGACGGCGCAAGTTGAATTGCGAGATTCGAGATAATCGCCTGATATGCCTTATCGGGGACGTTTGTTTCGTCGTCCAAATCCCCACCGCCCGGCTGAGAAGGGATAGGATAGCCCAAACGAATGCCCTTTGCATTCCAAGTTGCTATCATGGCATCCAGCCGCCGCATTGCGCTCTCAAGCCGTTCTGGGGGAATGTCAAAGGCATATGTCGCAAGCCCCAATTCCTCCAAGGCGAGATCAATAAAATTGCGGCGGGTATATCCCATTATCCAGCTTCCAAAATTCGTTGCTTCAGAGTCTCATCTGAAGTCCGCGCGTTGAACGAAACACCCAATTCCTTAGCTTTGGCTTCCAATTCGTCACGGCTTTCAGAACCTACATCAAAAGGGCTGTCAACCCAACCCGCCTTCAAGGCATCCGAAACTTCGTCTTCCTCGAATACCTTAACCTCGACAAGGCATCCAAAAACGTTTTCAGAACCCGGACGATAAAGCATCACTGACATAACAATCTCCGAAAATAGGGGGAGAGTCACCCCTCCCCCACTCAAGCTTAGGTCTGGTTCTCAAGCATGATGCCCGCCAATTCATAGTTCAGCACATTGGGATTGCACCAAACGAACATGCGGTAACTGCCAACCAGAGTCTCGACGTTGGAATCCGACAGCATCACGATACGAACCCCACTATCGGTTACAGCCGTGCGAACCTTCTTGCCGGTTTCGCGGAACTGATCAAGCGGGAAGTCAGCGTGCAGAAGTTCAACCGCCGACTGTTCGTAAAACACCGACGCGGGCTTGGTCACGATATTCTTAATCGTGATTGCAGCGTTGTCCGCAGGTGTCGTGCTAACGTTGGCGTAAGGCTTCTGTGCTGCCGTGCCGTCCGCTGGGATGATCGCCGGAGCAATCGTCCAGTTCGCGCCGTTAATGGCGAGAATACGGAAGGTCTTAAGCTGCCCGGTAGACTGCTTGTTGATCCCGCCGACCGCGAACACACCCGCAATGGTGAACACGTCACCAACCGCAGCGTTCGATCCAGTGTCAACCGCAAGCGTCTGAGTGCGGTTATCAACCGGAAGGCCACTTGCCGTAGATGCAGGCGTCAGGCTCTGGTTTGCGCCATTGACGAGATATCCGGAACCAGCCGAACCGGTAATCGTGCGGCCATAGTCAACGCGGAACGTGTCGAACCCACCAATGGGCGGAAGCATCGACTTCGTATAAGCGTCCATCGGAGCGCCCGTCATCGTGCCGCGGCTCGCCAAGTTACCGGCAAGGTTCTTTGCCATGCGCGGATTCAAAAGCATCTTCCGTTGGCCTTTAGACGCCTGCTGTTCAAGCATCAGTGCATCGGCTTCAGCCGCGTCGTCATACGTGTCGATCGAACCCGTATTGATGACGGCAAGAGTGCCGACCCGCGCGATTTCATTCGCAACGAGAACGTCAACCTTGTTCGACAGAAGCTTGACCGACATATCCACGTAGTTCTGACGAATATGCGGATTGGCAAGATCGACACCCGTGAACTTCACCGGAATGTTGCGGATATGCGATTCCGTCAGCGTCGAAGGAACCGTCAGTTCAATCAGGTCTTTGGTCGAGGATGAAACGTCACGCCCGTCAACCATTTCGGCCATCAGCGGCATCGGGCGATAGAAAGTCTGACCACCAACCGCCAAAGCGCCAACCTCAGGCTTGTAGAGGCTCACGTTCTTCGCGGTCACATTGGTAGCATCCCAACCGGACACCACTTCATCAAAAAAAATGTCAATATTCTGTGAAAATGAGTTTGCCATTGTCTGTCTCCTGAATGGCGAGTTGAAAGAAGGCTTAAAGCCCTAGTCCTACTCATCCATTCAGGGCAGGATGGACGCCGCTTGTGTCTGCCGATTTATGGGGCTGGCGAAACCTAACCCCGACATAGCAAATTGGCACAAGTCTTGCAAGAGCTAAGAAATGCCGTGCTTTTTCTTGAACTGAATCAACCTTGTGCGGTCGCCAGTCTGATCGGCTTCCCTTTGCAACCGAGCAAGATTATCCCTAACCCCCTTTGACGTTGCATCGCTTCGCACTACCCCCTCAGGCGCGACCAAGGGTGTCCGTTTTGTGGTTTTCACTTGTGTCTCCAATTTCGCCAGAGCAAACGCAAACTGAACCGGGTCAGTGATTGCCGCGAGTTCCTTTGCCTTTTTCGGATTCTTCCCAAGAGCGTAAACCAGAACAGCGGGATTATCTGCCCCCTGAATTGCAATACCCTGTTGAACCTCTGAAAACGCCTCTAGAATGAAGGCTTCGGCTTCGTCATAGTCTGGAACCTTGAGACTGACTTTAGCGTCCTCATAAGCCTTTAGGCGGGCTTGGAATGCCTGTTGTGAAGCTTCTGCCTGTTCCTGTTCCCGACGCTGGCGTTCTTCGTTCTCTCGTTGGGATGCCGACCATTTCAAAAGCGCCTCGTCATAGGCGTCTTCGTCATAGTCAAAGTCTTCCCGCTTTGGCTTTTCCATCTTAACGGGGGCTTGAAGCTGTGCCTCAAGCTCTTTAATCCGCTTTTCCTTCTCTCGATTCGCTTTGCGAAGGTCTTTCACCCAATCCGGCGCGGCAGAGGATTCTTCCGGCTCATCATCGCCAATCTGGACGATAAATTCTTCTTGTCCATCGGCTTCCTGTTCCGTCGGTTCCTCAACAGGTTCGTCTTGCACAATCGGATCAGTTTCGTCTTCGTCAAAAAGCTTTTCAAGAGCGTCCATTTTTCACCTATTTCTCACTCCGATTAAGCGGGGAGCGGTTCCGCCCCAAGACCGGCCAGAATTTCGGTCGTCTTGGCTACCGTTTCGCCGACCTTGGCTTCCGATAGTCTCGCATCAGCCTGAAGCTTTTCAGCTTGCGCGGCTTCTTTCATCGCTGCGTTTTGCAGGAAAATAGCATTCGGATCGGGCACAGGCTCTTGGTTTTCCATTGCCTGCCGTTCCTCTTCGGTCGGTTCAGCAACCCCCAAAGCCACAAGCTTCTTGCGGAAGTGTTCACGAATCGGCTTAAGCCCTTCGCCGTCGATGTTCATGATCGCAGTCGAAAGCAGGACCGCCATATCCTGAGGGTCTTGAGTGAACTGCATCATGCTAATCAGTTTCGAAACCATCGCGTCACGCTTTGACGTGAACGAAGGACCAACATCGACCACAACGTCAAAATCAGCCGCCGTTAGGTCGTTTTCCAATTCCTCCCCAGTCTCACCATAAACCGGCCTTGCAATTTCGATGCTGGAAATCTGGTCTTCAGTGCCAACACCCTTCATTTTTCTGCCCGGCTCGACGTAAAGCTCCTTCGCCATGCCAAGCCAAATCTCCCCGGCTGTCTGCAAGGCTTTGGCAAAATTCGACATGTAAATAAACGCCCGCATATCCATGCGGTTCTGCTGAATCTCCATGGTCTTTTCGGAGATATTGGAAATCAGTTCCTCCGGTTGGGTATTCCCCAACACGTCAGACATATCCTGTTCGGTGATCTGTAAAAGCGCAGCCATTGCTTGGGGAACTTGTGCGGGCTGCGTATAAGCTACAGGCCCGGACGGAATAGGCTCGCCGTTTGGCCCTTCCATCTTGTTGATCAAGAGATACGGGTAATTCTTGGAGGCGTCGTCCGCCCACATAGTCGTGTGTCCGGCCACCTGCTCAGGAAAAAGAAGCGGCTTGGACTGACTGGAAAGAGACGCGATCAAAGCAAGCTGACTGATTTGCAGATTCTTAAGACGCTGGGAATCCTTCGCCAAGCGGGCCTGCCCCATGCACCGCTCGACATTATCAATGAACCATCTTTTCCCATAGACCGGGACGATAGGAATCCGCTTGCCTGCGATATAACCGCAGTCCTCAAGAATCTTTCCGCCAGAAAGCAGATATTTCCGGACCCGTTTCCGCTTGATCTGCCTTTGGCGAATCTCGACAGAACCCGCCGCTCTCAATTCAGCTTCAAGCTCTTCGTCTATGTCCGTGTATTTTTCTTCATCGCCGTCGATGGTCCTGAAAATACGTTGCGTCTCTTTGGTTTCCTCGACAACGTAATATTCAGCCACGTAAACAACGTCAGGCGAGTTCCAATCCCATTCGACTTCCTTTAACCACTCAGGCCAAGAGGAAACATCATCACCCCATTCGTCTTCGTAATCCACCCTTTGAACGGAATGAATGACGAAAGCATATTTCGCATCAGACTTGTCCTGTCGCTTTGCAGCGGGGTCAAAGAACACCGACGTATCAGCATCCGTGATAGGCTCAAATCGAATCCGCTGGCGTTCGTCTTCGTCGTCTTCGTCGTTCTCGTAACATGCCCTTAGACGAAAAGCCCCAAACCCACCGGAACAAGCCTCCTCGAATGAATTGTCATAGGCTTCCTGTGCGACCGAATCCTGTTCATCCGCCCGGTAAAGAGCGTTGCAGGTATCGGCTAGATCAGATTCCTCACCGTCCTTTGAAACAAAATTGACCGTAATCCGGTTGTTCCGCATTTCGGAAATAATCCGCATGACGGAAAGATGAACCTTGTTCACCTCCAGCATGGGCTTGTTTTCAAACTGATCGCCAAGCGGGCCTTCCCATTGGCCACCCGTCACAAACGTAAAGCGTCGGTCCTGCGCGCACAGTTTACGTTCTTCGCCGTAGGAAGACTGGATTCGGTCAAAGCGTTCTAACGCGAGACGGTGAATGTCCATTTACAGACCCTTGCAATTTCTGTGCCAATAGCACGGCAGAAACATCGGCGCAATATCACCAGCCAACCTTGGTCGGGATCGGCGTAACCACAACCGGGTCTTTCTTTGGTGTCACAATAGCAGGGAACAACGCAGCCAAGCCCCAGATCAACGCATCCGCCCGGTTAGGACTTGAACCGCCGACATATCCATAGGTTGTGAAAGCCGTTAGTTCTTCCTCAAGTTCATTGAACCTCCCAACGTGCCGGACCTTCCCCTGTTCATACAGAGAGGAAAACGGTTCAGCCCTTGCGACCTTACCCCTTGAGGCCGTCACCTGCTGAAATGGAGTTCTAGGACGTGCAGCTTGAATGACGTGGTTGACCATAGCGCCGCCATAGTTGGTTTCGCCTACCACAATGTCCGCCTGATACCTGTCAAAGGCAGAAGTCGCTACCGCCCCCCATGTATTCGGTCCAGCCTTGACCGTGCAATCCTCCAAGACATAGGCGTTTCCGTCCGCCCCCAAACCTACGACTATAATCCCGATTGCGTCGTTATCGGCGTTGTCAGCATCCCCTGAGCCTGAAGGATCAACCGCGACAACCACCCTTACCATTTGGGGAACCTCGGTTGCTCGCCAGAGTTCAATCGTTGACTCTTCGAACAACGCACCAGCGACAGCTTCGCCAAACTTACCCTCAAGAAACCGAAGCTTCATTCGCCCCGACATGCTCTCCAATGTCGAAAGATATTCGCCTGAAATGTTCTCCTGATTGTCGCGCGGATTCATAAAAAAATGCGCGTAATCCTCTGGATTCGGCAAAGCTATCCCTGTGTCCGGGTCTACCTTTTGAACGAACAATTTATATGACCAATGCGCCTTGGACGGAGGATTCTCGTCATAGAACATCCTCGGCTTAAGAACCGTCGGCGCGCGTCCCTCGATTTTCTGCTCTACCAATTGAGCAAGCCGGGTCATCATCAGATTCCGGGCGGAGTATTTGATCTGCGAAATCTCCGAAAGGTTGATCGTCGCAAACTCTTTACCCAGATGCTTTTCGATGGCCGCGTCATCATCAAGACCGCCGAACCATAGCTCTGAACCGTTATCAAACCGAACCACCCAATCGGTCTTGGATAGGTCATAAGGAACGCCGTTATAGGCCAGTCTCATAACTGCCGGAAACGTGTCCATTCCAATCGATAGCTTACAAGCGTTGAATGACTGGCGAAAGATACCATGGCGGCTGTTAGGGGCCTTCAAAGCCCTTAGGACGGTGTTCCTGACAATCTGGAAGCTCTTGCCGCTTCTACTGCCTCCCACCAACAGAATATGCTTGGCAGGCCCGGCAAATATCTTTTGCGCCTCAAGCTGCTTGGCGGTGAGTTCAAATGCTTTCGTCATCAGCCGATACGGGAACCATTTTCACGCCGCCACTGTGTTCAATCTCTTGCCTGTCGCGCCATTGCTTGCTTTGGCGATTCTTAAGCCAAAAAATAGCCGCCGTCGTGTCAGGCGCAATTTTAGCGCGGAATGGGGCATAAACAGGCTCATCCGCACCAGACGGCATGAATATCTTAACCTCGTCCTGTTCGTAACCAATAGCCTTCTGGTAAAGGCTGCGCTCAACCCGTTCGTCTGCAATATCCTTACCGACCTTTAGGGACTGACAAAAATCTTCATGCACATGCTTCCAACGGTAAATCGTGCGAACGTCAACCTCAAAAAAATCAGCTACCTCCTGATCGGTCGCACCAAGAGCAGCAAGCTTGGATGCTTGAGCCGCATATTCATCTTTGTAATCGGAAGGCCGTCCCGCTGGCATCATTTCACCTCAACCGGCAATCCGCATTCGGAACATACCTCACCGTCCGCGCATAGCGTTTTCCCGCAGTCAAAGCAGGTTTCCACAAACGGCTCGATCCATTGTTCAAAGGTTATGGCTTATCTTATCACCCCTTGGCGATTGCATCAAGCGTCGGTTTGAAACGCTTCCAGAACGCGCTTGTCGTGATCAGACAAGGCTTTTCGCAGTTTATGCCGAGTAGCGACGGATGGTAAATATTCATTCTCGCGCGGCGCATATTGTGACCCGTAGCCATAAGGCCAATTTGCAATCCAAACCGTAAATGGGCCAATTTTAGCCGTGTGGCTGTCAGAATGTGATACACCGTGCAAATCAATCGCCTTGTTGAGAATATCATCCCATTCCCAATCTGTTTTGGCGCATTGAGCCCAAGGCCCGCAAAACAGCCGTTGCCAGTCAAATCGCATTGCTTGTTTCCTTCATTCTGTCCACTCTGGCGCGCAAGTTCTCCGTCCACGCAGCTAGATCAGACGCCCTTCCTCCGCGAGGCGAACCATCAACAGAATACCAGCCTCGGTTATAGCGAACCACAGGACTCCAACCGTTCGCTGCCAAATAAGCCGATTTGTAATCTTCAATCAGTTTGTCTCGGTCAGTCATTTCAACCTACCCTTTTCGCTAGCATTCCCGATCAAGTATCGTTCAGGCAATTCCCCTCTATCCAGCATTTCCAGAATAATCGACGCAGGCCCGCTAACCGGAACTTCACCACACTCCCAACGCCTGACTGTTCTGTCATCGCTGATCCGAAGCAAACGGGCTAGTTTCCTTTGTGAGAGACCAGCCCGAGCGCGGATTGATTTGATGTTGGTGGGGGTCATTTTTGCTCCCTTTCGTAGAGTTCCACCAAATAACGCAAAGTTCCAACACCTGTGCGGTTATACCATTTTTGGCTTGGAACTTTTTCGCCAGCAGCAATCATAAGTCCCGAAAGTTTTTGAAAGAGTTCTTGCTTGGTTGTCATCTCAATCTCCTGTGTCCAGTGGGGCAGTGCCCCGTTGCCCATTCTCTATCGGGCATTATGTCCGCGACTGTCAACAGGAAAAATGCACTTTTCCACTTTTTCCATGCGTTTTTCCCGTTGCCCGAATCGCCCGCAACAGTTCCTCCGAGCCTTGCCTAACTTTGGTCTGCCAGTGATCGGAGGCGTTGATGTTCATGTTTTTGATGCACTTCATTCCTGAATCTCCACAAATTCCGAACTGCGAAAATCATATTGGACAGTAACCGTCCCCTTACGTCCAGGAAGCCCCATGCGAACCTTGGTAATGCGAATTTGCGCCCTGTTCTCGTCTGGTTTCGGCCTGTGATAGGTCAAGCCATATTCAGGCTTATTGGCCCAATTCGCCGAACCTGAAATGTCATACAGGCCGGGAATCTTGTTCACACCCTCCCCCGGTTTTGACGGGTGCGCAACAATCCAGAACGCCACGTCGTATTGCTTGGCGAAGCGTTTGATCGCCCTCAAGGCCCGCCCGATATACTCGGTTTCAGATTCATCCCTTCGCCTCTTGTGTTCAAGCTCATTCCAAGGGTCTAGAACAATCATTTTGCAACCGTCGCGGGTAACGGCAACCCGGCAAAACTCAAGAAAGCCCTCTAGGTCAAATTCCGCATCCTCATCGACCGATTGGCTAATGATCCTCAAGCGATTGCGAATGATGGCGTCAGCGTCGGATTTGTCACACCGCGCAAGTTCATTCCGGTCGCATTTCATGATCGCCATCCTGAGATAATCTCGGAGGATCGGCTTCACGTCGGTCTCAAAACTCGCCACGCATACCGGGAAATGATGCTGTAACACATGCCCCATGATTTGATTCATCAGGGTCGATTTTCCCATATTCGCATAGCCTGTAAGGACTGTCAGCGTTCCGGGAACAATCGAAATCATGTCTTTAATCGGTTCAACTCCGATATCGAAAGCCCTAACCTCTCCCCGTTCTGGAAAGTCGTCAATCGTGTAAAGCCCCTTGATAGGATATGGCTTTGCACTGGCCAAAACCTTCGCAACAGCTTCCTCCCCGTATTCATCCAGAACCTCGTTCAGGTCTTTATAAGGGAAGGGATATTCAACAAACTTGCACCGCTCAGCACCGAGTAAAGCAGCCAAATCAGCTGCCAGATTATACCCCGGCCCGTCGTTGTCGGTCGCCAGAATGAACGTCTTGACCTCGTTAAGATCGGCTTGGTGCAACCGGAACCACGCGTAACGGGTTTGCTCTTCCGGCTCCGGTGTCAGGTTCGCCGGTGCGCCGTTTGGCACTGACACGGTGAAGGGGAAGCCCGATTGTATTGCCGCCAAGGCATCCCATTCCCCCTCGGTTATGATAACCGTTGCCCCGCCCCTCACTTCCGGGCTGGATAGCACGTCGGCATTCCACAGGGACAGGGGCGCGCCTATGTCCATCCTGTGATCCTTTTGGGAAGTCAGCCGGTATTTGTGGTTTATCGCCTCCCCCCGGTAGACATAGGGCACTGTCAGCCAATACCCGCCGTCGCGCTGCGTCGTGGTGAGGCCGAACTTTTCCGCCAAAACCGGGTCGATCTTTCTTCCCGCCAGCCAAGCCTTGTGTTTCTCGTGCATCGTATCCACCCTTAAAATTGCAGTTGTGACAGAACCAGACTAACCCGGTCTCGGTTTTTGAAACGCTCAAACATCGGTCGCGCTTGTTTTTTCGCGTTTGGGAACACTCTGGACAAAGCTGCTTGCCCGGCTTTGATGGTTGCCAATTCAGCATAAGGCATCGCCCTGTTGCCAGTCTGGAATGCGAGTGCCTGCTTTCGTCGCTTCTTGCTGTTTGCCGTTCAACCAATTCGAGGTGGACATAAACCAACCCTTGCGCCCATGGTCTGTTGCTTCAGTCGCCAACCAATCGTCGCGGCTTTGAAGCGCCGCATTCAAATCCAATGCCGGATAAGCCTTTTGCCATGCCGCAAATTGCGCATGTTTCAGGCGGACAACCCGACCCTCAAACGCATACGGCGAAGCCGCTAAATTATCTTCTTTCCCTTCTTTCCCTTCTTTCCCTTCTTCTTTAATGGGTTGGGACTGGGTTGGGACTGGGTTGGGACTGGGTTGGGCAGTGGGTTTGCTGTCCTGATATTTGGCGTAATTACAGATAGTTATGTGGGTTAGCCGGTGGGTTGATTTTTTTTCAATTTTGAACACCATTTGAAGCTTGTCCAGATAGCGTCTTACGCTCTGTCGCCCCCATCCCCACACGTCCGCCATCGTCCGCTGCGATACCGCTAATTCCCCTCGTTTCAGGTCAATTCTGTTGCCCGAAAACCAACGGCTATGGTCTTCATAGGCGGCGGCTTCAATAAGCCAGTGCCATGCTTCACGCTCTGTGAAAGGCTCTTTCGGGAAGTCCGGATCATTGAACCATCCGCGATGGATTTTAACCCAGCCGCTCATTTCTTGGTCGCCTCTTTTTCTTGGCGAGCGGCAACCCGCGCCAAAACACGACGCACATGATGGCTGATATGTGTAGGGTCTTGCGCGTCAAACTGCGCATTGGTATAGGGCTTGCAAGCCATATCACCTCCGAGATAGGTGGTTAGGGACAGGCCCGGTTCGTTGCGCAAACAACAGCCGGGCCGCTTTCTTTTACGCCTTTCGCAGATTAAAGCAAGACTGAGGCTTGCGTAATCCGTTGACGCCAGCAATCCTGCACACCGTCGTAACACTCACCCCGAACCGCTTGGCGACCTCAAGATAACGCGCGCTGTCCGGTTGAAACCCAACGGCATTTGCAATCGCTTCATGCTGTTTCAATGTGATCGGTTTGGTTTTCATGCTGGCCTCGCTCTCAAGGGCACACCAAAGGCCGTCAAAGCCTGCCAGACGCATTCCAGCGACCGAACTACGAAATAGGCCCCACCTGCCATCACAATGGCGTCTGCGGTCAATTTTTGGCTATTCTGAAGCTTGCCTGTGGGCATCTTGACTTCAAGGCCGATAAACCGCCCGTCATAGATAACAAACAAATCAGGAGCGCCGGGCCTTAACCCTGTTGCCTTGAGTGTGTTCATCTTTCGACCTCGTGCTTTCTTGTCGCCGGCCAAATGCGCCCCGTTCGGGATTGAAGCATAATAGGCGGTCAAAGGGAGCGCCCGTTGCAGATAGCTAACGATAGACGCTTGAAGGGTATCTTCTGGCCTCACCCCTTTCACCTTTCGATTGCCCGCTCAGCCGCTTCACGTGTTTTGTAGGAGGCGATGAAAATCAGCGGCGAGAGCCATGGCAAGACTTTTGACGGCGCAGAACGCTGCCAGACGTTAAACCGCCCGTTCTTTTCAATGATAATGTCAGCCATCGCGGCCCCTTTCTATCGCGGCTTCCATCTGTCCGGGCTTGAGGCTGGCGTAAAAACCAGCGTTACACCCACACCAGAAATGGTTAGGAGTTACCGTTGATCGCGTCACAGTGCCCGGACCTGCTACGGTCGGCAGTTTTCGGACTATGCGGGTTATGCGTTCAATGGGGGTCATTGTATGCTTTTCAAAATAGCGTAACCGATCAGTTCTGGAATCTGCGGGACTACGGCGTTTCCGAGGGCTTTAAGTCGGTGTGCCCGGTCGGGAACCCCATTAGCCACTCGACCCACGTTGGGTTCAGCGCGCCAGATGTCTCCGAGACCACTTGCGAGAGGCCAAGTTGCTTGCCCTTGTCCTTGCGCCTCTGCACCGCGCCTGATGATAGGTTGCCACGGTCGCGGCAGTCGCTCGCTTGTGGTGTAGGCCAAAGCGACCGCGCCACTTCCCGCTCCAAATTCGGAAACTTCGCCTTCGCAGTGTTCTCCGTGAAGTTCGCTGCCATCGCGCTGCAACTGCGAGGGGTCGGCCACATCATCACAGTTCCCGCCAAGCCTAAATTGCTTGGCCCATTCCGCACCGTCCCGTTCTTCGTAACGTGCAAGTCTTTCGCTGCCGCAGCTCGGCGCTCCAGCATCGGGTCGGACGCGCTGGGGGTAGGCAATAATCCAAATCCTGTCCCTGCGGTGAGGTGCGCCAAGGTAGGAAGCTGGTATGCAGTGCCATTCCGCATCATACCCGAGCGAGGCCAAGGTTCCGAGAACGTCTCCAAGCCCTCGACCAAGCAAAGCTGCGACGTTTTCCACAATGATAAATCTTGGTGCCAATTCGCCAACCAAACGGGCAATTTCGCTCCAGAGTCCAGACCGCTCACCGGCGAGTCCTGCACCTTTTCCTGCATTGCTGATGTCCTGGCATGGGAATCCTCCGCAGATGACATCGACGGCAATTCCATCGGTAGCAAGTCGCTCTGCTGTGAGTGTGCGAACGTCTTCATAAATCGGAACCTCCGGCCAGTGTTTGGCAAGAACCTTGCGAGGGAATGGCTCAATCTCGCAGAATGCAACAGTTTCAAATCCGCCTGTCCGTTCAAGGCCAAGCGAGAATCCGCCTATGCCGCTGAATAGGTCAAGAACGCGCATCTTCACCATTGTTCCCCCTCAGCCTCTTCAATCCTTCGCCAAGCATCAACGCGCGTTTACGCCTTGTTTCGGCGGCACGTCGCGCAGGATCGCAGATGATCGACCGCGCGGCTTTTCGGTTTCGCAAAGCTTGGTCAATGCCGTAGGGGTCTGGTTTGAAAATGGTTGCAATGTATTTCCACATTTCATCCTCCATTAGAAACCGGGGGCGGGGAGAGAGAAGAGGAGACCCACCCCCGGCGCGCCGTGCGACCCGAAGGCGGCGCTTATAAGTTTGGGGACAGGCGGTAGCTACTCCACGCGGATAGTTGCGTTGCCTGTGGCACCTGCCCCCTCGCCCTGCCGATCAGATGCCACCAGATAGCCAGCAGCACAGGGCAATCTCATTAAACATCATTCAGCCCATGAACGCATAAATTTCCTGACACGTTCAACCGTCCTCATATTGGGGTGTCGGTCCTTCTTCCGAATGTCCCGCATGAAGTGGTGATCGTTCAAAGCCGACAGCCCGAATTGCTTTTCGCTCATGCCGGTTTTTGCCAGAAATGCGTCGATTTCTTTGATAAAGTCTTCCATGGCCGGAACGTATATGGGCAAGCTTTTTAGCCGTCAAGGGGAAATTCCCAAAATAGGTGTTGACACGTTAGGGACATTTTCCCATACCGTTCCCATCACAAGCGAGAGAGAGACGATGAACAAAATCAATCCCACAAATCTTGAGGCGGCCATCCTTCTCCGCGTCATGGAAAGGAAACTTCGCGCAACGCTGGCAATCAATGGCCCCAAACACAATGAGTTTAAGGTTTGCAAGCGGCTTTTGCGCCGTGTTCGTCGCCAGCGCAAAACGGGCAATTATCACCTTAACCCCATTCAGTTTTTTTATAGCCACATTGGCTTGCCTGCGAGTCCGGTGGACTATCACTGCCGTGACGCGGTGAAAGGTAATTGCATCGAACTTGCCAAAAGGATTGTTGCAATTGCGGGAGACGTAACATGACATTTGTATTTACAAAAAAACAGCGGGCAATTTGTAATGCGTTTGAAGCATTATGCCGAGAACTTTGCATTGGTCGCATGACTTCAATTCAAGCCGGGTTTTTGGGAAGTTGCGGCATTGTCACCGGTGGTGTTCAGGATGGCATTAAAGTTTATTGGCCAGATGGTTATAAATATAACCTTGCTGATCGTTTGCAACTTTCGATTCAGTATATGACCGAAGCTCATGCCGAAAAAACGGTAGAAGAACAAAAAATTGATCGTCTTCAAGAGTTGGAACGTCAGGCTGAAATATTACGCCGGGAATTGGGTCAAATGTCATGAGGCTCCGCTCGCTTGCAACATGCCTTAAGCCCGGACACCGGGACGGTCTTATCGCTGCGCACGTCAAGGCGGCTAAGATTTATCTCGACAGCGGTTTTACTGACCGCGCGCGGGAAGCTTTGGACGCGGCTTTGGCTGCAATTAAAAATGGAGAAACGAAATGACCACCAAACGCGCAATGGGCGAGCCGTTTTTCGGCACAGGTAAGCCGCCAGAGGGTTACAAGCCGGGCGATTATGTCGAGTATTTGAGCCAAGCAGATGGTCATTGGCACCAAATTTACGACCCGAATTGGGAGACTGACTACTCATACCGCCGCCGCGCCGATTTGGTATCGGGAACCGGCGAGCGCAAATTCATCATCGCCCACGCCCGCACTCTCCGCGACGGCTGCGAGCCGATGCAGGAGCCGGTTGATCCGCTGGTGGAGGCGTTGTGCGAATTGACCATGAAAGAGGTTGGAACTTGGAAAGACCTTGCAACCAAACTCCGCGCCCGGTTCGACATCACCATCAAGGGAGATGCGAAATGAACTGCCGTCGCGGTTGCAGGTTTTGGTGTCAGGCCCCCGAAGATTGCTACGGCTTCAGCTATCCCGAAGCCATGCAGCAGGAGCCGCGTGATCCAATCGACCCGAAAGCCGTCCTTCGCGGTTGGGGCGCGATGATACTGGGCGCGTTTACACTGTGGGGCTGTGCCTATGGTTTTCTCAAGCATTTTGGGGTGCTGCCATGACGAAACTCATTAGCCGCGCGCCTGTCGCATGGGGCTGCTTCTTTGCCCTTCTTGGAATCCACATTATCAATTGGGTGCAATTATGACTGAGCTAGATGTTGAACAATTCGCATTTGGCATCAAGCGCGACATTGACACGCTCGGTTGTGCCCCAAGCAATTTGCTTGCCGATAACATCGAAACGTTGCTTGAAATTCAGGAACAGATTGCCCTAGTAATCCAGAAAGCAGGCCGTCATGCCCGGACATAACAATCCGCCCCCGCTTGAATTGCACAGTCTGGCGATTGAAGAACTGTTTGAACTGGCGAATGGCTTGACTGGCATCGAGACCGACGAACAGGAAGCCGACGCGGATCAGCTTCTTGACGAAATTCGCAAAGCCAAAAAGGCGGCTGACGAAGCTCGTAAAATCGAGAAGCAGCCTCACCTAGACGCCAGCCGTCGGATTGATGAAGCCTATCGCGCACCATTGCTACGGGCCGATCTTGCGGTTGATCACGTAAAGCGCCTTTTAACGCCCTACAGAGTGGCTCGCCAAGCCCGGCTGGATAAAGAGGCGGAAGACTTGCGCAAGGCCGCTCAGGAGGCAAATTTGGCGGCTCAAGAGGCATTCTCAAGCGATGATCTTGAAGCCAAGCTAGGCGCGGAAGGTGAATTGCGCCGCTCTCGCATTGCGACGGCGCAGGCAAACAAGATTGACCGGGCGGCAAAAGGCCTTCGCACTTCATGGGAAGCGGAGATTGTCGATCATCGCGCGGCTTTGAATTATTACGTCAAGCGCGAACCTCAAGCGTTTATTGGCCTAATAAAGAACCTTGCCGACCGGGACGCGCGCGGCGCTCGCCAGCCTGTGCCCGGCATTGTGTATCATGAAAGGAAGAAAGCGGCATGACCGACAACATGAGAATTTGGTCATTGGTTGAAAAGACTGACCCAAAACACACTAAGCACGTTAGCCAAAGGGGCGGTTTTACAGCTATTAGCGCAAACTATCAGATCATGCGCGCAACCGAAGTATTTGGGCCTGTCGGGATTGGTTGGGGCTATGAGGCTGGTGCTCCGATTTTTCATGAAACATTGATATTTGTGCCTGTGACACTTTGGCATGGCGATCGTTCAAACACGTTTGGCCCTGTGCTTGGTTGCGAAGAGTGGAAAAGTAGCAAAGGTCATATTGATAGCGATGCTTCAAAGAAGGCAACTACCGACGCGATAACCAAGCTTCTTTCGCATCTTGGCTTTAATGCGGACGTGTTTCTAGGTAAGTTTGATGATCAGAAATACGTGGCCGAAATGGAACGCGAGTTTTCCCCCGCCCCTGCCACTATCACACCAGACCAAGTTCTTGTTATTCAGGGCTGTCTTGAGGCTAGCGGAATAACATCTATTGATTTTTGCACGACCGCTAAAATCAAGGCAATACCCGAATTGCGCGCCGATAAATATGAAGGCGCGATTTCTTGGATTAAGACTCAAACACGGAAGGACTAAAAATGAGTAGCGTCAACAAAGTCACCTTACTCGGTCGCGTCGGGAAAGACCCGGAAGCCCGGTCAATGCAGAACGGGAGCGAAGTTGTTTCGTTTTCGGTCGCCACGTCTGACACTTGGACAAAGGACGGTCAGAAACAGGAACGGACCGAGTGGCACAATGTCGTGATTTTCAACGAACATCTTTGCAAGGTCGCCAAGCAATACCTCAGGAAAGGCTCTCAGGTCTATCTTGAAGGCTCGCTGCAAACTCGCAAGTGGACGGATAAGGACGGAGCCGACCGCTACACGACGGAAGTTGTGTTGCAACGCTTCAGGGGTGAACTGGTCTTGCTGGGCGGGAAGGCGGACAGCGACGGTTGGCAGAATCCGGGGGGAAACGAACGGTCTGCTGGGAATGCGGCGAACAGCAGGCAGGGCAGCCGCCAAGCGGGTTCCCAGTCTTATGCCCAACCTGCCGGGTCGTCATGGGATGAACACGACGACTCACCCCCATTTTGAGGTTTTGCCATGAAGCGCCGCAATCCCAAATACCTAGCATGGCTTCGACAACAGCCTTGTTCAATCGGTGGAACGTGTGCCGGTCAGGTTCAAGCTTGCCACGTTCGCCGGGGGACAGACGGCGGAATGGGATTGAAGCCGTCGGATCGGTTCGCACTCCCGATGTGTGCGCACCATCATGCAGAACAACACATGGCTGGGGAAATTTCATTCGAGGATCGCCACGGGGTTAACATGAAGGAACTTGCGGCGGCTTACTTTGCCGAGTTTGAAAGGAAAGCAGCATGAGAGCCCGGATCATAATCCAATGTCTGCCTGAGAATGACATGGCAGCCATGCGCGCCGCAAGGTCGTGCTTAAAGCCGGATTTCGAGTGGCCAGCCGATGGCTACAGCATCCGCTCTTTCATCATGAGCGATAAGGAAGTTTGCGCGATGGCAGTCAAGCGGACGAAAACGGGTGTTTCGGTTTACGATCTAGCTTTGCGAGATAAAGCAGCATGAGTGACAAACCACCCCTCCTCTTTGAACGCAGGCTAGGCGGGTTATTCCCTGCCAATTCTGCCGCCACAGAAGCCCTACAGGCCATATCAGGACGGGTTAGGGTAGATATACGCCAGACACACGGCAACGTGCGCAGAAACGGCCTCTATTGGGCTTGCTTGAACGTTGCAGCGCCGATCTTGTCCGACAAGATCGAGGGTGAGCCTCTAACCGTTCAAATGTTGCACAATGTCCTGAAAGACCGCGCCGGAAAGGTCCGGTTGATCACTTTGCCCAGCGGAGACGTTTTGAAGGATTACGACAGCATCAGCTTTGCGAAGATGACCGAAAACGAACGGTCGGAATATATCACATGGGCGATTGCGACGTTGAGCAAATGGCTTGGCGTTGATGTGACGACGCTCAGGCAGGAAGCGGAATTAGCCGCGTAACTTCTCACCAAGGGACGGGGGAGCGCCTAATAAGCCTCCCCCGATAAATGATGAAAGACTATCGAGACCGCATTCGCCGCAAAGGCATCGAGCCAATCGTGATTCAGCGGACGCAATACAAGCCCGGCGACCGAGTTTTGGTGTCATGGGCTAAACCAGTGGAGAAGGTGCAATGAACAAAGAAGATCGCCTAACCGAACGCCTTGAACGGCTGGCAGAACTCGCGGTTGAAGCTGCGGAGAAATATGGATTTTATCAATGGGACGTGCGCGAGCGTCTTATTCAGGCTTTTGATAGGAGCGCGAAATGATGGAAGGATGGGCTGGCGGTTATGACCGCACAGATAGCGATGTTTGTGCCGTTACCGGACGCGGATCAATGAACGACACCGAAGCCCGGATTGTAAAGATGCTGCGGGCGCGGGCTGCTCGCCTGCGAGAAGAAGTGGGAGCCATGCGGTTGATTGGCCGCGCAGCGTTTCTGAACAGGGCCATGGAACTTGAACGGGCGGCTTGTGCTATCGAGCGCGGCGAACACAGGAGTATTGAACTGTGACCCGCGAAACCCGGCAGATCATCGCCATGCTTGACGAGTATGCGAGAAACAACCGTGTCGCCAGCCCGTATCTCGACAGCCTGTCAGAGCGGATCAAACGCGGGGAGCATAAAAAGTTTGAACCATGGGAAGAAACCGCTTGACGACATAGGGTGCGCCCTATATTGACGGGTGCAGGGACTTTTCCCTCCGACAGGAGTATGTAAGATGCAGCAATCAATCAAAATCCCGGATCATGTTCAACTTGTTTTGGTGCGGGGATTGCCGGGAAGCGGAAAATCAACATTTGCTAAAAGCCTTGAGGGATTTGTTCACCTTGAAACCGATATGTGGTTCATGGATGGTTTCGGGAACTATCGCTTCGATCCCCGGCGTTTGCGTGAATACCATCTGGATTGCCAGTTTGAAACCCGCCGCCGTCTGGTCCTTGGGCAAAAGGTTGTTGTCAGTAATACCTTTACCCAGCGATGGGAAATGGAGCCTTATTATAAAATGGGATATTTCACCCATGAAATTACCATGACCGGCAATTTTGGAAACATTCATGGCGTTCCGCAAGAGGCAATCGACAGGATGCGCGACAGGTGGGAAGATTAGGTATGACGCCGTCTGAACTCCGCTCCGCCCGCAAGGTCCTTGGCATGACACAGTATCAGTTAGCGTCTGCCTTGGGCATGGGCCGGTGGGCTTATCAAACGCTATCCAAATGGGAGAACGGTGACAAGCCTATCCCGTCCGACAAGGCGGCGGCGATCAGGATGCTGCTGCGCTTACAAGGAGGCAATCATGGTTGACTGGACAAAACCAATCGCAATTGCAGCGACCGACTGGCAGGAGCAATTGCCTGCTACAGTGGTTCGGAGAAGCTGGGGTTGTTCGGTTCGCGTGTCCGCAAAGCACTAGGAGACCCGAAATGAACCTCCATCTTAAATCAGCATTGGACCGCGCGATTGCTGATGCTGCGGACAGAAAAAACCGGTTTGAACTGAATGTCGCCCGCATACATTCAGATACCGGCATTTTCGTAGATGATATTCGGTCGCGATGCTCGGCAACTTACGGCAACGTTCCAGAGGAATTTAAGTCGCTTGTTACTTTGCGGGAATGTCTATCCGGCCTGAACCCGGAAGGTGTGCAGGGCGTGGTGGAGGCACTCACAAGCGCGCTGTCCGTAATCGACAAGGCGGGAATAGTCTGGATTGGTGAAACCAACGCCCGCGCCGCTCTCGCAAAAGTGAGGGCACAGTCATGACGTGCGAGACGTGCAGGTTTTTTCATAAGGCCGAACCACAGTATATCTACGGCGATTGTCATAGATACCCGCCGCAATTCAACTTCACAGCCAATTTCACCG
>JACCDR010031614.1_pt1 | contig 32673 bp, 66 predicted proteins | sample 7446431 | NCBI WGS metagenome assembly JACCDR01 (sample SAMN15323443, study PRJNA562643) | freshwater metagenome | isolation source: river surface water | place: USA:Blue River Watershed | collected 2017-08-17
ATTATTCTAAGATTTTATTTAAAAAAGTCCGTGTTTTTCTGAATAAAATTGTATTATTCTAAGATTGATGATATTTTATTTGAATAACTAAAATAATATTATTATCTTTGATGTAAACAATTACTCCAATGTACTAGAACTTACATATCGTGTTGAATTAACCTTAGAGGGAGGAGCGATATAAGTTTATTCGAGCAGAGTATTTATCAGAGAACTATCCGAATCAAAATTATTTTAGAACCTCTAATCCTCTGATAAATACTCCTTTTGATTAAGGTTTGATCCCTCCTCTGTATTATTATGAAGATAGGAAATTAAAATGATATAAACAAATATTTTAGTAATAAATAAGACTCGTATTAAAGTATTGGTTTCCATACTTACAACATATAGTGGAAGTATTATTCATATCTGATATTTACTGTAAGTTATTATATTTAATTTGTGTTTTTCTAAATCACTCAAAAATATTATTATTTAACTATATAATGAGATTTAAGACACTTTATCATATAAATGATGTAAGATATAGATTATTATAGAAAGTGGCTTAAATAGCGCATTAAATCGCTCATATAAAATTTAAACTATCTTACTAATTATTACATCTCAGAAAACACCTTTAATAAACTCTAATGACAAGTCAACCATAAAATATAACCCTTTATTATACGCATTTTAACATAGTTTTAAGAGACTTTCTAGTATAAATGATGTAAGATATAGATTATTATAGAAAGTGGCTTAAATAGTATGTTTATAGTATTAATCACTAATATATTTAAGCACATTTCCACTATTTAGTTAAATATAAAGTTTTTGATTCTGGACAATAACTTTTAAGGTTTAAATCATTTAGACTAATTAAACTTTCATATTTAGAACCATCCCTACTTAGGAATCTATATACATATCCATATGTCGTATTTACTCTAACTAAACTTTCACATTTAGATCCATCTATACACTTATATTTAATATCATTAATATATACATAATCAGATATTTGTATAAAATCTTTAATATCAACAGATATATTTGATGTTTCTGTTCTAAATTTATTAGTTATTAAAAAATTGTAAAAATCTGTTCCAAATATCTTAATAAGATTTGTTGTAGATAAATATCCATTTTTTAAAGTATTGTAATCGGTTATTTCATTGCCATCTCTATCTACTATTTTGTAGATAATATCCCCAGTTAATTCATCCAGATAAGTTTTAACTTCTTGGTGTGTGGTATATCTTTTACATCTCACGTAAACCAATTCTTTTATATATGTTATCTCCTGTGTTTCCGAATTCGGTAAAAGATTACTTTCAGTTTCACTATTTATTTTATATTGAGTAAACAATTCAATAAACAACCCCAACATATTTTGAAGGTCTTTATTTTTTGTTATACCCATACTTTTTAATATGGGTCGCCACTTATCTGTAATATGTGAAAAATTTAATTCTTCCACTTTTACTAAAGAAAAGTCTATTTTAAATTCTTTGAAATTATTCATATCTAAACTATTTATTTTAAATGTTGATATTAGAAGATTCACAGTATTAGAAATATAATACCAAGAAGATTGTATCAATTCAAAATCTCTTCTAATATTCTCTGTTTATCACAGCATCTTTTGCAAGTCCCTATAACTCCATTTATGCCATGTAAAACCAAGCCAGCGCATAAGCTTAATTATAAAACACGTACCCATTTGATACCATATCCAGAATTTTCATATACACCAGTTTCAAATTTTAATTGAGACAAACATATTTGTAAAGCTGTTTTAGTTTCATCGTGTAGTTTTCTTGCATCTTGGCATTGCTGATCTGTTAGTTTTTCGTTTTGAATATCCCATCCTAATATTTCAGCAATATTTTCTTCCACGCAACTGTTTCCGTATGGTCGTTTTGGGTCTATTGATGGCGAACCATATTCAGCATCATACCAACTTACATAAGCATTATTTAATAGCTTAATGTGTTCTTCCTTAATTTCAAATCTTTCAATTATCATTTTTGTTTATATTTTAAATAGCTAATAATAAATAACATACGCATAGCGGTTGTAGCACAAACTTGTAATATAGTGGTCATATGTAGCTTTGTGCGGTGCGATAGTTTATATCTCGTATTCCGCTACGATTTCATACACTTAAACTGGTTTTTAGTTTATAGCTCTTATTAGAGTTATTTACGTAAATACAAAAACTACTTCACGTCAGATATATTTTTAACACGTTCAATTCTCAAAACTGGTACACGAACAGTAATTGTTTTTGTTGGCTCATCTTATTTAGGTTTAGCACCCGAACCTTGACGAGTGCCACCTCTTGTTTCTTTTTTAGTTTTCATCTACAAACTGGTAATATAAGTTTTCAAATTTATTCCAACCTTCATTTGTAAGATACTCAATAAGGTATTTGTTTTCTTCTTGCTTGATTATTCTAGCTTCACAAAATAATGAACCATCTTGATTAACCATATAAACACCAGTTAATCCATTTATTTTTACCGCTACTGGTTTGTACCAACCTGAATTTGTGCTACCTAAATTTAAACCAGTTAAGCATTTATCTAAATTATCGTGAGTTGTATTACCAACCCAAAATATTTTACCTACTGTGTTTTCAACTGCTTTTAATGCTTTTACTTTTGCGTTATTTTCTGTTGTATTTGCTAAAGTTGTCATTGTTGTATTTTTTAATTATTAATCTGATATAAATATAAACATTCTTTTTGAATACGCAAACTATTTCAATAAAAAAGTGAAAATAATTTGTAAATGAAAAACAATATACAACACACGGTATAAAACAGTTTGGCGTTTGTGGTAAGTTGTTACTACCTTGTGATCCATCACAACTCTAATGCTTTATTATATTCTTCTCTTGTTATTATTTTCTATTTGTTTTAGATTGGTTTATAGAAACATTTTTACAAACATTTAAACTGTTTTTTAGTTTCGTTTATCGCTCTTATTAGAGTTATTTACGCAACTAACAAATGTAATTATTTCATTTTCACTCTATTATATCATAAATAATTCATTTATTATTTAACATAATGTTTGAAATTGATATAACTATTTACAATTCAGGTTGTTATAAGTTGTTGCGTAAATACAATTGTTATGCGAAAATTTAAACAAATACTACATTTTTTGAATCTCGTTTTTTACTTCAAGCAAAAAAGCCTTTCTTGCTGCCGTAAATGCTTCATCAATTGCTAAATCAATTGAAATTATTGCAAACTCTTTCGCTTCTGGCAAAATGATTAGTAGCTTTTCACTTGCCTTTGAATTGATAAATTTATCAATCAAATCATTAGCGTTTTCTTTTGCTGTTTTCTGATTAGTAATTATCATTCCCATTCGTTTTGTTCGCCTCTTAAAAACTTTTCACACTCTTTTATTTCAGCTTCAATTACTGGAATTAAATTCCTATTCATACAAATTCCAACTTTTGCTCCTTTTGTTTCTATCTCAACAGCCCATTTGTTATCTTCAAGATATAGCAAAATTGTTTTTAGTTTTAGAATTTGTTCTTTACATTCCAAAATGTCGTTCTGCTTTTGCTTTTCTTTCCATTCTTTAGAATTTAATTCTTTTTCAGCTAAATCACTCAATTGTTGTCCGTAAGCATCCATAATAAAATCTTCGCCTAACATTATATTTATGCAAGTGGGCGGAATCGCTATACATAAATCATGGGTTCATTGCATTGCCCACCTGCATAAATATTTAACGTTATAAATAATGAAATTAAACATCCTTAAAAAGTCTTCTTGGTGCAACTAATCTTCTACCATCATCACATTTAATAATGTATTCACCATTAGGTTCTATAACAGTATCTAAAACATTATAAATATTACCCACTGTTATCGGAAAATTTGAGTTTGTATTTTCCGTACATAGAACCTGTTTGAGTATAAAATCATTATTAAATGTTCCATAAATACCCAAATTATATATTTTAATTTCACTACTTATAACATCAGATATATGTAATTTTTTATCTGTGTCTTTAACCACTGTTCTTTTGTTTTCTGTATTCATATTATTTAAGTTTTGTATTTCAATTTAAGAAAAAACTACATATATCTGTAATCGTTATGTGCCATTTCAGCGACACACAACTTAGTCGGGTAGAGTGGACTCGAACCACCAATGTTTCGTTCAACCTGCTTAATGAGTTTTCGATACTATATTTTCTCCCCTGCATTTTGCAGCGTAACTCACAAATTGACATCCCCACATTTTTCATCCAGTTGCGCTACTGGAGACATTTTCCAATTCAGTTACTACCCAATAAAAACGGCACATAACAAGGGTTTTGCGTAATAGCCCTATCAAGTGTCGTGGTTAATTTTAAGTTTTTACTAAGGGCTACTACGCAAAGCCCAAAATCGTTAGGTGCAATACTAATGATGAATGTACTCACCAGTTGCGTATGTGTATTCCTCTTTTACACATAAATGAGTTCTAATTACACCACATTCCACTTCTAATCTCACTCTTGCTATAAGACCAATTCTCCTCATAAACCTTCCACAAGTAATGCACCTAACAGCACCTTGTTTCAATGGCTTAGATTGTGCTTCGTCAGAAGCATTTTCAGTTGTATTTACATTCTTTTCCATATCAATATTTTTCGTTAAAAATCGCCACTAAAACAAGCCACTAAAACGTTTGCGTTATTGTAAAACGACACAGCATATTATCTGTTATTTTTGTGATTTTAAAAAAGAAGTGGGTCTTTCCCCACTGTCAGGTCGTGCTGGTGTCCAGTTATTCCCCCTCATGGGACACTCCACGCTATCTAATAGATTTCGAGGCGTTACTCTCTCATCAGGCGTTTTAAAAAAGAGAGGCAAGATGTAAGCAGGACACGACCATTGCTTACCCACGCATCTTAAATATCTTGTAGTGATGAACTTTCTTTTGCAAATATAAACAAAAAACAAATAACACACAACACCGCATAAGACAAATAAAGGTTGTATCAGTAATTTTGGCATTCCGTTTAATCTGTTTTATATCTTGATAGTTCAATCTCGCATTCCTTTACTGGTCTTATACAAACCGTTATAAGCAATAAAATTATTTACGTTCTACCTCTAAGATTGAACATGTTTTTTTGTAGTAGTCTAATTCTGCAAAAACAATATCATTTTCCTTACAGTCAATATCTTTTACAATCAAGTAGCAATCTTTGTCGATTGCCATTTGGTTTGGCTTCAGGATTCCTATAAAAAAATCATTTGATAATTCAGGCAAAAACACCTTTTCGCCTTTTGTATTTGTTTCGATTGTTCCTCGTATCATAATAAAATAAATTACATGCTTATAACACTATGTTTCAGATATGGGCGATACTTTACTGGTATTTTAAACGTCCCTGATAGCCCACATCAGAAACATTTACGTTAGTGGCAAATGCTACGTTATCGCTTCGTATTAAGTTTCATGGTTATAATCTTTTTGTTTTATTTTTCCCACCGCACATTATAAAATTTTAAGAAATGTTGGATTAGGAACAACAGCAGAAATAGAACCACTATCTTCAGCAATATTTTCATAATAATACCCACTAACAGCAACACCTTTATTCAATTGCCTTTTTATTAATACATTAGCCATAGAATCACTATGTGGATTATATGGGCTATTTGTCATTCTTCCAACAATTTTAACAGGAAAAACAATTGGTTCGCAATTAAATGATATTGGTGTTCCGTCAGAATATTTAGCTCTTTCTTTTCTTTGTGTTGGATAATAATCTTCTTCTGGTACATCACGCCCACAATTAAATCCATTCTCACAAAAATATCCTAATTCGCTATATTTGTTTTTTAATGTATTTTTACCAGCAAGTAATGTTTTACCATATTCTCTCGTTCCATCCCATTCACCTTCTGCTGGAACACCAATTCGTGCTTGCAATGCTTGTGTTGCGGCTAATTTAGTTCCAACGTGTATCCCATTCTTACCTACTAAATTTTTATCTGTTGAACCATGATAAAATATATTATCATTATTATATGATTCTATTAAATATTCACGTATAGTAGTTGCTATAAATTTTCTTAGTTCCATATTTTTAAATAGTTTATTATATATATATATATATATATAATAAATATTCAAATTTTAATTTCCCACCTACAAAAATAAAACAAAAAGGTTCGGTTCTTCGTATCAACATTTACACTATAAATCCGCACTGCATATAACAAGGTATAGTGTGTAGCACTCTCACGTAGTGAGTATAAGAAAGTTTGCTATATGCAGTTGCTAATAATTTGAAAGTCTACAAGCAAACCTTCTCACCCCAGCCGTTATAGCCAATTAAGAAGTCAAAATAACTATTTTGTCAACTTCCCAGTTGCCTGTTAGTTCAGGATGAAATTCCCAAAACATTCCACTTGCAAGCAATTTGTCATAATTTTCTTTTGTCTTAATCTGTTCGTACATGATTATAAAATTAACTGACTATAACCAGTGGTATGGTTAGTTGCCGTATTAGTACTAATTTTAAACGTTACCACCCGCTTGTAATTCTGTGTAATTTGATAGGAAAGTAGCCAGCAATCGGCAACTAACCATACCACCAACGTTATACCTCACCATTTGGAAATGGTGGTAATTTACGCCAATGGGTGTATGATAAATGTGCTTCTGTAGTTTTATTATCACCAGTAAGCATCCAAACTTGGTCTTTTTCGTTCCACCATACCGTATCCATAGTCCATCCACAATCATAAGTATCACAAGCACCTAATACAACTTCGTGAGGTGGTTTTTCATCCTCAAACTTTATCCAATCAGAAGATAAACGAGGTATAACAGGTATATTCAATGCCTAGTCCATCGGTTCATCAACTTTTCTACTTTTAAATAACTTTTGTATCCAATTCATATTTTTATTTTTTAAAATCCACACTAATCATATTTCTTTTTAATTATAAAATTATTTTAACACTAAACCTAACAAATGATAAACAACATTAAAACAATTGTTTATCATCACTCGTTAGCAACTATATAACAATTTCGGTATATTTATATGTTGTTGGATAATATGAATGTCTAATTCTTGCTTCTATTTTAAGAATTAAGTCATCAATACTTTCATCTTCATATAAATATATTTTTTCAACATAACCTTTTATAATTCCCATTTCTGATGTTCTTGTTTCATAACTAACATCAAATTTTCTTTTGTATTTTCGTTTCATAAAATATACAGTTGCTAAAAAGCAATATATGTCGTTACCTATTAAGGTTTATACTAATTTTTAAAGTTCGTGTGAGGCAACTAGATATATTACCAACCACTATAAGTAACCTTACAAACACAGCGTTAAACTGTATCCACTTGGTAATAGGTAATATTCTTCTTCGTGTTTTGTAAAATACCCTAGCTTGTTTCCTAATACATATTGCACATAAGGTTGTTTATCTGAATTTTCTACTTCAACCATAGAGATTAATACAATATCTTCTATTTTGACATTGTAAATTAATTTAGTATCCAAACTTTCATCTTTACCTACCCAAACAGCTAAGATGGATAATCTTTTGTTGGAATAAATCTTGTTACTTTCATTTTTAGTTGTTTTATACACTGACAGAAAAAAGGCTACTACTAACAATGTATTACCAAAATTGTGGTAATTGAACTTTTGTAAGGTATTATCGCAGTCAAGTTGTTACTACCATCCATGTAGTCTATCACAACTTGCATATCGCATATCGCAATATGAAATATTAAACTGTTGTTACTATCATCCAAATTGTGGTACATCACAACATCCGAATCATAAGTTAATTTCATGAGATCTACAAATATCTATTTCTTTAAAGATTTTATACTACTTGTTAACGCTATAAGACTTATTGATATAATTAAACAAGTTAATAATATATATCCAACCTCCAGAATTAAATATAATGGCTAATAATGAAATTTTAATCAACTTATCATTAATAGTCTGTAATCTCATATTATCACATTTTTGTAAAATGTCTCGTGAATGTTCGTCATGTTCTTTAAATTTTCCATTATTCTGATATTCTCTTGATGTAGTAAGTTTTGTGGAAATGTTAAAATATGGCAACCTATTGATTGTAGTACATATTGCATCATCTAACATATTATAAACTTCCATATTTTCATTTAATTTTTCTTCAAATATTATGTTACGTAACTCATCTCTAAGTTTAAATAATGAATATCTTAATTCAACCATAAACATTGGTAATAGAATTGATTCATATATAAAATGAAAAATTGTTACCATAAATATAATCATAAACATTATTACCATATTTTTATTATTATATACTAGATTTTGGGTCTGGTTCGTTTATGTTGAATAAGTCAGACCGTTAAAATTAAACAACAAAACAAATATAAAACTATCCTTTAAATCACTCAAATGATAATTTAAATATCTTACTCATTTTCAAAAACTCCTCTCATGAATTATATTACAAAAAAGATATAATACGCATTTTAAGACCCTTTTAAGACTCTTTTTATTATAAATGATATAAGATATAGAATAATATAGAAAGTGTCTTAAAAAGCGTTAAATTATAATAAAAAGTATTCTACATGGAATACTTTTCAGATATAACTGCCTCGTAATTTTAACTCGAAAATCCAATTATCTGTTTATACAAATATATCAGAAATTCTTCTTTGAACCTCATTATAATGTTCTAGAAATTCTTCTTTTGGTATTTCTACCCAATCCGTATCACTCGGATTAAAATGATTATAATATTCTATACCAAAATAAGTTGTTTCTATATTTGTATAATAATTAATACATATAGACATAAATTGACAACTAACTACATCTACACTATAAACAAATAAACATCTTACATACTCACTAGTATTATCAATTTCTTTAAAATACCTACCTTCATACAGCTTAGCATTTTTTAATCTTTCTTCATAGTCAAGTATATTAAGCTGATTTTTGATTTTATTTTCTTGCTCCCTAATAAGCATTAATTCTTCTATTAATTTATCTCTATTCATGTTAATCGTATATTTTCTATTGTACTGCGGTTTATATAATAAATCATGAAGTTTAAATTCGGATTCAAAAAATATCCAAAAATATATTAGTTTTTTAAATCATAATTTATAACATCAAATAAAAACGGGTATTATTTTTTTAACTCTGAACCAGTAGATTCAGAGTTAAAAAAAATATGATTATTTCGTTTCTAATTCTTTTTTTACCCATTCAATGGATTTAATTTGTAAATTTTTTGGTAAGTAGTAAGCTACCATCGTTTTTAAATACTTAATATTTTTCTGAAGCTTGTAATTAGATTCAGAATCTTTTTTAATATTCTCCATATTAAATATGAAATTCATCAAAGTATCAAAGCCACCACGTGATAGGAATTGTGTCTTTCCATCAATTTCAATTCGTGTAGAATTATATTCACTCGTATGAAAAAGCACTAAACTTCTACCATTATTATAAAATCTCGTTTTATACTTCATAATATTACTATCACCATAGTATGGAATAGTTGAAGCATACGCATAATTACCATCCCTTGTTATAAGTAAACCTTTCTCTATCTTAGAGAATTGTGTGTTTACAATTACTGAGAAATCTAATCTACTACTAAAATTAAATAATGATTTAGAATTAAGATTAGCATTTTTTGCATTGTTCAAGTGTTGAATCTGTGATTTCATTTTATATTACCGATACCCTTCGGATTTATTATAGCTTCTGGTACGCTGTGATAGTGTAAATATAATATAAAATATTTTATTTTCCAAAACTCAATAGCATTTATTCAAAGCTCATAATACGACTCAGCATTTTTATTCATAACTGAAATCCCAAACCTCCCACTTATAGTTTCATTTTTAACTGGTCTCTGAGAATTCATAATTTTATATAAATGCTGTTTTCCTTGCTTCTAATAAACGGTAAACTTCATATGATTTCAAAGATTTATGAACATAATTATTATCCATAATCACATCATATAAGTCTTTTACTTCATACCAACCTTCACCATCCTCACCAGATTTAAACGTAAAATTTTTATTAAGGTATTCAGGTTTATATTTATCTTCCGCTTCAAAACAACGTTCAGATTCAGTTCCGATTTTAACAACCGTTACTATTACATCTTCTGTTTCACCTTTTTTAAAAGATGGAAACGAATTGAAAATAGATAATTCATTATCTATAACCCTACATACTAATTTGTTTTTACCTATCGTGAAATTCATATACTTATCTTTTATTATAAATATAATATTTATTTCCGAATTATCAAAAAAATAGTGACTCAAAGTGGTTTATTTAGATTGGATATTACTAAATGTTCGGATCGGATCATATCCTTAAATATTTATACCCAATTCTTTTAAGTCTTCTTCTGTTACGAAAACTTTATTTTCTCGCCATTTCTCAACATCATCTTTTGGAATGAATACTATTTCAATCTTCCAAATCTTACCCGTTTCTTTAATAACTACTGGGTGGTACATTTTTACAAAATCCATGATATTAATTTTAATGGTGTTTTAATGTTTACTAAACTTTAATAAATGAATAAAAGGTCTAAAAGTATAGCAAACATTAATTTTAATGGTGTTTTAATGTTTAGTATACTTTTAGACCTTTAAAATCATGTAGTCGTAAGGACTCGAACCTTAATCTTATGTATTTCTACTCGCATTTCCATAAATAATCTTATCATAACATCTAAAGGTCTTATTCATTCTGTGCTACTACATGAAATTATAAACTTTACTGATTCTTGTTAGTATCTATACCAATCTACTTGATAAACCTCACACATAAGATTAGCTATTTCTACGTTTCAGTAAAGTTTAAAATAACTATGATTTTAATCTATACTCCAAAGTGTCCAAAACTATATTGTATAGATTTCGCTATAAATAGCATCATAATTTTTAAACATTGAAAGATACTAGGATTACTCCGTTATTATTCATTTAATGGTCTTTCACCAACCTACACTTAGGATTTTCACCTTATTAATGGAGTTTAACCAATGTAGAGAATACTTCTAATAACATCCTGTCAATCTAGGATTAGTATCTTTTTGTAAATTACATTAACCTACACTTCATCAGTTTTCTACCTACGGTTATTAACCATCTACAGTAACCATATCATGGCTGACTTTCTTGGGATTCATTCACAAAGGATTAATGTTTAACTTTTTTATTATCAAGGATTTACATATATAATAGTAGTAATTGTTTTAGGAATTACTAAATCTAGATTAGTAGCTAAGTCAATTCTACCTGTACATGTTCCATCATCATAATCATAATCCGTATTTTCAATATCCCAATCAGTATAATACCCTTTGTAATATTGACCAGTAGATTTATTCTTTAAAATGTACTCATGACTAGCTCCACCATCTTCATAATCCGAATCAATAATATTATCTTCCATTAATTTATATTCTTCATTATTCGGGTTTTGATTAGTAAGTAATCTATAAAGTACTTCAGGTTTAATTTGTATTTTATTCATTATAATTTATTTTTAATTAAAAAAGATACTAGGATTACTCCAATCATTATCTATTGGCTTTTTACGTGGTCGCATCACTTGTTTATACAATAGTTTTCCTTACTTTTCCCTACTACAGTTTTAGTATTTCTACTAACTTCATAGTTCCATTATCGGTTATCGTCTTGTCAATCTAGGATTAGTATCTTTTTGTGAATCAGATTAAACCTACACTTCATCAGTTTTCTACCTACGGTTATTAACCATCTACAGTAACCATATCTAGTATAGTAATGTGATTGGACAAGACTTGTTTACCTTGTATTTCTTTTACTTAGACTTCAAAGTGTCCTACTATGTTTAGACGACCTAATCACTTACTGATACTAATTTGTGTTGTAGTAAATTATATAAATTATTATTGTGACTCGCCTTATAGGTATTATCACTCACAAGTTCTTAATCACTATTTAAGAAGTAGTGTATTTATATAAACATTCCTTTATCAATGGAGCAACACATAATACATTACTGTACATATCTAATTTATATACAGCTATCAATGTTTATAGCGGTTGTCAATATGATAGAACTGCTGTGGACTTGAACCACAATTTATTATAACGTTCATAACAGATTAAGTTCTTCTTGTATTTGATCAACTAATAAACTTCGCCCATAAAAGAAACAGTTCTATTTTTAACTAAACATACTCGTTTCAATTTTTATCAAGTGTGTAGTTATTTAGAGGTATTTATACATAAATTATAAAGATACTACACAATCCTTATTCATTATTAAACATTGAAAGATACTAGGATTACTCCGTTAACCACACTGCATATAGGGAGCAGATTCTAAATAATTAAAGCCCACCTATGCTATTTCTTTAATTATTTTAACATCCTGTCAATTCAGGATTAGTATCTTTTTGTGAATTAATAGAAAGAGGTCATTCTAACACAACTGATATATAAGTTGCCCTCTGCTTTACCAAGTCTGTTTATTATTCACAAATTTTCAATGTTTAAACTTTTTAATTAAATATTTAAGTTAATTTCAGGTGCTTCACCTGCCTTCTATTATACTTATACTTCTCAGTTAAGAGTCAGTACGAGCTTTCTTACTTTATTAACTTAAAATGCTTTTAAATCACTTGTCCATATCTAGTGGAATATTTATTAAAGGTTTTATGTGATTCGGATTGATTATATAAGCTTAAACCTTAAAATCATACTTATATTGCTTACCTATTGTCTTCTACGCATTAATACTGACCCAATTAACTCACATTATTATAAATATCTTTACATATTAAACACAACTGCTAGTACAGTTTATAGTATCAAAGGACATTTTTTACAGGAATCGAACCATACCTTCTTACCACATGATTAACTATTGTTTATCTTCAAGCAAGTGATTTTAATATCTTTTAAATAGTTAATTATATCTTGTTCATTTCTTGATGAATAGACAACTCTTGTTTTTCCTTCAATATTTTTACGAACCATAAAAAGTCCATTTCTACAAGTATAACCAACTCTTTTAGAGTTTTTAAATGTTGGATTAAGATTAGTATCTTTTTGTGAGATATGAACTACCTCTCTAAAGCTTATAATTGAGCAATTCAAATTCTCAATGTCTCTAGGTTTGTAACACCTCATTCACAAAGGATCAATGTTTAAACTTTTTTATTTTAAATGTTTTTAAAATCACTTGTCCTTTCTAGTCAGAATGTTATAAATTTTTTACATAATAAAGGACTGTATTACGGATTTTCACCAACCTTCCGACATGTTATTTTATAACACCTTACAATAAACACAACTGCTAGTACAGTTTATAATACTATTTTAACTAGGACTTTAACCTAATGTTGCCTAATGGCTTATTTTATATTATTGTTTATCTTCAAGCAAGTGATTTTATTATTTTAAATAAACTCTCACAAGGTTGCACCTTGACTCACATATACCGAACTATTCAAGCCTCAACTACTTAGCCTACAATCAAGAGGAAAAGTCCACCAAGCTCTCTCATAGGTGATTAATCATGTAAGGTATATCCTGCAATTGGATGAGAATTTAATATTAATGAAGTTTTATTCAAGTCGCTTACTTTACTTTTACTAAATTAATATTTTTATTTTGTAATGTCAATACTTGTATTAAAATTTTTATAATATTTTTTCAATTCATTTAGTAGAGATAAATAAGTTTCATAATAACTTTTTAAATAAGTATAATTAGATTTGTATCTAATAAGATATTAAGATTTTATAAAATTGTATAGTTCCAATAATAATAGTGATGCTTCATCTTTATTAAGGACCATTTTACCTTTCATATTAATGTAGTTGTGAATTATTAATGTTTTTTCATCATCATAGAAATCATCAATAGTTACAACAGGTGCTTCAATAATTTTCTCTGGTACTTCATTTGTCATGGTTATAAAATTAAATATAATTTATGATAGTTGTCTAAGAAAATATATCTGTTTACTTTTTACCATACACAATACTATTAAACTAAGTGTTAATAATTTTTAATTCAAACAACAGTTTATATAGTATGTATAAGCAATAAAGTTTTTTATTTAGTTACAAGTTGGTGCTAGATAAAATGTAATACCATTGAAAACATAGTAAACATCGTTACTATAAGGGCTTTTTATTTTTTCACATCCGCAAACAGAACATACTTTATTATATTTGCTTAGTTGATTATTCTGGTTTACTACCCATTTATGTCTCATGTTCTTTCCGTTTGTTATGTAAATATAAGCAATAATTTTGATTATACAATACATTTATACGATTATTGTAATATTCTTTACTACATGAGAATCACAAGCTTCGTAATATTATCCGTTAACATAATAAGGTTTTAATACTAATGGATTTTAAGAAGGTTCAAAATTTTGAACTGCGTTTATACATTCGTTATAAACAAGTTGGCAACGGATACCATACTTTAGGTTTAGGGCTTCCATCCCACATTGTTTTAGTTTCACCATTCCATTTACCAAGTTTATAGCCACCACGCCAGTAAACAATTGGTTGCTCATGTGTTGGTTGAACATCTGTAAATGCCAACCAGTTTATAACACACGGTAAAACTCCATTGCCTTGTTGTTTATCAATCTTTTCTGCTGCGTTTTTCATTGTCTTGTTTATTTTAAAGATAGCTTCGTTGCTTATCTTGTACCAAATTTAGTACACAAATATTAAAGTACCAAATTTAGTACAAATTATTTTTAATTATTTTATAATTATTTTACAACTATCTAATAATAAGAAACTTACGATAAAACAAAACAACTGCATAGAACAATATATTTACGAAAAACAGGGCTTGACGGAAGTAACTTGTCATTCGTTTTTCAATTTAGCTTAGGAATAAGGTTGAATCATTTGTATTTCAAATCCATGTTCTTCGTAAATACAATTGTTATGTGAAAGTATAAAACGCTACTCTCGAGGTATTTTTACCCACTTATTCTTTTTGGGATCGCGTTGTAAAGATTTTGTATGTGCGACGGTTAATAGACACAACGTTATAGACAATATTAAGATAGTAGTATAATTGGATAGTTTTTTTCTAATATCTTTTCACAATAATATTCCTCAGTATTTTCTTCGGTTTCAAATGCGTGATAACTTTCCATATTTGTATCATTAAATACATACAATGGGTTTTCATCAACCACAATTTCTATATTTTCTTTAATCAACTCGCCATTTGATAATATTTTAATATCACAATCTAATTGTTCAGTAGTTAAATTTTGTAATTCATTCAATAAGTCAATATATTTTTTCATAATAAAATACTGTTTATAACAAGCAATATATGTAATTGCCTATTAAGGTTTATACTAATTTTAAGTTCGTGCAAGGCAACTACATATATTGCCGACCGTTATAAGCAAGTGCTACATTTCGTTTCCAAATAGAGTTCCTGCTTGTAAATCTTTTTCTTTTCTTTTTTTCTCCACTCTCTTTTGAATAATGGAAAAATAATTTTCATCTTTCTCAATCATAATAAATTTGCGGTTCATTTCCATACAAGCAATACCTGTTGTTCCACTTCCAGCAAACATATCTAACACCAAATTATTTTCGTTTGAATGTATTTTTAAAATATCTTTCATTAACCAAAGTGGTTTCTGTGTTGTATGTTCAGTTTTTTCGCTTTTTGGGGTTAATGAACCTTTAAATTCAGGTCTTTGATATGCTTCGTCTTGTCTGTTGAAAGTCCATTTAGCATTTTTATTCACGCACCAAATAGCAGTTTCATAGTCGGTAACATATCTTCTATCTCTGTTTCTCGGCATAGGATTTGATTTTACCCAACGAAGCATATCTTTAATTTCAAGTCCTACACTTTCACAATACCTTGCTATTTCTCCGATATTTTTCCAATCATTAAAAATAATAACACTACCATTTTTAGACAGTATTCTCGGTATTTCATCAATGTATGAAAATAAATCAAATCCTTTATCCCATTCACCAAAATCAATCCCTGCTCTACCCATAGTGTGAAAGTTATTTTTCCTTGCTATGTTGTAGGGTGGGTCAGTCAGAATTAAATCTACACTGCCACTTTATATTTGCTTCATTTCGGTTAAGCAATCACCACAAATTATTTTTTCCATTATTTACCTATTTTATTTCCCACCGCACAAAAAAGAAAAGAAAAAGGTTTTGTCTTTCAAATTAAGTTCTGTGCTATAAATCCGCACCAGCTTATAACAGCGTGTATATGCAAGTGGCGGTGTAGTGGTTTATTTAACATTCGTTCTTCTATCTAACTTTCTGCTATATTGAAAGGTAAGTGCTTCTAATCGCCACCTGACATATACACGCAAAACGTTAGTGGCAATACTCCGAAGCCCTCCGAACAGCGACATCATAATATTGTTTTTCCTTTTCTATTCCAATTGATTTGCGATTTAATTTGATACAAGCCAAATTGGTAGTTCCTGAACCCATTGTATTATCCAATACCATATCGCCTTCGTTTGTGTAGGTTTTTACTAAAAATTCAATTAAATCAATTGGCTTTTGTGTTTTGTGTTCCATTCCTACATTGTGCATCGCATAGGTTAAAATTTGCCTATTAAATCCTGTCATAGTTTGTTTGCTTTCAACATCATTACAACCATTTTCTAAAAAAGCACCCATTTTATTTTTACGCCATCTTTTGTTTGGTTTATCAAGTTGTTTTAGTTCTTGGTTGTAGGTTGGTTGCTTTTTATAAAACACCATAATATTTTCGTGGTCTTTCATTGGTCGTTTGTTTGCGTGTTGGAATAATGATGGTCTTGTTTTTTTGCCAAATCCAATCATATTTATAATTCAAAATATTACTACTTCTTACCATAGTTGAAAATGGTTCAGCACCAAACAAAACTACTACTCCGTTATCTTTTAAAATACGATTATAATGTTTCCATAACTCTGTAATAGGCAAAATTTTATCCCAATTCAAAATAGTCGTTCCATAAGGCAAATCGCAAATAATAGCATCAATTGATTTATCCTCAATAAAAGGAAAAACATCAAAGCAATCTGCGTTCACAAAAGTACTGCCACTAACACGGGTTTGGCAAAATGGCTGTTCAGTAATTCTATCAATCATTCGTTTTTAATTTTAAAGTTTAGTAATTCTATTTAGCTTCGGGTTCAGCCACTTCGCCAAGCCCGATAACGTTATATGCTATTTTGAAATGGCAGACTGGAAATTAATATCTATTATGATAAATTTATCAACTTCGTCACGTAGTTCTTCAATCATGTTGTGTCCACCAATTTTTAAAGTAGTATCATAATCAGTTCCGCTAGTCCATGACGAATAACGATAGTCGTTTTTCTCATAATCAGCCTCAATTGCACCGTATAGCTTATTCAAAAAGCCTTCTACCATTTCATTTTTGGTACATACTTTTTCAGATAGGTAATAATTAACTTGAACTTTTGTGTTTGGAAAACTTTCGATTGCCTCCTTAAATCTACCTACTAAGTCAATTTTATACCCATCTTCTTGAATGAGTTTAATTTTTTCAAAATCATTTCATTCAAATTTTATTATGCCACTTAATTCTATTGTTTTCATTTTTAATTACTGTTTAATTGTTATTGTTGAGAAAAGAAAAACAAGCATATAACACTATATTCAAGCTGTTTCGGGCATTCTAGTATCGGTTCTATACTTGCCTTACATTACGTTCTATCGGTGGATAAATACGCCTTTTAAATCCCGAAAAAGCGTGAATATTTAGCGTTATAGGTCATTTTTAGAAGCGAGATAATGCTCAACTCCTTCCTTGTAACCTATTTTGTAATCTTCTGAAAGTAATCCACCAACTACCTTCATTTTATCTTTTGTGAATGATATAGCTTCGTTCTCACATTCCTCTAAGGAAGTAAAACGACCTATAACAACAGGCATATTTAATTGCTTACTTTCGTAGCTTTCAATAACCTTTTTTGCTAATAAATACATTTCTTCTGTTATCATAATTTTGTGTTTTAAATTCGAAACTAAACATACCTAAATCGTTATATGCTACTTTAAACCAGCTTCGTTGACAGCTTGTTCTGCAATTAAACGGCATTGCTCTTTACCAAGTTTTTCGATAGCCGATTTTAAAAAGTAACAAGTAGTTTGTACTTTCGGATCTGCTAACTTTTTTCGACCATTAGCCACTGTGCCATCGGGTCGAATTATTTTACCACCTTTAGGCATACAAATCAGCTTTTAATTGTTTTACAAATTCTCCTTTTTTGTCGTAATACTTCATGTTTTCAGGTGTTACTTTTACATAGCTGTCATTATCAACAACAAATGGTTTGTAATACAATTCTGCACCATAATCTTTTTTCATCCCTACAACTAGTTTTTTTGCTTCATTTTCGGTTCTGCATATTTCAATAACGCCTTCATCAAATTTAGAATCGTTAATGTCAAAGCAAGAAACTTCCCAGCAAATGACTGTTTCAAATGTTGCTTTTCTCAATACAATTGCTTCATTTTTGTAATCTAATAATGTTTTCATAATTGTAAGTATTAAGTTTATGTGTACAAATATAAACCTTTATTTTTGTTTTACAAATGTTTTTTACATTTATTTTTCAAAAATAGTGGGAATAATTTATAAGTAACTGTAAAGCAGCATATAACAAATGCTATAAAACATAGCGGTTTTCGTTTAAACTTGTAAGGTGGTGGCTCGTATGTAGCTTTCTGTAGTGTGAAAGGTTCGTGCTTCGTACTCCGCTACGATTTTATAGCCACAGCCGTTATAAGCAACTTTGAACGGACTTCCTAATTTCGTTCAGATTATTGTCAAAATATAACTCCCATTCTTTTACTTGTTCGGGGGTTGAATTTGGAGGTGGGCAGTTTCTAAATCCTTTCCATTTCCCAAGCCCAAGAATTGAATGACACCTACTACATCTATGCGTATGAATATAAAAATCATCCTCGTAAAGAAATGGTTCTGGAACATGTCCTTGAGAAAATATTGTTGGACAAATAAAGTGCTTGGCAAACCAAAAATAAAGTTTGCTTATAACACTGTGCTTAATAAATTTTGGGGTCGTGCTGTTTTGGGTCGTGTTTTTCATGTCTTTTAGTTTATTTCGGTTGATAGGGAATCGGCATCAATTCCCCAAATTTCATAAGCACTAAACGTTATAGCCAATTAAGAAACTACTCCGATTATAGCTTCAATTTGCTTGATTATCTCTAATGTATTATTATAAGTGTGGACTTTTACGGTATGATTATAATCAGACAGATTGCCTCTATTCATAGCGTTTGAACGTTCCTCATTTTCCTTTTTTAGTTTTCTAACTAAATCTTTTAATTCGTTTATCATATATTTAAATATTAACTGGCTATAACACACAATAAAAAATATATGGGTGTTTATGCCGATTTATGCAGTTGTACCTTTAATTTAGTTCGGTGTATGTGGACAGGTTACTGCTTTTAAATCCCATACATTTCTTATTGTCAACCGTTAGCGGTCAGGTTAAAGAACCATCCGTTAAACGATTAATTTGCTTTTGCATATCCTCTTTGTTTTTTACAAGAATAAAATCTTGCTTCGGATTGTATGTGTTTAAACAAAGTCCGTCTGAATAAAAATGGTATAAGAAAAACTTTGGCTCACTTCCATAGGGATTTCCTTTGTAGTTTTTTATAAAACAATAATCACCTTCTTGTGTAAAACCATTTTTCAAAAGCAAATTAGCACAATCAATATATAGTTGTGATTTGTATTTAACTAAACGCAAACCCGAACCGCTAACACCACATAGACAAAAAAGCAGTTTCAGTTTCATAAGAATATTTTTCATAAGTATTAAACTTATCGTTTCAAATTAAGTTCTCTTTACGGCTTCTTCGCCTATCTGCAAAACATTATACACAAGCGTGGGAAGTGTAGTACTTCGAATAAACTCCTGTGCAAACTTACCATAATTATTTTTTATGACCTCGCACGTGTTCTACAAGTAAGTCCTGTATATAATTTTTGAGGTCTTTCTTTGCTTTTACTGCAAGTATTTGAAGCTTTTCAAGTACTTTGTTTTCTTCAGGTATATCTATTAGTTTTCTTATTACAATACTCTCTCACCGTTATAATTATTTTTAAATCTGTTTATTCTTTGTTGCATAGTTTCTATTTTATTAATCTGTTCGTTAAAAGGAAATTCATTTTCCATTTTATCGGTTGTTTCAATTGTATGCAAGTAATATTTACCATTTAATTCGTATTCAATTGTAATATCTGTATCAGTATCTTCAATTAAACCAAATGTAATACCGTTTAATTTGTATTCTTCTCCGTAGGTAATTTCACTTGTTTTCATATCATTATGTTTTAAATTCTATGTGAATATATAACATATATACGACATATACAAATAAAAGTTACAGAAAAATACGACCACCCTAAAAAATAATTATTATGTCCGTGTTTCAAATATAGTCAAATGATTAAACGCCAGTGTATAACAAAGTATATAAAACAAACGGGCTGTATGCAAGCTTTAATAGTTTTCGCTCTATTCGGCTGTTCAGGTTCGATGAAAAGCCACCGACTCAAATACCTGTTCGTTTCATATACAAATCGTTATGTGCCATTTTAAAAATGACCATCAAACTCATTAAATTCATCTTCTGAAATTTCACAAGTATTTAATACAACAAAATCATAGTAAGTGTTGCTACCCTTTTGTTCGTATGATTCAATGTCTTTAATAAATTTCATAGGACTTACATTTATTACTTGATTCCATATTGAATCAGTTCCTTGTCGGTTAGTTGCTTGATAAGTGATAAAATAGTATTTCATTTTAATTAAGATTTGCGAAGAAAAACGGAACATAACAACACCTAACCAAAATTGGCGGTTCAGTGGTTATATGGGCGTTTCTACTTCGGTTTAACATTTGTTTTAGTTTAAATTTTGTCCTTCGTAATCACCAACTTCGGTTAGTTGCGAATCGTTAGCAACAATTGTTTAAGACAGTTTTCCAATCAATAGATTTTCCGCAATATGGGCAGAAATAAAATCTATGGACATATCCTTTTCGTCCATCAACAAGTTGCTTTGCTGTTAAAGGCTCACCTTTTAACAATCCATATTTTTTAAGCTCAGGTTGCAATTTTACTACATCTTCAACTTGTCTTTTTATATCGGATAATCTTATATCTTCTCCGCTTAAAAATCCAATGAAGCAATCACAACTGTTGCTAACAATATGTTTATGCAATTGGGGGTTTTGTGGTGTATTCATCTATATTACTGTTTATTAAGTTACTACTATTTTGACAGTGCAGTGGTTTCTAATCCCCAACTGCACAAACATGTCTTCGTTATGTGTAATAAAAATTTTAATAGTACCAGTTATTCAAAACTTCCTCTATCTTATCAGAAACTTCACAAAGAAAATCCAAATCCATGTTACCATGTGGGAATGGTTCTTCGTTTTCAATCTTATTCTTCAAGTCATTAAGTTTATTTAACAAATCTGACTTTATCTTTGGTATGTAATTCTGTCTATCAACCATTTCTTTTGGTGAATAAAAGTTTCTTGGATTTGGATTTTCTATCATATCTTTCTAAATTAAAATTTTCACTAACACATAACAAATGATAACAACATTAAAACGATTGTTTATCATCAGACGTTAGGCAACATTCTCTAAAACATAAATATTCTCAATTTCACGCCCTGTTAATGAACTTGTCTTACGCATTTGCCCGTAATATTTTGTTGTTAGTTCTCCTTGTTTTATCATTCTAAGCAGATGATTTCCACCAAGTTCATTCCACCAAGAAATAGAACGTTGCCTAACATCAAGTATATGCAATTTGCTGTCCTCGTATTTAACATTTTCTATATTCATATCTTTTGTTTTTTAAATTAAATTTATACTAATTTTAATGAGCAAACTGCCCATACTTGTAAACGTTATGCAACATGCTACAAGCCTTGCTCACGCACATACATATATAATATTTCCTCAATTGTTACATCTTGGCAATCCGTCTTTTCTGGGTAATATATCATTACTTGGTTTGCCCACCCATTTCTACAATCGTGAATATTTTGAAGTGGTAATTCATTCCACCAATCCAAAGCACGTTGCATAACAACAGATATACCCAATTTGGGGTTCTGTTTAAATCTTGGTTCTTCTACATTTTTATTCATTTTATCTTAATTTTAAAGTTTATACTATTAAATCCCAAACTGGGTATATCTGCAAGCGTTATTGGCAAGCGTAATACAGTCCTACGATAAACAGAATAACATTACTAAATAGGTTTTTCACCTAAATTTCTCATTCTTGCATCAGTTTTGATGGCTTTATTGTAACTATTTTTTGTCATTACTTTTGCAAGATGATTTTTGTTTTTAGCAAGGTAAGTTTTTAATGCTTTTCTTGCATCATCTAAATTTTTGTGTTTTTCGGCAAGAGTATAAATACTTCCATTGCCATCAACTCTTGAAACAATTATGTGTGTAATCATGATATAAAGTATTAAACGCCAACCCATAACATCAAATATTAAACAGCAGGGTTGTGTAGCTGAATTATACTGTGTGCCACTATTCATCATTTGTGGTCGGCTGATAGGGTTTTGCACTTAATCCCTGCCGTTTCATATTACAGTCGTTATGTACAATGCCGATGAAGCTCCAAGCAAGCATCAATAAATTTTGATTTAAAATAATCCCAATTGATTTCAGTTGTTGAGTATGCTTCTATTTTTGTATATTCATGAACAGTAAACAACCCAAATGATGTTGCTTCTAATTTCTCTGGATGTTTCTTTTCATAAGTTGGTATTTCAACTTGAATAGCCTTACTATTATCTTTCCAAAATATTGCAATTCTATATGGTTTAATAGTAGTGCAATAAGCATCTATTCTATAAGGTGTTAAATCAAAATTAGAACACATAAACAAATCTTTAAAAGGCACAGTGCCTAACAATATGTTTATGCAATTGGTGGGTTCTACTGTATTCATCTGTATTACAATTTATTAAGTTTCTATTATTTTGATAGTACATCGTGTTTCTATTCCCCAACTGCACAAACATTTAACGTTAGCGGTCAGCTAAAGAAGCGTTGTACCATTTAATGAACTCTACTATCGAATCAAATGCCTTTTGTATATCCACCGCACAAATCGCCATTTGAACATCCAGTTCCAACAAATCGCCTTTAGTTCGGGTATGTTTATCAAGTTTAGCTCTATCGTTTATAATGTCTCGTATTTTTCTGTAAACTGGTATAAGCCAATCCCACGAGTGTAAGAACTTGTTTTCCTTCAATAGGTGTTCAAGCGATTTATTAGGAACACTAAAGGCTGGTGTTCTATATCCTAAATAACCACTATACCAAATTGGTGAGGGTCTTCCATAACTATCAAATGACGATTCTTTTTCCTTCACACCCATGAAGGCAACAATCAAAGCCGAACCGCTAACATGCGATAATACGGCATTGCCTTTTTACTCTTTTGAAACTGATTCTGTATTCATAATATTCTGCTATTAATTAAGTTATTACTAATTTGATATACAGCAACGACCGCATACTCGTTGTAGGCAATTAGTTTGCTTCTCTATAGCCACAAAGTTCGCATCTTCGTTTCATACAGTCTTGCTCATTTGGATTTTCCCACACGAATGAATGTTCGCAAACTAACTGTTCGCTTTGCCATACAACATCAGGTATAGCAAATAATTTTACTTGCTCCTGTAATTGGTCTATTACATCTTTCAAAATAAATCGGTTAGCACAATCGTTCATATCTCTATGTACTCTCTCCAATTGGTTTATCGCTATTTCTATTTTTTGTGTATTCATAAACATTTGTTTTTCAAATTCGTAAAATTACATTACCATACCTGCGATGCGTTATGCGAAATTTAACAAAACTCCTACATTTGAACCAATGTTATCCCCTATGTAATATATTTTACCGTATTTACTTGCGATTACATCTTTTTCTTCTTGACTTAGTTCTTTATTTTTAGAAACAATTGTCAATATTCGTTTTTTCTGTTTCAACAATACACAAATAAACTTCACATAACACAGTATTGGCGTTATTACCTTCCATACAGTTTGATTCATTTTTCATAATTCAATATATTTTGTATTTAAAATTCATTTTTGATAGGCAACAAACGCCAATACATGTCTCGTTAGCAGTAATGATTATTTACGGAGATTATCCCACTTGCTTAATAACACCTGTTGATGATAATTATATTTCCTATTTTCAACTAACATCTTCGCTACATTTTCATATAATTCGTGATATAATTTCTTATAATCAATATCACTACCGCTAACAGCACCTAAATCGCTATTAGCAGTTTCTTCTGTTGTTACTTTATTTTAAGTTGATAATTTTATGGTTCAAAACACCAACAGCGTTTAGCTGCTGACGTTAGGTGTAATTAAAAGTCGCAATCACTAAACCATCTTACATACCAAGGCAATTTAGATTTTACTTCTTTTCTGTATGCTGAAAAAATATCGTTAATTTTAAAGAAACTTTCTTTTTCAATAGTTCTTATTAAATAGTAATCAAAAGTTTCAGCCCATCTTCCAAGTGTATTGTCAATATAATTTCCTTCGTTATCTATATTCAAAAAATGAATAATTGGATAACTTTCATCAAAATAAAAACACATTGCAATTTTATCTTGCTCATCATTTAAAGCATCATGCACCGAATTTAATTGGCATCTAAAATTATACCTGCAAACTCCTGCTTTTACTTTTATTTTAGGCATGGTAGCTATTACCATATTTTTAACTAGTTCTTTTGCTTTTTCATTAAATAATTCCATGATAAAATAATAACTACGCCTAACACATGCTATAAAAAATAGCGGTTTTAGTGGTTTGCGTAAGGTTTATACTTCTATTTAATTTCACTGTATTTTGATAGTTTTGTTCTTCTATTTCCGCTACTTTTCATAGCATCAACGTTAGGCGTAACACAAGTAATAAACTATTACATTACCTAAAATGCAACCGATTACACCTCCTATTATAGTTTCTTTATATTTAGAAAGTGAACGCATAACAATATGCAAAAAAGAATTATTTTGTTTATATAACCCTAATTTTTTAACCATATCTTCTGATGTAATAAAATCTTTTTCTTCGTTCATAATTAACTCTTTTTTACATTTAACGTTGTGGTGTATTAGTCTCGCAACCTATTCACCTCGTCTTGCATATAGTTAAGTATTTGCATTCTACCAACTTTTTGCTGTTCTTGAGCCATTTCAATAATTACAGATTCAATCATTTGTAATTGCTCGTCTTTATTTTTACCATCATTCTTAATTGAGAAGAGTTTATCCCAAATTAAATTTGCTTTTTCTTTTGATTCGTTACTTGTCATCGTTCTAATAATTAACACACCACATCAATAAATAAAATGAATTATCTGCTTCTAATTCAAGTAGCTGTTGCGCTACTGCATTTTATTAGAGTCGTTGTACGCTATTTTACAGACCACTCTACAAGTTTAGTGTTTCCATACTCTTTAAACTCATCCACCTTTGAAATTGGACAGTGAAAGGAAACAGTTTTAGCTTTCATAATTTCTATTTACAATTAAAACAGCATCTTCAAAAGAAATCCCTTTATCCATTAAATCTTTGCGATAATTACGCTTTTCTAAAACTAGTTTTGCAGCTTCACTTCTTTTGCCTAAATCAAGGTTTGCAATAGTTTGTAGCCTTTCTGAACTGCCAAGTTTACCAGTTGTATTTATGTAGTTATCTAAACTACCGTATTTTTCAATTATATAATTCATAATTATTATTTTTAGTGGTTATCTCAACCCCTCTATTGCTTTTTTTAAATCTTCAATAAATACACCTTCAATTCTGGCTTCTTTTGTTGGAAGTACGCTTTTGTTTATATTCAAATTGAAAGCGTATAAATTAAAAAGGTCGTGTCCTTTATCATACGTTACTTGAATTTGTCTAACACCATAAATTCCTTTAATTGAATTTTCCCCTTTTATAATCATCTTTGGGTTTGTGCTACTTAAAATTTGTGTTGCTTGTATCATTTTCTTTTTATTTAATTGTTATTTGTTGATACAAAGATAAATTGTTATACGTAGTAAGTAATTCGTTATAACCTATTTTACGTCATCAACCTTACTTTCAGGAACTCTAAAAGCGATTGTTTTTGTTGTCTCAGAATATTTAGGCTTTGCGCCCACATTTTTGCGGGAGTTACCTCTATTTTCTTTCCTTAGTATAGCCTACAAGTTCCATCGTTATATTTACGCATTGTTATTTTATCCCCGTACTTGTTTAAATACTCAATTTCACCGTAAATATTTGCTGAAATTTCAAAGCCAAAACTCATTAAAAATAATTTTGCTTCTTGAATTGATTTATAATACCCCATAATTTCTATTACTTTGATTGTTAATAATATTTAATATAAACAATTACTTTTGATTATGCAAACACTTTCAAAGAAATTATCAATTTATTTTTAACAGCTAATAAAAACGGCTTACATTGGTTGGTAAAATACCACCACAAACCTTTGTACTAAAATTGAACTTTTTGTTTTCATAATAATATTTGTTTTAAATTGATAATTTAGTTCTTTGTAGTCGACACTTTTCATATTGCCGTCCGTTTGTTTTGTTTGTTAAGCAAGTTTAAATATCTCTACTTTTACGGCTTTCTGAAAATCTTCAAAATTCACAATTCTAAACATAGTTCCTGATTTCGTTGGTTTAAGTTCAACAGAAGGAAAGAAATTTCTAACCAACTCTAAGTCTTTTTCAAACAAAATAAGGTTTTGATTATGAATACCTTTTAAGTTTTCATTTCTCCATTTTCTCCATTGCGATTGTGTTTGTGGTACAAAGAAATGATTAAACAAAGTTGTCAAATGACTTCCGCTATTTTTCCCAAATCTTTTAACTAATAATTTGAATGCTGAAGTTGTTGCTGTGTTTAATGCTAATTGTGTCATAGTTGTATCGTTTTGTTATTATAAATATACAAAAAGCTAAGGTAAAAGTCAAGGATTATTTTATTTATTTTTTCATTTTATTTGTATTTTGAAAGTTTTTACTATTTAATCAAACACTAAATATAGCTACAAACAGTTATTTACAATTATAAAAACCGCTCGTACTTAGAACGAATTACATGTCTTTTAAGTATTCGACAATTTTCGTCTTCATAATCTTCTAAATCCCTATTTTTGTACATTGTGCTTTGCTTAATCTGTACAACCTCACTTTCAATATCAAAAAGTGATTTTAACGAACCGTATAGAACTATACGGTTCGTTTTCTTTTCTATAATACCACGCAAGTTATGTGTTATGTGCATTTTTAATGGTAGTTCTGCAAATCGCTTGAATAATTGATTTAACTTCATCTTGCGAATAAACAGGTGCTAACAAAGTATTAGCGTTATTGCTTTTGTGCTTTTCTGATAAGTTTTCCATAGTTTTGTAGTATTAATTAAATTCTGTGATGGCAACTTCGCAAATACTCAACACATTAGTAGCAATTATTTTTTGCTACGAACAGCACAAAATTTACAGTTCCCTTTGTGTGTAATCATATCTCCATGTCCACCATAAACGTTACCGATATACTCACAGCTGTCAATAACATAAACGCTAATTGCTCGTCCATTAATTTTTGTAATCGTTTCCTCTATGGAAACATTTTTTGTTTCGCAACCGCAAAAAATAACAGCTACTAACATTGTATAACCGACAATAGCGGTCTTTGTGCTTAATTTCAAGTTTTTCATTTCTATTTTATTTTTGTTGTTAATTAAAGTTTTATGCTACTAATCCGCCTTGTACATCTTTTTCTGAAATACCATCGCTTATAATTTCTATTTGTGCTTCATCAAAGTAAATACTATCAATTGGCTTACCGTTTTCAATTGGGTAATAATCATGATAAGCTGCAAACTTTTTACTTACTAAATCTCTGATAATGTTTTGAATGTTTTCTCTAGTATTCATTATATTGCTATTTTTCGTTAGCTTTGTTATTAACTTGATATAAATATAATATATATATTATTAGTATACAAATAAATGTAACATTATTTTTACATAGTGCGAAAAATAACTACAAACCATTAAAATTAAAATAAATGACAAACATAAAAATTTATACAGTAGTGACTTGGGAATCAGTTACGAATTTATCAGGTTCGTTTATGACACCGCTATTAAACACTAAAATTGTGAATAACATTAGAAAAATGGTGAAACTTTTGAATCAAATAAAATAACAGTAGATGAATTAAATGCGAAATTAAAATATAGTTAACCTTATCTTATACTAACTATTAAGTTCCGTTTCATATACTAAAAGTTAGCAACAATCCTTACAGTATCGCCACTTAACAACCTTTTCACCATCTTTAAACGTACTACTTCCATTGTAGCACCGCCAGTGTCCATCGTAATAAACCACCTCATACCAACTCGATTTCCCAAGCGAGTTTATATGCTCAATCTTTGCCAACACTGGCTCTAGTTCTGAAGGACAGTTGTTAATAATGTGTAAGCCAAATGCCTTTCGTATTCTATTCCAAAGCTTTCTCATAAATCAAATTTTAGTTTAAACAACCACCGAACTACCAGTTGTTGTAAAATATATTACTCTTTCTATACCATTTTCATCATCAAAATAAATTTTACCAAAAGTTTGTTCGTTTTTAGTTACTATATCAGATACTTTAGTTTCAAACTTTAAATTTAAGTTTAATCGTTCTTGTAAAATTTCTTTTAAACTATCTACTGATTCAAATAAGTTTTCCTTGGTGTAATTTTTTACAATAACTTCCACCAACATTCCTCTGTAACTTTTATTTTCTACTACGATCATAATTTTATTTTTTATTTAGAATTTTAATTTCACCATTTCAATATACATCTTTTGTAGTGTAAGTATTAGGTGGTAAAACCCATCCTTATTTATCTTCACTTTTTTTCATAAAAGAATTTTATTTTCGCCCACCATATTAATTTATTTAAACCACTACACATAACAAGGTGTATCACGTAGTGTGTATTTGAAAGTTTCTACAAACCGTTATGCGTTAATTAAAGAAAGCCCGTGTTTAATTCCAGCTTTCATAATTAATTCATTTCCGTCATAACATAAAACTTCACGTTCACCTGCATCTTTAATTGTTAATTCTTGAATTTCTTCATCGCTTGGCATTGTTAGTTTAATGTCTTTAACTTCAAAGTTTGTGTTTTTACAATATGCAGATAATGCAATTTGATATTGTCTGCGCATAACCATTCTTTCATTTGTGGTTCATCCCACGTAATTTTTATAATTGTTTCCATATTTTATTTTAAATTAAACCGCATAAAAAAGACGGTTGTAGTGTAAACATGTAAGATCATAACTCGTAGCTTTGTGGTGTGCCTCGTACTTCACTACGATTTCATACTTGTCAGTTAGTGTAAAATTTAACACCAAGTACCGTCTTCATTTATATACCCAAAATGTTTACATTTATAGTACTTACCATTATCAAAACAAGTGGATGAATAATCATAACTACATTTATGGTTTATTAAACCGCTTTTAAATTCTTTCCATGTTTTCCTTGTTGATAGTTTCAGATTCGTTCATACCACTTAGTATTAGACCACATTTACCCATTCACCGTCTATCCACTCATAAATAAGTGAGTTAATCCCATAATTTACAGCATTCTTTTGTATGTCTTTTGCTCTTTCAATACTTCCTGCATATAACCAGCCTTCTTTACGTCGGCATAATCCATTAATTTTAAAACGTGGGTTAACTTCTATATCGCATGGATGCGAGGTGTTTGAATTATCTGTAGTCATGTTTAAGTTTTTATGTATTTTAAAATATGTGAACCACTACTTCATATATTAGTTGGTATTGCGAGAAACAACAATAGTATCACCAATATTAAAAATTCCTTTCTAAACAGAACAAGACGTATCAATGTTTTCCAAGTTTATAATTATGGTTTTGTAGTATTTGGTATAACCCCTAGTGATTACAGTGTAATATAGTCAAACTCCCCATTGTTAGCTACTACTTGCTCCATCTCTATTATTTAAGTACAAAGCTTAGTTTATTGAGATGAATATCAAAGTATTGAATTTACAACTTCTAATACTTATCTGTAAGCATTTTTATTAACTAAACATTGAAAGATACTAGGATTACTCCTTTAATTAAATTAATTTGATACAAAATTACTATTTGCAACTTTGACTGTAATACAACTTTCAATTTAATTAACACCTTATTAGTATCTTTTTTGTAAATTATAGGAACGAGCGTCACTACATTTTTATTTATACCATTTTCGCCTGATATAACCTATATTTCACAAAGGTTCAATGTTTAGCCTTTTAATTTAAAATCACTTGTCCATATCTAGTGGAATATTTACTTCTATGTCTTTTTGGTAACTAGCTACTGATACCTCAATTTCCTGATAAATACATTTACATATTAAACACAACTGCTAGTACAGTTTATAATAAATAAAATAAAAGTTTAAGACGTTCTTATGGTGGTCACTCTATCTATTTAAGTATTTTACTTCACCATATTAGAGCTTGGTGTTATTTTATTTATTATTTGTTTATCTTCAAGTCAAGTGATTTCATTATCTTTTAAATAGTATTTTATAATTATAAGAAAAAGCTTTATCAAGCTCTTTAAACTTAACCATAATACTAATTGGATGATAGTATTTATATTAATTAAGTTTTTTTCAACTCGCTTACTTTACTTTTACTAAATTAACATTTTTATTTTGTAATGTCAATACTTTATTTTAAGGAATCCCACCTTTTTCACTTTATTAAGTATTATTCTATCATATAGTCATATTACTTATAATATTTATTAATGGTTATATCTTACACGCTATCTCCGTTATGGAACTTTATTCATATAACCATTTTCTCTACTAATATAAACTACATATTTAAACCAATACTCATGTTAACGTTTTAAGTGTTTATTACAATATTCTTGAGCGTCTTGTAATGTTTTAAATCTTACTTCATTAATCTTTCCCTTAAAATTAGTAATATCGTTTACTCTTAGTTTATAAGGTTTGAATAATTCTGCTTTAACATAATTTTTATTACTATCTTGTTCTAAGTTAGGTAAAAAATTATTATCTATAATAAACACTCTCCATAAATCTTCTCCTTCCATTATAAATTCCGAATTAAAAGAAGTAATAACCACATTACAATAAATATCGTTTTGATTATCTAATTGTTTTTTTGAAATTACATGTAAACTTCCGTCAGCTAATTGGTAATTATATACTCCTATACTATCCCAAAGATTACTACCATCTGTTTTTTTTGTCCAGAAAAAGCTAGTAAACGTTAGTATAGTTCCTATAGGAATACCTAAAATGTTAGGTTTTATTATTTTTATAACACTCATACTCTAATTTTTGAACTAAACATTGAAAGTTACTAATTGCTTTACAGGACTACCGATTCAGTGTTTATTTTAGTACCACAACATCTTTATCAATTTCAAAAGATTCTATGATTTCGTTACGAGTTTTAAACCAATCTTCCCATATATCATCTTTAATAGATGTTGTTACTCTTTCTCCACTTTTTAAAGATTTACTGATTTCGTTACGAGTTTTAAACCAATCTTTTATTTCGTCACTTCTCATATCTTTGTTTGTTATATGATGTAAATATACAACTAATATTTCATAAAGTCAATACTTGGTTTAATTTTTTTTATAAATTTTTTTCAATCCATTTATACATAGATAATACTTTATCAAATTTTTCATCAGCAATTTTTTCCTCTATACTACCTGATTCACAATTTGAAATTTCATCATTGTATATTTTCAACGCCATACCTTTATTAGTACCAGCTGAAAATGCTCTTTCCAATAATACTTTAACCTCTTCTCTACTAAAACTTTCTTTAACTGGTTTGGTACGAATTAGTTTCAATTTATCATTCAACTCTATCAATACATCAGTTATTATATTAGAGTTATTATATTCAGTGATATATTGATCAATAAAAATTTCTGGTATTTGCGGTATAGAAAGATTTAAAGATTTACCACCAACTATTATATCATCATATCTCTCATCATAACGAATCGGTAAATATTTAGTAGATGCTATGATTTTTTTTAGTCCTCTATTTAGATGGTGACCAGCTTCTATACCTAGATATTGTACAGGCTCACTACCTAAAAATAAATTACCAAAATCATCAAACATTAATACCCAATCGCCTACTTTTATTTTATCATCTGATAAAACATGTAAATGATACCTAACCTCACATTCATGGGATGTTTGATTAGAGTATAATACACCATTTATACTACAAATAGTAGAGTTATCGTTTGTTTCTACTAAAATAATTTTTCCTTCTGTATGTAAATTCATTTCGTTTAGATAGGTTTGTTTATGTTACGATTAAAGTTAATTTTAGAACTATATTTTAAATTTTAGATAATTCATCTATTTGTTTCTCTA
>JACCDR010040501.1_pt1 | contig 32666 bp, 55 predicted proteins | sample 7446431 | NCBI WGS metagenome assembly JACCDR01 (sample SAMN15323443, study PRJNA562643) | freshwater metagenome | isolation source: river surface water | place: USA:Blue River Watershed | collected 2017-08-17
ATCACCTTCACGTTTTCTGTGCGGGCCGACGGGCGGACGTGGAACAAGTTTTGGAAGTCGGGATCGGCCGGGTACGTGGAGATTTCGAGCGACGGCACGAGCACGGGCGACAAGCCGTTCGAGTCGCTGACCTTTGACCTCCTGTGGGTGCTGTGATGGTGAGCGGGTCGGGCACCGCCGGCGTGTCGCTCTCGGCCCACGGCCTGACCGTGGACGACAACGGCCGCACGCCCCGCCTGTTCCGCATCGTCAGCGGGTCGAACCCGTACACGGCCGACGAAGTGACTCTGAGCGAGTCGGACGGGGCGAGATCGGACACCGGCGTGTACGACGTGACGGCAGCGCAGAAGGTGCTCTGGGAGGTGAACGGGGTCGGGAACGTGCCGGCGGGGACAGTGGTTGAGGCCACGCCCAACCCGGCCGGGTTGGGCTTCTATTTCACCTCGCCGGCCGGCAAGCCGTCACGCTACCCGCTCGGCCCGGCGTGCATCGTGCCGGGCACTTACGGCGGAATCGCCGGCCTGTCGCAGATCTGGTACGACCCGGAGACGGGTGAGGCGGTGTGCGAGTTTACCGCCCTGTGCGAAAGCACACCGTGCGAGGGGACCGACATCGACGGCGGCGCGGGTGGTGGCGGTGGCGGCGGAAGCCCACCGAGCGGCACGGGCATTGTGACGGTGAGCGGCGGGGCGTGGGGTACGCCGGGGCAACTCACGGGTGACGTGACGACGACCGGCTCGGGGCTGGCCACGACACTTGCCACGACGGGGGTGACAGCCGGATCGTACACGAACGCGAACATCACCGTGGACGCGAAAGGGCGAGTCACGGCGGCGGCGGACGGTGCGGGCGGCGGCGGAACGTCGTTCCCGGTGGCGTTCGCAATCTCCTCACTGAGGCTGTGACGTGATCCTGCTGACGGCGACGACGCAGACCATTGAACTCGTCACCACCTCGACGGCGGGGATTGACGTGGCTGTGTCGTTCGTGGACATCACCACCACGGCGGCGACTCCCGGCAGTCAGCGGGCGGCGGTGTCGTCGGCGACCACAACGACCATTTGCGCCGCGCCGGGTGCGTCCACCACGCGGCAAATCAAGCGAATCACGCTCCGCAACACGGGCACGGCATCGAACACTCTGACCGTTCAGACCGACGTGAGCGGCACCAACTACACCGAGATTCAGGCGGCACTCGCGGCCGGCGAATCCCTGCACTACCAGGACGGCCGCGGGTGGGACGTGATCGACGTGGCCGGGCGGGTGAAGCAGCAGGCGAGCGAGTCGCAGGGTGTGGACGGGCGGTCGGTGGCGGTGTTGAAGATCGGCACGGCACCGGAGGCGGCGGGCGAGTGGTACTGGTTCGGCAAGGACAGCGGGAACCCCGGCCCGTGGTCGCCGGGCACGCCGGGCCTGAACGGGCGGGCGACCGACGGCACCACGACGGCCGACGCCGGCTGTTTGTACATACCCACCCCGGCGAGCGGGGACAACTATCTTGCCGGCTTCGAGGGAAGCGCGTCGGTGGCCTGCCAGTTGTGGCTGTTCGACGTGCTTTGGGTGAACACCGGCATCGTGGTCACGACGACCACGGCGCAGGCGATCACACCCGCCGCACTCCCGGCCCGCGACGCGAACGGGGCGACGAACGGGCACGGCGTTTGGGCGGGCCTGCTCGTGACGGCGGCGACGACGAACGCGGCAATTATCAGCAACACCACGATCAGCTACACGAACCAGGACGGCACGGCGGGGCGGACGGCCACGCTCGGCTTCCCGGCCACGGCAGTGATTGGAACGGTGTGCTGGTTCCGTCTGGCAGCGGGTGACACGGGGGTGCGGTCGATCCAGTCGGTGACGCTCGGCACCAGCTACGTCAGCGGGTCGGTGTCGCTCATCCTGGCCCGCCCGCTGCTGTCGTTCGGCTCGCTGCTCGCACACGTGGGCGGTTCGCCCGCCCCGCCGCTGAACCCCGGCGTGAGGCTGTACGCGGGCACGTGCGCGCTGCCGGTGGCGTTGGCGAGCGCCACCACTGCAATCACAGCGCAGGCGGTAGCTACGATTCTGGTCCGCTAACCCCGAGGGTTGCTCGTGGCCTGTTGCGGCTCACTCTGGTACTGCACGGCCGACGGACCCGTTGAGGTGACGCCGGACGGGAGCGGCGTGTACACCCCGCCGACCGGCTGGGACGGGAGCGAGCCGCACCTGACCGAAGCGGCGGCACTGCTGGCGTGCCCTCTGACCGGCGAGCTCGTCACGTGCTGCCCCGGTGAGACAACCGCGTCCGTCTACTTTCAGTTGTCCGGCGGCTTGGGAGCACGCGAAGGCGTGTGGGACGGCACCTATTGGAGCTACAGCGGCGACCCTGGCTGCGGGGCGACGATCTACCTGCGGTACACGACCGGGTGTGAGGTTCAGTATTCGTGCGACGGGGTGACGTTCGTGACGGCGACGGCGGGCACGGGCAGCGTGACGTGCGGCCCGTTCAACGACCCGCGGACGTGGCAAACGAACTGGCGGAACCTGCTGGCCGGGTGCTCCGGTTCCAACCCGTGCTTCAACACGGCAGTGGTGACGGGGGTGACGCTGTGATTCGCAAAATGCGCGGACGGTTCGAGCGTATCATCGTGGGTGACGCCCGCTCCTACCATCGCGCGAGAGAGGAAATGAAGCCGATTCGTTCACTGCTGCCACTGCTGTTGACGGGTGCCGTCGCGTTCACCGCGACCGCCTGCACGCTGCTCACGACCGCCGCGTGGTTCGGGGTGAACCCGCCGCCCGCGTCGGGCGTGGGGGCTGAGCGGCTGCGAGAGATTCAGGCCGACAAAGAGGCGGCGGCGTGGGCCGCCCGTGACACCGCCACCCGCGAGACCGCCCCGTGAGCGTGTTCGCCTGCCCGCACGGGTACGCTGTGAACCCGGCCGAGCCGTTCCAGGCGAGCGGGCCGAGCTGCCGGCGGTGCTGGCTGAAGGCGGGCGGCGTGCCGGCGAAGACGCCTGGCGGCGGCACCCTGACACCGCCGAAGCCGACCCGCGGCAAGTGCCTGCATCTGGGCGTGCGGACGGAGTTCCGGCCGGGGTGCGGCGGGCGGCTGTGCAAGCACGTGTGCGAGGCGGGAGAGGCGTATGCGATGCCGGGCGGCGTGTGCCAGACGTGCCCGAAGTGGGAGGCCGACGAGCCGAGTTCACCACCGCCGCTGCCCGACCACAGCGGGTTGAGCCTTCCGCAGTGGAAGCCGGTGCCCACGCCGGACGTGCGACCGGGACGCCCGCGACTGGTGGTGACGCTCGTGGTGGGTGGCGAGGCCGAGCGGTTGAACGAGTCCACCGGGCCGAGCCAGCGGGCATACGCCGGCCGCGTGAACGCCGATTACGCCGTGATCCGCGGCGAGACACAAGACAGCCGGATGAGGTGTGCGGAGAAGTGGCGAGTGCGTGACTACGTGCCGCACTACCCCGGCGGCACGCTCTACCTCGACGCCGACGTGTGGGTGCGGCCGACCGCCCCCGACCTGTTCGAGGTGGTGCCGCCGCACAGCATCGGCTTGCGGGACATCACGGGTCAGCCGAAGTTGCTGACGTGGGCCGAACCGGAATACCGCAAACTGTGCGAGTCGCAGGGCGTCCAGCCGCACCCGGTGGCACTGTCACGGTACTGGAATTCGGGCGTGTGGCTGGGGCGGCCGGAGCACGCCGACTACTGGACGCCACCGGCGAACCCGTACCCGGCGACCCACTGCACCGAGGAGCACTGGTGCCGGCACACGCTCGCGGAACGCGGGTGGGACGTGTTCGACCTGGGCGAGCGGTTCAACTGGCTGTGGTATCAGGACCGCGGGTGCGAGCGTGCGGCGGGGTGCGACTTCCTGCACTTCGCGGGCATGTCGCAACAGGTCGGCGAGTGGATTCAGGACAACGCGGCGTGGCGGAAAACACTGTTGCGGCTGGTGGCCGCGACATAACCACGGGAGAGGTCATGCGTGTTTCGGCTGCATTACTCTGGCTGCTCGCGGCGGCTGTGGTCGCGCAAGCGGCCCCGCCGGTGGTCACTCTGCCGCCCGAGGTGACGGGCGACGTGGCGGCGTTCGTCGTCGTCAAGGCAACGGTGAAGGACGGCAAATCGGCCAAGTTCGTGCCGATTGACAGCGGGCTGTCAGTGTTCCCGGCCGGGCTGCTGGCCGACCCGTTCGCTACGGTCGTGGTGGGCCAGAAGGCCGGGCGGTATCGGATTCTGTGCTATTCCGGCAACGCCGACGGCCCGTCAGAACCCGTGATGGTCACCGTGGTGATTGGCGGGGCGAAGCCGGAGCCGGACAAGCCCGACCCGGTGAAGCCGGACGTGGTGAAGGCCGAGCGGGTGGCGGTCGTGGTCATCGAGGAGACGTTGAGCCGCACGGTGAAGCAGGCCGAACAGTTGAACGCACTGCGGAAGTGGTGCGAGAGCGGCGGCCACACGCTGTTCGTGCTGGACAAAGACGATCCGGCGGCGTCGAAGAACGGCTACCTGCCCTACGCGAAGGAGTTGCCGGCGGTGCTCGTGTTCGACGCGAAGGGCAAGAGTGGTGACAAGCCGCTGAGCGTGGTGAAGTTGGACGGGGATACGGCGAACAAGGTGAAGGAGGTGGTGAAGTGATCGACGGTTTCATGCTGCTTGTCGGCCACCTCGTCGGCGATTACGTCGTTCAGAATGATTGGCAGGCAGCGAACAAGACGAACCCGCACCCGGAAGGCGAACGGCCGGCGACGAACTGGAACGACGGCATCGGCAGCGGTGGGCGGACGCCGGGCACCGAAGAAGATGCGGCGGCGTGGGATGCCGTCCTTCGCAAGTGGTGGGTCGGTCACGCGGCCTGTACCGTCCACTGCCTGCTGTACACGCTCGCGGTGTGGGCGTGCTCGTTCTGGTGGATGCCGTGGTGGGGCGTGGTGGCGTGCTTCGTAATTCACTGGCCGGTGGATCGGTTCAGGCTCGCCGGACGGTGGATGCGGAACGTCAGCGGGCAGAAGGCATTCGCGTCCGGCCCGCTGTCGCCGTGGTCGGTCATCGTGGTTGACAACACGTTCCACCTGCTCACGCTCGGCGTCATCGCCAAACTTGCGGAGGTCTTTCAATGAGCACCTACCAACCCCTGTGCGGCGCACTCCAACCGGACCAACCGCGATTCGCGTCGGTCCCCACGTGGGCCGAGCGGAACCCCGTGCTGCCGCCGTCCGAGTGGCGGGAGCACGACGACCACGCCCACCTGTGCCCGCCCATCGAGGCACAGAAGAACAACAACTGCACCAACGCCAGCCTCTCGCACCTCGCGGGCACGCTGTTCCGCGCACACGGGCTGACCCCGCCGCGGTTCTCGTGGACCGCCCTGTACGCCCGCAACAACGGCGGACGGGATCAGGGGGCGTTCTGCCGCGATCTGGCCGCCGACTTCCTCAAGGTGGGCATGGTGCCGGCCGACCTGTGGCCGGATTCGCAAATCTTCGGCCAGTGGAACACGCTGCACACCGAAGCGGCGAGCCGGTGGAAAGCCCTGGAAATCTACCAGTGCATGAACTTCGCGGACGTGGCGTCGGCCCTGTCGCGGGGGTTCCACGTGTACCACGGGTTCGTCTTGGGCAGCGGTGGCATCAGCAACCCGAGCAACGGCAAAATGCCGGAGTACGACGGAGCGCTCGCCAACGGGCACGCTATGTGGTCGAGAGGGTTGACCAGGCGGTTCGGCGACTGGCGAACCATCACGCCGAACACGTGGGGCGTCCAGTGGGGCGACAAGGGCGTCGGCTACTGGCCGGAGTCGTACTTCTGGCTGCAACGTGGCCAGTTCGTGAACCTCGATGCGTTCGCTGTCAGGGCGGCGGCGGTGCAAGCGGACATGATGCCGAAGGCGGAGTGAGACACACCACATGACCCACACGACGACCAAAGGCAACCGGGAACGATGGTACGCCCTCTGCCGACGTACCGGGATGTGCCCGCACTGCCGGCCGAACCGGGGCGAGAACCGCAAGCGGGCACCGAGGTGCGACAAGTACAAGGACACACGGCGGGCGAAGAAGGGCTACCGATGACGAACACCCCGCCACCACACGACCGCCGTTGCGGGAATTCCCGCAACGGCCAACACCCAACAACCCGGCACACGGCCGGATCACATACACACCACACACGGAGAGACTGATATGGACGACGCATTCGACGCGATTCTGGCCACCGACGACACCGTTGAACTCAAGGCGGCGGGCGTCACCCACGGCGGGGCACTGCGGGGCGTGATGAGCGAGCTGAAGGCCGGCGGCATGTCGGTCTTCTCGATCATCGCCCTCATCCCGACCATCGTGGACATGATCCAGGAGTACGGGCCGGTGGTGGCCGAGATCGTGAAGAAGGTGCGGGAACTGTTCGCCAAGAAGTGAAAAAAGGCCGGAGGTGCTCGCACACCACCCGGCCCACGCTCTCACGTTCCCGCACCGGAATCATACCACACACCCCGCCGGAGTCAATCACCGTGAACCTCGACGACTACTCCGGCGGGCTGTGGGGCGGACTCGGCGGATTTGTGAAATGGTTTCGAGACCGCGAAGGGAAGAGCCTGCAAGACAAGGTGATCAACCTCGTGGGCAGCGTGCTGACGGCGTTCGGTTTCGGCCACATTTTCGTACAGCTTATGACTGTCGCGTTCCCGAACGTGCCGAAGTCACTATCGGAAAGTCTGGCGCTAATTCCTGGCATCGGAGGTGGTATCCTATTGCAGTGGTCGGCGCGGCTGGTGAGTGGACTCGCCGACCTGTGGTATCCCCACCTGCTCAGACTCTTCGGCCCGCGAGTGACCGATGGACCCACTGCCGCCGCCGCCGCCGGACCAGCAGGACCAGACGCCGGCCCGCCCGCCGTGGTGGTGGGGGGTGGTGTACCCGCTGGCCCTGTTCATGGTCAGCATGACGGTGAACGTGTGCCAACGTGAAAGGCACGCAGACGAGCTGCGGCAGCAGGGGAAGGAGTTGCAGGAGATCAAGGCGATGTTGGCGGAACGACGCGAGCGCCGCGAATGACCACGACGCCGGGCACGTTGTTCAGGCGAATCACGCTGTCAGGCTCAATCCCCTCGACGGTGCCGACGACAATGACCGGCATCCGCTCGGGGAAGTGCGGCGGGTCGGTGAACTTCACCCGGTGCGTCGGCGGCAGACCATCCGACCCCGGCCGGAATTCCCAGACGAGCGGGTCGGCGGTCGGGTGCAGACGGAGCGGGTACGCCACCCGGACCAGTTGCCCGCGGTAGGCACCCTTTCGGTACACTGCCGGAGCCAGATCAGACACGTGAACGGCGACGGTTTCGGCCGGCTGTGGACGAGATTCGAGCCGGGTTGACAGCACCACGACGACGGCAGCGACCACGACCAACACGACCACACCCCACACGAGGACTCGACGCATGGACCTACCCCCCTACCCCGACGCGAGCGAACCCTGCGTCATCACCACACCCTACGTCCTGGTGGCCGTGTGCGTCAACGGGCAGCGGGTGCTCGCTTGGGCGCTGGTGTCGGAGATTTTCAACGAGAACACGCCGAGCCTGCGGGCCGGTTCGCCGTGCGGCGGCTCGTGCCCGAAGACCGCCGCCATCGAGACCGCACGCGAAATGAAGTGGAGCGCCGACGAGCTGGTGAAGGTGCTCAAGGCTCTCGGCGGGTGATGTGGCCACGCAAAACAAGGAAGCCCCGGCGGGTGGCCGGGGCGGGTTCGGCGGTTCACTTGGCCCGTGTGAATTGCAGCGTCCCGTTGCCCCGCCACTTGATTTCCTTCCCCGGCTTTTTCATCGCCGACCGAATCTCCCCTTCGGTCGGAGACCAAAACTCCTGCAGGTCGGAGACGATTCCCATCGCGTCCACCGGCGAGTCGCCCGTCACGGGCTTGATGTCGCTGAGGCACACGATGCGACCGTCCAAATCCGCCACGAGGTAGCGGTCGCCGACCGCCTGGTTCCACGCGACCACCTGCCCGATGACACGAGCTTCCTTCGGGGTGTGCAGTCGGTCCAGAGGACCGTCGGCGAAAGCGGCGCGGAAGTCGATCTCGCACACAGTCACTTGCTTCGCGTTGGCGTGTCGAGTAGCGATCATCTCTCGTCCCTCTGGTGTCCCCCGTCGCGGTGTGCGTCGGGTGATGCGTGTATATTAGCCGACGATCTGCGGATAGCAACCCCACCTAGACGATTTTCTGCGGATATTTTTCGGGGGCCGATTTAGACCACCGAACGGCCCCATCCCATCCCACGGCCGTGAGGATGGCGGACACGTACCGGCTGTTCAGCGACACGCGGCCGGTCAGGTATCGCCGAACCGTGTCGGGGTCGATGTCGCACGCCTTTGCGACCGCGTAGGCGGTCAGGCCGAGTTTCTCGACCCGCTCCGCGATCTGGTCGCGGAGCGGGTCGGGGCGGGTAGGTTTTTCGATGGTCATGGCATCCTCGTTATTGCGGCTCGCCACAGCGAACGCAGGTCATGTCTTTCACGCCGCCACCGCACTCCCAGCACTGGCACCCGTCGGCCCCGGTCAGTTCGCGGCGGGCGGCGGCGATGTCGCCACCCCGCACCCCGCACATCATCGCGGCGGTTTCCGCACCATCCTCACGCTCACGCTCCTCGCGGGCCGCGTCGAATTGCTCGATCGTCTGGCCGTACAGCGTCTGACACCACTCGGCCACCTGCGAGCGTTTCGCGCCATTCCACGGGCCGCCACCGTAGTAGGTGTCGCGGTCACGCTCGTCGGCCGTCATCGGCACGCCGTCGGCCAGCAGTTTCAGGCGGCTCGGCTCGGTGTGTGGGCCGCTCGACCACAACCGCTCAACCCCGTTGCTGGTCACGAACAGCTTGCCGCGAGCGTCGATGCGGAACGATTGGAACTGGCTCATCTTCTCATCCTCTGGCCCGGTTCCGCCGGGGCGGGTGTCGCGTCTGCGTCACACCATCACTATAGCCGACAATCTGCGGATATCAAGGTGAGTAGCCGAGATTCTGCGGACAATCTTTGCGGCACCAAACCGGCACCATATCGACCCGGCTTGGCGCGCACCCCGACCCGTGCTATGCCCCTGCAATTCCAGGCCGGCGGCGGGCGTCGACACCCCGCACACCCCCTTTACACGCCAAAGGCTCGGAGTACACGAAAGCGCGCAAAGCGCCTTGCGTTTCCAGCCCTGGACCTTAGATTCGGTGTACGCAATTACACCAGTCCGGGCACCATATCCCCCACGCTCAAGGAGGAGCGACATGGGCCGACCCGGACACGTCTGGCTGCGGTCGTCGCGCGGCCGATGGTACGCGAAAATTGGAGGGCGCATGGTGGACCTCGGCACCGACAGGGAGCAGGCGGAACGGCGTCGTGAGGAACTGTTGAACGGGCCGGCGGTGGCGACATCGGGAACCGTGACCGATCTGGTGGGCAAATACGTTGCGGCGGTGAAGCACAGGTTGAAGCGGAAGACGGCCGGCGACCTGGCGAACCGGCTGGCGTGGCTATCGCGGGAGTTCGGGCACCTGACCCCGGCACAGCTCGACCCGCTCGAAGTCGAACGGCGGGCGGGCCGGGAGTCGTGGCGACGGGGCACGGTGCGGCAAACGCTCGCGGCGGTCCAGCAGTTCGCGCGGTGGGCGGGTGTCGAGCGGTTCCGGGTGCGCATCCCGCCGGCCGAATACCGCGGCCACGAGTGCCTTGTCACGCCGGCCGAGTTCGCCCGGCTCATGACGGTGGCGTCGGGCGACTTTCGGGCGCTGCTGGTGGTGCTGTGGGAGACCGGGGCGCGGCCGGGCGAGGTGCGGAAGCTGACAGCCGAGCAGGTGGATTGGGGCAAGGGGCTGGCAATCCTGCGTGACCACAAGACCGCGAAGACGGGCAAGCTGCGGACGCTGATCTTCCCCCCGGCGGCAATGGTGGTGCTGGCCGAGCAGCGGGCGAAATACTGCACGGGGCACCTGTTCCGGGGCGGTACGGGGTTCGTGCTGTCGATGCCGGGCGTCAATGCTCGGTGGCGGGCGGCGCGTGTGGCGGCGGGCGTGTCCGCTCCCACGTGCTATGCCCTGCGTCACGCCTACATCACTGACCGGCTTGAGGCCGGCGTGCCGGCCGCTCGGGTGGCGGCGATGGTCGGCACGTCGCTGGTGATGATCGAGCGGACCTACAGCCACGTAGGGGCGAACATCGACGGACTCAGGGCGGTGGCGGGCCGGACGGGGTGATGAGGGCTGGCGGTACGGCGAGACCGGCGGCAATCGCAGACACAGCGTTGCGGCAGGATTCGGCATAGGCCAGCATTGCGGGCGTCATTGACTTCGCAATCCCGGCAAACGGGCTGGCATCCGCTTTCCCCTGCTCGTAGGCCAGCCGCCGCACCTCGTCCAGCACCCCCGCCGGGTACACGCCGGCATCCTCACACGCGGCCACCAGATCGGCGAGCGGCACGGGTTCGCCGAGCAGCACGGACAGGGCGAGTTGTTGGGCGGTGGTGAGGGGTGGAATTGTGTCGGCGTCGACGGTCTGCGTCCGCACCCTGACGCCCACGACTTGGCCAACCACAACCTCACGCCGCATCGTTGGTGAGTTGGTCGCGTGAACGGCGTCAGCGTCGTCGCCAACAGATGATGCGGCCCGCACCACGGCCTCGATCCCAGACCTGAGTTCAGCCCGGTGTTCGTCGGTCACGCTCGCACCTCCTGCGACTTGGCCCACGCGATGGCGGCGGCGGAGATGACGCCATCAAGAATGTCGGCGTTGCCCTCAATGCGACCGCCGATGGCTTTTGGGAACGCCTCGTCGAAAAGTGGCCCGCATGATTCGCGTGTTGCCGCGCCAAACGGCGAACCTGGCACACGAGACCTTCCGACGGCACCGACCAGCACCACCCGCTCGACCGGGTGCGACCGCACGACGGCCGGGCCGATGCCGGTGGTGCGTCCGGCGCCGTTGCAGGCGGGGCACGGAGGCCCAATCGCCATCAGGTCTTCGGCCAACCCGGAAGCGTCAACACCGGCCTCTTCGCCCTCAAGTCGCTCAATCTGGGCAGCCATACGCCGCCGTCTTGCGCACCGCCCGCACGCCGCCCCGCACCACGCAGCCAGCGGGCCATGCCACTGTCCGATGAAGCCACGAGTGGCGAATGCGTGCCCGAGGTCGGGAAAGGTCGCCGTCGAATCCTCTTCCGGGTCGCCGCACACCAAGACCGCCCACGACCCGCCGAACCACGTGGTGGCGTATCGGTTGAATATCTCACGCTGCCGGTCCTGCATCACGTAGAAGCGGTGCAGAGGAATCGGGCTGCTGGTGCCGCGGAGAGACGACACCGGCTTCACCAACTCGATCTGCACGCGGATGAACTCCGCACGCTCCGGTTGCCCGTGTTCGTCCAGCCAGTCGGCCAGCACCAGCCGCCGCACGTCGTCGGCGGGCTGGGCGATGACGGCGGCGAGCAGGTGCCGGTAGTCGGGGTGGGACGTGTAGCTGGTCATTGGGGCGGTTTGGCGTCGCCCTTCCGTGGCCACGAGCCGCGTTTCGTCAGGTACTCGATCATCGCCGTCTCCCACACGCTCCGCCGCGTGGGGCGGGCGTCCATCGCCTGCCGCTGGATGTGCTCGTTCAGCGCCTGAACGATCTCCTCGGTCACGAACAGGGACACGGCCGTATCCCCCGCCCGCGCCGGCTTCACCTTGCTGGTCTTCTTCTTGCTCATGCATCGCATTGTAGCCCTCGGCCTCCTATGGACAGCCCAAGTATACATCGGAACGGGAGGCGGGAATCTTGACCGGCAAAGTATTTCCTGATTTTGTCTTGACATGTCTTGGGCGGCGGCTAATATAGCCTTCGTGACGCCAACGACACCCGAACCGGAGACGACGATGACCGCCTTCACCACCAACGCCCTCAACACGATCAACGCCTACAAGCAACTCGGCATCCTCGACGGGTGCAAAAGCGTGGGCAGCAGCTTCTGCCGATTTCGCAAGGTGTGGGTGGTGACGGCCAAGTTCCAAGATGCGGGCGGCATCCGGATTAGCGAGGTGGCGAGGTTCGATGAGGTGGACGACGCGGTGGACTTTGTCGCTCTCGCCGGGTTCTGATCTTTCACAACAAACAGGTGCGGGGACGGCTCCGCACCTCTGACAAGGAGCAACCCATGCTGATCTTCCGACACGCCGAATCAGAAAAACTGGCTGACGGGGTGAAGGTCATCCCGCAATCGGACGCGCCGAAGCCGTGCCCGTACTGCGGTCAGGAAGCCGTGTTCAACCTGATCTCGACCGACAAAGACGGGCTGTTCATTTCCGTCGGCTGTCGCACGCGGGGGTGTCGTGAATACGTCGTTGCCCAACCCACGGCCGAGCCAATGAGCGGCTTCAAGAAGCTGTTGAAGGACTGGAATACGCGGGCCTAACCCCAACACACCGCACCGGGGACCGCCACCCGGTGCCCTTCGGAGGGCATCCGATGACCCGCGACGAACTGGAAGCCATGCGAGCGAGGGTCGAATCGAACCGGGCCGCGACGATCCGCAGCACCGAGCGGTTGAAGCGGATGCTGGACGAGAACGCCGAGGACTTGGAGCAGGCTGACACGATGCTCGCCATGCTCGATGCGGAGTTGGAGCGGGTGCAACAGGGACGGACCAACCACTAACGGAGGTGCTGACGATGGGCGAGAAACTGACCGCCGAGCAGAAGCGGGGGCGGGCTGAGTTCGCCGAGGTGCTGGCGCAGCAGGCGGCAACGATGGTGCTACGGCAGCTCGAGGCGAACCCGCCCCGGAACGACGACGGCGACACGTTCAACGAGCGACAGATCGGCGACGTGGTGCGGTCGGTGAAGTTGGCGGTGTGGAAGGCGCTGGAGTATTGGATGTGACCCCCAGCGATGCGGTGCTGGTGCTGCTCGACCCGACCCCCGGTGCCCGCGTGTGGGCCTGGGGGCGGGTGGTGAAGGTGAACCGCAAGACGGCCGTTGTGGACCTGCAGCTTGCCGGCGGCGGCGTGGATCGCGTCCGGGTGCCGCTCGCGGACGTGGTGACGGAGATCGAGGGCATCGAGTGGCAACCAATCAGGCCAATCAGAGGGAGGGGGCGATGAGCGAAGGCGAATACACACCGGGTCCGTGGGTAGTGCGTAAGTACCCGACCGGCAGATATGGGGTTGTCGAATTCTGGGTTTTGGACTCAACGCCGGACGTTGACGGGAAGGTGGTCGCTAACGCAATCTGCAAAACGATTGAGACGAACAGCCACTCAGACGCCAATGCCAGACTCATCGCGTCGGCCCCGCAACTCGCCGCCGACCTCACCCGCGTGACGGCCGAGCGGGACCGCCTGCGGGAGGCGTGTGAAGCGGTGGCCGCCCGCATTGACCAACTGCAAGAACAGTGGGGCAAAGAGGGGTTCACCGACGGCACTGTCCGGATGCTCCGCGAAGCCCTCAAGCCCGCCACCTGACCGACCACGGCAGGACGCCCCACACGGCAGGACGCCCACCCAGCACCCCGTGCGATCCCTCGCCCACACGAGGGTACACTAGTGGACCGACGAACATTAATCCGCCGACTCCTCACCGAGCGGTGGGGGTCGACCAGAAGACGGCACACCGGGGAGGGTCGGCAGCATGGCACCGCGCACCGCCGACCTCCCCACTGAGGCAGACGCCCCGGCTGTGGGGCAGTCGCCGGCCGAGTTGCTCGACCTGTTGCGGGCCGGGCTGACGTTCAACGGGGTGCGGGTGTTGACGCTGCGAGTGGATCTGGCGGACGGCACCACGCAGCGGTTGCAACTGCCCGCACCTCAGCGAGCGGGCAAGCAGTGGGCGAAGACGGCGACCGGGCGGAAGATCCTCGACGTGCTGAGCCGAGAGGGTCGCCCGCTCAAGGGCGCGACGATAGCGAAGCTGGCCGACCTCGAATACAGCGGCAGCTTCCGGCAGACGCTGAAGGGCTTGGCCGGTGCCGGCGAGATCGGCCACGACCCCGACGAGCAGGTGTATTCGCTGACTGAATGATTCCGGGGCGGTGCTGACGGAGCAAGCGCACAAACCAACCGAGGGAACCACATGGCGAGAGATAGCCGGGACTGGCTGATCCTGAGCATCAAGTGGAGCAACAACGAGTGGCTGTTCCGGTGGTACGCGACGGCGAGCAGTGGGTACACGTCGAGCCTAATACACGCCGGCCGGTACACAGAGGCCGAAGCCCGCGGCGAAGAGCGGCGAGCGAACGGCCAACTGCTCGCCGTGAAACTTGAATGGGTGGCCGACTTCTACGCGGCCGATCTGGTCATCCGGAACGAAGGGAAGACACGCGAACGGCTCGCGGACGAATCGAAGCTGTGGGCGGCAAGGCATCCGCTCGACACCTTGCACGGCGAGCAACCGCCCCAAGAGCCGCCGGCGTAGGGGTGCCCGAACCGTGTCCGTGGACACTCACGGACACCACGGACGTGGACCTGGACGGATTCGGCGTTAGGATTCGCAGCACGACCAACACCGTGCCCGATGGGGGCACCCGGCAGAAGCGGCCGGGACGCGGTTCGACCCCGCGGCGGTGTTATCTGGCTTGGGCTGCTTTGGTGGTCCTTGTCGGAGAGCCGCATCACGGGGTGGTCCTGAGAAAACAGCCCTGTGGTGCGGTCGAACGCCGACTGGTGGGGAAGGTATCTGTCTCCGGGTTCAATCGAGAGACAGGCCAAACTCCACCAGTCGGCACCGCACGGGAACTGGAGCGCCGCAGAGATGTTCCCAACCCCGGACAGGTGCCGCGGCACTTGTCCGGCTAGTAGGACGCGGGGCATGCGACCCAAGATTACCAGGGCGTGACAGCCGGAGAGACGACACACAGGCGATGTGGCCGCATGGTGCGGTGGCTCTGATCGGGCTGGACACCCGATAAGCGGGAAACCGCGATCCAACCAGAGTCTAGGGCGTTCGAATCCCCCATCGCCTGCTGACCCCAACCCTCACCCCCAACCCGACCACCGGGCACACGCCACCGCGTGCCCTGCGTCCGAGGTGCGCCATGAACGACGACAGGCCGAGGTACTACCCGTTGCACGACCGCGACCCGGACGACAGACACGACCCCGACGCGGTTCTTCACGTCGCCTCGATGCTTTACGCGGCCGTGCTGCAATCCCGACCGACCATGCTGGACAACGTGACGGCGACCGAGCGGAAGCGGATCGAAATCATGCGGGCGTGCGTGGCGGACGCGGAGGCGATGACGGAGATCGTGTTCGGCCTGGACGACACGCCGGCCACGCTGCCCGTGCCGCCGGTGGTGGTGCCACCTGCCGAGGGCAAATGATGAAGCCGATTAGCCGCGGGGTGTGTGGGTTGATCTTCGACGTGGCGTTTCTGCTCGCGGCGGCCGGGGTGGTGTGGCTGCTGCTGAGGGCGGTGCGGGTGGCGGGGTGCTGGTGAACTGAGCCACGCCCGCCGCACGTGTCAGGGTGCGGGTGGCGGGCAACCCGGCCGGGTGCTCCGGCGGTCGGGCGGTCGAATGATTCGGCCGAGGTGGACCGGGGCGAATTTTGCCTCTTCTGGGAAAGCTTGTCGCCTGCTGCGGACGCGGTGGGCAGTCATGACCGACGGGCAGGCCGGTTCGATTCCGGCGAGAGGCTTCCCCCTTCACCGGGGGCTTATGGGTGCCGAAAGGCTAGGGTCTGGCCGACCCGAACAACCAATCGGCCAGGGCGGAACTGCGGCAGGCGCTGAACTGGTTTGCCCCCAGGGAGCCGAACGACCGCAGAACACGACACGCGGGCGGGCACGGCGACCCGCACACGGCCATCGCATCGCATCGACGGCCAGTACCCGCAAGGGGTGTGCGATACCCGGTTCGACTCCGGGGCGTGTCACTCGCGGCACCCACACCGGGGCCGCACTCACGGAGAGAAGGCATGAAACGGATTCTGCTCACCCTCGCGGCGCTGGTGCTGACGGCCGCGTGTGCCGACGCCGGCCCGCTGCGGAACTGGCTGGCCTCGCGGCGGCAGTGCCAGCCCGCCCCGGTGGTGACGTACTCGCCCCCGCCGACGCAGACCTACCAGCCCGGCCCGGTGCAGACCGTCGCGGCGAACGTGCTGGTGGGCACGGGGCAAATTTTCCAAGCCGCCGGGCAGGTGGTGCAGGCGTACCAGCCGGCCGGGTTCGCCCCGGTGGCGCGGACGTGCAGCGGGGGGGGGTGCCGGTGACAACCGCCGACGCGATGCCCGTGATTGCCCTGTGGTCTGCGTGCCGCTGTTCGTGCTCGCGGGCACCGCTCGACGAGTGCCGGTGTGCGGTGAACGAAGAGGGACGGCTGACATCGTGGCCGTGGGTCGCCGACGACTGCGACCGGGTGACGGCGAAGGACCGCCGGGACGGGCGGAAACAGTGATCCACCCCCGCGGCTGTAGCCAAGTGCCTGCCGCGTGGTTCCTCTCGCTGGCCCCGTCGAGGTGGGACGGAACGGGGCACCTCACACCACGATTCTCACCGGGAGCAGACGTGAGCAAGCGCACGCAGGGATACCAGCCGAGAGCCGCCAAACCGCTGCCCCTGCGTGACGTGTTCAGCACGGGCGACGTACTTCGCATTTGCCGCGTGTCTCGACAGGTTGTGATCCGCGAGTTCGACGCCGGTCATTTGGCCGGGTTCGTGGTTCCGGGCAGCAAAGTCAGACGAATCACACGGCGCGGCCTGCTGCTGTGGATGGCGGCGAACAACATCCCCGAGGAGTTCTTGACCGACTACCGAGAGGAGGCGACCACGTGACTGCGACGGAACTGACCGCCGCTGACGCCCTGAAGGTGTGTCAAAAGATGATCGACTGCGCGGCCGCGAAGCTGGCATGGCAAGCCCGCGTGAACGGCCTGGACGTGGACGATCTGAAGCAGGCGGCACGGCTGCGGGTGGTGGCGGACGCGGCTGGATACGACCCGGAAAAGGGGAAGCCATCGACGTACTTCGGCCGGCGTATTTTCGGCGCGATGATGGACACCATCAGAGACGCGAGTTTTGCCACGCGACTCGCGGCCAAGAGCGGCGAACCGCTCGTGAAAATCGAGCCTTTGGCAACGGTGAATGCGAGGCTATTTGCAGACCACAGTCATGGCGACCGCATGGCGGCGAAGAACTCCGGCGAATCGTTCCGGATTGACCCGCCGCACCACGACTCGGAGCCGGCGGACGACACCGAGGCGGAGTTGCTTGCCATGATCCGCCGCCGTGGGGTGCGGCTGCACAAGAGTGAGGCCAGGTTGATCCGCTGGCACTACGGCCGCGGGCTGACTCAAAAGGCGATCAGCGAGCGGCTTGGGGTGCACGAGAGCCGCATTTCTCAGCGGCTGAAGGCGATTATCGACCACCTGCGTGAGCACTGCACCGCAGAGGAGCGGGTGAGATCGTACAGACACGACCGCTTCCGGTTCAAGCCGGCTCCGGTCGTCGTTCGGGAGCGGGGCGAGCGGGTCAACGGGGTGGATGAAGGGGTGATGCTCGAAGACCTGGAACTGCGGGTCGTGACACGCAACGGTGAGGGCGAGAAAGCGAAGCTGGTCGTGGTGTGCCCGCACTGCGGCGGACACAGGCGGGTGACGATGGGAACGATTCGCACGTGGTACTGCACTCACGACGGGGTGCCAGCCTGCACACCGCAGACGTGCCGCCGGGTGTCGCCGGAGGCCACCGCGTGACACTCCTGGAACTGCGAGAGGCCGGCCTGTGCGTGCTGGGCACGCGCGGCCAGAGTGGGGCCGGGTTCCTCGAGGTGCTGGTCAGGTGCGGGTGCGGCCGACACGTGTGGATGAATTGGATACGGCTGGCGAAGCGCGTCAAGGCCGGGTGTAAGTGGCGGTGTCGGCCGTGTGTGTGCGAGGCCAAGCGGAAACACAAAGCAACGGAGGCCACAACGTGACAGACGACGAACTGCGGAAGGCTGCGGAATGGGTGCTGTTCAAGACACGGGACGGCGAGGTGGCCGGCATGTACGGCGATGGCGTTCAAGGTGTATCGCGACGCCTGCTCGAACTGCTGCCGCCGGCCGATGACGGCGAGATAGTGGCGTTGGAGTGGTTGCAGGCGGCGGGGCGCCGGATCGGAGAAGGGTATCGCAACGGGGTGGCGGCGCTCTACGCCGAGTTTGTCATCCACGCCAACTCCGGAATCGGATTGAATTTCAACGTGTGGTGTGACGGGGGCGGGTACTGGTTTGACACCGACGACGACGAGACGGGCATCATGGGCGGTGCCGTGACGCGCGGCCACGTCCGCCGCCTGTGTGCGGCCCTCGGAATCACACTCACGGAGTCGAAGTGATGGCCCGCGACACGCGCAAGACGATGAAAGTGGTCCGCACCGTCCAGGCTTCCGCGCCGGACTCAAACCGCTCGTGGTTCGTCGTCCGCCTGCCGTCCGGCGAGACGGTTGAGGTCAAGGTGTGGCAGACCCGCGGCGAGATGAACAACCGCGTGGTGATGGACGTGACGACGCCACGCGGGGCCGTGCTGACGTGCGGAGAGAACGTGACACCAACTCCAACGGAGCAGCCCCAATGACCACAGAACAACACCAGCACGAAACCGGCTCCCGCGTGCGGCTGACGGTGCCCGGCGTTTTCCCGGACACCAACGACGGCGCGAGTCGTCGGCTGGGCGTCACGCTCGTGTTCCGGGTGCTGAACCAGAACGGTGACGAGGTTCAGGTCGCGCACGACGTGACCGGCCGGCGGTACGTGCTGCCGGCTCACCAACTCACGAGGGCGTGAAGTGACCTTCGGGAGCCTGTTTTCCGGGTGCGGCGGTGCCGATCTGGGCTTCGAGTTGGCCGGCCTTCGGTGTGTGTGGCAGGTGGAAATCAACGAACGGTGTCGGCGGGTGCTGGCAAAGCACTGGCCGAGCGTGAGAAGGCACGACGACATCCGAACGTTTACGGGCGACGGGTACGAGGTGCCGGACGTGATCTTCGGCGGCGACCCGTGTCAGGGGAACAGCAATGCCGGGAGCATCCACAAGCGAGAGCACCCGGACATGGGGCGAGAACTCGTCCGGGTTGTTGAGGCACTTCGCCCGCGCGTTGTGGTGCGGGAGAACCCGTACCCAAGTCGCCCCGACGCTCTTTGGCCCTGGTGGAGAATGCGGGCTGAGCTGGAACGAGTGGGATACGCGGTGCTGCCCTTCCGACTCCGCGCCTGTTGCTGTGGGGCTGACCACAGGCGGGACCGGGTGTTCCTGCTCGGCCACCGTGCCGACGCCGACGGCGACGGACTGGAAGGGGAGCACCGGCAAGGGGAGCCGGTACGGGACTTTGGCCGAACGGCTGGCCGTCCTGTGCGGGGCGAACGGAAAGACGGTCTACCCACACCCCGAGTTTGTCGAGGAGTTGATGGGATTCCCCATCGGGTGGACCGACTTCGGGCACTCGGAAACGCCGTTGACGTGCGAGTCGCCGAGTGGATCGGACGGCGGCTGATGGAACACGAACGACTCAAACACGGAGCCTGACCCATGCCGACGATTCCAGGACTACGCGACCGCATCAGACAAGAAGACGACGCCCGCTACCGCGTGCTGCCCGTGGAGGACGTGCTCGACGACGACCTGAAGACCGCGTTCGGCACGTTCGCCCTGCGGGCGCGGATCAACGGCCCGGCGGTCGAGTACCTGCTGTGCCCGATGGACAGCCCGGCGAATCGCCTGCTGTTCGGTCACAACGACCTGTTCACCAGCCCGCCCGCGGGCATCACGGCCACCGACGACGCCGACGCCCTGCGGCAAGCCCTGCTGCTCGTGTGGGGGCGGGTGAACCAGGGCGTGGCGGCGCTCGACGCGATGGTACGGGAGGCGGGGGCGGTGCAAGGCTAGGACGGCTTGCGGGGCTTCTTCGGTGCGGCCTGGCGGTCGGCCTGTGACGCGATGAACTTCTTGGCCCGCTCGATGTGGTCGGGGATCATCTGCCGCGACCACTCGGCAATGATGTCCCCCAAACTCACGTCACGCTCGGCGGCGTGAATGAGAAGCGCCCGGCGAATCTCGTCAGGCAGGTCGGCGGTGATGCGGGGTCGGGCCATGCAGACCATCGTAAACGCCCTGTGTGCGGTGACAACCAGTGTAGCACGCCGCCGGCCGAATGTCATCACGACGGCTTGTCACCATGTCTACATGGTGGTAGAATGTCGGCGTGTGGTTCACGTCACTCTTTCGGAGTTCTGACATGGCCGGTGAACTGGCGACGACGAACGGCGGGTACTCGCCGGAGCAGATGGATCTTCTCAAGCGGACCATCTGCCGCGGGGCGACGGCGGACGAGCTGGCGCTGTTCGTCACGCAGGCGAAGCGGACGGGCCTTGACCCGTTCATGAAGCAGATCCACGCCGTCAAGCGGTGGGACACGAAGGAGAAGCGGGAAGTGATGGCCATTCAGGTGGGCATCGACGGCTTCCGGCTCGTGGCCGAACGCACCGGACAGTACGAGGGGCAGACGGCCCCGCAGTGGTGTGGGCAGGATGGCGTCTGGCGGGACGTGTGGCTCGGCAGCGAACCGCCGGCCGCCGCCCGGTGCGGGGTGTACCGCCGCGGCTTCCGCGAGCCGCTGTACCGGGTGGCCCGGTACGAGAGCTACGTCCAGCGGACGCGGGAGGGCAACCCGAACCGCATGTGGCTGACGCTCCCCGACGTGATGCTGGCCAAGTGCGCTGAGAGTCAGGCGTTGCGCGCCGCGTTCCCGCAAGAACTGAGTGGCCTGTACACGGCCGACGAGATGGGCCAAGCGGAAAACCCGCCGGCGGTTCATCACGTCGAACAACTGCCGACGGCTGAATCGGTCCAAATGCCTGAGCCGATCACCGAGGCACAGTTCGCCGGCTTGCTGGCGGCGAAGGGGTGGACCTGGCACAAGGTGCTACGCACCATCGACCACAGCAAAGGCACCAGCATGGCCGCAGACAAGCTGTCGTTCGAGCAGGTGCCGAGCGACGTGCTGAGCCACTTCGCAGACTGGCTGAGCGAGCAGCCAGACAAGAAGCAGCCGGAGGTGGTGGCGTGAAACAGCGTAAACACGGCCCGCCGCTTTGCGTCGGGTGTGCGAGAAGATCGTGGACGTGCCGCCCGAAAGCCGTCGGAATGGTGTGTCGCACGTGTCGGCCGATGCTGCGGCAGGTGATCCGGTGGAGCGGCGAGGCGCAGGCGATGAAGCCGCCGGTTCAGTTGCCCAGGGCGGTCACGCTCGGTGCCGGCATCTGAAAACGCAAAGAATTGCCACCTCCGCATTCCGTAGTTCCGTCCGCTTTGGGAAAACCGGCTGACACCAAAGGAGAGAACGTCAGTGAGCAGTCTCAGACTCAACCAAGTGGTCGTCGATGACGACATCCAGCCCAGAGCGAAGGGCCTGGACCAGAAGCACGTCGATGAACTGGCGGACGCACTCCGCGACGGCAAGAAGTTGCCCCCCGTCGTCGTGTACGACGTGGGCGACGCCTTCCTGCTGAGCGAGGGGTTTCACCGGCACGCGGCCTACACTCAGGCGAAGAAGACGCACATCCCCTGCGAGGTGCGGGCGGGCACGCGGGAAGAGTGCAAGCTGAACGCGCTCGCCAGCAACCAGGGCCACGGCCTGAAGCGGACCAACGCCGACAAGCTGCGGGCGCTTGTCGAAGTGGCCGCCATGCAGCCCAAGTGGTCGGACGGGAAGATTGCCGACTTCATCGGCGTGAGCCGAAACTTTGTCAACGAGAACCGGCCTCAACTGTCATCGGATGACAGTTCAACCGCACCCAACGAGACGACAAAGCGCGAGGGCAAGGACGGTAAAAACTACCAGGCCAAGAAGCCGCAGTTGTCATCGGATGACAACTGCCAAGAGCCGAAACCCACGAAAACCAGCGTTTACGACGAATCCACCCCCGAAGCGGACCCCGCCACGGCGGTCGCCACCTCAACACCGCCGACCACCGCCGAACCAGTCATACAACCGGAACAGCCGGCAAACGACGATCCTGAACAAGTTGACACTGCCGACCCGTCAGAGCAGTTCTGCGACACGCTCAAGGCCATCTGCCGCGACCTCGACGCCATCGGGCAGCGGGTGGCGGCGCTGAAGGATTCGCCCTACGGCCGGTTCGTCCACTGGCAGAGCGCGAAGGACCAGATCAAGAACGGCCGGGAAACCATCTGGCAGGGCCAGCCCAACTACCACTGCCCGTACTGCAAGGTGGCCGGCGAGGTGCAACCGGCTTGCCGGTGCTGCGGCGGGCTGAACGTCTGCACGAAGCAGAGCTACAAGGCGGGGGTGGCGTCCGTGGGGGGTGGCGACCAATGAAGACGCGCACCCTTCGCCCGTACCAGCAGGCCGCCGTCGATGCCACGTTGCGGCAGTTGGAGCAGTACGGCAGTACCGTCGTCGTCCTGCCGACCGGGTGCGGGAAGACGGTGTACGCTTCGCGGCTCATCTCCGGGTGGGAGCGTGGGAACACGCTGTTCCTTGCTCACACGCGGGAGCTGATCCACCAGGCGGCGGACAAGTTGGCCGTGGACCTGGGATACCGCCCGCCAATCGAGATGGGCGTTTCCGCGGTGGACGTGGACACGATGTACCAGGGCGAGATGTGCGTGGTGGCCAGCGTGCAGACGATGTACGGCGACAAGCGGCTGGCGAAGTACAGCCGGCACCCGTTCGGGCTGATCGTCATCGACGAGAGCCACCACGCTACCGCCGCCACGTACCGCAAGGTGATCGACCACTTCCGCGGGCTGAACCCGTCGCTGAAGGTGGTCGGCATCACGGCCACGCCGAACAGGGCGGACGGGGCAGCGCTCGGCATCGTGTTCGATTCCGAGGCGTACCAGATGAGCATCGGCGACGCCATCGGCGACGGGTGGCTGGTGCCCATCGAGCAGGAGTACGTCGTCTGCGGCGAGATCAACTACGACGGCATCAAGACGAAGAAGAACGAGTTCGGCGAGGCGGACTTCAGCGGTGCGGCGCTCGAAGACGTGATGGTGGAGGAGGAGGCGTTGCACGCCATCGCCAAACCCCTCGTCGAGAAGGCGGGCGACCGCCCGACGCTCGTATTCTGCGCCGGGGTGCAGCACGCCCACGCGATGGCGGCGGTCATCAACAGGTACAAGGAAAACGCGGCGGTGGCGGTGGACGGCAAGACCGACCCCATCGACCGCAAGCAGGCGGTGGCCAACTTCGCTTCCGGCCGGTTGCAGTTCCTCACGAACTGCATGGTTTTCACCGAGGGGTTTGACGCGCCGAACTGCTCGTGCGTGGCGATGGCTCGGCCGACGAAATCGCTGTCCATGTACATGCAGATGCTCGGCCGCGGGCTGCGGCCACTGCCGGGCGTGGTGGACGGCGTTCCCGAAGCGTTCGACCGGCGGATGGGCATCCTGACGAGCGGGAAGCCCGCGTGTTACGTGCTCGATTTTGTCGGCAACTCGAACCACAAACTGGCCAACGTGTTCGACGTGCTCGGCGGCAACTACGACGCCGAGGTCCGCGAACTGGCGAAGGCGGAGGCGGTGCGGCAGAAGAAGCCAGTGGGTGAGGTGTTGGAGCAGGCGAAGGCGCTGCTGGAACTGGAACGCCAGTGGGCCGACCGCCGGCACATCACGGCGAGTGCCGCGTACTCCGCCTACGGCGTGGACCCGTTCGGGGACGGCGCGGCCCCGGCCGTTCAGACGACGAGCAAGGGGCGGGGCGGCAGCAGTGACGCACAGGTCGGATTGCTGGTGAAGCTGGGCGTGGACCGGGCCACGGCGCTCGGCTACTCGAAGCGACAGGCGGGCGCGGTCATCGACTCGCTCGCGTCCACGAAATGCACCTCCGGGCAAGCCAAGACGCTTCAGCGGGCCGGCATCGACCCGACCGGCATCGGCATGGAACGGGCCAGCCGAATCATCGACGCGCTGGCGAAAAACAACTGGCAGAAGCCGAAGGAGATCCCCGCATGAGTTCGCTTACGGATCGGTTCCTGAGACAACTGCAAGGCCGCGGGCTGACCATCCAGGGGCCGAGAGACGACGACCCCGACGACCGCCTGTACCTGATTGGCCCGGCCACGGAGAAGACCCCGGAGGTGATGGCAGCCCTCAAGCAGTTCAAGCCGGAACTGGTGAAGAGGTTCGGCCGCAAGCCGGCCGAGCGACTGCGGGACGAATCACCGGCGGGAGAGTGATAGCCCCGACTGGCGAGCGGACACCGACGACGCCGGAGACGTGTGCGAAGTGTTTGGCGGCGGTGTACCAGCCGGGGCCGGAGATTGCGGCGGTGTGCTCGAACACGCCGTGCCCGTACTTCCGCTTGCGAAGGTGATGGGCGCTTACGAGCGGATGGACGCGGCCGAGCTGCGGCACCACGCGGCGATGCTGTCAGGCGACCACAACGCGGCGTTCGACGCCGAGTTCGATTGGGCCAGTGCCGGCATCCAGTTGGCCGCACTCGAAACCGACATCGCGCTGAACTGGCTGATCGGTCTGAGGCTGGCTGTGAAGCGTTATCCGGTCGAGACGGCGGAGATCATCGACAAAGTGTTCGCCGTGCGGCGGCAGTTGCGGCGGAGTGGTGCATGATGTGTGGCAGGACATCGCCCCAGGTTGGGCAAGCGTGTGACGCCGAGCGTGCCCCGCGGGGTTCGGCGTGGTTCGTCGCAGACCTCGTGAGCGACAGCGGGCCGCCGGCTACACCGGCGGCGGCGGTGCCCCGGATGCGGGGTGCCGTACCGACCTTCCCCGGTGTGCGTCCGACACCCTGCCGGGCTTTGCTGAGGGTCGGCGGGCGGGGTGAAAGCTCCCGGTGCCCGAACCAAACGCGGGAGACGGTTGCCTGGCTCCCTCCACGGAACGGCAGACCGCACCGACTCCGCAAGGGGTCGGTGTACCTTCTCCGCTCTCAGTCCGGCAGGCGTGAGATCTGAGGTTGCGAACACCAACACGTGAGGTGATGCGATGGCGAAGAGGAAGTACACGCCGTTCGTGATGGACCAACACGGCAACAAGTACGTCGATGCGGCGTCCATAATGTCGCCCCTAATTCCGTTCATAGACGGGCTAACCATCTCAACGTTCAAGGGTGACAAACGGACGTATCTGAAACTGGCCGAAGCTATCGCGTGGGTGCGAGAGGAGATGAAGCACCACAGCGCGGACGAGTACGCGAAGGTTCTCGTTGCGCTTCAGCGGTTCGAGCGTGAGGACGGGTCGGCAACCAACACGTGAGGTGAACCACATGACCACGACGACGAAACCGCCGAGCACCGCCCAACTCCGCGTCTATCGGGCGATCCTCGAACACCTGCTCGAAACCGGCCGCACGCCGACGCTGCGGGAAATCGGTGCCCGCGTCAGCACCACGCCGAGCGGGGCACTGTGTCTGGTGCAGGCGCTGGCGCTCGCCGGGCTGGTCGAGTACGACCGCGGCGGCTCACGCGGCGTGAGCGTGCCGGTGCTGACGGACGCGGTGAAGGCGAAGGCGGGGGAACTGCTGTCGGCGATGGACGCCGGCAAAGGGGGTGAACAGTGAGCGACCAAGAGCGATACGGGCACCTGGCTTGGTGGTGTGAGGCGAGCGACACAGCGGCGGACCAGTTGCGAGACCTGCTGGCGGAACTGGCCGAGCAGAAGGCCACGAACCTGGCGCTGGCCGAACGGCTGGCGGCGTGCAGCGCCGTGCTGTCGCGTGCGGCCGAGCGGGGCAAGGTGTGCGAGTGCCAAAAGCAAGGGGGTGCGGAGTGAGCGTGCAACAGGTGTTCAGCGGTGAACGGCGGTGGGCGTGTGTGCAGGCCGACGCGCTGGAGTTCCTGCGGTCGCTGCCGGACGACAGCGTTGACCTGCTCTTCACCAGCCCGCCGTACCTCGAAGCCCGTACCTACGGCATCGGTGCCGGCCGCAAGTTGGAACCGTGGGTTCAGTGGATGGTCGAACTGGTGGCGACCGCAAGCCCGAAGGTGAAGGGGCTGATTGCCATCAACTGCGAGGGGCAGACGCGGAACTACCGCTACCTGCCGTCGCCGTTCCTGCTTGCGGCGGACTTGCACCGGGCGGGGTTCAACCTGCGGAAGCCCTGCGTGTACGAGCGGGACGGCATTCCCGGCAGCGGCGGCCCGGACTGGCTCAAGAACCGATGGGAGCCGATCATCTGCGTGACGAGGCCGGGGCGGTTGCCGTGGAGCGACAACACCGCCTGCGGGCACCCGCCCAAGTGTCAAGCCGGTGGTGCCGTGTCGCACCGGGGCAAAGAAGGATTACGGCGGTCGTTCAAGACCCAGACGCGGCGAATGTCAGACGGCGAAAGGTCGGAGTATCGCGGAGCTTTTGAGGGCCGCGCCGTGCCAGACCTTGCGAACCCCGGCAACGTCATTGACTGCGGGGCGGACACGCACTTGGGTCTTGGCAACGAGAACGAGGCCCCGTTCCCGCTCAAACTGGCTGAGTTCTTTGTCCGCTCGTTCTGCCCACCGGACGGCATCGCCTGCGACCCGTTCAGCGGCTCGGGCACGGTAGCCGAGACGTGTTTCACCCACGGCCGGCGGTTCATCGGCTGCGATCTGCGACAGTCGCAAGTGGAGTTGTGTGCCCGGCGGCTGGCCACCGTCACCCCGAACATGTTCGCCGAGGTATAACCCGTGCCCACCGCCGACGAAATCTCCCGACTTGCCGAGCTGCTCGCCCGCGGCAACCGCTGTTGGTCGTGCGGCAGTTGTGAGCGGTGCTGGGCGATCTGGGCACCGCGGCCGATGACGCTCGAAGAACACGCACGCGAGCTGTTCGACCGGCTCAAGGCCAAACCGCCAACGGAGGTGCCGCCATGCCCACCGCACACGCAGGATGGCTGAAGGTGCTTATGGCAGCCGGTGCCACGGACAGCACGCCCACGCATCGCAGGGGCGACGATCTGCCGCCTGAACCGCCGATGACACGGCGGAAGGCGAAAGCCCGCCAAACGCGACGTAATGCGAAATGCGGGCAATCGACACCTGTGCAGTCGGAATCGGAATTCCAGGCACAAGTTGTACAGTTGGCAAAGTTACACGGGTGGGAGGTTGTTCACTTCCCGGACAGCCGGCGGGTATCGTGTCCGGGGTGGGTCGATTTGGTGTGCGGGCACGAGGCCCGTGGTGAGGTGATCTACGTCGAACTGAAGCGTGAGGGCCAGAAGCCCCGGCCGAGCCAAGTGTGGTGGCATGAGCGGTTGAGGGCGGTGGGGTGTCGGGTGTACGTTTGGACGGCGAGGGAGTGGGATGAGGCGGTGAAGGTGTTGACGGGTGGGCGGTGATGTCGTACACGTCGAAGGCGGCGGCGTGGCGGGTTCTCGCCAACGCCATCGACACCATGCCCGCTGAGCAAGTGAAGGAGGATGATCATGTGGCAGGAGATTGATGTTCGTGGCGGCCCACACGACGGCTGTAGACTGAAAGTCACACCCTCATTCCCTCAGCCGGTTTTGTGGCTGCCCGCCGAACGGGTGGCCGATGTCCACGCGGCGTGGTCGTACGTGCAGAAGCATTTGTACCCGCTCGAATACAGGCTTTCTGCCGACGAGACGGTCTACACCTTGTACGAGTAGCACCACTCACCGCCCCGCCTGACGCTCGGCCAGCCGGCGCAGGTCGGCGTCGGTGAACAGGGGCGAGCCGTCCGCAGCCGTCAGGCCCGCAATCGGCGACTGCTTGCCCTGTTCGAGCAGGTGGCGGGCGTACACCGACACGAGCGGGTGACGCGGCACCAGGCCGACGGGGTTGACCGGAACATCCATCCGCCCGGCCGGGTCGGGGGTGTAGTCCGGACCAGGGCCGAATTCCTCGGGAAAGAGCCGCACTTGTACCCGCTGGATGAACCGCAACGCGATCAACTCGGCCGTGCCGGTGTCGGTGACGTGCTCGCCGGCTTCTTCCAGAGCAATCCGGGTCAGGTCGCCGAGCGCGTCGTCCAGCCGGCCGATCATGATGCCACGCACGTTTTCGAGCGCGTGGGTCAACGGCATGACGGAGCGCGGCTTGGGCGGGAGCGGCTTGCCCTGACCGCACAGGCGGCAGCGGGGCGTCTCGGCGGCCTTCGGCTTGCGTTTCGGCTCGGTGAATGCGTCGGCAAACAAGAACCGTTGTGCCACGAAAGGGCCCCCGTGGTGTACACTGGTGGTACACCCGGAGGCGGGCGGCTGAGGGGTGATGGGGTGGGGGCCGGTGTGGTAGCTGGCCCCCACTTCGCTCATCATGTCACATAGGCACAGCCTACCACAACGGTTGATACGAGAGGCGAAGGCTGTGAGCGACCGCAAGGAACTGCCGACGGTGGAGCGGTGCGAGACGTGCCGATTCTGGAGAGTCAACCCGCGAGACCGCCACGGCGGGTGGTGTCGCCGTCACGCCCCATCGCCACTCGTCGGAAAGGACCCCAACAAGTACCAACAGCCGGCTACATGCTGGCCCGGTACGAACTCCGACGACTGGTGCGGTGAGTACCAGCCAACCCTTGCCCAGCCCCCGCCCGCCGGGTGATGATCCCACGTCATGCCGTCCGAGCACAAGCTGACCGAGACGACGTTCCGCCGCATCGTGGACTGTATCCGCAAGGGCGGCACCTACGAGCTGGCGGCACGCCGGGCGCTCATCACCTCCCGCACCCTCCGCCTGTGGATTGCCAAAGGTAGGGGTGGTGACGGTGAGGAGTTTGTTTCCCTTTTTTCCGCGATTTGCGAGGCACAAGCGGCCAGAGCCGACGACTACCTCGACGCGATCAACACGCAGGCCGAGACCGACGGCAAGCTCGCCCTGGAAATGCTGGCCCGCCTGTACCCGAAGGAATACGGCAGCGACACGCAGCGGATGAAGCACATCGAGCGGCGGCTGGCCGAGTTGGAGAAACAGCAGGGGAAGCCCGATGCGTAGCGTGGAGCAGAGGCTACGGCGGGTGGAGAGGCGGGCGAAGGCCAAGCCGGACGTGAAAGCGTTCCAGCCGTTCGGGTGGGAGTGGGAGCGGCGGTACCTGCCGCACCACGTTACCAGCGAGCCGAGCCGGTTTCACGTTGATCTGATGGCAGACCTGTCGGAACTGCACACCCGCCGCGGCACGCACTTGAACTACCGCGGGCCTCGCGGGTCCGGCAAGACGAGCCACATTTCCAACGCCTACCCGCTGTGGGCGGCGCTCGAAGGGGTTGAACCGTTCACGCTGCTCACGGCCGAGACGGGCGAGCAGGCGAGCACCTACTTGAAGACCATCCGCGCCGAGGTGGCGAGCAACGAACTCATCCGCCGAGACTACCCGCGGTCGGCCGGGGTCGGTCCCGTCTGGAGGGATGATCGGATCGTTCTCCGCAACGGCTCCTGCATCGTGGCCAGGGGGAGCGCTGGCCGCGTGCTCGGCCTGAAACACGGTGCCCACCGCCCTACGCTCGTCGTCGGCGACGACCTCAACCAGCGGCAGGACGCCTACTCCCCGACAATGCGGCGGCGGAAAATCGACTGGTTCCTGAAGGACGTGCTGGCCGTTGGCACGCCCACCACCAACTTCATTGTTGCCGGAACCAGCATCCACCGCGAAGCCATCACGTGCGTACTGACAAACTCCGGCGTGTGGAACACCCGCCGCTATCAGTCGCTGCTGAGGTGGCCAGACCGGACGGACCTGTGGGCCGAATGGGAGCGTATCATTACGAACCCGAGCGACAGCGACCGGGAGGGGCGGGCGACGGCGTACTACGCGGCCAACCGCGAGGCGATGGACGCGGGGGCGGTGGTGCTGTGGCCGGGGCGGTACTCGCTCCCGGACCTGATGAAGATCCGCGCGATGGACTACCGCGCGTTCCAGAGCGAGCGGCAGGACGAGCCTGGCACGGACGGGTCGACAGAGTGGCCGCCCGCCTACTTCGACCGGGCGGACATCTGGTTTGACGACTGGCCCGACGACCTGACCGGAACGGCGGTGTTCCTCGACCCGTCGAAGGGCGAGGGGAGCAAACCTGGAGACTGGCAGGCCCACACGCTCGGCGGGTGGAGTCCGAAGGCGAGATGCTTTTATGTCGAAGCCGACCCGCAGCGGGAGTACCCGCCGGAGATGGTGGCGCGGGCCATCAGGCACGCCGAAACAATGCGGTGCCCGGTCACAGCCGAGACAAACAGCACGATGGGACTACTGACGGCCGAGTTCACGCGGCAGATCGCGGGCCGTGCCATCGGCCTGCAAGGGATCAACGTGAAGGGCAACAAGAAAATGCGAATCATCAGCACGCTCGGCGCGTGGCTGGCCCGAGGGCAAATTCGCATCAGGAATACCGCCGGCGGGCGTGAGTTGGTGTCACAATTGCGGGACGTTCCGAACGGCGAGTACGACGACTGCCCGGACTCTCTCGCGTCGTTCTTGCAACGGGTGCTGGTGAACCTCAACGGGAGTGCATGATGGGCGTGCCCGAATGGGTTGAGATCATCCCGCACACGCAAGACGGGAAGGCCGGCGTGGTGGTGCGAACGAAGCCGGGCGTGTGTTCGGACGGCAAGACGCGGGGGCTGTTCGCGGTCGGTGATGCGGAAACGGCGATGGCCGTTGACGCCCTCGTGTGCCATGAGTCGGTCGGCAAGTTCAAAGTCAGTAACCACGGGGGAGGGGGATGACGCTGCGAGAGGCGATTGAGGTTGTCGAGTCAATGCAGGCGAATTCAGCCGCCGCGGTGTCGTCGTGGGATGCTGAAAACGAGCCAGACCCACGCGGGTTGCGTGACATGCTCCGTCGCAAGGTGCAAGCCCTTCGGCTCGTCATCGAGGCCGCGAAGAAGACCGCCGACGACACGGCCAGCCCGACACACACAATCGTGGGTGAGCGATGAGCACCTGTAAGACGTTGATGACTCTCCGAGAAGCGATTGACGAGGCCAAGCGTGCTTCCGACATCTGGTACAAGAAGACCGCGGGGTGTGCCACCATCCCGCCAACTCTCGCTGAACTGAGCATTGAGGCGCTAACCATCCTCGCTACCGTCGCCGGGGCGCACGCCGACGACACGGTTGAAATCGTCACGCTGACGGAGGGCGGCACGTCCGCGGCGGTCATCTTGGAGGCGTGACCGAAACCGTGGCACCGGACACCACTTCCCCCGTCTAATCTGCGGCATGGCACGCAAGAAACACCGCCGCCACTACGCCCCCGCCCCGGTGAACCCGGAGCTGGTGGCGCTGGAATCACGTCTCAAGTCGGCCGAAGCCCGTCTGCTCGAAGCCTACGACTACGCCGACACGCTCGTCAGCGATTGGGAGCGGGAACGCGACCTCATCCTGAACGGCGGGCAGTTGGCCGGGATGCGGGGCAGTCGCAAGCAGGGCGACAGTTGGCATCTGCTGAAGACGATGCAAGACCTGAACGACATGCGGGCGGCCAGCCGCGAGGTGTGCGACCGGAACGGGTACGGCGCGGGGATGCTCGACCGGGCGATTGATTTCGTCATCGGCGACGGGATGCAACCCGAGGTGACGCTACGGGGGGCGAAGAAAGGTGCGGTGAGTACGGGCGTGGCCGACGCGGACGGGGACGGGCGACCGGACGCGGATTTCGCCGTAGTCAACGTGCAGGCGGTGATCGACGAGTTCCGGCGGCTGAACGATTGGGGCATGGGCGAAGAGGACCGCGAGGAGGAGGGGTTCAGGCGGTCGCAGCGTGACGCGGAAGTGTGCGTGCGGTTCTTCGCTGGCGGGGCGAAGTCAAACGGCATCCCCCGCGTGCGGTGGGTGGAACCGGAGCAGATCGACGCGCCGCCGAGCACCGAGACCAACGAGCGGTGGGGCATCCGCACCGAGAAGGGTGACGTGGAAACGAAACTGGCGTACTACGTGTACGACCAGGACGGCACGAGCGGGGAGTGGGTGGACGCGGAAGAGGTGGTGTTCCACAAGCTCGGCACCGACCGCACCGTGCTGCGGGGGATGCCGCAGTTCTGGCTCGTCGCCAAAGCACTTCACCAGGCCGAAGCGTTGAACTCCGCCGTGGCCGAGGTGAGCGCAATCCAAGCCCGGATCGCCTACGTCCGCGAGCACGCGCCGGGCATTCTGCCGGGGCAGATCACGGATTTTGTCGGGTCGCAGGGTGACGCCACGACCCGCAAGCGGACGCCCTACGGCGACACGTACCGGCGGGTGGGCATCACGGAGGAAGGCACGACGGTTGACATGAGCAGCGGCATGAAGTTCACCGCCGGGCCGGTCAGTTCCGGCGTTCCGGCGTTCGTGCAGGCGCTGCAGTCGCGGCTGCGTCAGGTGTGCGCCCGGTTCGGGTATCCCGAGTTCTTCACCGGGGATGCGAGCAACGGGAACTATGCCAGCCTGCTCGCGGCTGGTGGCCCGGCGGAGCGTGCGTTCAAGCGGCGGCAGATGAAGTACGCGGCGTTCCAGGCGTCGGTGTACCGCCGGGCGTGTGAGTACGCGGTTGCGGCGAACCGGCTGAGTGAGGCCGACCTGAACGCCGTTGACATCAAGGTGAAGCCCGGCAAGGTGAGCGTGAGCAACAACCTTGAGGATGCGCAGATCGACCAAATCCTCATCCAGAACAAGGTGAAGAGCGTTCAGACGGTGATGGCTGAGCGAGGCCTCGACCCGCGGGCGGAGAGTGCGAACATCGAAGCCGGGGACGCGAAGTTCGGCATGGGGGCGATGGGGCTGGGGGGTGGGTTCGGCGGTGGCGACGGTG